>Ga0182093_1569353_pt1 | contig 10957 bp, 5 predicted proteins | sample 041ome_21_FD_127776 | JGI IMG/M metagenome (GOLD analysis project Ga0182093, IMG submission 127776) | Metatranscriptome of coastal salt marsh microbial communities from the Groves Creek Marsh, Georgia, USA - 041411BS metaT (Metagenome... | ecosystem: Environmental > Aquatic > Marine > Intertidal...
ACACACACACATACACACATATACACAAACACAAAATGTCTGAAGCGTTAACCTCAGCCGGTCGCCAGTTGTTGTCTTTTGACTTCTCCTCGGGCACCGACCACATCAAGGATTTCGAATGGATCGTCGTTCTCGGCGGTATCCTTTGCTTTTTCACGGCGTTTGGCATCGGTGCGAACGATGTCGCGAACGCGTTCGCGACTTCGGTCGGCTCTGGCGCCGTGACTATCAAGATGGCGATTTTGCTCGCGGCGGTGTGCGAGTTCACGGGGGCGTTGTTTATGGGTTCTCACGTGACCGAGGCGATCCGTAAAGGGATTGCGGATTACAAGTGCTTCACCAACGACCCTGCGTTGTTGATGTACGTTTGCTTGTGCGTGTTGGGCGCGACCAGTATTTGGTTGATTTTGGCGTCTTATTTGGAGATGCCGGTCTCCACGACGCACTCTTGCGTCGGCGGTATGATTGGTGCTACTTTGGCCACCAGAGGTCAAAAGTGCGTCATCTGGTCGCAGAAAGTTGACGAATTCCCGTACGTAAAGGGTGTTTCCGCGATTGTCGTCTCTTGGTTGCTCTCGCCGATTGTTTCTGGCGTTTTCGCGTTTGCCTTGTTCTTAGCTATCAGAACTTTGGTCTTGAGACAAGCGAACTCATACAACCTCGCGAGATACTTGTTTCCGGTTATGGCGATGATCACCGTTGTCATCAACGTCTTCTTCATCGTCTACAAGGGCGCGAAGTTCTTGGAATTGGACGATATGGCGATCGAAGAGTGCTTGGCCTGGGCGTTTGGTTTGGGTGGCGGCGTCGGCGTCATTTGCTTTGTTGTCGTCAACCCGATCTTGTTCAAAAAAATTGAAGCCGAATGGGAACGCATTCAGTTGGAGAGAGCCGAAGGTGGTGGTGCTGGTTCTGGCATGTTCAAGAAGCCGTCTGACTTCCCGGAGAAGCAACCGAGAGTGATCAAAAAAGGTGTATTTGGTATTCCGCAAAGAATCTTCTATGCCGTTTCTGATCACTTGACTGTTTCTTTGAACCACGACAATGAACAATTGGCGGCTGAAGACGAAATCGTCGCCGCTATCCACGCCAACGCCGAAGTCTTTGACGAAAAGACTGAATTGGCGTTGAGACCGTTGCAAGTTTTGACTGCCTGCTTGGACTCCTTCTCTCACGGCGCGAACGACGTCGCCAACTCTGTTGGTCCGTTTGCTGCTATCGTCACTGTTTACAAAGCTGGTGAAGTAAAGAAGAAGATGCCGATGGGTGATGATTCCTACTGGATCTTGTCCTTGGGTGCCTTCGGTATCGTGATTGGTTTGGCCTTGTTCGGCTACAAGATCTTGCACGCCTTGGGCGGTAAGATTTGCAAGATGACCCCGTCCAGAGGTATCTGCATCGAGCTTGGCGCCGCTATGGTTATCATCATGGGTTCTCGTCTCGGCTGGCCTTTGTCCACGACGCACTGCCAAGTCGGCGCCACTGTTGGCGTCGCGTGCTTGGAAGGTGCTGGTGGTATCAACTGGTTCATCTTGATGAAGACCGTTGTTGGTTGGGTTTTGACTTTGGTCATCGTCGGTTTTACCGCCTCCGCGTTTGTCGCACAAGGTGCGGCTGCGCCGATGACCAAGTACCCGGTCTGGGCCAACAACAACTAAGAAGGAAGTTTTTATGCGCCGTTACTGCATGAATGATAATAATAACAAGACGTTATAGTCGCTCCTTCCACACATGTTCCCCATATTTCCGTTGCGACCTTGTCTGTGACTCATTCGTCTACATATCTCTCTGTATTTAATGTCAAAAGAAGAAGTGAATATTGCATTTCGCTAGCTATCAGTACGAAAAAATATACTTTACATACACGCTGCTCTCTTGCTCTACGAAGAACACTCTAAAATACTAACTTTTTGTACAAATTGCGCAATTGCATACGCTTCATTATCTCTTTCCACCGACTTTACGAAAAAGTCGATACGTCTCGGTTAGAATCGAGTAACCCACGCCGATGATGGCAATTCCAGAGGCTATTTTGATCGGAAGTCCCGCCGAACTGTAGCTCAAATCCGCTTTTATCATTTCGTAAAACGAGGTCGATGGCTTGGCGGTTACGCGCGACGGTTTCAAGTGCGTTTTCGTCGGCGCTTCTTGTATCGCGGTTTCTTCGATCCTAGTTGTCTTTTTCTCCGTATTATTTCTCTTCCTTTTCTCTTCTCCATCGTCATCCTGATGATAATACACATCTCTCGGCGTTGGCTTCTTATCTGTCTGCACTCGTCGCATGATCTTTTTCCCATCGCTTTTCCTCGTCACGATCTGCTCTGTCTTTATGTTCCCTCCGTTATACGACACGCGCACGTTGACAATCTTCGGCTCTATCACGTCACCTATATCCCTCGATATGCACTCGTACGCCTCTCGACTGCAACCACCGCGTTTATATCGGTTTTCTATCCAATTCTGAGCGCGCTCAGTTACGTTCCTCTCTCTGGCAAGAATTTCCACCGCGTACAACCACGACGCTTGATCCGTTACGGGCATTCGTTTACTCTGTTTTTCACCGTCCAAGACTTCAATGTTTTCATCAGTATCTTCTTCTTCATCATCCTCGTCAAAGTCAACCTTCATCCCTTCCTCGTCGTAACTCAAGACGTATTTCAACAAAACTCTCTCCACCTCTCTCACTTGCTCTTCTCCTCTCTTCCTCCTCCTCGTCTTCAAATCGCCGTCAGTCTCGAGGTACTCCTTCCTTCTCCGCTCGCTTTGCTCCGCCAACGTCAAACCCGCCGGCGCGTTCGCGTCTTCCTCCCACTTTAATTTCGCCCAAAGCAAACGCAAAACTCTCGGACACTTTTTCAAAACCATCCGTTCGCTCTCGTTGTTAAACTCAATCCCAACTTCGTCGTGCGCCAAGTTTTCATTCCGTCTTCTTTCGTCTTCCTCTTCTTCTTCGCCGCCTCGTCGTTTCGAGAAAAATCCATCCTCACACAATACCCCTAAATCTTCCTCAATCGTCCGCAAACCGGTCGTTTTGAACTTGCACTGGATCCACACCGCCATGGCGACTACGTCCACGTTTCTGTTCTCCTCTCGTTCGGGAAATGCTGACAAATATTTGCCTTTTTGATGCGATTTGTAAATCGTATACGCCATCACTCCGCTCTGTCGGTAACGACCAACGAGGAGGAGTTTCTCGCAAAAATCCAACGAAATCGGTTCTTTATCGACCGGATATCCTTCGATTTCGTACAACTCTGGATCGTTCGGGTCTTCCTCCGGGTAACTGCTGATGACTGGCAACGGGAAAGAAGGAGGAGAAGAAGAGGGTGAAGAGACAGATTTCGTGGGCACCTCCGGGTTTCTCTCCGGGGGGTCCTCTTCTTCAATCAACATCTGAAAGGTGGAAAAATAAAGCCCACACACAGAAAAATGACGAATTTTGTTGTGCTGTGTGTGGCACCTGTACGCGAGTTCGTAGCAACGCGCAGTTTTTTAACAGATTTTAAAACGCGATAGGTCAATAATCGATATACACGTGTTATTTATTACAATCTCTGCTCTGGGTAGTGCGTGTTTAAGTCCGAGCAATCGCAGTTTACACGCTCGTTGCACTTTGGTTGATTTATTTTGGGTATCCTCGCGTTTTCCTTTTCCCGTTTTTCGTCGTCGTCGTCGTATAAATCCGCGTCGGTGAGCGACATAATCGTAGACTTTGCGTCCATTACTTCTTCTTCTTCTTCTTCTTCTTCTTCTTCTTCTTGTTCTCCTCCTCCTTGTTCGGTCAAGACTCGAACGATGTCTAACTTCCCAACTTCACCTTCTTCGATGACCTTTAACACCGTACCGCCGCCCGTAAACAAATACGTTTGAGGATTTTCCAGGGCGTTGAGATAACTTCCCGGGGACAAGGATTTGAACTCTTGAAGAGTATCTCCGCCGCCAAAAAAAACATCCGCCGGCGATGAACTGTCGATGTTTTTGCGAATGAGCTCGTCTAAACCAACGGTCCCTTCGTGAAAGCCTTTCGATGTGTATCCCATGACCGCATTGACTAAAATTGTCTTTGCGGTTCTCACCGCTTGGACAATCTTCTCGTCCGAGTACGACACCGGAGCGACGTCGTTGATAAATCCATACTCGTTCCCAGCTTTCATGTCTTTCACGTGCACCAAGCGAACGTCGTCGTACTCATTCGGCATAGTCGTGCACCTCCCATCTACCGGCACGCATCCGCATCCGTCTACTTCCTTCGATTCGACCAACGTCGGCAACTCTAAAAGTTTATCTCGCACCTCTTCCGCGTTCACTAAATATTTTCTCGCTAACTCCACGTCCTCCTCGTCCACGCCTTTGATTGTCACGCCGTACTTTGCCGATAAATACGCGTTATAAATCACTCCACCTAGAATCATCGCGTCGCATTTTTTTGCCACGTTGATCAACGTCCCGATCTTCGTGTTCACTTTCGACCCGGCCACGACTGCCACAAACGGCCGCTTCGGTTCCAAAACTCTCCTCATCGCGTCCAACTCTCTCTGCATCAACAAACCAGCGTAACTCGGCAACAACTTTGCCACCTTAAACGTGCTCACGTGCGGCTGCCACGACCCGAACGCGTCGTTCACGAACACGTCCGCCATGCTCGCCATCTCCCTCGCCAATCGCGCGCCGCACGCCTCCTCGCCTCGCTCTTCCCCGCTGAACCATCGCACGTTCGGCAGGTATATCCCTCCAATCCTTCGCGCCTTCAAATCCTCAATCATCGTTTGCATCGTGCCGTCTTTAAAAAAATGCGACATTTCAATCCCGCCGTCGTCCTCCGCCTCCTCCTCTTCTTCTTCTCCTTCTCTTCTTCGTAAAACTTTCGGACTGGCAAACACGCACCCGAGTTTCTTGCTCAAATACCGCGCGATCGCGGTCGTCCCGTCCCTCTCCTCGTCCAAAACCGTAATTTTTTTCGTTTTCTTATCTCGCGGTCGGTTCACGTGCGTCATCACGATCGGTCGTCCGCCTCTTTCGATGATGCAATACAAAGTCGGAATGGACGATTCGATGCGAAACGGGTCCGCGATTTTCGTGCCTCCATCGAGTCTTTTCGTGTTGTGATCGACGCGCACGAGGACGATTTTATCGCGCAGGTCCACGTCTTGGATTCGTCGAAGGAGACTACCACTGGTGATGGACATTCTCTTTTCAATGTGGTGGGAGGAATAAAAGGACGAACGAACGCTGTTTTCGTAACTGTTTCCAAATGGAGAATATTCCATTTTTGTTCCATTTTATTCGCTCTTTATATCGATATCAATCCTCACGCGCATACGAAAGGGAAAGAGAGAGAGACAGAGAGAGAGACAGAGAGAGAGATGGCGAGCGTTACCACCGCGGCACCGACCGACGACGTGGAGGCGTCGTCGTCGACAAAAAAGATAACGAACCACGCGCTTTTCCCGTTTGCCATCGTCTCCATCTCGTACATTCTCTTCACGATAACCGACGGCGCGGTGCGGATGATCGTGCTTTTGCACGCGTACGGGAAATCGTTCACGGCGATGGAAATTGCGGTGATGTTTTCGTTGTACGAATTGATGGGCGTGGCGACGAATTTAGTGGCGGGGATTATGGGTGCGCGGTGGGGGATTCGCGCGACGTTGTTGACGGGTTTATCGTTGCAAATTGGGGGTTTGGGCATGCTCTTCGCGTGGACGGACGCGTGGTCGAAGATGGAAGCGATCGCGTACGTGACGGGGGCGCAAGCGCTGTGCGGGATAGCGAAGGATTTAACAAAGTTAGGCGGGAAAACGGTGACGAAGTTAGTGACTCCGGACGAGAAGCAAAATCGATTGTTCGTTCTCGTGAGCGGTTTGACGGGTTTGAAAAATTCGTTCAAAGGGGTCGGGTACTTTCTCGGCGCGTGGCTGTTGACGATGAGTTACGAGACGAGTTTGATCGTCATGATCGCGCTGGTTGCGATTGCGTTTCCGTTTGGGTTTTTTGGTTTGAGAAAAGATTTAGGTCGCGTCGGGAAGGAAAACGTGACGTTGAAGAAAGCGCTGACGCAAAATCGAAACACCAAGTATTTGTCCTTGTCTCGGGTGTTTTTGTTCGGGTCGAGAGATTTATGGTTTGAGATTCCGTTGCCGTTCTTTTTGAGAGACGCCACGGAAGGGATGGGATGGTCCAGAAGTGCCGTTGGGGCGATGTTAGCCGGGTACATCATCGTCTACGGACAGCTGCAATCGTGGACGCCTCAGCTTGTGTTGAAGCCGTTGAAGCAGTCGCCGCCGAACAAACGCGTCGCGGTGTTGTGGAACGTTTTATTGGTGCTTTGCCCGTTGTTTTTAGGCGCGTGCGTTTCCACCGATATGTTTGATTCGAAGAATAAGGAAAAATACGAGAAAGCGCGAACTGTTTTAATCATTCTCGGCATCGCGTTATTCGCATTTCTGTTCGCGGTAAACAGCGCCATCCACTCGTATTTGGTCGTGAAATACGCCGAAGGGAACAAACTGTCCATGTCGGTTGGCTTTTATTACATGGCTAATGCGTTTGGACGGCTGTTAGGAACGATACTATCGGGCTTCATATATACGGCGTTCAAGGACGACGCGAAAACCGGCTTCGCGGTTTGCTTTTGGGCGAGCTGTGCGAGTGTTTTGTTGAGCGCATTTTTCGAAACGTATTTAGATGACGACGGCGAGGTGGTCGACGGCGGCGGTGCAAAGAGTTGATGATAGATAGTCGCGGTAGCGCACGCATAGACTTAGATGCTAACAGTGAGGTAATATAAATTAAATATTACAATAAAGAAAGTGATAATGCTATCGTTGTTGTTGTTGTTGTTGTGTTTCTGTTCTATATTCATTTACTCGTCGTCGTCCGAGTCGTCAATCATCACGCGACGCTTCTTCGTCGGTTCCTCCTCCTCCTTCTCCTCTGCGTTGTTTTTTTCTTCTTCCTCGTTCTTCTCTTGCTCTTTGCGTTTGTTCGCGGCGGCTAAGAACGCCGCGCCGGGAGCATCGTTTTCTTCTTCCTTCTTGTCGTCGTCGTCGTCATCGTCGTCGTCCGAATCAAACAATCCCGCGGCGGCTAGAGCAGCTTTTGCGTTCTCTTTCATCTTGGCTTTTTCTTCTTCCGTTTGCGGTTCTTGGGCTTGGGCGGTTTTGGCATCGATGTCGTCGTCGGAATCCGAAGAAGTGCTCGAATCTGAATCTGAATCCGAACCCGAACTCGAGCCGCTCGAGGACGACGAAGAGCCGCTCGTCGTTGTCGTTGGCTTTTTTGGTTTCTTCTCTCTCTTTTTCGCACCCGCAGCAGACTTCTTTTTCTTCTTGGGAAGGCCCTCTCCGGCGGTGCCTTCGCCGCCGTCCTCCCCATCGTCGCCGTCTTCTGGATTGTAATCCTTCCCACCTCTCTTCGCTTGAGCTCTCGCTTCCCAGCGCATACGAGTCTCTTTGAATCTTCTCTCGCTTTCCGCGGCAATCGCCTCCAACTCCCGTTTCTTTAGTTCTTCTTCCAAAGCTTTCGCCGCTTTCTCTTTCGCGCGTCCTTCCTCCAACGCTCTTCTCGCTTCCATCTGCGCTTTCTTTGATTTCATCAACTTTTCCTCCTCCGCGTGCGCCCGCTCCAAGTGCGGCTTGGATTTTTCCAACGCTTGCTTGCAAAAGTTCACGTGTACTGTTGTGCGTTTCGTATCGAAACCGAACTTTGGTTGGTTCCCTAACGCTTTTAGTTGCGTAAACATGTGCAACGCAACTTGAATATTCTCCAAGGCTTTTTCAACTCTCGCGACACGACCTTCCGAAGATGTGGATTTCAACGTATCGTTCAAAGATCTCTGCGCGAGTTCTTGGACGACGTACGCCAAATTAAATCGGACGCGATGGTTCATCGGGGCGATATGCAACGCATCTTGTAACGTCTTCTTTGCTTGAAGCAAATTTTGGTTCTCGTAATGCGCCCGAGCTTGGAAGAGCATGATTTCGTGCGACGTGCCGTGGTAGAATTCTTGCTGCGCGCGGTCGTAGAATTTGAGCGAGGCGGTATATTGCGCTTTCGCCAAAGCGATGTGACCGAGGTTGACGAGAACATCCGCTTGGAGCTCAGAAAGAATTTTAGTGGCGGCAGAAGCGGACGTTCCGGCGATACCTGCGTTTTCAATCTCTAAAGATTCTTGGACTAACGTGAAAATCGCCTTGGCATCGTCCATGCGGCCGCGTTCAGCGAGGAGAATAGCCAAACCGTTCGCCGCGAATGCGTTGGTTGGGTCTTTTACCAGTGCTTTCTTGTATAACGATTCGGCTCTTTTGTAGTGATCTTCTTCACGTTGTCGAATTTTCGGATCGGAACGTTTATGCAAACCTTCTTTTAACGCGGAGTAGTAAGCGGCGTTGCCGGCGGATACCAACGCATACTCGTCGAGCTTCAACGTTTTGTCATCATCTTTTTTACTCGTCTCGTCGCCGCCATTGCGGAGATGTAACTTATCTTCGTCCGCAAGATCACTCGGCAATTCTCTCAATTCTTCAAACTGTTGTTCGGCCTCTTTCCATCTGCGTTGCTTCATCAAAACCCAACCACTGGTTGCGACCGCATCCGCGTTGCCCGGGTTTCGTTTCAACGCTTCCGTAATTTTAGTCAAAGCGCCTTCGTAGTCTCCGAAACGTTCGCACAACTCTACCGCTTTTCGTAACGCGACGTCAATGTCATCTGGATTTGACTTGTTCAACGTTTCGAAAAGACTCGAAGATTTCTTCTCTTCGCCGAAAATCTCTTCGGCTTTGGCCAAGTTGAACGCGACTGCTCGCGCCGGCGCCGGGAGTTTCTTTGCCAACTCAATCGCTTTCTTGTCGCCTTTTTGAAGCTTGGAAGCGACGTTCGGGGCGACTTCTGGGTAGAGGATATCGAGAGACTCCTCTAAAGAGCGCAAAGATGCCTCTTTATTCTTCTTCGAGTCCGTGTCGTTCTTACTATTTTGGTTATTTTTTTCTTCTTCTTTTTCTTCTTCTTTTTCAGTCGTACTCGTCACCAATCGAGCTCTCAACACGCCAACGTTATTCAACGTCACCGCGTCGATGGTGTCCCCAACTTTCTTGGCAATATTCATTGCTTTTTCGTACGCCTCTAACGCTCTCGTAGCGTCCGAACGCTCCAATAATTCACCGAGCTCTAACATGGTTTGGAAATCCGTGCCGTCTCTCTTGTACGGGTCGAAATCGTACATTTCTACGGCGCGTTTGGAATCACCGACAGCCGCGCACAACTTCCCAAATGCTCTCTTCACGAATAAACTTCCAGGATAGGCCGACTGCACGCGTTCGCAGTGTTTCTTCGCTTCGAATGCATCGTTTTGTTTCAAGAAGATTTGCGCTACGCCAAAGTGCGGCGCGGCGAAATTTTTGTCTAAATCAATCGCCGATTGGTAATACGTCAGCGCGCTCGGTAAATTACCAGCCGCGTGGAACGCTTGGGCTCGAATAAACAACGCCTCCGCGCGGAATACGCTGGATTCCTTTTCATTTTTAATGATACCATCCGTCAACGTTTCGATATTTTTTTTCAATTCCTCCGAAGATGCGCCGCCTCCGGCGGAGGAGTACAAATAATGTTCCGCCAACGTCAGCGATACCAACGGGTTCGTCGGGTCAATCTCAAACGCTTTATACAAATTATCCACCGATCTCGCCACAGCTTCCGCGTGCTCCTCGCTTCCAATTTCCTCGAATTCGGCCAAATCGCACTTCGCTAATCCAACGTACGCGTCCACGCACTCGTTATCCATATCCGCCGCTCTCGCGAAGGCCAACCTCGCGCTCGCAAAATCTTTCATAGCAAAGTGACACGCAGCTAATCCTAACCTCACCTCCGCGGGCGCCTGCGGATGCATCTTCAACGCTCTCTTATACCACGTCAAACTCTCCGCGTACTTCCCCTCGTCCACGAACAATCTTCGCGCCTTCCACAACATCGCCGCGATGTTATCTCTCCCGCCGTCCTTCATCGCCAGCGCCGAATCGAGAATCTTCTCCGCCGTTTGCTTCTCCCCTTTCTCGAACAATAAATGCGCTCGAGCGATGGCAACGACCTGCTCCTTCGATGCGATCGCGAACGCGCGTTGCAGCAGCTTGTCCGCTTTCATCAGAGCCTCCGATCGCTTCGTCGCGTTGTTGTTGTTATTCGCATTCCCTCCTCCGGTGCGTAATCGAGCGGCAACATTTACTTGGTGCGCGGCCGAGCAGCACAGAAGCTTCGCGCGCCCGTAAATATCGTTCGGGTAGTACTGTTCAATCTCTGTTTTCGTGCGCACATGAACGCGTGGTTTTTGATCGAGTGAAAGAGAGAGAGTTTACGTCAGCGCTTTTCGATTTCGATGAAAAAATTCGATCCGAGAGAGAAGAAAACGCCGGCGTTTTCGATTGATCAGGAACGCGCGAACAACGGAACACGAACAAGGACAGAGAGAAAAGAGCAACAAAAACAGCAGAACGATTGACAAACGCTTACCGGGAGAACACCCGCTTCCGACGATTTCCAAAAAAGCCTCCTCGTTATCCTCGGCCAAATACGCTTTCGCGCACTCCAGCCACGCGTGTAAAGGCGCCAATTCCGATTGCAAGACGCCGAGAACGTCTTCGACTTTTTGCGGGAGATTGTGCGGGTCGATGGAGACGTGCTCGCCGCTGTCACCGATGGGGACGCGGATGTCGACGTCGACGTCGCGACGCGTCATTATCGTCTCTCTCTTCTCTCTCTCTTCCGCGCGCGTGCTGCTGCTGCTGCGTGTCTCGAGCGAGACGGAGCGTGTGCGCTTAAACGGGAAGTCATAAACCCTAAATTGTAAACCCTAAATTGTAAACCCTAAACAAAAATTGGCATTTTGTCGTATCTGGAGACGACGCACAAGTGACACACACACGCAGAAGAGAGAAGAAGAGAGATGATCGCGCGTGGTTGTTGTCGT
>Ga0182093_1125183_pt1 | contig 10950 bp, 5 predicted proteins | sample 041ome_21_FD_127776 | JGI IMG/M metagenome (GOLD analysis project Ga0182093, IMG submission 127776) | Metatranscriptome of coastal salt marsh microbial communities from the Groves Creek Marsh, Georgia, USA - 041411BS metaT (Metagenome... | ecosystem: Environmental > Aquatic > Marine > Intertidal...
GAGAGAGAGAAGCGATGTGAAAGTTGCTATGAATAATAATGTCCATCTACTAGCTTTATTAAAATTTCGATTCTTTGAATATTTTCACTACGGCTTTTGCCCAGCTCGCGTTATCGCGCGTTTTGATTTTCGCGAATTCGCCTTGGACTTTTCTTCCCACCACGCCAGCTAAATTTTCACAGAAAGAACATGTCTGAGAGTTCGATTTCGCGACGAGTGCGGTAACTGCATTCTCTTTCGCGGATGCAATCGTGGATTCGTCCACTAAATCAAAAGTTGCCGCGATAATTACTTCATTTTCCTTCTCTTTCGAGTTCGACGGCGCTTCTTTTTCTTCTTCTTCTTCTTCTTTCATTTCCACGTCTTCCTCGGGAACCGCCGGGAGCGGAGATGGGGATCTCTGGCGTTTCCGGCCCGTCAACTTTTGAGCATCTTCAAAATTTTCAACTTCGCCCAAGCGACGCTTTGCAATCGCTACACACCGTTCAATCACTCGATTATCCAACTGTTGGCACATTTCCGTGATGGTATCTTCCAACGCGTACGCTCGACTGACAAACTGGCGTCCTTTGGAATCTTCGCAATCCTCTCCCCAATACTGTATGGCTGCTACGACAATCAAGTGCACATCTTTGAGAAACGACTCTATGGTTAAATACGCACTCGAATCAATTCTCCAAAGTAGCTTGGATAAATCCATCGGAGATTGCACAGTCTTTGAGTATCCGTCGAGCTCGGCATCAGTAATAGGAGCCGCTAATTTAGACCACTGCTTCTTAAAGAGTAAACGCGTCACAATGTCCCGCAAGAACATGCGTTGTTTCCTCAACATCTGTTCCTCAGCTTGAATGATTTCTGGACTCATTTCCACGGCCTCGTCTTTGTTCGCAGCAGAAGTGGCGTTCGCACCTGCATCGGCATCTTTCGCCTTTTCTAAGACTTCTAGCTGCTCTTCCACCGCGGCCGCGTCGACATTCTTCGAGCCAATTTTCGCAGAAGCCAGGGTTTTGCCGTCGTTCTTCTTCATTTGTTCGTCTCGTTTCTGAGCCGTTTTCAATGCCGCTGATACGATAGCTTCGAAGTATTCCTTTCTTTCCGCATCTTTTGGTTTCGTCAACGCGTACGAGCGCTGCTCACCCGCAAAGGCTTCGGCCAACTCTTCGTCCAACTCGTTTCGCTCGCAATCCGCGGTTGCCAAGAGCATGACGGGTAAATTTGGAGGAATGTCGTCTAACAAAGTCAATAATGTCGCGCGCAACGTCGCGTTGGCACTTTCCCACCACAAGCGAATATGTGGAAGGTACAAAATCGAAGGCGCCGCTCTTCTTGCCTCTGTCACCGCCGCAACCAAAGCTTCTTCAGGTAATCTACCGCCATCCGATAAGAGCGCAGGTAAGGAAATCGCGTGTACGGCAAACTGTTCTAACGCGTGCAAGAGCGCTGGAGCAATGTGCGCTTGACCGGAACCAGATTCACCGCAGACGAGCAATCGTGGATTTTGTGAAGGCGGCGAGCGAATAAACTCAGAAGCTGCGATTTTCAACGCATTTTTCTTCGTTTTACCTGTAGTAATCTTGTCGTCGACGTTATTACCCGCGGTAGCTGCTTCGGTGAGGAGAAGGTTGTTGCCTTCGTCGTCCGAGTCGTCGTAATACGCGATTTCTAACTGATCCGTCGTCGATTTCAAGATATCGCTGTTCGCGTTGTTCGCGTCTTCATCGTTTGAAGATGCGTCACTGGAAATGTACGCCGCTGGTGGGTAAACGTCTCGAACGATTTCTAAGATTTCCGTCAGCGTGTTACCTAAAAGCGGACTAATCAATGAAGACAGTGGAGCAGAATATGTCTTTGCGCTTCGATGTGCGGCAGGAACGATTTGTTTTAATGCTGTTTCAAAATCTACACGTCCGGGAACGACTTGCGAAGGATCGAGATTCAATCGATTGTCCGTGGCGTAAATTTGTGGGTATCGTCGTCGTAAAGCGGCGATAGCGGACTCCGTGCAGAGCGCTTTCAAATCAGCACCGCAGTATCCGACGCATTTCTGTGCCAAATAATTGATTAAATTCATCGAAGGAGGCTTTTTCCAACCTCGAGTGTGAATTTTCAAAATCTCGGCCCGCGCCGACAAGCCTGGTAGAGGGAATGCAAGCTCTCTATCAAACCTTCCCGGTCTTCTGAGCGCACCATCAATGGAGTCTACCCTATTCGTCGCTCCTAATACAACAACACGACCGCGATTATCTAAACCATCCATCAGCGCTAAAAGTGTCGCAACAAGCGAATTGTGAATCTGGTCGGATTTAGAGCTTCTCACTGGCGCTAAACCGTCGATTTCGTCAAAGAAAATAATCGATGGTTGGCGTTTGGAAGCTTCCTCGAACAACAATCTCAACTGTCTCTCGGATTCACCGACCCATTTTGAAAGAACATCGGCGCCCTTTCTCATGAAGAACGAAACTTCGCTCCCGGCGCGAGAGCACGATGCTGCTAACGCTCTAGCGATTAACGTCTTACCAGTTCCCGGAGCGCCGTATAAGAGCACTCCGCGAGGCGGCGTCATTTTAAAACGTTCAAAGATTTCGGGATAGAGCAACGGAAGAAACACCATTTCTTTCAGAGCGTCGACGTATTTATCCAAGCCTCCTACGGCATTGAACGTCAACGAAGGATCTACCGTCAATGGAGTAATTTCTGCATCCTTGGTCTCGCCAATCTTCTTTGGACCTGCCCCATCGGCGGTATATCCTGGAGCACCCAACAACGCATCGAATCGCGAGATGTCGATGTTATTCGTATTTCCAACACCTCCTCCTCTTTGAGGAGCGGCAGTCGGGTGCAACGCATCGAACCCATCCGCGTCAGAATCGTCGGTATCATCGAGCCATCGACCCGACTGTCTTCTGCCATTTTTTGGTGCTGACGGTGGCGTTCCTGCGCTAAAGAACGCGCCGCTCTTCTTCGCGTTGTTGTCGTTTCCCCCACCATCTTTTCGCGGGCGACCTCTGCCGTCCTTCTTTTTCTTCTTTTCTTCCTCTACGTCGTCGTCGTCGATGAAATCATCGAAATCATCGTCGTCGTCGTCTTCATTGTAGTTTATTACTTTAGCGTTCGCACGATCGTCTTCCCCGCGTCGTCGTCGTTTCATCGCTTCTACTCTACCGGGACTCAACCTTTGAATTTTTTGGCGGTCTCGGGTGCTCCTTCGAATATTTGCAAACTCGCCGTCGTCTGACTCCAACTCCTCTTCGGAAGAGATGAAATCGTCATCGTCGTCCTCCTCTTCGTCTTCGTCGACGATGAATTCGTCGTCGTCGTCGTTATCTTCTTTATACGAGACTTTTTTCTTCGGACGACCTTTTCCGCGCGTTGCTTTTTCTTCAGCTTCTTCTCCTTGTTCGTCGTCGTCCTCGTCGTCGTCTGAATCTTCGCCTAACCAAGCACGTCTCCCTCTGTTTGCGTTCCTCGTGCTTCGTTGCGGACGACCAGAACGACGCCCTCGCGTTAATTCCTCCTCGTCTGTGTCAGAAACGTCCTCTTCTTTTCCTTTCTTGTTCTTCGCGTCATCATCGCGTCGTCCTTTCTTCTCTTCTTCGGCGTCGTCTTCGTTGAAATCTTCGTCTTTCTTCTTCTTCTTCTGTGCGGAAGAGTTTGATCGTCGTCGACCCATTTTTTACGGTTGGAAAATCACGTCGTCGAACGTGCTTCTGTTCTTGCTTTCAACCTATTCGCGTCTATAGCGCGTGCGCGTAAAAAGCTCGCGGTGCAGCGTGCGTGCGTGCGCGCGCGCTTTTGTATCGCGAACGAGAACGCTTACACACACAAAAACACACTTTTGATTTTTGAATTTTCAAAGGCGGCAAGCAAAAAAAAAAAGTATGCAAACCCTAAATACTTTAAAAAGGCCTAAAATGACTTCGAAAAAATGCTCGCGGTCCCAAAAGAAGAAGGCAAGAAGCTCTCACAGCCACAGGAAGTTCGTTATTCCAGAGATTTCCTCACAAATTTTTCTTTCGCGCGCGCACGTTTGAAAAACGCCTTTTCACCTGCGACGCGAGGATTAATTCACCTTGAAACACCACTCACGCATTGAAACACACATTCATCCGGACGAAAGTATGGAAGAGGAGAAGAACGTCAAGTCTGCGTGGACGCTCGAGGTACGTTTTCCTCGCCATTTTTTTTGTTAGTTTCAAGGCCAACAACCGTCGCGTCGCGCTTTGGAAATTTTTTTCTTTCTAACGAGTTTTTGCGAATCGTTTGTGCGCTCGTTTAGCATCGCGCGAAGCGAGTTTTGCCGAGCGAGTTTCATTTTCGTGCGGTTCAAACGTTTTGGCGTGATATTTTTGCGCGCGATTTAGATTTTGTCGTTTGCAAAGACCTCTATCGCGCGCGTGAAAATTCCTACGCGGAGGCCGTAACTGTTTCAAAATTTCCTCCCCTTTTCGGCCTTATCGTTTTTGTTATCTTTGTGTTCGCTACTCAGTTTCGAAGCGACGAGAGGACAAAAAAGGAGAGCCAAAAAGAGAAAAAAAATACTGACAACACTTCCGTATATTCTCATCTACATCAACGCAGGAGGACACGTTACTGCGCGAACAAATCCAACGATTAGGAGGACCAGGAAACTGGACGGCAATTGCCGAACGATTACCAGGAAGAAGCTCGAAATCGTGCCGTTTGCGATGGTGTAACCAGTTGAATCCAACCGTGAAGCGAGGACCGTTCACTCCTGAGGAAGACGCGCAGATATTAGCCGCGCACGCTATTCATGGAAATAAATGGGCGGTGATTTCGCGCTCGATGCCTGGAAGAACCGATAACCAAGTAAAAAACCGATTTAATTCAACGTTACGAAGAACTTTAGCTCAAAATGGGAAAGCGCCGCCGGCGTCGTCGCCGCCGAAGAAGGCGTCGAGTCCAGTCGCCGCTGCGCAAAACTTATCTTCGCCCATGGGATCGAGAAAACAATCGTCAAATCAGTTAGCGAAGCAAGCAAACTTGAAGAGAGTGGCGAGTCAGGTGTTAGAAACCATGAGCTGCGATGAATCCATGGAATCCTCGCAAGATAACAAGGACAAGATGAACAACATTAATAACAACAATAACAACATGAAAAACAACACGGGAAAAGAAATGACAAACAAAAATGCGATTAAACGACCAAAAAAGTCTCCAACGAAAACGAAACTTGGGAAGAGCGTGCGCGGACCAAGTCGAGGACCAAGTCAAGATCGAGAAGATTCGGGAGGGTCCGAATCCGTTGGTTTGGAAACGCTCATTCAGGCGAGTTTAATGGAATTACAAAGAATTAAGAGTGGTAAGAGCGCGAGCGGATTCGACAAGGAATACTACACAATGAACAACGATCAATCGAGCGCGCATGGCGGATTCGGTAGTAGCCATAACAACAATAATAACAACAACAACAACAACAACAACAATAACAGCAATAACCCTACGCATAACAACGCTACCATGAGCAATATGAGTGACCGCACTATGAACGACTCGAGAGGAATGGTGTCGTCCTTGAGCATGGAAAATTTGAACAGAGCGAGAGCTGGATTATCCATGCCCGGAATCCCAAGCGACTCTTACGATTGGCGCGCAAACTCCCCGGTGATTGGCCTTCCTGCGTTCCATAGCTTGAATAATCAGCTCGTCCGTCGTCCGTCGATGCTGAATATTGCGAGCCAAAAGAGTGGAGGAGGAGGAGGAGGAGAACAACATCCGAATGCAAACGAGCTGAATGATCCGCGCGCAGGCACGAGTGCACTCTCGACTCCAGTCACCATTACGCCAAACCTCGCTTCTTCCTGGTACGGAAGAATGCTTGAGAATTTGGGATGGCGCAACCACTTTCCATTGGACGTTCTTCCAATGCAAGAGCAAGAAGACATACAACAAAAAGACGCCAAAGAGGCGCACGAAAAATTTCAACCGATTGAAAATGGCGAAGACGAAGAAGGCGCTCCGAAAGAAGCTGCCGCCGCCGCCACCACGAAAGACGCCGCCGCTACCGACGCCGCTGTGAACGTAAAAACAGAAACAGACCATGACAAGAAAGAAGACGAATTACCTTCGCCGGTTTCTGATAACACAGTTAAGAACGACATAAACGGGACGACTGGTACCACAGTCGAAGCTGCGGCGTGTTGATCTAAAGAAAAACTCTGTACTATTAATATTAATTACGACATACTATTAACGAATTGTACGTTCTTATTATCACAATCCTCGTCGTTACCCTCTTACTTTCCGGTTGGTTGCATCGTCCTTTCCTTTTAATCTCTTGTCGACTTGGTCGTCTTGTCCTTAGTCCTTTTTCGCTTTTTGTATTTTTTTTTCAGCTTTTTCCTCGTCCTCACAAATGAAACGCGACGACGAAGAACTAATAATCATGTCTAGACGAAAAGGACGACGAGGAGCCACACGAAGATGTCTGCAACTCCTCATCGTCTGTGCGTTTGCTCTCGCGTACATGAAATCATCATCGTCGTCACCGCATGCGAATATTAATAATAATAATAATAATAATAATAATAAAGGGGGTGGAGCAGAGAAGAACGAGATTGTTCACTTTAACGCCGTGGAAGCCGCACCATCGTCATCGAGACAAGACTATTCGAACCGAGTTTGGATTTTCACCTCCGTGGCTGCCGATTACGACGGCGCCGTCCTCTTAAAACAATTTGTCCATCACTACACCGATTTAGGGATTAAACCGGAAAACTTCTTAGTCGTGATTAACTCGAAATCTGGGTTTCGAACGAGAGAGTTCGACGCGTGCGCGCAGATTTTAGACAATCTGGGAATTCCTTACCACGAGTGGTTGACGCAATACTCGAGCGAAGTGATGTATAAGCACCGGATGCAGTTGTTAGAAAAAGTACCGCCAACGGATTGGATCGTCCACGCAGATAACGACGAGTTCCACTCGTACGGTGGGAAGTCAGTCATCGACTTCTTGAAAGAGATGGACAAGAAAGGGTACAACGAAGTGAGAGGGACGTACGTCGATCGAGTCTCCAAAAGCGGCGAGTTGAGCAAGTTGAAAGAAGAGCCCGGGATGTTTCAGCAGTTTCCTTTGCGCTGCTCGGTTATTAAAACTGTCGCCGGCGGAAGAGATTTCAAGACTATGGCGTATAAAGGGTACTGGAGAACGGACAGAGGGAATCATCAAGTGTTGCGAGCGGCGAGAGCGAAAGCGTATTTGAGCGGGCCCGGGAGAGGCGATGGCGATTTAGAAGACGTCTATCATTTGACGCCTTATGCAAAGTACCCGGAGAAATACAAGTATCAGTGCGCCGCGCACGATAATTTATCATTTCTCCCAGCCGGCGCGCAGTGTTCTACACCGAACGATAGTCACCAAAGCACCAAATTATGGTCTCAATCGCGCTTTAGCGACGCAAAGGTTGCCGTCCATCACTTCAAATGGCACGCGGGAGTGATTAATAATATCAAAGACCGATTGGCGTTTTACAAAGGTGACGTAGGAGCAGACGGAAAACCTAGATTCGCGTGGTATACAGATAGCGAGAAACTAATGAACGGAATAGTCACGACTGGGAAAATAGACACGAAGAAGACCAAGTGTAAAGTAGCGTAAAATTTTTAGCACATGTAAAAGTATAAATGTTTCTCACATTACAAAAATGTATTAATTAAACCTTTGGGAATTGTGGTTGTGGTTGCTGTGGTTGCTGAGGCGGCGCGGCACCATACATTCCCGGTTGCGTTTCGTATGCCGCCATTCGTTGGACTTGCGGAGCTTGGAACACTTGTTGCTGCGGCGTCATGCTCTCGTTCCTGAAGTCAATTTGCGCCTCCTGTTGCGTTTGCATGCACGCGCACACGGAGCAATACGTCATATCGGAAATACAATCCAAAATGTCCGCAGCTTGCTCTATAGAATCGTCGTTTGACACCATTGCCGCCACTCTAAAGATGCACGCGAGTTGGTTCATCAACAACATGAATCCAATGATGCCGTTATCGCACTGAGTGTTCATCACACGTTGCTCGTCTTGGATTAAGTACCTCGTCGTCGCAACGCTACTCGGAAAGCACCAAAACACTTCGCACGCCAAGCATAACTCTGGATTATTCTGCTCTCCGCACCTGCCAGAAATGCAGCTTCCTCCGTTGCAACATGTGTACCCTTGCAACGACCCGTACATTTGTTTCTTCCTCTGTTGCCAGGCAACGCAAGGCGAACAAAGCGACGCATAGAGACAAAATCCTGGACGAGCGCACGGCGCTTTCATCAACTCCACCGCCCAGGAATTCGCGTACAGCTTACGCATCTCCGCCTCGCGAATGCGCTTCTTGTCCTGCGGGTTTTGACCCGCACCCGGGCCTCCTCCATAGCCTGGATTCATGTTTCTTCTTCTTTAGCGTTTGAAAGAGAAAAAAAGAACGAGAAGTGACTTGGGTGACGCATTTGAATTGACTTTTTTTTTCGTGTTGCCTTTGGTTCTTTGCAAAAAAGCACCCGGCTGGCTCCTCCTCGCTCAGCCTTCCAAGAAAGTGGCCTCTTTGGCCAAAAAAGGAAGCAAAAGCAAAAGCACGTGGTTGTGCACACGGCGTCGTCACAACAAAAAAAAATAGAAAAAGAAAAACTATAGTTCTGCAAACATGTTAGGCTTAACCATGCGAACGGCATCTTTAGTTGGAACCTCGGTTTCTTCCACGTCTGCGAACAACAGAGGTAATTGATATCGTCGCTTCGCGCGCGTGCTTTCTTTTGCGCGTTCAAGTTCGCGTAAAAATTTGCGCGATTTTTTTTGTTTTTGTGTGTGTGCAGATTTTACCTCTCGCGTACACCAATCGGAGAGAGTGGGAGTGTAAATATCGCGACATTAAACGCACATCCGGATGCGATTTCGAGCTCGGGAACGTCTTTCACGCGTACAGATGGTATTTATGTAGCTGGAAACGCCGTTAGATCGACGATTCCGCGGTCGCGTGTGAGATCGAGCGCGCGAAACGTGAAATTTTGGGAGGCGTAAAAACCTCAACATTCTATCTTCTTTTCCTCCTCCTCCTCCTCATCTCTCTGAAAATGTTCGGAGCATTCTTTCTCTCTTTTTTATCGCTCTTTCAGCGCGCGCATCGGAGCGAGTCGCTCACCATTACTCTCTCTCTCCACAATTGTTACAGTCGCGCAACAACCGAAACAAAAATCGGCCCCGGGCGTTGCCTTTGCGTTCAAAGGCGCGTACCAAACAGAAATCAACGTCGGCGAAGGTGAAAACGGAGAGGCTGCGTTGAGACGTTTTCGTAAACAAGTCATGAACTCTGGTCACATCAACGAGGTCAGAAGACGACGATACTTTGAGAACAAACAAGACATTTTGAAGCGAAAACAATCCACGCCGAGAAAGTTGAAAGGGCCGAAGCCGAGAACCATGGCGCAGGCGTTAGCGGATAAAGAGGCGGGGCGAGAGGAAGGACAAAGACCGCAGAGACGATTCAACCGCCCGGGCGACGCGAAACAAGAACAGTAAATGAGAAGAGAGTTTTGTATTCGTCGAGTCCCCGGTTTTGATGTGAGAGTGTAAATACTTTTTTGAGGCGTTTTCTCCTCCCGCATTGTATCCGAGGACTTTGGGGGTGTATCATCTGTTTAAGTTTGAGTTGTAAATACTTTTTTTAGAATCCTCACAGAAAAAACCTCTATTACGGCACACGCGCGCGTTTCGAAATAAATATAACAAAAATAACATGTTAATATCGCTCAACACCACTCGCGGTGCGCTCCACTGCCACGCGATATCTTCTTCCCAAGAGTCGCAACAACAACTTCGCGCGAGAACAATAACGACGAGCAGCGCACGTCGTCGTTGCGCCTGGAACGAGAAGAAGTCGAAGTCAACATTTTTAAAAACGGAAAAGAAAGAAAGAAAGAAACCGACGACAACAATGTTGAAAGCTACGAGCGGGAGAGGAGGCGGCATATTTCTAGAGGATAGCGGAAGAGGAAAATTCAGTGGTAGTAGAAGTAGTAGAAGCAGCAGCAGCAGCAGCAATAATAGCAGTAGCACTCCGCGCGAGATGCTTACCGACGAGTTTGGTGGAGGAGGAAATTTTGGTGGTGGTGGTGATGGAGGAGGTGGTTGGAACAACAATAATAATAACAATAACGAAGACGAAGACGAACAGTTTTTCCAGAGCTCGTCGATGGCGACGCGGTTTCTGCTTCTCGCGACGGTCACGTCTGCACTCACCGTCGTGCCTCTCGCGAACGCAAAAAGTTCTGCGAACGCCACCGCGAATAAAATGAAAGCGCAAACTGAAAAGGCGTTTCAGTCGTTGCCGACGAAAGCGAGAGACTTCTTCACCGCGATGCTTTATGGTTTCGTCATTTTCTTTGGCGTAAAAATGGCGCTGAAAAGCTTGTTCGCTCCAGTAGCGTTGTTTTCTTTTACCATGTTTGTTTTGCACAACATGAAAGTTCTGCCGTTTGGACCGATAGAAATGTACGAGAGTTGGGTTCGACCGTATTTACCGAGAGAGTTTCAGAAAGACAACTTCGCTTTCCTCCACGGCGCGGATACGATGTCAGAAAAATACACCAAAGCGTTCTGGTCTGCCGCGCACAGAATCTTACCGGCGTGTAATTCTTCCCACGGCGAGAAAGCTTTGATTATAGGCATGCTTTTGGCCGGTTTAGTGTAAGAGTTGTGCGCGGACAATGGACTCGGTTTTATTTATAACACACACACGACGAAAAAAAAAATTTCCTTCCGCGCGTTCTGTTTTATCCACGGCAACGAAAACTACTTTGTAAATTGACGCATCACAAATTATATTATTGTTGCGTTCTTCGCGCACAGCTTTCTTAGAACACATCACACAGATGTCAAAGAAGAAGTCAAAGAAGAAATCAACGAATAATAACGACAGTTCCCAACAGCAAGAAACGAGCGATTTTAACAGAAA
>Ga0182093_1459720_pt1 | contig 10920 bp, 8 predicted proteins | sample 041ome_21_FD_127776 | JGI IMG/M metagenome (GOLD analysis project Ga0182093, IMG submission 127776) | Metatranscriptome of coastal salt marsh microbial communities from the Groves Creek Marsh, Georgia, USA - 041411BS metaT (Metagenome... | ecosystem: Environmental > Aquatic > Marine > Intertidal...
AAAATATCCACCAATTTATCCTTCGCCGCGTCCTTACGATCTCGTAACGCCTTCTTCACCATGTCCAAATGTTCCATCGTTAACTCGGCGTGCGCATCCATTCGATGCAAAACGGCAGCCATTTCAGAATACACATTTTCAATCTCTTCGCGTACGCGAGGATCCACGTTTGGGTGCAACGGTATATCGATGCCCTCCTTCGCCGCTATCCCCTCGCGTTCTTCTTCCTCTTTCATCGGCGTCTTCTCCTCCCGCGTGACTCCTCCTCTTTCTTCTTCTTCTTCTTCTTCTTCCTTCTCTTTCCCGCGCGGAGACGACTCGCTCTCGCTGACGACCGTCGTCCCAGCGGCCGTCTCTTTTTCTTTATCTTCCTCCTCCGATTCTTCTCCTTTCTTTGCTCTCTTTTTCTTCTTCTCGCCAGAAGACCCGTTTTCGCCGTCTCGCGTCGTCTGGCTCGTCGCCGGTGGTCGTTTCGTGCTCACCGATGGATACTTTGGAACGACCATGTTATGTGTGTATGTGCGCGTATTTTTTTTTGAAAAAAATTCACATCAACAAACGAAGGAATATGTGAATTTACGCTATTCGTTTAGTACGGACTACATACACTACATGTGCTATCTATCGCTACACGCCGCTAAAATGACTCGTCGACTACTTCCACCCTCACCTTCTTTCACCCTCCCATTCACTGGTGGAAATTTTCCCGTCTCGGTTTTGATCGAACACGTCAAAGACTAAATCGACGGATTCTTCATCCGGAGTGCCTCCGATGGATTGGATTTCTTTTCTCACGCGTTCTCTGTCGGTTCTAAACGATGACGGTTGGTTACTCTTGGTTGCGAGGTGTTTTTGTTCTTCGTCGCCAATGAGAGAAGGGTTAATGTCCTCGCGAAGAACGTCGTCCAGATTGTCCAAGTTTACGAGGACGTATCGCAGCGCTCTCAGTTCTCTCACGTGTTTTTCGTGCTTACCGCCGCCAAAGAGCGCCGGGATAAATGTTGATTTACTCTGACGAGTGAACATGCCATAAAGACCGACGCCGATAGCACCAATGGTGAACGAAATAGCGGAAAACGCACCAGTGAGACCAACGGCGCTGTCTTCTAAACCATGCGGAACATTCATTCCCATGATGGCTGCAGGCAGAGCTGCGGCTGCGCACGACATACCTAAAATCGTTGCTCGAAGGTTCAACTGAACTAGGTGGTTCCGATCAACATCGAGTTGTAACTCCCAAACTTCTCTCGTTGCAGTCAACGCATTTTTTAACTCCAAAACGCGACCACCCATAGCTCGAGATCTTCCCGCGTGCGACGTCAACAGCTGTAATACGTTGTTCGTATTCTCATCAAAGTCGGTCGTCGTCGTGGCGTTTTCCGCCTCGTCTCCTCCTCCTCCACCTCCTCCACCTCTCTCTTGCTCCAAATCAAAAGAAAACTCCTTCCGCACCGCCTCATCCAACATTTGGTGATACTCTCGAATATCCGTGTCGATCTCATCCAGAGCTTGCTTCAACGGTAATAACCTCTGAAACTGCCCGACGGATAACTCGAAATCCGCGCGGTCGCCGTCGCTGTTGTTATTCTTCAGCGGCTTTGTCACCGCGTCGACGAGCAAACCCAACCTTCTCAGTTTCAACTCGAACTGCGTCGAAGCTTCGTCCAAACACGCCTCCGCGGCGAGCTGAGGAAACGAATCACCGTTGGTCGTTGCATCGTTCGCGTTCGCGCTTTTCATAATCGCGCTCACCTTCGCAGCCACTGCTCTCGAACTCGCCGAATCTTTCTCGAACAAGTGCACGCACTCCTTCCCGATCACCGCGCTAAATCTGTTCGTCCGCAATATAGAAAACTTCTCTCTCTGCACCAGCGCTGCGCTCACGCCGGTAAACTTATCCGCCACGTGTTCTAACAGCGACACATCTCTCGCGTGGATGGCGTCTAAGATTAACTTTTGGCCTCCACTTCTCTCGTTCGATGCGTACACCTTCCCGTTTTTGTCCACGATCAGCGAGGAGGACGTTTTGAACGCCAATTTCTTCGCGGCGGGAGGATGAGCAGATGATGTTGCCGTTCGCGACGAAAACGACGGCGAAGAGAAAGCCTCGCGAACAACGCGCCATGTCCGCGACATGTTTTTAATGAGTTTGTTATAAGTTTGGGGAAAAAAATTACCTAACAATAAGAAGAAAAAGTGATGCCCAAAGCGTCGTTGTTTGATGCGACTCGGTGCGCGACATCATCGCCAAAAACTCGGAAACAACGCGAGAAGAGAAGTGTTCCTCTCCCCACTCGAAGTCGTCGAAGTGATGATGCCGATGATGTTTATTCCTCGTCGTTAGGATGGGAGTCGTGCGCGCGTCGAATAGTGATTGGATTGGAACACATCGTGCGCGCCGACCGAGCGCGGAAACCAATCGACGCGCAAAAAGTCGTCAAGAAGTGTCTTCGCGTGCATCTGAGTCCAACTTTGCAAAAACACGCGCGCGAATGGGAAGAGAAACGGTTGAATAACGAGGAGAGAAAGGTTATCGCGGAGACGATTTTAACGATGGAGGTGAAGAAGAGAGAGTTGTTTTGGCATTTGGAACGGTTGTTGGATACGCGAGAGGAGAAAGGCGCGAAATACCTCAAGCGCGAGATGTGGGAACGGTTGAAAGTAAAGTATCCGAATCAGAGAGTGGAGGTGGAAGACGCGTTGACGGTTGAGGAGACGGCGATGGCGCTGCTCACTTTGTACGAAGCAAAAATCCAGCGGAGCAACATCGTCGATACGCTGAGTGAGATAGTCGTCGTCGATCCGTCGAGATTGACAATAGGTGGTAACGTTCTGAACGAGCGCGCGGTGAGCACCGAGTTCCCGCAGGCACACGTTCCGGAAATTAAAACGGCGGAGGTTTTGGCCAAGTGGCTTTCCGTGCAGGATTGGGCGGCGCAGAAACTTGTGGAGCAGTACGGGGCGACATTCACGGAAGAATTACTCGAACATTTGAATAGAAAAGGACCGATATCGCTTCGCGCGAATTTAATAGTTAACGATGGCGAGGAGTTTCGCGAGCTGTCAAACATCGTCGAACGAGACGAGGAGGCCGCGGTGACGTTATTTAACAAAGTGCCGTTTGAAAGCGAAGAAGATTCTTTGTTGGCGTTTACCGTGAGTGACACGTATCGGATATCGCCGGAAAGGGACCCAGACTGGTTAGATGGACGGTACGAGATTCAAGACATCGGCTCGCAGTTTATCGCGAGTAGCTGTCGCGCGGGTAAAAACGATCAAATCCTCGATTTTTGCTGCGGGAATGGAGGGAAAACGCTCGCTCTCGCGGCAAAAGGCGCGTTTGTGACTGCACACGACGTCGATGAAAGACGAATGAAACATTTGGAAGCGAACGCGAAACGTGCGAGAGTGTCACATCTGATAACGACGGTTTCTGATGCGAACGACTTGAAGGCGAACGGATGTTATTACGATTCGGTTTTAGTCGACGCGCCGTGCTCGAGCGCGGGCGCTTGGCGACGCACTCCGTCGAGTCGCTGGTTAGCAAAAGAAGAGGACGTTGGCATGTTTTCAAAGCTACAACTCGAGATTCTTCTCAGAGCGGCAGGTATTCAGCTCGAAAACAGGAACGGTTCTGCGAAGACGACGACCATGGTCTACGCCACGTGTTCGATTTTCAAAGAAGAAAATGAGGACGTAGCGAGAGCGTTTGAAGCTTCCGATGTTTTCAAGGAAATGAGATACGAGCCCTGGCCCTTTGTAAAAGAGAGCGAAGGAGAAGATGCTAATGTAAACTTCGCTGCTCGAGGCTATTCGATGCCAAGTGTGCTCGCTCACGAAATGCAGCTGTTCCCGAATCTCCACGAAACGGACGGATTTTACCTGTGTCGCTGGAGAAGTAAATAATAGTAGCAATAGTAGTAAAATGCACTCGCGCGCGATTGTAATATGAAATTGTATGTTGACTAGTAGTACTGTAAATGATCACAGCTCTTCTATGTGATAAGGATTGGTTTTATTGGTATACACAAATGGTGGTGGTTAATGACTTCTTCTATTTAATTTCATCGTTGGTACAAAAATTTCCTCCGCTTTCCCCTACTGGCAAAACTTTGCCCCGACTTGCGTCCGCATCAACCCTCTCTTCAGCGCGTCGAAGTGCAACTTGGCCCAATTCGCTTTGCCTCCATCTTTCTTCATGTCCTCCAAGAACTGGTTCGCCACTTTCTCTGGCACAATCTTCAACTCCTTCCCGGTGCTCATGGCTAAAATCTGAACCTCCGCGGCGCGTTCCAAATAGTACAAGTCATCGAACGCCTCCGCGACAGAATCACCGCAAATAATCACCCCGTGATTCGCGTGCATAAGCACTCTCTTACCACCCATCACCTTCACCAACCTATCGCCTTCCTCTCGGTCTAAAACCAACCCGTTAAACGTCGGATCGTACGCGATGTCCCCGGCGAATCGCAACGAGTTTTGATGGCACATGTGCAACTTAAAATCTTCCGTGCAACACAGCGCGGTAATATTCGGCGTGTGCGTGTGCAGCACGCACACGGCACCGGTCGCGTGAATCGCCGCGTGAATAAAAAACGCCGTCGCGTCGATTTCCCCTTCCCCTTCCAAAACGTTCCCGTTTTCGTCCAACATCAACAAATTCGAAGCCGTGACTTCGTCCCAAAGCAACCCGTACGGCACGCACAAAAACCGATCGGTCGTCCCGGGAACCATCACCGTCAGGTGATTACAAATCCCCTCGTTCAAATCCATCTGGTTACACAAGTGGTACGCCGCGGCTAAATCGCAACGCGCTTGCCACGCGACCGCATCGTACCCGTCCGGTTTTCCAAAACCAGTCGTTTGCGGGAGCAAAATTCGTCCGACGACGTCTTCTTCTTCGCCGTTGTTCTTCTTTTGTTGGCCTATTTTCGGATACGAAGACGACGCCATTATTCTCTCTCGCTCTCTCCCTCTGCTTCTTCGCTCCGACCGCTGCTCTTTCTTTTTCTGCCGCTAGTAGAAAGCGCCCGCCTTATCGGTGATTGTCGCGTTTCGTGCTCTTTGTTCTGTGGTGCCTTTCTTTTTTCCACTTTTTATTATCCACTTTTCGTATGTCTTCTCGCGTGCATTCTCCACCACGAAAAAAAAAAATAAAACGACGACGGTTCAGAAATGTAACAAAAAACATCACTCAGAAGAAGAAAGAAAGCGCGCGGCGGAGACTATTTATCGCATCTAATAAATCGCCCCGCGTTTTATCGATCGATCGATCGATGCGTCGTCTCGAAACCGACAATTCTCTCTTCTCTGGGAGAAGACGACGACGGCAAAGTTTGGTACGATTTTCTTTCTTTCTTTCGTTTTCTTTTGACGGCTGCGCGCTTTTATTATCGCGCACATGCACATACTCACATACTCGCGTTGTTTGCCACGTTGACTTTATACCACGAACAACAAAAAACAGGAGTTTGAACGCATCGCGCGATTGTGCGAGCAGCTTGAATCTCACTTAATCGCCGACGAGGAAGGGTTCGCGCTGACGAAAGAGTTGGTCGATATCGTCGGCGATTCGGTGAAGGAGATTAGCAACAAAAATCCTGAAGAAGAAGAGGACGAAGAAGAAGAGGATGAAGAGGTCGTTCGATTGGCGAAAGCGACGTGTTTTAAACATCACAACGCGGAGAGTTTGCTGCAAAAGATGTTCATGAAGATGACTAGGATTGGCGAGGACGAGATGGCTGCGGAAGTCGGCGATGCGATCGGGCAGCTGTATCAGTTGGGTAAGGCGACGAAGACGAAAGACGCGACGAGGAAGAAGACGAACGCTACTACTTCTTCTTCTTCTTCCGAAGACGATGAGGACGACGAGGAGAGAACGATTGAATTGAGAGCGGTGGCGTGCAGTCAAATTGGCGCAGAGGCGACGCAGAGAAACCCAGAGGTGCAAACGTTTGGAATGAGGAAGAATGAAGGGGTGATAGTTCGCGTGCACGAGTCGAGTTGGTCGGACGCTGGGCTGGCGTTTCGAATTTGGGGAGCCGCGAGAGTCGCTTTTAGGGTGGTGGATTTCGCGAGCGAGTATTTCACGGAGAAGGAAAAGACGTGTTTAGAATTAGGTAGTGGGTGTGGGTTGATTGGTGCCGCGATTGCGACTTTAGGCGGCCGCTGTACGGTAACGGAAGGCGCGCCGGGCGCGTTGGCGGCGTTGCGCAAGACGGCGGATGGCATCAACGACGAATCCAAGAATAAGGAGCCCATGAAGGTTGCCTTTTTAGATTGGAGAGACGATTTAGCCGCGCTCGACGAAGAGAAGAACGGTACCGTCGAACGTATGGTTGATATTGGGAACGCTTCCACGAAATCTCCAGCAACTACTGCTTCGTCGTCGTGCAATTTTGTGCACGCGAACAAGGCCACGTTCGACAACGCGCACGTTACCATGCGCTTAGAAGACGACGCTCAATTCGACTGCGTCGTCGGCTCGGATTTAATATACGACCGTCAACACTGCACCGCGTTAGCAGCATCCGTCGCGCGTCGCTTAAAACGTCCAAACGGTGAAGCCATAATCTTTCTCGCCGTTCGAAGCGAAGAGCTCTTACTCGCGTTTAGCAAAAAGTGCGCCAAACGAGGCCTCTCCGTCGGCGTCTACGCGCCGACGAAACCGAACGAAGATTTAGAAGACTTTTCCGAAATCACCGGAGGCCACGCGAACAGAGCGTTACCGGAAACCGCGAACAAGTACTGGGACCTCGTCGCTGAGAAATTCTCCGACTGTTTACTTTCCAGAGACTACTCCTTATTCGCTCCTCTTCAAAATACGTCCACCGGTCCCGCCCAAAGCGAAGAAGAAGAAGACGTACTAAGAGACAAAGCGCGAAGAAGAAGCGACGACGACGACGATTCCATCGAAGGACGTTTCGCCATGGTGCGCTGCTGGCGCGAAGAAAATAACTCGACGACGACGACGACGGCGACAGAGTTGAAAGGTATTCCAGTAGGCGACGTAAAGTCCATGCGCGTTAAGATGTAACATGTGTTGTTGTTTAACATGTTTGTGTGTGAAATGTGTCTTTTGAACAAAAATGCACTTTAACATTTTTTGACGTCAAAATTTATTCAGAGCGTTCTTCGTTCACGCGCGTTCGTTCTCTCTTCTTCTCGCTTTTTATTTCTCGAGGAGTGTTTTGAATTCTCTCTCTCTCACTCTCTCTAGCGCACGCACGCAGTATATATACACACACGTAAGACGCAGCATTTTTCGCGCGCGGATTGAGAAGACGAGATTTTGCAAAATCGACACAGAGCGCATTGGAATTCATGACGCGTCCTGGCAGCTCTTTCGCGGTCTTCTTCCTCCTCGCGTTGTTCTTCGCGTTCTTTCGCGAACGCGCGCTCGCGATGGACGTGGAGTTGGACGTGTCCAACGAGATTTCCGAAAACACGCGAAATTTAGTATTTGGCATCAAGTGCGGCTGTTGCAAAGCGGTGACCGCGGAAATTGGACTCCGATTCAAAGAGATACTCGACAAGACGGCGAAACTTGAAGGGGAAGAGAAGAGCGACGCGAAAACCGTGTTTAGGTCAAAATACGTCGGACAGTTCAACGAGAAGTTGGAAATCGCGTTGGACCGAATGTGTCGACCACCTCCGACGAAGACAACCTCGAAGAGAGCGATCGAGAAGTCCGCGTCCGTGGCGAAACTGTGGCGGTATTCCGAATCGGGAGCGAAGGCGATTCAGAACTCGATGTTTCACATCAACACGTTGGGACAGAACGCGACTGAGGATGACTTGAGAGAAATGGAAAGAGTCTTATTAGGCATTCAACTTTTCACGAACGATGCGAATAAGCAATACGTGAATCCAGATCCGAAGATTGCGGAGAACACGGGCGGTACGAATTTAATGGCGGACTCCTACGTCACCGCGGAGCTCCTGGACGCGTGCAGACGCGTCTCGGAAAGTTTAGAGCTCGAGGACCAACTCGACGAGGCGAAAAAGAACGGCGAATTCGGCGTAAACGAGCAACACAAAACGTGCATAGATTTGGATTATTGCAAAGTCCGAAAAGGCGGCACCAAGGCGAAAGACACGCGCACGAAAGAGCAAAAAGATAAAGACGAGGCGTTGGAAAGAATGAAACAACTCTTCATCTCGAAGGAAGAAATGGACGAGTTTAAAAAGAACAACCCAGACGCGTTCGACGAAGACAAAATCGACCCGCTGGACGAAACCTTAGACTCGCCCGCGCCGAAAAAGAAGAACAAAAAATCCGTCCTCCCGTCGCGGGAGGAGGAAGAAAAGCAGAAAGAGGCGTCGAAAAACGAAGCGGCGCGAGAAGAAGGAAAGAGCGGAGAAGGCTTCTTCGCCTCCGTCAAGGAAAAGTTCAACGACTACTTCAACAAAAAAGCGCAAAACAGGAAGACGACGACGACGAGGACGACGCGAAATGAAAAAGACAAGGAGGGAGGAGGGGAGTTGTAATTGAAAAGAGCTTTTCTCTTCGCGCGTAAGTAAAAACCGGCAGAGAGTCATCACACAAAATATCTTGCAAACACACCAACACGTCTCGAATAGCCGTCACGAACGGTACGAACGCGTCTACCCGATGTCGTGTCCGCACCATCGTCCCGTCGTCGTCGATAACGCTCGATACTCCGGCAATCAACATCCTTCCGAGCGTTCTCGCTATGTACGTGTACACGTGCGTCTTCTCCAAACGATGAAACCACTTCCTCAACAAAATAAAAAGCTTATTCCCTCGTTGCATCTCGCGGCTATAAAAAACTCGCACTTCGCATCCTAAAATCGTCTCCACGATATCCCCGAGACGATTGAACTCTCTGCAATCCGCATCGGCGGCGATTGGAATCAGCGTGTTCAAAAGCGCGTCTCTCCACGCGTTGAAATATTGGTGCGTTCGATCTTTCGCCGTCGGCGCGAACCACTCCAACAACCGTTCCCGTCGAGACCGTCTCGGTAGGTTCGTAAACGTCGCTTGGCACACTCGGCACCGCGTTTCTGCGTTCGGTGATGATGAAATATATATATGGTAGTGAGACAAAGAGAGAGAGAGAGAGAGAGTCAGCGAGAGGATTTCAAAAGAGAGCGTCAGCACGCGAAAGAGAAAGAGAAAGATTTGTTTTTCTCGCACCCGTGTTCCCACTGTTTTGCAAACTGACCGACTGCCAGTGTCTCAGGCACCTCGCGTGCACGTACCCGGCGCTTCCGGAGCAATTGCACGGACTAATCATGTCTCCTAAATCCGTGCCGAAACAAAATCGGCACTGTATGGGTTCGCTGTTGTTGTTATTATTCACGTTCGAGGACGATAACGACCTCGAAAATTCCGGCGAAGAATACGACGCGAGTTCTTCCCGACGAGGAAACGAAGAAGGAGGAGAAGGCGGTGGAAGTGGAAGCGGACGAATGCGCATCGGTCGACGTCCCCGTCTCTTGCACAGCTCGATGAACGCGCCGCAGGAGAGGAACACGGCGAAGCGGACGTGTCCGGGGTTGATGAAGAGCATGTGGATGTTTTGAAGTTCTGTGTGACGAGGAATTTGTAACGACTTTCTCAACGTGACGAGGTTTGACTTTCGCGCGTTCGCGGTATCGTCGCCGACGCGTCGCACACGCGCCTGTGAAAGTAACAGTAGCATAACCACGTTTACATAAATTTCTCGATTTCTTTTAGTATTATAATTAGTGTTAGCAAAGTGGTATTAAAACAAAACGGTACGGCAGCGTATGCTAAAATCTCTCTCTCTCTCTCTTTTTCTCTCTCTTCTCGCGTTCGTGCGCGCGATAACTTTTTTATTCGCTCGGTTCCGCGACGGTCCTCTCCTCCTCACCAAACGGCGGCGCGTTTTTCGAGTAGTACACCCCCAACATCAACAAAACGTCCGCGGTGAACACCCCAGCGAACGATTTCCACACGAACGGAATCAAAACATTAATCAACGGAATCGCGATGAAGAGCAAGTTCAAAGCGTCCTTCTCCTTCGCGCCGCAGTCCCTCGCGCGCAAAGAAGGCACCGTAAACATCCACACGGACCACATACCCATCAATCGCGCGATCGTCGGTTCCTCCGACGGGTAAATCACGTTAAACGCCAGCAACCCGCCGACGAGAATCGCCAAGTACGCTTGGACTTCGAACACCGTGTACAAAACCGTCCCTTTCGTGGCTGGATTTTTCTTCTTTTTCGCCTCGCCGGAACTGCTCGGCGCGAACGTCGTCGCTGTTTTTTTCACGAATTTGTTCAAGTCGCGGTCGAACGAATCCGGAACGATGGACGATGCTTTCGTCGCCGTCGTCGTCGTCGACGTCGACGTCGAAGAAGAAGAAGAAGAACTCTCACCGTCTTCGGTCCCATCCTCGCTCGTCGCTCTGAGAAGGTGATGATGTCGCATTTTTCGGACGACGTAGACGTCTGATTTTTTCCCCACCACGTTTACAAACGATGATGATGATCTTTTCGTTATTCCCGACGACGACGACACGGACGACGACACTCTCGACGTCGAAGCGACCATCTGCGCTCCTCTGATTGCAAAACTACTCATGTTTTTGGCTCTGTTCTTTCTGTTCTTTTCTCTTTCCCACGCACCGCGCGCGCGCTCTGGGTGTGCGTTTTGGAGCTTTTCTTTCCCTTAAGATATCGTGACCCAAAAAAAAACGGTTTAGGGTGTTAGGGTTTAGGGTTTTTGCAGCACAACCAACACCCTCTTTTCTTCTCAAAAAAATTTTTCATTATTCGTGTCGGAGAAAAGAGGCACTTCTCGCACCCGCATCAATCATGGTACGTCCACCACTCGTTTGTTTCTCTCTCTCTCTCTATCTTTGTCGCGGTGTTGTTTCAGTTTTTTCTGCGCACGACGCGCATTTCCTTTCGAACGATATACCAAAAT
>Ga0182093_1207088_pt1 | contig 10866 bp, 12 predicted proteins | sample 041ome_21_FD_127776 | JGI IMG/M metagenome (GOLD analysis project Ga0182093, IMG submission 127776) | Metatranscriptome of coastal salt marsh microbial communities from the Groves Creek Marsh, Georgia, USA - 041411BS metaT (Metagenome... | ecosystem: Environmental > Aquatic > Marine > Intertidal...
GGCGTACTGCTTAGCTGACACTTATGGCGCTGGGTTCTGTCCTAACTTCAGCGCCTGTCGCCTTGGCGATAATGTCTTGTGCGGTCAAGCCACACGCGATTCGGTTTTCGCTCTGACTGGCATGATCTACGAAGTGATCTGGAATGCCCACGTGGAGCACGGTACAGCTAATGCCTCGGCCTGCGAAAAACTCCGCTACGGCAGAGCCAGCGCCTCCTGCGAGGGCATTTTCCTCGACGGTAATGAAGACGCTGTGGCTGTTTGCGAGGGACAGTAACAGGTCCTCATCAAGGGGCTTAGCCCAGCGCATGTCTACCAATGTGGCGTCGATTGCTTCTGCGGCAGCGCGAGCCTCTGACAATAAAACTCCGAAATTGAGAATGGCGTAACTTTCGCCTTTTCGCAGTTGGATGCCTTTGCCAATGGGCAATTCTGTCATGGCCTCTTCGATCATGACTCCCACCCCTTCGCCCCGGGGGTACCGAACAGCCGCTGGTCCGGGATACTGGAAAGCCGTGTAAAGCATCTGGCGGCATTCGTTTTCGTCGGAGGGACAGGCAACAATCATATTGGGTATGCAGCGTAGGTAGCTGAGATCAAAGACGCCATGGTGGGTGGCGCCGTCTTGTCCGACTAGGCCGGCTCTATCAATGGCAAAGGTCACGTCGAGATTCTGTAACGCCACGTCGTGAATTAGCTGGTCATAGGCTCGTTGAAGGAACGTAGAGTAGATTGCAACCACCGGTTTCAGACCGTCGCAGGCCATGCCTGCGGCCAGTGTTACAGAGTGTTGTTCTGCGATGGCGACGTCGAAGTATCGATCGGGAAATTTCTCGGCAAAATCGACCATGCCAGAGCCCTCACACATGGCGGGTGTAATGCCCACCAGGGTGGGGGTCACGGCGGCCATGTCGCAGAGCCAGCGCCCAAAAACGTCCTGATACTTTGGTGGTTTGGGTGGCTTGGGCGCTACTGGGGCAGCTATCGGGCTATCTGAAGGTGCTTTGGCCTCGATCTTGTTGACTGCGTGATAGCCGACCGGGTCTTCCTCTGCGGGAGAGAATCCTTTGCCTTTCACCGTACGGATATGGAGTAACTGGGGGCCTTTAAGGTCTGTCATTGCCCTTAGTGTTGGAACCAGCTGGGACAGGTCATGTCCATCCAAGGGGCCCACGTAATTGAACCCCAGCTCCTCGAACAGCATGCCCGGCGCAACCAGGCTTTTCATTTGTTCTTCGGTTTTTTTGGCGAGGTCCCAAGCGGTCCGCACGCGTTCAAGAATCTTTTTGGAGCCTTCCCGAAGGGCAATATAGGTAGGACTTGCCCAAATCTTGGCAAAATAGGTGGCAAGTCCCCCGGTGTTGTGCCCGATGGACATTTGATTATCGTTCAGTATTACCAGCAGATTGGGGCGCACATGTCCTGCATGGGCGAGGGCTTCAAATGCCATACCGCCGGTGATGGCGCCGTCGCCAATAACCGCAACCACCTTGCGATCAATTCCCTGTTGCTGGGCCGCTAAAGCCATTCCCATCGCCGCTGATATGCTGGTAGAGGAGTGACCCACCCCGAAGGTATCAAATTCGCTCTCACTGCGTTTCGGGAAACCTGAAAGCCCGCCCTTATGACGGATGCTATCCATTCTTGAGCGACGATTGGTGAGGATTTTATGTGGATAGGTTTGGTGGCCAACGTCCCAAACAATACGATCCTCTGGCGTGTTTAGTATGTGATGCAGGGCAACCGTCAATTCAACGACGCCAAGCCCAGCCCCAAAGTGGCCGCCCGACTGACTGACGCTGAATAACAGAAAACGGCGCACTTCCTCCGCTAGCTGTTCGAGTTGATCCTCTTTCAGCGTACTAAGGTGTTCACGCTGGCTATCAACAAGATCCAGTAGTGGCGTGTCGGGGACGACTGTTGGGAAGCTATCTATCATGGGCAGATCATAACCCAAGTCACCTATCAGTACGCTAGTGCAGTGAGTTACTTGAGCGGATTAAGTTTCGTCTGCTGCTGCGGAAGCTGGGCTGACAATCCCTCGAACATTTGCTCTAGCCCGCGCTCATTAAGCGTTTTGCCATCGGGCCAAAACAGGGTGGGATCAGGAAGTCCGGAACTGGCCGCCAGATCGGAGCTAACGTCTATCAGGGCAGTACCTGCTTGTTGCTCCAATGACGATCGCAATAGATCAATGGTGGCTGCCAATCTTTGCTGTTGATTTGGTATGGCGGGTGTATTGGGTGGCATCGCGATGGCTAGAAAAGGCGATACAGAGTAATAAGTTCTGCGCTCGAAGATTTGCTGGATATGACGCGTCAGGGCGTCATTTCCTATGGCAAGCTCTTGTTCGCTGGGGAGCCAAACGGTGATCGCCGGGCGGTAAAAAGCGACCGCGCGCTGAAAACAGTCGGCGATCCGCTCCAAATTGAGTCCACTCACGTGTCGAGTGAGGACATCTGCCCCAGCTAATTTCTTGGGCTGATAGCGCCAGCGGCGCAGGCGTTCATCGCCGATCAACAAAATCCCCTGATTTGGCACTGAAGAGCTTAAATCTTGTTGTTCTAGCAAGCCGGTCAACTGTTCACAGTTCTCAACGCCTTGACCGTGATCATCGTAGAGAATGCTAACGGCAGTGGCGATCACTGGCACACTCAGGATGATGGTAAACGCAATAATTACAGCGTTTTGAGACGGGGTTGCCGAGAACTCTGCCAATCTTCAACCTCCAAATAGTGTGATCTAGGTCTCATACCTTGCGCGATACCTACCCAGTGAAGCCTAGATCTGCGTTCAAGTACACGCATATTTTGATCGCAAACCGGTAGACCTAGGGTAAAGTTACCTTATGTTATATCAACGTAAAATTTCCAGCGCAGAGCTCCTATCGGCCAAGCTTGAGCTGCAATTGCATCATGCGCGTTTCGCCCTTGTGGGAGCGCAGGCGGTGGGCGTTGCGGCAATTGTTGCGCTGGCCTGGTATCAGCTCAGCCAAGTAGAGTTACTTCTGTGGGCCGTGGGCATGTTTATATTGCAGCTGGTCAACTCCATGCGGATGAGCCGAGCTTTGGAGCAGGAGAGCTACTCGTCGCATCGCTACTCACTCTACGCTGAATTGCTTATTAATGCGTTGCTGACCGGAATGGCGTGGTGTGCATCCGTCTATTGGATGAACACCGCGTTATCCGACGAGGTGTTCTATCTCGTTCTAGTCGTCGTGACAATTATCTCGGTGGTCACGGTGGCGGTTACCTGCGTAGTCCGCGAAATTTATTTAATGCTCTTATTTTCCACGCTGATCCCCATAGCCGCTTGGCTGGGATGGCACTTCGATGCACGGCCTTTTAACTTAGTGATGGCGGCGGTTCTGACGGCTCTAGCTTTGTTGATGGGCTTGGTGAGTGGCTGGATGAGTCGGTCTTTTGGCGATGTTGTAGAGTCGGGTATGGAGCGCGAGGCCATGACCCGAGATTTTGCCGAGCTGTCTGAGAGCCTGCGGCTGAGAAATCTGCAGCTGCAGGAAGCGCGAATGCAGTTGGCCGATATTGCGACGATTGATGAGTTGACGGGGCTGCGTAACCGACGCGGAGCAAATCAGGTTTTCGATACGGAAATTAGCCGTGCCAAGCGTTCGGGCATTTCCCTGGCCGTGATCATGATCGATGTTGATCACTTTAAGCTGTACAACGACACCTACGGGCATCCTGCTGGCGATTTGGTGTTGCAACAGGTTGCGGAAGTCCTGCTGGCGGTCACCAGTCGCGCCGGTGAGTTGGCGGTGCGTATGGGGGGGGAGGAGTTCCTGTTAGTGCTGCCGGGGTCAACCCAGGGCGATGCAATGAGCACCGCTGAAGCCGTTAAAGAGCGAATCCTAGACTTGGCCATTCCTCACGAAGCGTCGCTTACCGAAAAATGTGTCACCGTATCCCAGGGCGTTGTTGCCTGTGTACCTAGATTGCACACAGAGATCAGCGACCTTGTCAGCGCCGCCGATCAAGCCCTCTATGCCAGTAAGGAGTCGGGCAGAAATCGCATCACGCTTTCCCCTTTCAGCCCCTAGTCTTCTGGAAATTCAACAAGACTACGGCGCAGGCGACTGAGTTGTCGGCGCTGCTGTTTGTCCGGACGGTGATCGGGTCTTGCCATGGTTCCGGCGGCTCGCCGAGCGGCCGCTGCCCGTTCTCGTCGTTCGATACTTTCAGCGGTTTCTTGGTAGAGGAGCTGCGCTTCGGGTGCTCCTCGACGTTGCTCGCTGAGTTTTAGAACGACGACTTCTTTCTCGTCCCAACCCTGCCTGATGGTCAGCCGGTCCCCGACGTTAACCTCCTTGGAGACCTTGACGCGCTGACCGTCCAGCTGGACTTTGCCACCCTCAATAGCGGTTTTGGCTAGGCTCCGAGTTTTGAAAAAGCGGGCAGCCCACAGCCATTTGTCGACCCGGATCTTTGTTCCGCTGTTGTCATTAGTCATAGCCGGGGAGTCCCGCAAAAATTTCGCTGAAGTGATGAATGGCGGGGTGCCCCGTCGTTTGACGGACTGGGCCGGTGCTATCGGGTTGTCGCAGTGTCACGACATGTTCAATGCCGAAACGTCGGGCAGCTGCCAGGACGGGCTCTGAGTCATCAATAAACAGCGCACGCTTGGGGTCGAAAGGGTAGCGGGCAATCAGCCTATCCCAAAACAATGGCGATTCCTTGGGGGCTCGGAATTCATGGGACGTGAAGATTTTGTCTAGCCATGGCGCCAGATTGACACGCTCGAGCTTAATGGCGAGGGTCTCCGGGTGTGCGTTGGTGATGAGTACTGCATCGCAATGGCTTGCCTTCAAGTATTTCAAGAACTCTTCAGCTTCTGGCCGCCAATTAACCCCGTGGGATTCACTTCGCTTCAGCTCTGCAACGGAAAAACCCAGAACTTGGCTCCAATAATCGATGCAGTACCAATTCAATTTGCCGACCTGAGCCTGAAATTTAGGCGTTAACTGCGCCTTTGCTTCTGCGACAGTGAGTGCATTTCTGCGAGCAAATTCAGCTGGAATGGTTTCCAGCCAAAACTGATTGTCAAAACTCAGATCCAGTAACGTCCCATCCATGTCCAAGAGCACCACATCAATACGCGACCAGTCGACTTTTGTGACGGAATGGCATTTGGCGATTGTTATAGCCATGGTGATGATACCCTTGTGTGATGAACACGAATAAAACCGAATTACCGAGGCCCTCGTCCTTCTCTGGTAACCCATTAGCGCTGCCCGACGACCTGCTGCTGTCCCTGTTGGCCCTAGCCCAGGAAGCCAGCGAGCAGCTGCTTCAACACTATAACAGCGCCGCCACTATGGCGGTGGACCGAAAAGTGGATAAGAGTCCCGTGACTGCCGCCGATCGAGATGCCCACGATCTCATCCTTGGGGGGTTGCGAGCGATAACGCCAGAGATACCGGTGCTCTCTGAAGAGTCATCAGCTGGTGATATTGCCGACCGCCGGGCATGGCCGGTTTGCTGGATTGTTGACCCCCTAGATGGAACGAAGGAATTTTTGGGAGGTACGGATGAATTCACCATCAATATCGCCCTCGTCGATGGACACCGCCCGATACTTGGGTTGATAGCTGTGCCTGTTGAAAACTGTGTTTGGTTAGGCTTGCCCGGGGTCGGTGCATGGCGCTGCCCGGGCTTTCTTTGGGAGCAACGCGAGCCACTGACTCCCATGGAAGATCGGGACGTGGATATCGTCCGCTTAGTGGCGAGTGCACGCCATCATCCTGAGCGCGTTGCTAATTTGCTCGAAAGCCTCCGGCCAGTTGCGCCAGGAATTGAGCGAATTAACGCTGGCAGTGCGGTCAAATTTTGCGCGCTGGTAGACGGTCGAGCTGAAATTTATCCGCGCACCTCACCCTGCTGTGAGTGGGATGTTGCTGCGGGTGATGCCTTAATCCACGCCGTGGGTGGTTATCTGGTGGGTAGAGATGGCGAGCCTTTGAAATACAATGATCGAGCGGAGTTGTTGGTTAATTATTTTGTGGCGGGTATGCCGCAGCACAGCGCTTGGGCACAGCTGATTGAACCGGTCTGAGCGCGGCCGATAGATTTGCTTGTCAGGATTGGTAACTCGAGGTTACCTTCAGGGTTCGCGTCGGGGAACTTGAATATGCAGCAATGCGATGGTGAAGGCAGAGAAGCAGCCAATCAGGAGCTGACCCCTGCCATGCGTTTAATGACTCTGCAGGCCCGCCACAGGGCCCTCGATGCAAAAATTGTAGATATGCAGCTTCAGCCCTATCAGAATCAGCTGCTTTTACAGCGGCTGAAACGAGAAAAATTATCGCTGAAAGATGCTATCGAGCGCCTAAAGGACGAAATGATCCCAGACTTAAACGCGTAACTCTCTATGAATGAGAGGAGTTAAGGGGCGTGCTCCTGCTCTAGGTTTAACAGCCAGCTTTTGCGCTCAAGGCCACCGGCAAAACCCGTCAGGCTGCCATCCCGGCCGATAACACGATGGCAGGGCACAATGATCGAGAGGGGGTTGCGACCAATGGCAGCGCCTACGGCTCTGGCACTCTTGGGTGACCTCAGGGCGCGTGCTATTTCTCCGTAGGTGGTAGTGGCGCCCCAGGGGATCTTCTTCAGCTCCTGCCATACCCTCTGCTGGAATTCGGTTCCCTCTGGCTGGAGTGGTAGATCAAATACCTTTAACTGTCCTGAGAAATAGGCTCGGAGCTGTGCTGCTGCTTCTTCGAGAAGCGGCGAGGGCGTCATATCTTCGGGCCCAGACGGTGCTTGTAGAGGCCAGAGTACGGCACTGATGCCGAGTTCAGAGCTTTCAATTCGCATTGTGCCCATGGGTGTTTCCAGAGCGACGTGCTGAGTCATGAGGCGGCGCTCTGGCTTTCCGGTTCATCTTTTGAGTGTGGATCTTGGATCACATCAAAGGCGTGGGCGGCGAAGCCCGCGCCAGCCTGGCCGTAAAGGTTAAACGCAGAGATCCCAATATCACGCATTTCCTTGGCATGATCCTCGTGGCGCACCACGGCGGCCAGCTCCCCGTGATACCCCATGGTGCGGAGTAGTTCGGCCACCAGCATATTTTCGGAGTGATTGGTGAGAGCTAACATAACCAGTTTGACCTCTGACAAAGCCACTCGAATCCAGAAGTCGGGATCTGAGGCGTCGGATAGTACGACCCTGCGCTGTTCGCTGATATGTTCGCCAACCCGATCGGGGATGGCCTCTACTCCCAACACCTGGTGCCCCCATTTAGGCGCTAACGCCTCATAAGCGCCGGTGCCCACACGACCCATTCCCAAGATTACGATCTTCACGTCGTCGGTGGGCTCATAGCTTTCGACGAGGGTGCTCGAGCGGTATCGCAGCAGTCGCTGTCTGTTGCGGCGATAAAATTCGTGGGTCGCGCCACTGAGGGGTGCAGCAATGATGAAGCTCACGGCAATCGCAATAGACAGAGCCGCACTCCAGTTGGCGTCCACCCACCCGATGGTCGCGGCAACCGACACCACGATCAGTCCAAATTCACTGTGATTGGCCAATGCGCCCGACGCCAGAACGGCGTTCCGGGGTGTGGTGTGAAACAGTGTCATGAGCGGAAAATATAGCAATGGTTTGGCCACCGCCAACACCCCGATTAGTATCGAAACCATAATCAGAGTGGTCGACGGCCAGCCTCCCAAGCCAATTGATAAGAAGAAGCCCACCAAAAACAGATCTTTTAGCTGAATTAAGTTGCCCGCCATGGCCTTGGATTTGGGGTGTCCCGCCAGTACGGCACCCACAAAAAGTGCCCCTAGATCGCCCTTTACGCCCACAATCTCCGAAACTTGCGCCGCACCTATAGCCACCGCAAGACCCAGCAGCGTCAGCAGCTCCCCGTAACCTGCAACCATCAGTAATCTCAGAATTAATGGTCTTGCCGGAATGACGAGTAGTAGGCTCAGGGCGTACCAAGAGGGTATTTTTCCCGCCGATGCGGCGAGAAACACCACCGCCGCCAAATCTTGAACGATGAGAATACCGATGGCTAGCGCAGCATGATCAGACTGCCCCTCGCCACGTTCCTGCATCGTCTGAATAACGAAAACCGTGCTGCTGAAGGTTAGCCCGAAGGCAATAACCCCCGCCCCCACTGCGGTAAGCTCAAGTCCGGGAAGCGCGCTTGCAAGCGCCAACAGCAAGCCAAACATGACGACTTGCGTGACAGCCATATGTATCAGGGTGGTGCCCCAGACTTTGGTCTCAAGCAGTTTGCTAGGCTCGAGCTTTAAGCCAATGGTGAACAACATCAAGGTAATGCCGAGCTCCGCAAGAACTTCGATCAGGGGGCCGGCATCCATCCGAAGCTCGTGCAGAACAAAACCGGCGGCGAGGTAGCCTATGAGCGCAGGGAAGCCCAGTGCGCGACTGATGATGCCGCATAGCAATGCGACAAGAATGATGAGTGGCTCGAGCAATTCCAAAGGGCAGCGCTCTCATGTGTTTGGGTATGGTGGCGGAAGAAGAAGCGCCGTTACGCACAAGACTAGCAAACCCACCTCGATGCTGGATACCGTTGTGAGGTTGGCCTTGCCCAGAAAAACGTCAAGAACTGCCGTTGCAGCGAATATTGCGGCGAGGACCACGCTGAACCTGGCACTACCCATGAGTCCTAGCGCCAGCAGTATTAGTAGTACTCCTCGCCCTGCCTGACCCAGGCTCTCCATGCCAAGGGGTAAAGACCACAAACTGGCCACATTTAAAGTGCCTGCGACAAGTGCCAGCGCCATTGCGCTATCTCTGATAAATCGGCTGATGCTAATAGTGGAGCGGCTGTGCGGTTCGGTTTGCTCAGATTGGCGCTTTTCCATCCTTCGGCCCGTCGTTCATGAATTCTTGGAATGCCTAAGCTTAGAGACAAGTTGCCCCGGAGTCTTGCGCTTTTCCGGCGTCCACTGTGAGACCATAGCAGCTTGCCATGTTGTCCAGTGGCGGTGCGCTTGCAGGCTTGTCCGGTGCGGGTGTTACAGAACAATAGGAATATTGCAGCAACGTGGAAGCGAGAGTGAATCAGCCAGGAAATGCGCTGCTGGTCAGCCAAATCATAGAAGCTCTACCTGAGCAGCTGCGTGGTAGCGTGGTGCTAGAGGTAATGGAAAATGTCGATTCTACGAGTGACGAACTCAGTCGTAGGAGCGGGCACGCCGATGTTTCTGGGTGCGTGGTGCTGGCCGAGCAGCAAACGGCTGGGCGTGGTCGCAGAGGGCGCGTCTGGTCTAGTCCTGCGATGAAAAATGTCTATCTCAGCCTAGCTTGGCGGATGGACCTAGAGCCTCAGGACTTGGCAGGTCTTAGCCTTGCCCTCGGGTGCTCGGTGGCCGAGGCGCTTGAGCGAGATGTCTTGTCGATAGCGGCTGCGCAAGCCGCCATCCTCACCTGTAAACCCGCGGTAGAAACCGAAAACGTGTTGCAGTTGAAGTGGCCTAACGATGTGTATGCCAATCATCGTAAGTTGGGGGGCATTATTGTTGACTTGGCAAATGCTTCAGATGGTGGCGTTACTGTGATCGCCGGGATTGGTATCAATGTGTTGATGGCGGGTGATGATGTTGGGGTCGACCAGCCGTTTATCGGTTTGGTGGAACTAATACCCCGCCCAGAGAGGTCCGTAGGCGTTGACGGGCCAGCGAAGGTAAGTGCTGGTGGCAGTGTAGAAGAAACCCGTTGGGTGGTCCTTGATAGGAACCGTGTGGCAGCCAGTATTATTGAGGCCGCGGTTGGTGTGTTGCAGGCGTGGAGTACCTCTGGATTTGGTTCCTGGCAAGGGGCGTGGCAGGCGCGAGATATGATGCTGGGTCAGCGTGTTTCGATTATCGGAGGCGAATCAATCGAGGGCGTTGCTCGGGGTGTAAATGCTGAAGGTGCACTGCTCATAGAGACTGTAGAGGGCTTTAAGACAGTGTGGGGTGGTGACGTTTCTCTGCGTCGACAAGTGCAGGAATCTGTATGATCTTGGTGGATGTTGGTAACAGCGCAATTAAGTGGTGTCGCCCGGACGCAAGTGCCAGCGGCCAATTGGGAGCCATTCACCGCTGCCAGCGCAATCCTTCAGCCCTAGCCGCGGCGCTGGTTCGCGATGGTGGTGAGACAGATGCTGTCTGTATCGCCAGCGTCGCCGATGAGCACTTTAATGCTGAGCTCGGTGAGGCGTTAAGGGCAGCGCAGTTCGAAAGCGTTGCGTTTTTATCCGCCGCCCACCGGTTCGGTGATTTGGTTAACAGCTACCCAGAGCCTGAAAAAATGGGCGTTGATCGTTGGATGGCTATGGTGGCGACGCGCAGCTTCTGCTCCCAGCCAGCCGTTGTGATAGACGCGGGGTCGGCGATAACTATCGACATCATTGCCGAGAGTGGTCTGCATGAGGGTGGATATATCTTGCCAGGTGTTGCCATGATGGAGCGATCATTGCTCAGGGATACACAGCGGGTCCGCTTTGACGCCCGAGCGCCTGCGTCGGTATTCCCCGGAACGAAAACCTCAGATTGCGTCGCCGCCGGTATATGGGCGGCTGCGTTTGGCGCGGTGAAACTGGTCTTGGCCGGGCACGCGCAGCACAGCGTCGTCGTAACCGGTGGCGATGGACAATCCCTGTTGGACCTTGGAATTGACGGTAAATGGCGGCCAAATTTAGTCTTGGAAGGCATTGCACTGGCATCTAGGGCTTGACCAAACGTCAATTGATCGACATCATTGCCGCCCTCTCGGGACCAGTCTTGGTGCCCAATGTGTTTGGCTGGCGTAGCTCAGTAGGTAGAGCAGCTGATTTGTAATCAGCCGGTCGGGGGTTCGATTCCTCTCGCCAGCTCCATTTTTTAAAGAA
>Ga0182093_1807144_pt1 | contig 10859 bp, 10 predicted proteins | sample 041ome_21_FD_127776 | JGI IMG/M metagenome (GOLD analysis project Ga0182093, IMG submission 127776) | Metatranscriptome of coastal salt marsh microbial communities from the Groves Creek Marsh, Georgia, USA - 041411BS metaT (Metagenome... | ecosystem: Environmental > Aquatic > Marine > Intertidal...
CGGTGGACCGAATATGATCGCGTCCGTTTGGCATCGGAGCCCTATGTTGACGCGCCCAAGACAGTACAAGATCGCGCCTATTCCTCACCGATCTGGTATCACCCCTAGAGAATTGGCCTGCATTTGCTGGTTTAAGCGGTGCAGCTGCAGTGCGGGAGTCCACAACAGGCCAGTGGCTGTGGTCTCCGCCAAAGGACGCTGGTGGCCTCGGGTGACATTTAAAAAGTTCGTCGCTGGGTGTGCGGCACGTTGGTGACAGCTTATGCAGTTGGCATCTAAGCCATTTCCCGCTCCCGCATCCGTGAGTCCACCCTCCAGCCAGGGATTGAAACATCGATTGGGGGAGCCATCAGATTCCAGTGGCAGCACCGGGTCAGCCGTGCTGTCGTAGCGATAACGCTTGGGCTGTACTGGAAGCAACTCGCCCCCCGAACGCGCGTCACCCCACCACAACGTGCCCCATTCGCCTAGGCCACCACTCCCCGCATAAAGGTGTAAGGCAACCAACACCAGATAGTCCCCTGCAACCAATCCTCGGCCCAGCACCATGCGCGACAATTTCTGTGCCGAGGCATCCCTGTTCCAATGAACTACGCCCGGCTGATCAAGTTGCTGATAATGGAAGTCAGCCAATTCGGCCACTTCACTGATCGCGCGGAAACGCCCCGCCAACGCCATTTCACGGGGGACGCCAACGGTGAGGTTCGGATTAATAGCTATAACTTGCTGCCAGTTTAAATAGCCGTTGCTGCCCGACGGCCTAGTTGGCGAGTGGGCTGACCATACGGGTAGCGGGGATGGTGCATCATGGGCCACCGGCCACCACGCGGCCATAATGACTTTGGCCCCAGCAGGCAATGGCGGGACGGGCGTGAGCTTGGGTGTGGGCTCGCGATCGAGCACAGACCTAGATACAAGGGCACCGCTTTCTCTCAGGTGCGCCTCCGCTGTCGGATTGAAGCGGGTTTCCAACATAAGGGGCACGCCTGCGCTGAACATGCCGTCGGCCATTTCACCGTTGCGTCTCTGTAACTCGGATAAAGCTGGAAACAGATCTGCACGCTCTGGCCACACGGACCAGGACTCAGGGCGATCGATCAACACTGCCAATTCCGCTTCAAGCAGTGGCGCTCCATGGGCTGCCAAGGTAGGCGATCCACTGTTCAAACTAACACTTGCCCCGCCGCCGACGTGTGTGGGCTGGAGCTGAATTTGCGCATCGGCCAGTACTACCGGCATCTTTTTCGGATCCCCCGCCCCCATAGAATGAGCAGGGGTCATCAAGGTCAAGACCAGTAGCGGAAACCGAAGTTGCTGAGCCACCGGCACAGCAATCCGCTTGCAAAATAGCCCCCGGGGACGCCGACCTAGGAGCCCATTCATCTCACAATACAGCTCAACTCAATCGACGTTGAAGCGGATTTCGACGGGCGACGAAGACGACCTTGCGCCGAAGAAAATCCGGCTTTGGCGCAGCTGAACGCCACCTCACTTGGCACCGTGTTCTCGGGCAGTACCATCCTAAACCGCCCGCCAATATCGGTTACCGCCACGTATTCAATAAAGCCCGTATCCAGCACAACCGTCGCATCACTGATGAAGTCGCCCTCACTCGATCGAACGGAGCCAAACCAAACGCTGCCTGCTTGAAGATCAAACAGCTCGGCGGGTATGGCATTACCGTAGAACTGTGCCGCCACTTCGGTGCTCATCAAAAAGCTTAGAGAAACAGACCAATAAAATCGGCTTCTGCCCATAGTGAATTCACCAAAAATCCCGCAACAGCCAAATCATGAGGAGCATCAAGCCCCACACGGGCAACAGCAACCAGCGATCCATCAGCTGGCTCAGCCGCTTCGGCAAAGGCGCCACTGGGGATAAAACCGCCGCGATGAAGCCGGCTGCTGCGCCCCCAGTAAGCGCGGCTAACAGCAGACCATACCAGTGCATAACAGTGCCATCGCTTACGGTCAGATCAGCCCTACTCCAGGTGGCCGTAACGGGGTAGTAACCCAGTACAGGTAACTCGAACATAAACACACTGCCGTAAATCAAACAGAACGCAAAGAGGAAAGCCGTCGACGAAAAACGCATTCAGACTCCTCGGAAGTTGTTAACGACGTGACCAACAATAAAGCTGAACCAAACAATAAACCCTAACGTCAACGTACTAGCACGGGGCGCGCTGACCGGTTTAGACAATTTCCACTGGGACAGGTACAGGGGCAAAAGCCCAAGACCAATGGCTGCAAAATGCTCCTTGAGCTCGAACAGCCCAACCACCGGCAGCAGGCGCATTTCCTCTAGGGAAAAACGCGCTTCCAAGCGATATTCGGGATAGAGCACAGCGCCGAGACCAATACTCGTGACATACAGCAACGCCACCGCCCAGGGAAATGCCATGGGGTTGACTGCAGCGTAACGATTGATGAACGCCTCATTTCGGTTGGGCTCAGCTGTTCTCAAAACAGCGGTACATTGGTGACTAATGGCGCCAAGCAGCGCTACCGATACCAATCCGTGTATCAGCAGTAATCCAAGATTCACCAGCTCAAAGAAGCTCATCCATCAACTCAACGCGAATTAATTGTCCGGTGTTCTTATTCGGCAACCAAATGGTCGGGTGTGCCGCACTCTCGTCAACCACGACCTTACGCGCATCGTAGTAAACAGGCATCAAATAACTGATGACATCACCCGTGTTCGGGTTAAGACGCAATAGACGATCTGACCCGAGGGATGAAATCCAAACATCACCGCGCTTATCCGGGCGGGCGTAATAGGGAGAAATATAAGATGGCGTAAGGGGATACTCGACAAAAGTATTGTCATCCAGATCAATGACGCCGACGTTGTCCGCGTAAAACTCACCAAACCAGAACCTGTTGCCGTCATCTCGATAGCCACGACGAGGATAGGCATGCTTGGTGGGCGTTGGATAAAACGACGACTCGCCAGACTCCCGTCGTCCCCGAATAATTCCTGAGGGAACCGGCGCAGTGCAAATAAAGTCGCCGCGGGCATCCTGATCCATCATGTAACAGTAGTTAAGCGGGTCATCGTGCCATGGATCCTCGGGTGGTGGCATGTGATCAAAGAGATTAATACCCTCTGCTAACTTGCCACTCTCGAGATTCAATTTATAAGCAGTCTCATGCCGCTGATGGCCATCTGGGATACCAGCTAGTCCGGTGGCCCAAATGCCCTCTTCGCCTTCACGAATGGGCGACAAAAATGGATTTCGCCAGATAACGGGTAAATCAAACGCCTGCCACTTTGCTTGCTGCGGAATGAACCGCGCCAGTTTGGTACCTCCTACCGCTGCCCAGATGTTTCCCATGGGATCGACCTGCACATCCTGCACACCTTGGATCCGATCTGTGCCCTCAGGAGGCGTCTCCGGGAGAAAGTTAGGGGCGGGCCACTCGGAGAATGTACCGGTTTTAGGATCCAGCATACCGAGAAAATCCCAACCCGTGTTGCCATACCAAACTCGTCCTTGCTGATCCACATCCAGGTCGTGGATCACACTGTTGGCTCGTGGCACTGGAAACACAGTGACAACAGCGCGTGTTCCAGCCCCGGCGGGTCGAGGCAGAAGTTCGAATTCATAATCCCAGAAGTCACGATCGCCGGTGAGATTTACCTGGGCGAGGAAATCCGCAATTTTGCGCGCAGGCGTGCCAAACCAACTCAATCCCTCAAGGGGCTGAGGGGGCGACACCACCTGGATGCGATTTGCGGAACTGTGGTCGGTTTCATAGGTCAGCATGCGCTGGATAACGGGCATAAATTCGTCGGCGCTGTAAGCTGAGCGCGCTATGCGTTCCAGGGAATGACAGAACATACAATTCACCAAATTGTGGGTGAACGCGTCTTTTATAGTCGTATCTCCGGGCCAGGACCGCAGCCATTCTAATGAAGTCAGCTGACTAGCCAGCTGCTCTCGAGAAACCGGAGAGAGCTTCAGGCTTATTTCCTGAGGGCTGCTGCTAATGCTTACCTCGCGCCCCGCTGTCTCAATTAAATCAAAACCCGTGACACGAACACTGAGCGTGTAGTCACCCACAGGTAATCGGTTGGCTGGAAAAGCAAACACACCCTGGGCGTTGGAGGCCACCGATACCAGCCAGTCACCCTGTTGAGGTTTAGCAATGACCAGAACACCCTCCATCGGTGCACCACCCTCGTCTACAACCACACCCCGCAGACTGGTACTTGCCATTAGCCGACTGGACATCACCACTAACAGCAGTAAGGCCGCCGACACGACCCGTCGATTAATCCTTATCAAGATCCGAACACTCCAAACATCAGTCTCCCCTTAGAATCGACATTCAATGCGACTTTGATGTGACCTCGCCGGAAACTTTCTCTAAGTGCATTTCATAAATCTGCCAACCCACTCCAGGGCTGTAGCGCACCTTGTCATGGTAAGTGCCAATGTAAATATCAAGAACTCTATCTGGGTCTGAGTGCCACGCTTGAAGATAGCTCGTCATCGTTGCATGCCCGCCTTGACCTTTGTCATCAGGCAGGCTGTCGATACTGACTATCTGAGTGCCAATTAAGTGCTGAGTGGCGTCAAATGACTTAAGTGCCGATGCGGCAACCTGAACCCATGCCTCGGGTCCCTCGGCGCGAAACGGCTCTGTTTCACCGCCATTACTGGCCGATATTTTTACATCGGGGGTAAAGATGCGCTGATACACCGCTCGTCCCGACGCGATGCCCTCTTCGGTGTTGGTGCCGATTTGATCGGTCGCGCGGGCGTAGTGCTTCCGCAAGTATTCGATCTGTTGAGTAGCGACCATCCGCGCCACATCATCATTGGCAATAGCGGTCGCGCTGTTGATCGCCACGCCTATGCCCAATCCAATGATAGCGAGGCCCTGCATAAACCGCTGTGTTACCGTCATTCTAATCACTCCAAGATTTTTTGTTATGTGACTGGGCGCTATTTAGAAGCCCGCAACGAGATTAATAGGTTGCTACCTCTGACTGACGCACTGCTACTGCCCGTGGTTCCCGCCAACCGACATAGCAAAATCTTCTTGGCAGGCAGCGTCCGCCCGTTTTGGTAAAGGGTAGATGTATGCTGTTACTTGGCAACTCCCTTGCGGCCTTCCAGATAATCATTCAGGGTTTCGTGGAAGTACCGTACTCGCGTCTCTTGGTCCGCAAGATAGTAGTCATCAAAGCCCATGGACTCCCAACCATTCTGCTGCGCTTCCGCCAGCATCATGTCTTGCCACACGATTCCGCCCACAATTTCCGGTACGCCGCGACCACCATCAAACTCCACCGTTTCGGACTCAACCTCCTGAACGGGTAGCAGATCATTGGTCATCACGCCGTGGGCCATATCCTGCCCCTCCACTGGGAACACCATGCACCACAGATCGAAGGTGCACTTAGTTGGGTCTTTGGCATCGGGCTCGGTTCTAAAAAAGATCAAGTTGTCGGGTAAAAACGAGATCGTCACGTTGGGAAAGAACACCGTATGGGGGCTGTCCGTGAGCTCCTCATCATTCATGTGTTCATAATGCACATAACCACGCTCTTTCCAGAGACGTCGCTTCGCCGCTTTTAAATCCATCCAACCTTGAATGGCTTTGGTATCAAAGTCGGGGTAGCCGTCTGGGTCTATGTCCCACATTCGTAAAATGTCATCGAAGGGGTGCGGTTCACCCTCGGGCAACCGGTCGCGTAAGCTTGGACGCATGGGTTGTACGGTGCGTCCGTGGCCATTGGGCCAGATCTCTGAGCGCGCGCTCCAGTAATCTTGATCGATCCACGGAGGCACTTGAGGATGCGCCGTGCGGGTGTGATAAGACTCGCTGAAGTTCACCGAGGCAAACTTCCAGTTGGTATTGAGCTTAATCTTGCGCGCAAAGATACGAACAGCGGTATCCATCGGATAGTTTTTATAAATTTCCGGCATGGGATGGAGATACTCCATCAATCCCGGACTGTCGTCACTGAAGCTGTACCAGACAAAGCCGCCCCAGGTATCACAGCGAAGCTCCTTAAGCGTTAACTTTCCACAGGGGTTACCCTGAGAAAAGTTCTCTGGATCGAATACCGATTTCAAAACACCATCAATACCCCAAACCCACCCGTGATAAGGGCAGTGAAACTCCCCAACCGAAGAGCTTTGATCCACTAACCGGAGCGCGCGATGCTGGCAGACGTTGTAGAACGCGCGAATGGAGCCGTCCGCCTGTTTGACGCACATGACGGACTGGTTCATGAAATCGTGGACCACGAAATCTCCAGCCTCCTCCAGTTCGGCTGTCCGCCCCGCCACATGCCAGATTTTGGTCCACATGTGATCCCACTCTTTTTGAGCGAAGTCTCGAGAGTAGTAGCGATCGCCGCTGACCTTGTCACCGCGAAGCAGTTTGGGATCCCGGCCGTCCATAGTGTCTGGATGCGCCGGGATATTTAAAACTGGAATCTCAAGTGTGGTCATCGGCAACCCTCTGTCGGTTTTCTGGCCTACTCTGAGCGAGTCTAGAAGCCAGCGGAGTGCATGACAATCGCATTTGGCAAAGGGCAAAACCTGCGCTAGTACACCTGTATTTGAACCACCCGTCAGCCGATAGCGGTTGCCATCCAATCGTTAATAAACGCTTCCAACTCCGTTGAGACCAACTCAACCACCAGCTGCCCAACGGGTGCTCTGAGATAGCAAATTGAGCCATAGCCCTCCTCCGGACTACTACCTGCCGCCAATGGCTGCCAACCCAGGGCAGTCAGTCGCTCAGCCTCGGCCGCAACGTCGTCAACCCAAACGCCAACATGGCGCGAATCTGGAAGTTCAGTCACGCTGTAGAAAGCGCCCGTGCCTTGGCATAGCTCCAAATGATTTGGCCCTGGCTGGCTGTAGCAGGCGTGAACAACGACTTCATGGGAGCCCTGTTCAGGGGTCCAGAATGGTAGCGGGTCAAAAACCTTGGTCTCTGTAAATCGCAAACCCATACTGTTTTCGTAGAATGTTTTGGCGGCTTCGATATCCTCAACCACAAGGCCCGTGTGATAAGTGCGTGACCAATCGATCATTTGTGTTTTGCTCCAACTGATTCAAGTAAGTTGACGCGGCCAAGCCGCAGTGCTCAGAAATCTATGCTTCGTCGAAGAAGATACCTCAGCGGATGAAAAGGTAAACCGCTAACTGGTCATCATCAGTCAAAAACTGCGTTAGCGCGGAGACCGATCGAAGAGAAACCGCTAGAGAATGCGACAAACACTGTGGAGCATTGAACCTGCGCCCGAAGCGATGCATGAAGACCCAACGATAAACCAGCAGCATGCGTCCAAATAATTTGACGACGTTTACCGTCAACCCCATGATAAGGCCTGACCCAACAGATATAGGCAGATTTGGCATGGCCACTGCGCTCATCACACTCGGGCGGCTTCCCAAAGCCCTTACGCTCGCGCGCCACCTAAGTGCTGCCGGCTACCGAGTGGTTGTTGCTGAACCCTTCAAATGGCACCTAGCGTTGGTCTCTAGGGCTGTCTCACGGAGTTACGTCACACCTTCGCCAAATCTGGATCCCAGCGGCTATCGCGCCTGCCTGCTAGATATTATTGAGCGCGAAGAGGTGACATTGGTCATACCGGTATCCGAAGAAATACACCATGTGTTACCCCTGCGCGGAGATCTGCCACCACAGGTCTTACTTTTTGCTCCCAATTGGAATGATTACCTAACCGCAGCGGACAAGCTGTATTTTGCACAACGAGCTCAATCTCTTGGCCTCGCGGTTCCCACGACTCACATCTACGGCACGCCGGCGGCAGAAAATTTAGGTGTTGCGGATAATTGCATCTATAAACCCCGCAGGGGATGCTCTGGTGTTGGTATTGTCAGAGATCCCGATGCCCTCCCTGCACAGGATCAAAACGAAAACACGGTTGTGCAAACCTTTATTGATGGTCAGGTAATTAGCTCTTTAACGTTAGTTGTAGATGGGACTGAGGTTCAGACCGTTGTCTATCAAGGCAAGGTCTTCTCAGGCACGGTCGCTATTTGCTTTGAACAGATTCAACCTTCGGCGGCGGTCATAGATTGGATACACACATGGACCCAATCCTTTGAGGGCAATGGCTTTATCGCCTTGGATTTTATTATCGATCCTCAGGGACAGCCTTGGGGCATTGAATGCAACCCGCGACTAACCAGTGGCATCCACTTCTTTACGAACCTCGATCAGCTTGCAGCAAAGCCCAATCAGCGGGACATCAATCAACCAATCGCAAATGTTGAGCTCCCTGCGTCCGAGGCCGGTAGCGATTCAGTTCCTAACCATCAACCGACATTTAGCATGCCCTCGCAATCCAAAGGGGAATCGACGCACGCGAAAACTGTATCCGCCACTGCACAGCGGCCCAAACGATGGCAATGGGGCTACAGCACTCTCACCGAAGCGTACGGCGCGCTTTTTAGGGGCGATTTTTCCCAGTATTGGCAAATCATGAAGCTGCTCCGAACCAGTCGCGACTGCGTTTGGTCATGGCGCGACCCGCTACCCTTTTTACTGATGACACCCCTATCAATATCCATCCTTTGGCCTGCTATTAAAGAGGGACTGACCTTGGGGGAGGCCTGTCAGCGAGATATCGCACCCCTGTGGGACAAGGGCTCAGATTCTGGAGTTGTAGCTCGTGACATGCCTTAGGTTGTCGCAGGTGGCATCAAATTTCGCGGCAGAAAAAACCGATGGGTTGCGCTGGACGCGTAGTCAGGCGCGCAGCGGGCCGAACACGCTGGTTGTCCTCCAGCGAAAGATCAAAATGGCGAACAAGCTCAGCAATGATCAGAGAAGCTTCAGCCTGGGCAAAGCCAGCCCCAATGCAGGTATGCGGACCTTGGCCAAAGGGAATATAGGTACCCGCCCCAATCTCTGCTTCCCGATGGGGCAAAAAGCGCTCGGGGTCAAAGCTATTCGGATTGTGCCAGTAGCGTTCATGACGGTGCAGCGTCCATGGGGAAATCATGACCAGGGCACCTCGGCGCAGCTTTCGCCGGCCAACTTGGCACGGGGTCATAGCGACCCGCGGCAGAAATGTAATCGGTGGATACAGCCGCAGAACCTCCTTAAAAAAGGCTCGAATCAGCGGCAATTGACGAATGTGCCGAAAGTTGATTTCGCCGTCACCCACAACCTCGGCAACCTCCTTACGCAGACGCAGCAACCACTCTGGCTGGACAGCCAAGAGATAAAGCGCCCAGGTCAAGGCACTCGCAGACGTTTCGTGGCCGGCAAGAAAAAACACCCCCAGCTGATCAATCAATTGATCGCGACTAAACCCCTCACCCGTATCCGAATCTCGGGATGCAATGACGTCACTGGCAATGTCATTGTAGGCATCGGGATTAGCTATGTGGGTGTCAATCAAGTCTCCGACGTGGTCGCGAATTCGCCGGCAGGCGGCGAGCACCTCGGGGGACTGGGGCATGTCTGCCCAAGCGGGCTGAAAAATGAGACGGAAGATATCGACCTGCGCTACCGAGCGCTCAAACACGGTAAAGTCATCAAACACCTCTGTAGCTACCGAGGACTGCAGGGGCAGGGAAAATGTCGTCCTGCAGATGACATCGGCGGTGAGGTGGCTCATCGCCAGGTCGAGGGAGAACGGCTGGCCGCTCGCGCTATAGTCCCGCCAGATGGCCAAGTGGTCAGCAACCGCCGACTGCATGGCGGCGAAGGCATGGCCCACGCGCATGTGACTGAACGCCGGGTCAATCATACGACGCTGCCGCCGCCAGACATCACCATCGGTCACAAAGATAGAGCCCCCAATCAGTGGCTCCAGGGCATTGACCATGAGATCGCTCTTTGGAAAGCGAGTACCGTCGTCTCTGAGGATCTCTTCGATCAATTGGGGATCATTGAACAGAACCGTCGAGCGCCGAGAGTACCCAAGATCCCCCACGTCAAAGCGGTAAGCACCCCCGGGCATAAGCTCGAGCAAATTGCCGTCACCGTGCCAGAGCACGCGACACAGCGCGGGCAACGCCGGCAATGGTCGGGGGTATGGCGGTTGGTAGCCGCTGGTCTCAGCCATATCACGAGGCCCTATCTAAATTCACTTCAGTATGGGAGGCGCCTCGAATGTTGTCGACCTTGTTCATCTTCAAAAGCCTGATCGCTATACACATCGTCGGCGGATCCATCGGCCTGTTGAGCTTCTGGGTGCCCGTGGCAGGACAGAAAGGGGGCGCAACTCACCGGCGCTTTGGCAAAGTGTTTATCAACACCATGCTGATTACCGGTACAACTGCGGTGGCTATTGCCATCACCACCTTGTGGGACCCCGAGGGGACACATCCGCATTTGGCCCAGCACGCGGTGTTCTCAAATCCGTTGCTTATTGAAGGTATCTTCGGCTGGATGATGCTCTATCTTGCTACGCTCACCCTCAATCTGGCTTGGCATGGCCGACTGTGCATGGTTAACCGGAACAATCACACTGCGAATCGAGCATGGCATAACCTGCTGTCGCAAGTGCTGCTCACCGCTACCGCTGCCAATTGTTTCTATCGTGGCTGGGAGTTGGGACAGCCCATGATGCTCGGCATCTCAATGGTAGGCTTTGCCACCGTGGGCACCAATCTTTGGTTTCTCTATATTCTAACGCCCAGTCGCACCGAGCGTATTCGCGAGCACATCAAAAGTCTGGTGGGAGCAGGAATTTCGGTTTATACGGCATTTTTCGCATTTGGCGCGGTGCGTATTATGCCGGAACTGGCGCTAACCCCCGCGCTCTGGTCGGTGCCTCTTATCGTTGGTCTAACCTTAATCATCTACCATCGAAGAGCGGTGGCGCTGCAAAGCATTGCCCGCGGC
>Ga0182093_1204909_pt1 | contig 10834 bp, 9 predicted proteins | sample 041ome_21_FD_127776 | JGI IMG/M metagenome (GOLD analysis project Ga0182093, IMG submission 127776) | Metatranscriptome of coastal salt marsh microbial communities from the Groves Creek Marsh, Georgia, USA - 041411BS metaT (Metagenome... | ecosystem: Environmental > Aquatic > Marine > Intertidal...
ACCAACGTGGCGCCGTCCAGTGATGGGGTCTTGGTTGCGCTGTCTGACGGCCAGTCGGTGAATGGCTCTCACTTGCTGATCGCCGCCGGTCGAGTGCCCAACACCGGGAAACTTAACCTTGCCGCCGCTGGAATTGACGTGGACGGACGCAACATCCGCGTCAACGCTCAGCTGAAAACCACGAACCGCCGCGTTTACGCGATCGGCGATGTGACGGGGCTTATGCCGTTCACTCACACGGCTGGGTATCATGCAGGTGTCATCATCCGCTCGGCCCTGTTCGGATTGCCTGCGAAAGCCAAGCACAGCCATATTCCCTATGCCACCTATACCCAACCCGAACTGGCGCAGGTGGGATTGACCGAGGCGCAAGCGCGGGACACGCATGGGGACAAGCTTGAAATCGCGCGCTTCGATATCCACCACAACGACCGCGCTATTGCCGAGGGCAGGGCCGAAGGGCTGATCAAAGTGATGGTCGTCAAAGGCCGCCCCGTTGGGGTCTCGATCGTCGGCGATCAGGCGGGCGAGTTGATTTCCCTTTGGTCGATGGCCATTGCCAACAACATGACCATGGCACAAATTTCTGCCATGGTGGCGCCGTACCCGACCTATGCGGAAATCAACAAACGTGCCGCGGGGGCCTATTTTGCGCCGCGTTTGTTTGATAATCCTAAGGTGAAGCGGGTGGTCGGTCTGGTCCAACGCCTGCTGCCTTAACGCCATCGGAGGCTGAATGTTCAACACCCTGTCGGGACGGTTTCTGATCTTGACCATCATCTTCGTGATGTTGGCTGAAGTGCTGATCTTTGTTCCGTCGATGGCGCGTTTCCGGCAGGATTTCTATCAGTCGCATCTTGAGCGGGCGCAAATCGCCTCTTTGACCTTGCTGGCCAACGACATGCTGGACCCGCTGCTAGAAGCAGAGCTTCTGGATAACGCGGGCGTCTATAACGTGGTGCTCAACCGAGATGAGGTGCGCCAGCTTGCGTTGTCCTCGCCCATACCGGGGATGGTGGAGCACACCTACGATTTGCGCGACACGGGGATTGTGATGCTGATCGTGGATGCGCTCGCGCGTTTTGCCAAAACAGAGCCGGAAATCGTGCGGGTCATCGGAGAGCCCGTCCTACAGGGCGGTCTGGTGATCGAGATAACCATGCCCACCGACGGTCTGCGAGCTGCCATGATCGACTATGGTCTGAATATATTCCTGTTGTCGCTTCTGATCTCGGTAGTCACGGCGGGACTGTTGTTTCTGGCCGTGCGCAGGCTGATGGTTCAGCCCATCGAAAAGCTGGTGGGCAACATGATGCGCTATGCCGCCCAGCCTGATGACGGGCGCAGGATCATTAAACCCACAGCCTCTGCCCGTGAATTGCGTCAAGCGGAAGAAGCCCTTCACAGCCTGCAAACCGATCTGACGCAATCACTAAAACAACGCGAACGTCTGGCGCAACTGGGCGAAGCGGTGGCCAAGATCAGCCACGACTTGCGGAATATCCTGACCTCGGCGCAGCTGTTCACTGACCGCATCGAAACCAGCGATGACCCGACGGTGCGGCGCTTAGCGCCAAAGTTGGAAAATTCGATCCGACGGGCCGTGTCTTTGTGCGAAAACACCCTGTCGTTCGGGCGCGCTCAGGAACCAGCGCCAGTGCTGGGACGGTTTGCTTTGGCCAATCTGGTCGACGATGTGCTTGAGGGCGAACGTCTGGCTGATCAGGACCATGATCTTAGCTATACTGAGGACGTTCCCGCTGGTCTGATGATCAACGCGGATGCCGAACAGATGTTTCGCGTGATCTCGAATCTGGTACGTAATGCGCGGCAGGCGATTGTTGCATCCGGGAACCCCGGCGAAATCAACTTGGCCGCCACCGAGACAGACCACGGATGGGTGATCCATGTCACCGATACCGGCCCGGGCCTGCCTGCTAAAGCCCAAGAACACCTGTTTCGCCCGTTTCAAGGCAATGTCCGCAAAGGTGGGGCAGGTTTGGGGCTGGCGATCGCACAGGAACTGGTGCGCGGACACGGTGGCACGCTTGAACTGGAACACACCGGACCAGACGGCACCGCCTTTAAAATCACCCTTCCAAAGGGCGACGAAACTTTTTCCTGAAATTTTGTCCGGCCCCCCTTGCATTGCCATTCCGCTAAGTCTAAACGCTGCCTCAACGGACCGATAGCTCAGCTGGATAGAGTACTTGACTACGAATCAAGGGGTCGGGGGTTCGAATCCTCCTCGGTCCGCCACTTACCCTCATAAAACACATTAGAAACATTGCTTTAGGCTAATATTCAGCTGGCTGTCCCCATATTCGTCCCCACAGAACTTTCGGAACTAACCGGACAGATCGGAAAATCCGAGTTGCGTTTAGCAACGAGATTCATTTGATGAATTAAACAACGTATGGCACGCGTGTGCACGCGCGGGCGGAGCTGCGCCGATGCGCTCTCATGCCGTCAATCGCGTTTTATCTGCTCAACCCGATTCTCAAAGTCTTGCGAGCTTTCGCCTTTCTCGGGCTGAACATAATCCCACCCCGTTGGCGTGCGAACGTGGGCAGCTCTCGGTTCTGACATGAGTTCATCGTCATCTTCCCGCCAAACTGAAGTTCTGAAGATGACAGACGGGTGAACAATACCGCTGGAGCCGCTTGTCTTTTTCTCCAGCTTGAAGACACGACCATTAAGCCGCATGGCTTTGCTCCAACGCTATCACGCGTGCTTCCAGCTCTGAGAGTTCAAGCGTCCTACGATACGTCTCTATCAGCCCCAGGAAGACATAATTCCAGCTTTGAATTCGGAGCTCTCAGGCGCAAAACGATTTTTAAGAAGAGAATTAACTGCTCTACTCCCAAGTCTAACGTATCACACTGTTGACACTGTCCACACACCATGTGGCGACCATGTTCCCACACAAGACGAAGACAAAGACGATACAATACCAAATGAATACTCAAACGAAAAAAAGACGTGCGGGCAAGTGAAGGTGAAACGGAAAATTCAGATCTCAAAAGAGAGAAGCCAGTAAGAGCGAATAAACGTGCTGAAGAACTCCGAGATTATTTGCCAAGGAGCGAAACGAAGAATAGCCGAATAGCTTTGGAGGCAAAGGAGGCCCAGAAATATGCATCGAAAAATGAGTAGGTTTTTGCCCGACTTCGCGCGCGCGCGGGGTGGGGTCTTAGTCGGATTTGACGATCTGATCCATGCGAGACCTGTCGTTTGCGGTGCTACGACCCGAAAAGGTAAGCCATGCAAGGCGAGGGCACTACCGGGCAAACAAAGATGCAGGTTTCATGGTGGCTTGAGTACCGGACCAAAGACATGCGAGGGCCGCGAACGGATCGCGAAAGCGCAGCGCAAGCGATGGGCCGAGTGGAGGCAGTGCCGATCCGGTCAATCGTTAGTAAGCTCGGGAAGTTGACCGCCCAAGTGTCGTAAGGCGTTTCGGTAGCGGTCCATTCGTGCAAAGTCCGCTTGGGTGGGGTAGGCGATCCGCGACAGGTCCAAGTTGTCTTGAAGGTCAGCAACCTTCACCGCGCGCCCGATTTCGTTTCTGGCTGCACGCTCGATGAATTCCGAATAGGTTTCTTGATCGCGGCGTGTCACCGAGTCCAGTGCTGCGAGAACATCAACGCTGGCACCTTCTGCTCGAAGGGCTTCAAGCGTCCAGTCGGTGTCCTCGACTACATCGTGCAGAACAGCAACGATCTTGGCGGCTTGGCCGACACAGGCCAACATCACGCGAAGCGGATGCAAGATGTAGGGCTGGCCCGCTTTGTCCGTTTGCCCGCGATGGGCTGCGGCAGCGATTTCGATGGCGCGTTCAAGGTTCAATTTGTTCATTTAATATTTCCTTGGATACTGGGTTAGGTATGCCTATTGTTGCCTCTGTATCGGTGAGAAACGGCCCTTAGCTGACATTCACACCTGAGCCGGTCCAGCGGCGCAGCTTCACCGAAGCGGCCATTCAAGCAGGCTGTGGCATCTTGGGAAGGTGAAGGTCCGCCAAACGGATAAAGCTGCCGTTGCTCTGTTCATGAACGTCGTAGCCGCAAATTTGCGCGCACACCGTTTGGTCCATCTTCAAAGCTGATGTTGCCGCCGTGCTGACGCGCAACAGTGGCGACAATGGTCAAGCCTAATCCGAAACCGGATACGTTCTGAGTGTTGTCGCCGCGCTCGAACGGTTCCAGAAGGCGCTCCATGTCCGAGGCAGTGCTTCCAGCTCCCTCGTCTTCGACAGTCACGATTGCCCAGTTCGCGTTGGAACTGACTGAAACTGTTGCGCGGCGGCCGTATTTTAAAGCGTTATCGATAAGGTTGGATATAGCCCGTCGTAGTGCCACCGGTCGCGCGTGCATTAGGATTTTTGATGTTTCATTGATCGCTACACTTCCTGATCTTGGAGCAAATACAGACCTTCCTGCTGTAGCCTCAAATGGTGAATTCTCCAAAATCGATACAGGTTGATCTGTGTCCTGATAATCGGCCACAAGAGCCTCAACCAAAGACGTTAGCGACAGTTTTCTCGGCTCTTCGCTGTTCAGTTCCGAACGTGTGAAGGTCAGGACACTTTCGATAATTCCGGTCATCTGATCAATGTCCGCTTCAAGTTTTTGGCGAATGCCTTGATCCTCGATCAGAGCCGCCCGTAGTCGCAGGCGCGTTGCCGGGGTTCCAAGGTCATGACTGACGCCGGACAGGACGATTGCGCGTTTTGAAAGTTGAGAGCGTTCAAATTCGAGGTATGAATTCACAGACTGAACAATTTCGTGCAGTTCCTGCGGTCCGGAGGTTTCATAACTGTCTGGCCCCCCAACAAGGTTGCGGCTTTTCAGCTTTCTTGAAAAGCTCTCGAAGGCTTCCGTTGTGTTTCCGATCTGGGTGACCAGAACTGCGATCGCAACAATAGCTATGATCGCAGAGAGTATCCGGAAGTCTTTCGGCGCGGCGTCACACCCCCAAATGGTCAGCCCGTCTATTTTGATCCAGCCCGAGTTCCGGAGGTTTGCGTAGATCAACGGATCGCTGCAGTAGGTTGCGAGAAGCTGGGTGAGATCTCCGAACTTCAACGCAGGCGAAGAGTGGTCACCCGATGTTATGTCAGCGACTTTGTATTGAAGGCGGTCGGATACGACGGCGATTTTAACGCCAGATGAATCCGTGGGATCACCTACGTTGTCGACCAAGGATAAAAGCGTGACATATGAGGGTCTTGGAGCACCGCTTACGCGTTCGAAATGGCCGCTCTCTGCATTCTCCAAGTCAAAGCCCATCAGTTGAGTGATTTTGATGCCAGAGACATTTTGACCGTTTTCCAGAGCGTAAAAGGTTTGGACGCCTGAGGAATAGGCGCGATGTAGGTGGTCTTGCCACGCGCGCGTTGAAAAAAACCACATAGAGCTGCACAGCACCCCGACTCCAAGCGCGGCGGCGATCCAAAGCGTTGAAAGTGTGCGTAGATGCAAGCGGCCGAACATCAGATTTCCTGAACTTCGACATCGGTCGAGAACACGTACCCGACACCCCGCTCCGTACGTACGAGTTGAGGCGACTTTGCATCCTGTTCTATTTTATTGCGCAAACGCCCGACCAGAACATCAATGGCTCGTCCAGTCGCTTCGGTTCCGTCGCTTTCTCCTGTAACATCGAGTGCTGCGGCGATCTCTTCGCGGGTCAGTGGGATGTGAGGATTGGCAAGAAATACCTTGAGCAGGCCGGTTTCCCTTTGAGACAGGGAAACCTGATAGCCATCTGGTGCGCGGACTTCGTCCTGTTTGCCGTCGTAGACCCATCCTTTGAACCGGAAGGTTTTTGTGCGCCGTCGGTACGCCAGAGACGACGTCCGTCGGGCACGCTGAAGGACAGCCTTCACACGAGCCAGCAGGAGCTTGGGATTGAAGGGCTTGGCGATATAGTCATCTGCGCCGACTTCGTAACCTTTCATACGGTGGTGATCTGCTGATAGGGCCGAGATAAAGATGATCGGAACGTCTTGCTCCTGTCTAAGAGATTGGCAGATATCGATACCACTTTCATCACCAAGCATGACATCCAGAAGGATCAGGTCAACACGCTCCGAGGTGATCTGTTTGCGAATGTCCGCCTCGGTTGCAGCGGGAAGGGCGATGAATCCGTTCTGCCGCAGGAATTGGGTCAGCATTGACCGCATATCCGGATCGTCATCAACTACCAACAGGCGTGGAATCGCCATTGTCTGTACCTCTCAAGTCTACCGGAACCAGTCCGACGCAGACCTACCCAATGTAACACCATGCAACAAAATCAAGAACAAGGTAACATGCTGTAACAGAACGCGGGAAAATCAATCGTTGCCGCCCAGAAACGCTCGGATTGGCGGTTGTTTCAAAGGCCGGTCTGCGAATGATAGCCCTAACGCCGCCGAGGAGGGTGGTGTTCTTATTGGGAGGATATACCTTATGAAAATGACCGCATACGCAGCAGTCTCTTCGATTGCCCTAATCTCAGCTTCCAGCGCGATCGCCGGACCAGAGGCAGAAGTTCTGCACTGGTGGACATCGGGCGGTGAAGCGAAATCGGTTGCTGTTCTACAGCAGGAATTCGCAGATAACGGCGGCACATGGACCGACATGCCGGTTGCCGGTGGTGGCGGTGATGCCGCAATGACCGCGCTGCGCGCACGTGTACTTTCGGGCAACGCGCCAACCGCCGTTCAGCTGAAAGGCCCAGCCATTCAGGAATGGTACGAGGAAGGCGTTCTGGCTGACATCTCATCGGTTGCAGAAGCTGAAGGTTGGGCAGACGTTCTGCCAGCATCAATCGCCGCCCACATGCAGTGTGAAGGCAGCTGGTGTGCAGCACCTGTGAACGTTCACCGCGTTGACTGGATCTGGGCGAACGCTGACGTTCTGGAAGCCAACGGCATCGACATGCCCAGCACATGGGACGAATTCAACGCTGCCGCAGACAAACTGCAAGCCGCAGGAATCATTCCTTTGGCCCACGGTGGTCAGGCATGGCAGGACGCAACAGTATTTGAAGCAGTCGCCCTTGGCATCCTTGGTGCGAACGGGTTCCGCAAAGCGTTTGTTGAACTGGACGAAGCAACACTGACTTCGGATGAAATGGTCGCTGTCTTTGACCAGATGCGCAAAATGCGCGGCTATGTTGACGCCAACTTCTCGGGTCGTGACTGGAACCTTGCAACGGCTATGGTCATGAACGGCGAAGCCGCTTTCCAGATCATGGGTGACTGGGCAAAAGGTGAATTCATGGCGGCAGGCAAAGTGCCTGGCGAAGACTTCCTGTGTCTGTCCACTCCGGGCGAAGGTTATCTCTACAACGTAGACAGCTTTGCAATGTTCGACGTTGACGGTGACGACAAGAAAGCCGGTCAGGATTTGTTGGCTGAACTGATCGTCGGCCAGAACTTCCAGAAGGTCTTTAACCTGAACAAAGGTTCGATCCCTGCACGTACTGACGTCGCGCTGGACGAGTTCGACAGCTGTGCGCACATCTCGGCTGCAGACATGAACGCCAGCTCGCTGAGCGGTTCGCTTCTGCCATCCTATGCACACGGCATGGCGCTTCGTGGTGCACAGTCCGGTGCGATCACCGACGTTGTGACCGCGCACTTCAACTCGGATATGTCTTCGGCTGACGCAGTGGCTCAGCTGGCGCAAGCAGTGGCCAACAGCTACTAATCCGATCCTGCTCCGTCCGACAATTCTCCCCGTCGGGCGGAGCAACCCTTTTCCCGGAGTTTCCAATGTCTGAATGGCTTGAAAACCACCTTCCCAAAATGGTCCTCGCTCCGTCTTTCATCGCCGTTCTGGTGTTTGTTTACGGGTTTATCGGCTGGACCGCTTGGGTTTCCCTGACGCGCTCAAAACTACTACCCCGCTACGAAATCAAAGGCTTTGTCCAGTATGACAAGCTGTTTGATTCACCCCGCTGGGATACAGCGATGAACAACCTGTTCATCTTTGGCGCACTTTTTATCATTATCGCGATGGTCCTCGGTCTTCTACTTGCAATCATGCTGGACCAGAAAATCCGAACCGAGGGCGTGATCCGCACGATCTACCTGTACCCGATGGCGCTTTCGATGATCGTGACCGGTACCGCGTGGAAGTGGATCCTGAACCCCGGTCTGGGGATTGAGGCCACTGTCAAAGGCTGGGGTTTCGAAAACTTTACCTTCGACTGGGTCGTTAATCCCGACCTCGCGATCTACACGATTGTGCTGGCGGCTGTCTGGCAAAGCTCGGGCTTTGTGATGGCGCTGTTTCTGGCAGGTTTGCGATCGGTGGACGGAGAGATCATCAAGGCCGCTCAGGTCGATGGCATTCCGACATGGCGCATCTATACTGCCATCATCATCCCTTCGATGGCCCCGATCTTTTTGTCCGCGTTCATCGTTCTGGCCCACCTTGCTATCAAGAGCTTTGACCTTGTCATCGCCCTGACTGGCGGAGGCCCCGGCTACGCAACCGACCTTCCTGCAACATACATGTACGCAATGGCGTTCTCGCGCGGTGATATCGGTCAGGCAGCAGCGTCTGCGATGATCATGATGCTGGTCGTGTTTACCATCGTCGTGCCTTACCTCTACTCAGAACTGAGGACGAAGAACGATGGCTGATCTGTCTCTCAACCAATCCGCTTCCCAATCAAACCTTGGCAAAATTGCCCTGCGCTGGTTGCTCTATGTCCTGTTGGGTATCTTCGCAGTCTATTACCTGATGCCACTTTTCGTGATGGTCACAACCTCATTGAAAAGCCTTGAGGAAATCCGCACCGGCAGCCTTGTGGCGCTACCTCGTGAAGTCACATTTGACGCGTGGAAAACTGCTTGGTCCGGCGCCTGTACCGGCATCCAGTGTGAAGGCCTGCGCCCTTACTTCTGGAACTCGGTCCTGCTGGCCGTTCCTGCGGTGTTCATTTCGACCCTTGTGGGTGCGTTGAACGGGTACGTTGTCGCCCAGTGGCGTTTTAAAGGCGCGAACCTGATTTTCTCGCTGATGCTGTTCGGCTGCTTCATCCCGTTTCAGGTTGTCCTGCTGCCAATGGCAAGACTATTGGGCATGATGGGTATCGCGGGCACCATCCCGGGACTGATCTTTGTCCACGTGATCTATGGCATCGGTTTCACCACCTTGTTCTTCCGCAACTACTACGTGACGATTCCGTCGGAACTGGTGAAGGCAGCAAAGGTAGACGGCGCGAATTTCTTCCGCATTTTCTGGTCGATCTTCCTGCCGCTGTCACTGCCGATCATCGTTGTTACCGTCATCTGGCAGTTCACCCAGATCTGGAACGACTTCCTGTTCGGGGTGTCCTTCAGTCAGGCAGGTACGCAGCCCGTGACCGTGGCGCTGAACAACATCGTCAATTCAACAACCGGCGTGAAGGAATATAACGTCGATATGGCCGCCGCCATCATCGCCGCCCTTCCGACGCTCTTCGTCTATGTCGTTGCCGGCAAATATTTCATCCGCGGTCTGACCGCCGGATCAGTAAAGGGATAAGTCCAATGGCTCCTATTCTTGATATCAAAAACCTCTACAAGAACTACGGCGCGACCGAGATCTTGAAGGACATCAACGTCGCGATCGAACCGGGGGACTTTCTGGTTCTGGTCGGTCCCTCGGGCTGCGGTAAATCCACTCTTTTGAACTGCATTGCCGGTCTTGAGCCTATCACTGGGGGAAGCTTGCACATCGGCGGCAAGGACATGACACACGTTAGCCCAAAAGACCGCGATATTGCGATGGTGTTTCAGTCGTATGCGCTTTATCCGACCATGTCGGTGGCCAAGAACATCACCTTTGGCATGAAAGTACGTGGTGTCGATCAGGCAACACAGGAACGCAAGCTGAACGAAGTGGCCAGCCAGTTGCAGATTGAACCTCTGCTGAACCGTCGTCCGGGGCAACTCTCAGGCGGTCAGCGCCAACGTGTGGCGATGGGCCGGGCCTTGGTGCGTGATCCGAAGCTGTTCTTGTTTGACGAACCTTTATCGAACCTTGACGCAAAGCTGCGTGTAGAGATGCGCTCGGAGATCAAGAAACTGCACCAGACCCTTGGCGCGTCGATGGTTTACGTGACCCACGACCAGATCGAGGCGATGACTTTGGCCACCAAGATCGTTGTGATGAAGGGCGGGGTGATCCAGCAGATCGGCACGCCTGCCGAGATTTACAACAAGCCAGCCAACCTGTTTGTGGCTGACTTTATGGGTTCCCCTGCGATGAACCTGATCCCTGCCAAGGTGCGCCAGAATGGTGAAGGGGCGCAGATCGAGATTACCCGCGAAAACGGCGAGCCGATTGTTTTGATTGACCAAAAGGCCAATGGTCTGCCCGAGGATGTTATCCTTGGCCTTCGTCCCGAAGACATTGCCGAGTCAGGTTTCCGCGCCGGTGAAAGTGTTCAAGAGGCTGAATGCCACGTGGATATGGTCGAGCCAGCAGGGGCTGATACTTATGTGGTTTCGGAACTTGGCGGCAAACAGATCACTGCACGGATGCATGCCGAAACCAGTGCGGTTCCGGGGAAAAGCCTTTCCTTTGCCTTTGATCTGAGCAAGGCATCTTATTTTGCTTCCGGCTCGGGTGAACGTCTTAACTAAGTTCCACTATTAGCGGGGGTGGCGAAATCCGAAAGCTATCTTTCGGTGCCTTTATATAGAACTCAAAATGGGGTCCCTGCCGCCAGGCGGCGACGCAGGGAAATACCCAGTTTCGAGGATATCTGAACGTCTGCTTTCACCGTGATCCTCCCCCCATGAAGTGGTCCGCCCGTATATTTATGAAACGGAGGATCAGATATGGGA
>Ga0182093_1402354_pt1 | contig 10833 bp, 12 predicted proteins | sample 041ome_21_FD_127776 | JGI IMG/M metagenome (GOLD analysis project Ga0182093, IMG submission 127776) | Metatranscriptome of coastal salt marsh microbial communities from the Groves Creek Marsh, Georgia, USA - 041411BS metaT (Metagenome... | ecosystem: Environmental > Aquatic > Marine > Intertidal...
AACGAGGCGCGCGGCGTGCTGATGCAGGGCAGGCGGCTGTTCTGGCTGTTGCTCTTCGGCCTTGCGCATTTCTTCCTTCTGTTTCGCGGCGATATTTTGTTCAGCTATGCCGTTGCGGGGGCGGTGGCTTTGCTGTTCGTGCGCATGAGCGGGGACCGGCTGCTGGCGCTTGGCCTGATCTGGGCAGCCATCGGCGGAATACTGTCTTCGCTTGATTACCTCACGCCTGCGCTGATCGAGGCGGGCAGCGAGCCTGCCGTGGCCGGCGCGATTGCCTATTACCGTGATTACTGGGCGGAGCAGTTGCTGGAAGCGCAGTTGCAACAGGCCCTGATTGGCAATGGCAGCTACTGGCATATCCTCAGCTACCACTGGCAGAGCGGCGGCGGCTTGCTGTCGAGCTATGTGATCTACTGCTTCTTCGAGACGATTCCGCTGGTGCTTATGGGTATGGGGCTGTTCCGGCTCGGGGTGTTTTCCGCGCCCGACGACGGCGAGCCATGGAGCAGGCTGGCCATTGCCGGCGTGGCAGCCTCGTTGCTGCTCAACCTCGCTATGGGTCTTTACGTGATGCGGGCCGGTTTCCCGCCTTACCAGACGCAGCTGGTGTTCTTCGGGCTCACCGGTGTGACCAACCTGCCTTTCCTGCTGGGCGCTCCGGTCCTGCTGTCGCAATGGGCATGGACTGCGCATGATGGCTGGCTGGCGCAGCGACTGGCATTGGCGGGGCGCATGGCGTTAACCAATTACATCGGCACCTCTCTTGTCATGGTGCTGGTGTTCCAGGGCTGGGCAGGCGGACTTTTCGGCCAGTTGCACCGCGTGGAGATGCTGGTGGCGGTGGGGCTTGGTTGGGCACTGATGATCACCTGCTCGCGCATGTGGCTGGCAAGGTTCCGGCAAGGGCCGCTCGAATGGCTGTGGCGATGCCTGTCCTACCGGCGGCTTTTCCCGAACAGGCAGAAGAGAGTTTGATAATCACTCGCAAGAGGCTTGCTAATGCAAGCAATTCGCATTAACTCTTGTCTCAGGCAAATCGAGTCGAGCGAATATGTACATCTGCATCTGCAATGCGATCCGCGAGAATGACCTGCGCGCTGCTGCCCTGCGCGAAGGCGGTGATGCGGAGCGTGTCTACGCATCGCTGGGCAAGCGCCCTGATTGCCGCCAGTGCCTGGAAGAGGCGGACGATTTCATCGACGGAGTTCGCAAATGTGCCTCGCTGTCGAGGATCGCGGCGTAAAAGCCCACTCCTGAAATGCATTTGCAATAGGGCAGAATTCTGCCGATTTTGCCCCGTACACCGGTGGGTTTCGCTTGCCAGACCCACCCCGCGCACCGCTATGATGGCGACAACAGATAAACAGGAGAAGCTGTCATGAAGGGCGACGAAAAGGTCATCGAGTTCCTCAACAAGGCACTCACCAACGAACTGACGGCGATCAATCAGTACTGGCTGCACTATCGCGTGCTCGACGATTGGGGCGTGCACAAGCTGGCGGAATACGAGCGGCACGAATCGATCGACGAGATGAAGCACGCCGACCAGCTGGCCGAGCGTGTTCTGTTCCTCAACGGGCTTCCCAATTTCCAGGCGATCCACAAGCTGAAGGTGGGCGAGACGGTGGAGGAAATCCTCAAGGCCGACCTTGCGATGGAGGAAGAGGCGATCCCGTTACTGCGTGATGCCATCGAATATTGCGAAAGCGTGCGTGACTATGTCAGCCGCGACCTGTTCGCCTCCATCCTCGAAAGCGAGGAGGAGCATGTAGACTTCCTCGAAACCCAGTTCGACATGATCGAGCGAATGGGCCTGCAGAACTATGTGCAGCTCAATTCCAAGGCGCCTGAGAGCGACTAGGCGTCATCGCAGGACCCCGCGCCGCTGCATGGCGCGGGCATAGAGCCAGTTGAGCACCACACCGACAAGGATGATGGCGGTCACCACGGCGGCTACGTTGTTGGCGTAGACCCTGGAGGTGCCATTCGTGAGGTCGTATATATCGATGAGCAGGATCACCACTGCCGCCAGGGCGAAAGCCTGAACCGTCCATGCTCGCCGCAACAACAGCGCCAATGATCCTGCGACCGTGGCGACAAGGCCGAGATCGGTGACCAGTTCCTGCCACACGGGTTTAGCCGCGTAATAGGCGGCTTCCTCGGGCGAAAGGCCGGGCAGGTTGGCGTGCTGGCCCATCATGATGGTGATCGCCCCTGACAAATACCAGAACAGCGAAATCGCGCCCACCAGCCATAAATGCCACGGTGTGCGCGGCGATGCCGATTGAGAATTATCCATCTTCTCTCCCCCTCACGAAGGGGAGGCTATCACGCTTCGGGAATTTCCCAATGTGCGAAGATGTTCGGGCCTAGCGGCCCTCGCCGCCGCTATACTTGCCGCCACCGCCCCTGTTCGAGTCATAAGGGTTCTTCGGGCTCTTGAAGGTGAGCCGGACAGGCACTGCGCCAAATCCCAGGTTCTTGCGGATACCGTTGATCAGGTAACGCTCATAGCTGGTCGGCAAATCCGCCAGACGGGATCCGAAGATAACGAAACGTGGCGGGCGGGTGCTCACCTGCGTGATGTAGCGCAGCTTGATCCTGCGGCCGCCGGGCGCCGGCGGCGGATTTGCACCCAGCGCATCGTCAAACCAGCGGTTGAGCGCAGAAGTGGGTACGCGGCGGCTCCACGCATCGCGCAGATCGAATGCAGCGCCCAGCATCGGGTCAAGCCCCTTGCCGGTCATGGCAGACACGGCGAGCACAGGCACGCCCTTCAGCTGCGCCAGACCTTCGTTCAGCGCTTCGCGGATGCCGTTGAATAGCTGGCTGGGGTCCTCGGCGATATCCCACTTGTTGATCGCCACCATCAGTGCGCGGCCTTCTTCCAGCACTAGGTTGGCGATCTTGAGGTCCTGCACTTCCAGACCGCGCGTGGCATCGAGCAGCAGCACCACCACTTCGGCATAGTCCACGGCGCGCTTGGCATCGGCGACGGACAGGCGTTCCAGCTTGTCCTGCACCTTGGCGCGCTTGCGCATGCCGGCGGTGTCGACCAGCTTGATATCGCGCACTTCGCCGCTGCGCGGATCAGTCCATTTCCAGTCCACAGTGATGGAATCGCGGGTAATCCCCGCTTCTGGGCCGGTCAGCAGCCGGTCTTCCCCCAGCAGGCGGTTGATCAGCGTGCTCTTGCCTGCATTGGGGCGGCCGACAATGGCGAGTGACAGGGGCGCAGCGGGATCGTGCTCGGGCTCGTCCTCGTATTCGCCCTCGATCTCCGGCCAGGCCTCGTCGTCCCATTCCTCGCCGTTTTCCAAGGCCTCGGCACGGGCGGCGGCACGTTCGGCACGGGCTTCGTTGCGTTCCGCACGCTCGCGCGCCTTGTCTTCGGCGATGGCTTGCTCTGCCTCGAAATCGAGTTCGAGGCTTTCGGCCTTGTCTGCCAGCAAGGGCATGAGCGCGGAATAGACTTCCGCCATTCCCTCGCCATGTTCCGCCGAAATACCGATGGGGTCACCAAAGCCGAGCGCATAGGCTTCGATGATGCCGTTGTCGCCAGCGCTACCTTCGGCCTTGTTGGCGAGCACTAACACCGGCACATTCTGCTCGCGCAGCCAGCGGGCCACTTCCTCGTCCAGCGGGGTAATCCCGGCGCGGGCATCGAAAACGAACAGCACTGCGTCCGCACCCTTTACCGAAACCTCGGTCTGCGCGCGCATGCGGCCGGGCAGGCTTTCGGGATCGTCGTCTTCCCAGCCAGCGGTATCGACAGCTTCGAATTCCAGCCCCAGCAGGCCGGCAAGGCCGATGCGGCGATCGCGCGTGACTCCGGGTTGGTCGTCGACCAGTGCCAGCTTCTTGCCGATCAACCTGTTGAACAGGGTCGACTTGCCGACGTTCGGGCGGCCAATGATGACCACCTGGGGATATTTGCGCTGCGCCATGGGCGGGTCAGGTGGCGGGGGGCTTGCCGTTTGGCAAGCGATTCCTCACCAGCTGCCGGTGTTTTCCATGCTGGCCCAGGGCTCCTGCGGCTCCAGATGGCCATCCTGCAGCAGCTCGATGGAAATGCCGTCGGGCGTGCGGACAAAGGCCATGTGGCCATCGCGCGGCGGACGATTGATGGTTACGCCTGCGTCCATCAAGCGGTGGCAAGTCGCATAGATATCTTCGACCCGATAGGCGAGGTGGCCGAAATTGCGGCCACCGTCATAGGTCTCCGGCGCAGTGCCGTCTTCCGGCGGCCAGTTGTAGGTGAGTTCCACCTCGGCCGCGTCCTTCTGGCCGGGCGCTGCGAGGAACACGAGCGTAAAGCGGCCCTGCGGCACGTCCTTGCGCATCACTTCCTCAAGTCCGATCAGTTTGAAGAAATCCAGCGTGGCATCCAGATCGGTGACGCGGATCATCGTGTGCAGATATTTGACCATCGGGTTGCAAACTCCATTCGTCGCTATTCAAACACGGTTCATCGCCGCCCAGGCACAGTGCCACGATCGATATGACCCAGCGGAGAACCTCACATGACTGCAGATAGCGAAGACACCACCCCTGTCGCCACCCCTTTCTGGAAGTCGCCATCGACCGGCCTGGTACTGGGCGCGGCGGGGATACTGGCCGCAGGCCTTGTGGTTGGAGGCTATTTGCTGGGAGACGGGCTGACGCGGATGAAGATGGCGGAACGCTCCGTCACCGTGCCTGGGCTGGCGGAACGAGACGTGACAGCAGACCTGGCGACGTGGACTATTTCCTATTCCGCCACCGCCACCGACATGCCGAGCGCGCAAGCCAGCGTGGACCGCGATACCGCCAGCATTATCGCCTTCTTTGACGGTCTGGGCTTTCCCGAAGACGCGCTGCAACCCACGGGCGCCAATGTATCGAGCTATACCAGCAACGGCATAACCACCTTCACCGTTCGCCAGCGCATGACCTTGCGCACCAACGATATCGAGCGGGCCGAGCGCGCGGTGCGTCAGCAGGCCGATCTCGTCCGGCGCGGCGTGTTGCTGGAGGAAGGTTCGGGCATGTCCTACGCCTTCACCGGCCTCAACGACATCAAGCCGGAGATGGTGGCAGAAGCGACGCGCGATGCACGTGCGGCAGCGCAGCAGTTCGCCGAGGATTCCGGAGCCGATGTCGGCGGGATCCGCCAGGCAACACAGGGCTACTTCGATATCAACGCGCGCGATGGCGATGGCGGCGGCTGGGGTGTGGCGGATACGCCCTACAAGAAGGTTCGCGTGGTCACGACGGTAGACTTCTATCTCGACTAACGGCCTCCGGCGGAAAAGAAAAGGGCCCGCCCGGTTGCCAGGGCAGGCCCAGATCTCGCTGTGTTGGCGTGAAGCTTAGAAGCTTGCAGCCAGCGTCACGACCACAGTGTCATCGGTGAAGTCGTATGCCGGGGCAACGATGTCACCTTCAGCACCGATGTAGGCAACGCCAACCGACAGGGTGTCACCCAGGGCAACGTCGAGGCCGACCGACCAGTCGAATGCCTTAGAGTTGTTGGTGAAGGTCAGGAAGCCATCGGTGTAGCCGACGTGGCCGGTGATGGACACCGGCGAATCGGGGATGCCGATGCCGAGGTCGGTGTAGATGTAGAAGTTGTCAGTGCCGCCCAGCGAATCCTGGTCAGGTGCGTAGGCGACGCCGACGGTTGCTTCTGCCGGGCCGAGTGCCGCGGTGACCGAGCTGTAGAATTCGATGTAATCGAAGTCGCCCGGACCTGCATTCGGGTACAGGTAAGCGAGAACGCCGATGTCGAACGACATGGTGTCGGAGATGTCGGTGCCCCAACCGGCATAGATGTCCAGCTCGGTGTGACCGTAGCCGACGGTGTTTTCGTCAAGCGAAGAACCCCAGGTGCCGATGTAGAAGCCGCCGATTGCAGCGTCCACGCCACCCTGGATGGCGATATCGCCACCGGAGAGGTCAACACCGCGGAAGCGGTATTCGCTGACGATTGCAGCGTTTGCGGAGATGTCGACTTCCTGGGCTGCAGCAGGAGCTGCAACGAAAGCGGAGCCGGCGAGAACAGTAGCAGCCATCAGGCTGCGGACGGACGTAAGCATGGGCAATTTCCTCAATTGCTTGGTGTTGAAACTAATGCCTCGTCCCACCTGCGTTTACGCGCTTCGGCCTCTGTTTGGCGTGCCGATATTCGCGATCACGCAAGGAAAGTGCCCATTCATGTTGCATTGCACAAGGGTAATTGCGCGCATTTCCGCAATCCGGCCAATTGTGTTGATTTTTGGCATCACATTCAGGAGGGGGACGGGATATTCTGCAACTATCCGGCAGGATTCGTGCCCATTCCGGCTGCTCGCGCGTTATGAAAAGGCCAATTGAAAGACGCCCCCACTCTATGTTGCAATTCCTCCGCTCCTTGTTCTCCGACTCTACAGAATCCGCGCTTCCGGCTGTGCCGGCAGGCGAGCGGGCCTATGCCATCGGTGACATCCACGGACGGCTTGACCTGTTCGAGGCGCTGATCGCAGCGATCGAGCAGGACGATGCGGAAGCCTCCGCAGCGGATACAACCGTGATCCTGCTGGGAGACCTGGTGGATCGCGGCCCGGATTCCGCTGGCGTGGTGCGGCGCGCGCGCGAATGGCAGGACCAGCGCAAGGTCCGCATCCTCTGCGGCAACCACGAGGAAATGTTCCTGCGCAGCTTTGAAGACCTTGAGATGATGCGCCATTTCCTACGTCACGGCGGCCGCCAGACGGTGCTGAGCTATGGCGTAAAGCGCGATGCGCTGGCCGATGCCAATATCGAGAAGGCGCAGAAACTGATGAACAAGGCAGTGCCGCAAAGCGAGCGGGACTATATTGCCAGCTTCGAAGACCTGATCGAGATCGGCGACTATCTGTTTGTCCATGCGGGGATTGATCCTGATGTGCCGCTGTCTGGCCAGCGCAAGTCCGACCTGCGCTGGATTCGCGAGCCCTTCCTGTCGCATTCCGAACCGCTCGAAAAAGTGGTGGTGCACGGCCATACCATCTCCAATCTCCCCGAAGATCGCGGCAACCGCATCGGCATCGATACCGGGGCTTATTCCAGCGGCCGCTTGACGACATTGGTACTGGAAGGTTCGCGGCGCCGCTTTATCGAGGCGGTGGAAGACGAAAACGGCAACATCACCGCCGGGCCCGCCACGATCGCGCCTGACTGAGCGGACCTGCGCGAAGTAGGAAAGTGCCAGGGGGCCTGTAAGCCGGGTTCTGTCCTGCAACCGGTATCTTGCGACCAGCGCTGCAGGGGCAGCCATTCATCTGCGCGGCGGATTGCTCCGACGCTCTAGCAACCAACCCGGGTCTCTCGGAGCGAAACACTCCTGCCTCTTGCAAGGCGCGAGACCCCTATTTGGTCTTGCTCCGGGTGGGGTTTGCCATGCGGGCGCTGTTACCAGAACCCCGGTGCGCTCTTGCCGCACCCTTTCACCCTTGCCTGTGAGGTTTCCCTCCATCGGCGGTATACTCTCTGTGGCACTTTCCCTGGACTCGCGTCCGGCGGGCGTTACCCGCCACCCTTGTTTCGTGGAGCCCGGACTTTCCTCGCGAGAGTTTCCTCCCACGCGGCTGCCCGGCCCCCTGGCAGCGCCTATCTAGCGATGCCTCGGTCTCTATCCAAGAGCAGTTGGAACAGGATCGCACGAATCTCGCTGTCGATCTCGCCATCGATGCGTTCGGGCCGCCAGCGGCGCTGGAATGCCGCCACCGCCTTGCGCCCGTCGGTAATGTCATAGCCGAAGCGTTCCAGCGCGAGGTAGAAGGCGCCGTCCTTGTCGAACGGATCGCCAAGCTGCAGCTTTTCCGGTCGCGGCAGGCACAGCTTGCACCGCGCGAGCCTGTCCCACGGGAAAAGCTCGCCCGGATCGATCTTGCGCGCCGGCGCAATGTCCGAATGCGCCACCACGTTCGCACGGGCGATGTCATGCGTCTTCGCGATCCGGTCGAGCAGCGGCAGCAATGCCTCGATCTGGGCTTCTGCAAATTCGCGATAACCCAGCGCGTGGCCGGGGTGATCGAGTTCGATCCCAATACTGGCAGAGTTCACATCCTTCTGCCCGCGCCAGTAGGACCGGCCCGCGTGCCATGCGCGCTTGTCTTCGGAGACGAGGCGGATCACCTCGCCCTCTTCGGTGATGCAGTAATGCGCGCTGACTTCGGCTGCCGGGTCGCACATCCGCTCGATCGCGGTCTCGACAGGCTTCATCTCCGTATAATGCAAAACCACCATATTGATGGGGCATTTACGCTCGTTCCAGTTGGGCGAGGGAACCTCGCGATGGACGAGCGGATCGGAGCCGAAGCTGTCGGGCATCAGCCGATCAGGCCTTCCGGCGCTTTCATCGTCACGCCAAGGATCAGCCGGTCTTCCGCATGGGCGACCTGGATCTTGCCGTCCTGGTCCTGCAGCAGCAGGTGCACCATGTGGGCAGGGGCGGTGCGGCCGGAAAGCTCGGTGCTGTCCAGATTGCCATCCAGCGCGCTGCCGATACTGGCATCGAACACCACCTTCTTGCCGGTGGCGGCGATCACCAGCTCGGTCTGGTTGCCGCGCGTTTCCGCGCCCACTTTCAGCTCACCGCCGGGCACCAGCGCATCGATGCCGATTGCCGCCAGGTTGAGCAGGATCTTGACCGCAGGCTTGGCCAGCTTGGGTTCGGCCACGTGCCAGTCCAGCGACAGGCGGTCGTTTGCATCCACCAGCGCTTCGATCAGCTGCTGTGGTTCCTCGCTCGGTACCATTTCTTCAAAGCCACCGGCTGCGCCAAAGGCGAGGCGGAAGAACTTCAGCTTGTTGGCGCTGGCCTTGGCACTCTGCTCCAGCAGTTCAAGGCAGCGCTGGCGCATTTCGGGGTCTTTTTCATCCGCCAGCAGTTCCAGCCCGTTGTTGATCGCACCAACGGGGCTCAGCAAATCATGGCACAGGCGCGAGCACAAAAGGGCGGCAAAGTCGAGTTGGCTAGTGGCGGTCATCACATCCTCTGGATCGTTCCGGCGCACCCGATTTTACGGATGGATGGAACACATGGAACACGGTTCTAAAGCGAAAAACCCCTTGCTGCCAGCCGCGCCGTTAAAGCGTGCGCGAAGGGCTGGTGGCAAAGCGGCGTCATGGGCGGCGGGTTAGACCTGTTCCACCGCGTAGGGAAGTGGTTCGAAGCCAGCCTCACCGTCTTTCCAGAACGTTATGTCGCCCGCCTCTCCGATGATGGCCCAGATGCTCCCGTCACGCGCCGCCATGGCCTTGTCTGTGGCCGATGGTTCCGGGGCAGAGTGCGGGTGCGAATGGTAATAGCCAACAACGTGCGGTCCGCCGGATCGCGCCGTCCGGTGCGCATCGACCAGCGCCTGCGGATCGATCTCGAAATGTGTTTCGGGCGTGGGGTGCACATTGGCAGCGGGCGCGATGCCGGTGATGTTTGCAGCTTCGCCGAGAAGGATGCCGCAGCATTCGCGCGGGACAGCGGCGCGGGCTTCGCGCACCATCTCGGCCAGAACAATGCTTGTCACGCGTATCGACATTGCCCATGCACCTATCATGAGTGAGGCAAAGACCCTTTCAGGCATTGTGGATAAGGCCGGGCGGCTGGACAAGGTCCTTGCTGATGCCATCGGGCTGTCGCGGGAGCGGGTAAAGGCTCTGATTTCTGCGGGTTACGCGGAAATTGACGGCAAGCCTGCGAACAGTGGCTCGGCCAAAGTTCAACTTGGGTCGAGCTTTTTGATCCACATTCCACCCCCCGATAATCCACAGGCTGTTCCACAGGATATCCCCATCACGGTGGTGTATGAGGACGAGCACCTGATCGTGGTCGACAAGCCCGCTGGCATGGTGGTGCACCCTGCTGCCGGCAATCCCGATGGCACGCTGGTGAACGCGCTGCTGCATCATTGCCGGGGTCAGTTGTCCGGAATCGGCGGCGTGGCGCGGCCGGGCATTGTCCACCGGATCGACAAGGACACCTCCGGCCTGCTGGTGGTGGCGAAGAGCGACAAGGCACATGAAGGGCTGGCAAAGCAGTTTGCCGACCATTCGATCGAGCGGCGCTACCTCGCCGTTTGCAACGGCCATCCCAATCCGCCCTCTGGCACCATCAGCGGGATGCTTGGCCGCTCCGACTCGAACCGCAAGAAGATGGCGGTGCTGCCGGACAACGCCTCGCGCGGCAAGCGCGCGATTACGCATTATCGCGAGGTGATGCGCCTGTGGCACTCCTCGCTGATCGAATGTCGGCTGGAAACAGGGCGAACTCACCAGGTCCGGGTTCACCTTGCGTCAATCGGTAATGCGCTATTGGGAGACCCTGTATATGGACGCCCAAATGCACAGATTCGCCCTGTTCTCAAGGATTTGGGGTTCGAGCGACAAGCGCTCCACGCCGCGAGTCTCGGCTTCGTGCATCCCGTTAATGGTAACTTCCTGCGCTTCGACAGCGAATTGCCTGCAGATATGCGGGAACTAATCGACGAATGTGGTCATTCCAATCGATGAAATGCGTCCTATCTGGTGCAGGTTCGGCTATAAAGGCTGGACCAAAAATGTGGCCGCGAACGGTCGGGTGCCCATCAGGGGCCTGCAAGATGCGGTCGACGATAGAAAGGTAAGGGAAAAAGTGAGCAGCAATCGACCTAGCGTGCCAGCCCTCAGCGGAGAGCAGAGCCTCAACCGCTACCTGGCCGAAATCAAGAAATTCCCCGTGCTGACGGCGGAGCAGGAATATATGCTGGCGGTGCGTTACCGCGAGCATGAGGATTCCGATGCTGCGGCCCAGCTGGTGACGTCCCACCTGCGCCTCGTGGCCAAGATCGCCATGGG
>Ga0182093_1328017_pt1 | contig 10828 bp, 9 predicted proteins | sample 041ome_21_FD_127776 | JGI IMG/M metagenome (GOLD analysis project Ga0182093, IMG submission 127776) | Metatranscriptome of coastal salt marsh microbial communities from the Groves Creek Marsh, Georgia, USA - 041411BS metaT (Metagenome... | ecosystem: Environmental > Aquatic > Marine > Intertidal...
CCGCGGTGGAGGGCGACGGCGTGAGTGCGGGCGTCGGTGAGGACGGCGCGAGCGCGAGCGAGGGCGAGGGCGTCGGCGGGGGGCGTCCGGTGATCGTGCTCGATGGGGCGAACATCGCGTGGGGGTACTCTGCGGCGTTGCACGCGGCGTTTGGGAGCAAGAATAAGCAACCGCTTTCGCGAGGCGTGTTGGCGGCGCTCGCGCACGAGGATTGGGCAAAGATTGACGCGGATGTGGTGTGTTTCGTGCCGTCGACGTATGTTGAAGGACCGTTGCATGGTCTAGCGGATGGTGGGGATTTAAGCACGGTTGTGGCGAAGAATGTGAGGTATTTGGGTGGCGGCGCGTGGCGCAACGAAAAGCTGTACGCCGAAGTCGAGCGCGGGCGCGTGGTGCTCGTTGAGCGGCCGGCAGGGAAACGAAGTGCGGATGATTTGAAGATTATAGATTATGCGCGCGAGCGCGAGGCGCGGATTATATCGAATGATCGATATAACGATCATAAGATGGGTGTGGGCTCGCTCAAAGCGTACTTGAAGTCACATTTGTTCGACTACGAATTCGTATTCGGTACCGATAAGAAACGCATCGAGCACCAAGCTGAGGCTGTGGAGGTGTGCGTAGGGAGTAAATATTTACCAAGTCCACCCGTAGAGGAGAGTGAAGAGACGAATGGGGAGTGGAGCGCGGAAGTGCACGCGAGCGGTAGCTCCAGACCTTGGGCTCGATACGCCAAGGATGCGTTGTGGGGCAAAAACGGTCAACCGCGCATGAAAAAGCGTCGGTCCATGGGCAAGGCTGTGCGCGCGCCACAAATACCCGCGAAGGATTTAGGGTTCCCGTTTTGGGCGCTCGACGACGAGTTCATTCCTTGCGTATTCAATCCTTCGTGTAAATTCTAGTCACCCGTAGTTTTGACGTCTCGTCTTGTAAATTTCATCCTATTCTATTGCTATCACTGCTACCTAATGCTACCATCTACGTGCGCGCATTGGCGCATATTTCGCGAACTTTTGCGAGCTTTTCTAAATCGGGTAACGGCGTGCTGTTCGTCGCCGCCGCGTCCTTGGAAAACGACCACGCGACGCACCATCGCGACGTCTTGCCTTGAACCAACTCTGTGGTGCGCACCGCGGGCACGCGCATGGTGTGAAATACGCTTCGCATCTTCGTCATCGTCTTCTTCTTACCGCACATCGTGGTGAACCAGTGTATAGAGTGCTTCATTTCGAGCGAATCGCGAAACATGGCCTTGATAAAGGCTTCTTCGCCTCCTTCGCACACCATCTCCGTCGACGTGCCACCGCACGCCGTATTTGGATTCAATCCCGCCTCGTCTAGAGATTCGAAAAACGGCGGATTGCACATACAAAACGTAAACTTTTCGTCTGGTTTCACCACGCCAGACAAGACGTTGAACGTGCCATCGCTCGCCCTGGCGTCTCGGATTTCAATCAGCGCGTCCAAGTGCGGATTTAATCGCGCGTTTGCCTTGGCGCCTTCGAGCGCTACATCCGTGACATCTGAGCCTACGAACGACCACCCGTACGTTGCCGCGCCTAAAAGAGGATAAATCACGCTCGCACCAGTGCCGATATCCAACACGCGCACGTGCGCGCCATCGCCCGCCTCTCGCCACGTCGGCGCGCTCAACGCGTCCAACTTGTGCAACCACGACAAATAATTCAATCTATTCGGCACGGGTGGCACCAAGTGCCCCGACGGGATATCCCAACCTTGAACATCGTATTTTACTCGCAATATCGACGCCGTTAACGCTCGCGTGCTTTCCCAATCCTTAAAATCAACCCGAATGCGACCGTCTTCCGCGTCGCCAACCTCCTCTCCGCCCATGCGCGCACGTTTCACCACCGCACGCAACGCCCCACCATCGCGTTCGGCAATGTCGGCGAAATCAATCGCATAATCTCGCGTCCGCGCCTTCCCACCCATGCCTTCGAGCGCCGTACGCGAGAAACGCGCCAAAAGGTTTCAAATTTATTCAAAATCAATTCAAAAAGCCACGGCTCGCGACGCGGAAACAATCCATGCGCACGCCCTCGCGTCGACGTCAACCCACCGCGCGGCGCGCTCGAGCGCTCGCACCACACCTCGCGCTCGCCCCGTGCGCGAAATCGAGCGCGAGTCGACGTCTGGCGACGCCCGTAGCGCGCGACACAAACGGTCGTGGGGCGACATGTCCGACCGACCGTGACCACGCAACGGCTGCTGACTCGACGTTGAATTCCCCAGTGCACGTCGCGCGCGCGATGTCGCCCACGCTCGCGAGCTCATCAGACGACGACGATGACGTCCCTTTAGCCATGCGCGCGCCTGCGCGCGCACCCGCGGCGCCAGCGCCGGTGGCGACGTCGCAGCCCGCGAGCAATCCGAATCATTCGATGGCGCAGCATCAGAATGCGCCGGACCGATCGCACGCCAGCGCTGTGCACGTGAAGCCAACGACGGTAATTGCGAGTTCGTCAGATGACGACGACGATGTGCCACTCGCAGCGCGCGTGAAGCCTGCGAGTATGTCGGCGCCAGCGGCGCCAGTAGCGCCGATGGCGACCGCGATGGCGCCGAAACCGGCGCCGGCGCCACTCGCGCGTCCGGCGCAGCCTCGCCCGCCCATCGTGGTTGCCAAACCGCCAATCGCGAGTGGATTTAAAATGGCGAAGCGGCCTGTTATTTTACCTGCCAAGCAGAGTTCGGTACTCGATAGTTCTTCGGATGAAGAGGACGATCGACCGATCGCGGCGCGAAAGCCCAAGGGTTTGGTGACGATGAAACCGCCGACGTCGTCTTCGGCGGCGCACGGACATCGCGATAAGTTGTTGGTGAAGAAATCACACAAACGTGATCGTGATGAGAAGAAGATGAAGAAGGAGAAGAAGCATCACGTGAGTGGGGAAAAGCGTCCGAGAGAGTCTTCGGGGGTGAGCGCGCCTCGTAAGACACCGAAGAGCGACACCGCGTGGGTCGCAAAGAAGGGCGCCGTGGTTCAGTGGAAGACTCTCGAGCACAATGGTGTGGTGTTTCCACCAGAGTATGAGCCGCACGGTGTGCCTTTGGTGTATGATGGGCAAGAAGTCGTGCTTTTACCGCATGAGGAAGAGGTTGCCGGTTTCTTCGCCGTCATGAAGGATTCCGATTACGCCGAAAAGCCTGTCTTCGTAAAGAACTTTATGGACGGCTTCCGTGCGACGTTGAAAAATGGACCTCACAGCTTTATTACTGACTTTAAGAAGTGCGATTTCACCAAGATGTACATGCACTTTTTCGAGATCCGTGAAAAGAAGAAAGAAATGACAAGCGAGGAAAAGAAGAAAATCAAGGCAGACCGCGACGCGGCGGAGGAAAAGTACACCTGGGCAACCATCGATGGACGCCGCGAAAAGGTTGGTAACTTCCGCATCGAGCCTCCAGGATTGTTCCGCGGTCGTGGTGAGCACCCGAAGATGGGTAAGATCAAGCGTCGCATCATGCCGGAGGATGTCACGATAAACATAGGAAGAGAAGCCAAGGTGCCAGAGCCGCCCGCGGGGCGCTCGTGGAAGGCGGTTATTCACAACGACACGGCGACGTGGTTAGCGGGTTGGAATGACGTGATCAACACCAAGGACTGGAAGTACGTGCAGTTTGGTGCCACGTCCACCATCAAGGCTGAAAGCGACCAGAAAAAGTATGAAAAGGCGCGTTCGCTTCACAAGTTCGTTGACAAGATTCGCTCCGACTACAACAAAAACATGTTGAGCCAAAGTAATGAAATGGCCCAGTTAGCCGTGGCGACGTACTTGGTTGATAAGCTCGCTCTTCGTGCCGGTGGTGAAAAGGATGAAGATCTCGCTGATACCGTTGGGGTGTGTACTTTACGTGCCGGACACATTGAGTTTATGGAGAATAGCGTTATCAAGTTTGACTTTTTGGGTAAGGATTCCATCCAGTATCTTCAAGAGCATGAGATTGCGCCCAACGCATACAGCTGTCTCAAGCGATTCTGCGCTGGTAAGGGACCGGAAATGGATATCTTTGACGCAGTGACGCCGCAGACTGTGAACGCTCACCTCCAAACGCTCATGCCTGGTCTCACCATCAAAGTGTTCCGTACGTACAACGCGTCCATCACGCTCGATCGCTTGCTGGAAAACACAAACACGAACGACACCGTGCTTCAAAAGAAGTCTACGTATGACGCTGCGAACAAGGAAGTCGCCATCTTGTGCAATCACCAGAAGGGTGTCAGTAAAGCACATGACACGCAAATGGAAAAGCTTCAAGACAAGAAGAAGGAGCTTGCCAAGGCGATCACCGCGATGAAGAAGAGCGACGATAAAAACAAAAAGAAGAAGCTTGCGGCGCTCAAAGAACGTATGACGAAGTTGGAGATTCAAATGAACATGAAGGAAGAATTAAAAACGGTTTCGCTCGGCACATCGAAGATCAACTACCTTGATCCGCGTATCACGTTATCGTGGTGCAAACGCCATGAAGTACCGCCAAACAATGTGTTTACCAAGGCGTTGATTGAAAAGTTTCACTGGGCTATGGACTGCGAAATGGATTTCAAGTTTTGCTGAGCGTGCTCAAATCTCGTTGAAAAAGTTGAAAGAGACAAAGGTTAAAAGAAAGTAATAATACCGTAAACGTTTGTTATAACAAAAATATGTGATGATATCTAAGGTAGTATACTTTCGTCTCAGGAGAAACTCGCGCGAAGACGACATCGGCGACATCAGACTCGAACCGGCGTTTTAACAAAACGCTTTTGATTCGGTCGTCACAAATATCGATATTCGTCTCGCGCAAACGTGACAAACTATTGAGTTTGTCATCCAGAGGCTTTTGCATACGACACATCTAACGGTTGTTCGAGGACCTCGTCTGGAATGCCAAGAACTTGCGCGAACGCGCTCTCAGGCGCGCCCTTGCCAGTCTTTTCGATTTTACGAAACGCTTGAATGAGCTCCGAGGAATGCACCGCTCCTGAATACACCTCAGAAGCCCCGATGATGAAATTAGGGATAGAGTGAATACCCATGCGTCGCAAAATATGCAGAGCTCCCTCTATTTCCATCTCACCTTCGCTAGATGCGAGGAATTCTTCCGCTTTTTGCGCATCGACGCCCGCCGTGCTCGCGGCTTGTATTAGCATTTTACGATCATTCAACTTTTGTCCAAGCTCGAAATGTCGCTTGTTCAAATCGTTGTACAGCGTCTCGCTCACAGTGCACCCATAATTTTTCGTCACCCACTGCACCAAGCGATGACTTTGCATCGTACTCGATGCCAAACGATCCAAATTAAAATGCTTGATGCCGGCGTCGAGACCGCGCTCCTTCAATCGATGCCTTCTCTTTTGCTCCTCAAACTCTTGCTTACCTCCCCACTTACGCTCTAAGCGCACTCTATTTGTTTCACTCCAACTCTCATCTCGCGGATAGTCAGGTTCTAAAAAGAACGGCACCCGAATCACCGTGAAACGTAATGGATTTTTTGGATCCAATGGCTCGCGTTGCACCGCGCGCATCGCCCGCTGCAACTGTCGCTTGCCAATGTACCCGTTCGGTCACATGGTATCACTCACCAACTCAACCGTCACCAGCTGATGTTTCCCCCGAACAATCGACCCTAACGTCGTCATCGTTCGTTTACTCAACTCCCTCGCAAACATCCTAACGCTCGTCTCGACGTCTTACTTTGTATCCACCGTCTCGTGCGTGTGTCCCGGTGGCAACGCAAACCCGTCCACGGCTTCAGAAAACCGCACGACAACCTTATCCGCCGTTATCTCCGCCGACTTCACGTTCACCAGCGCCTTGATGATCGCCGATGCGACTTCTTTTCGAACCTCGGGCGTGCGGCACGCTTTGGGTAACCTGTGCGCGGATAACGACGACGACGAATTACACGGCTGTCAATACGCGACGACCAAAACGACGACCAAAACGACGACGAAAACGAACGCAAACTATATCGTATGCTCGCACGACGCGCGTCGATCGCACCGAGCGCGAGCGCACGCACCACGCGACGTGAACGAACGGCATGTATGTGCGCGTCGCAAACTGACGCCGAACGACGTCACGACGGCATTCACAGCCTCCGCGCGTGACGATCCGCGCGAGCGCGACCGAACGCGCATTCGCGTACGCACACAGAGATACTCGTGCGTTCGATCGCGACGCCGCGCGCGCGAACGACGGGCGCGGCGACGGACGGACGGGACACGGACGGACACCGCGGTTGGCGTGGCGGCGGCGGCGCGATTGGTCTCGTTGACGCGCCGAAATGAAGATTAAAACCATCTCACGCATCGAAGAAGACTACACGCGCGAGTGCACGAGCGATGCGATCAAAGTGCATCGTAATCTCGACCCGGAGCTGCGGCCGATGCACCGCGCGGTGGAGTATAAACGCGCGTTGAATGCGGTGAAGCTTGATAAAATGTTTGCGAAACCGCTCGTCGGGCAAATGGGTGGGCACGCGGATGCGGTGATGTCGATGGCGAAGTCTCCCGTGTCGTTGACGGAGCTCGTGAGTGGTGCCGCGGATGGGGAGATTCGCGTCTGGGACGTGCCGTCGTTGAAGACGATGAGGATACTCAAGGGACATCGGGGCGCGGTGCGCGGGGTGTGCGTGTCGCACGACGGCGCCAACGTGGTGAGTTGTAGCGACGACGCAACGGTACGCGTGTGGACGTTACCTCGCGCAGGGATGGGTGAGATGAATGATCCAAACAGGGCGATTCCTGTGGACGTAACGCATAACATTAGCTCGCAAGATAACGGGTTTCGCGATTGCGACGCGCACTGGGGCAAGCCCGAGTTTGCCACCGCCGGAACGACGGTGCAAGTGTGGAACATGACGAGGCAAGTACCGTTGCATACGTTCGATTGGGGCATAGACACGGTGCTATCTGTGCGTTATAATCCTGTGGAGGTGGACATTTTCGCGTCGTGTGGGTCTGATCGTTCCATCGCGTTGTACGACGTGCGTCAGCAAACGCCGTTGAAAAAGCTCTTCATGCAAAATAAGTGCACAAAGCTGTGCTGGAATCCCATGGAAGCGTTCAATTTTACCGTTGCTAATGAAGATTGCAACCTGTATTCGTATGACATGCGAAAGTTGGACATTGCAACGTGCGTGCACAAGGATTTCGTGAGCGCGGTGATGGATATCGACTACTCGCCGACGGGTCGCGAATTCGTCGCGGGTTCGTACGACCGCACCGTTCGCTTGTTCGATTACAACGCCGGGCACTCCAAGGATGTGTATCACACCAAGCGTATGCAGCGCGTGTTCTGCACGCGATTCTCTATGGACGGCTCTTACGTCTTCAGTGCCTCTGATGACATGAACATTCGATGCTGGAAATCCAAGGCGAGCGCGCAAGGCGGCACACTCCTCGCTCGCGAGAAGCGCAAGCAGGCGTACAACGCGTCGTTGATGGATCGATTCAAGCACATGCCAGAAATTAGACGCATTGCCAACCATCACCACGTACCAAAGGCTATTCACAAGCAAACCAAGTTGCGTCGTACAATGATCGATGCGGAGACTCGCAAGGCGAAGCGTCGCGTCGCGCACGCCGCCCCTGGAGCGGAAAAGGTCGAATTCAAGCCTGCAAGAAAGAAGAAGATCGTGACGCAAATGGATTGAGTCGTATATCTAAAACCTTGGGACGTAGAAATAGAAATTATAGTAGCATTACAATGTACAACGACGACACTTTTGACTCCACATCAGTTGGAACCTCTCAACTTATCCAAGCGTGCTTGTAAATCGTCGTCAATAGCCGAGGCGCCACCAGCAGATGGTGCACTCGGCGTTTCTCCCCCTACGCTTCCTTCTAAAACGGCTGTCGCCTTGACGTGTTCTTGCTCTAATGGTGCCGAGATCTTCACAGCCGGGGCATCGATTAATTCTTCTCCGACGTTACATCCGAGTTCATCAAGCACTGCGTTTACGAGCTCCTCAGTCTCCTCCTCTTCATCCTCCCCAGCGAATGCATCATCAATAGCATCGCCCATGACTTCCGTAGTCATATCCATCTTTTCATTTTGCTTCTCAAATTCCTTCAAAATGTTATTTAACGATGGTAAATTTAACTGCGTATTCATGGACTTCATGGCTCGAGTCACTCCGCGCATTGCGTCGCCCATCGCCTGCGTGCTCTTCAACGTTTGCATTCGAAGCGAAACCCCTTGCAGTTGCGACTTGAGCGCATAAAATTTCGTTATCGAATGTCGCGTGCGCACTAAATCTTTCGCCATCACCTATGTATGCGAATAAAGCGACGCGTCAGAGCGCGATTCATCAATTTCTCTCTCAAAATCTTCTCAATATAATCTCACTCTTTACAACCCTCAACGCCAGGAAGCAACGTATCATCGAACGGGATCTCGCACACGCACCTTGACCGCGCCCATTTGATTTGCTTTGGCCATCTTTTTTATTTCCACGATGAGTTTCTTCTCCTGAGACATCATGCCCGTGCGCTCTCGATCGAGCTCGCGAATCGACTTGTCGAGCATACGCTTATTCTCGCGCAGCAATTCGCTCGGCGTCTTCTTCTTCGCGAATAACCACATGGTGAGTGTATGCGTTCGTCGTTTTTTTCGAATACGGCGACGGCGACGACGACGACGACGACGACGACGCGCGCGTCCAAACAATGACGATTCTCGCAGCGCCAGGTGGAGCTTTATTATATTAACTGTTCTTCGTTGACAACGGAGTGGTCTAAATGTTGTCGAGCTACTGCGGCGATTCTCAAAGCTTCCCACCGTTCATGAACACGCGCGCGGCGATGGCGATGGCACAAGTGATGCCAAACGCGACGGGGCCGTAACGGGTTAAGAGTTGGTCCGTTGAGAGCGCCGGGCGGCTATCGACATGACGCTCGATGACCTCCTTCAACGCCATGTACGCCTTGTCCACGTCGTCGTTGACGATGACAGCGTCGTAGAAACCCGCGACATCTTTGGACTTCATCTCGGTGCGTGCGTTCTCTAATCGCTTCAACACCGCGTCTTCGGCCTCAGTGCCTCGACCGCGTAAGCGTCGTTCGAGTTCTTCCATCGACGGCGGCGCGATAAACACGTAGGCCGCATCCATGCCGCTCTTCTTCACCAGTTCTGCCCCTTGGACGTCAATGTCTAACAAGCAAATCTTCCCTGCCTTGGTCACGCTCTTTACTGCCGCGAAAGATGTTCCGTAGATGTTTTGATGCACGTGCGCGTGTTCGAGAAACTTGCCATTCGCTATGTCTCGCTCCATCGCTTGCTTGTCCACGAAATTGTAGTGCACGCCATTCACCTCCCCTGGTCGCGGTCCTCGCGTCGTGTGTGACACAGAAAACCCAAACTTATCGGGGAACTCTCGCTGAAGCATAGCAATCAACGTGCCTTTGCCGACGCCCGAAGGACCGACGATGACTAGCGGACGCATCCTGTCTCTTCTTTTACTGCGGTGGTGGTTGTAACGACCGGTTTAATCCGAGTCGACGCGCACGTTCGTGTTCGCGGGCGAGTCTGGCGCGATCGGCGGTGTCTTGTGGCGTCGTGGGCGCGCCGAGTTCGCGTGTCGCCAAGTAATCTCGGCGAAGGAGTTCAAACTGAGCGTCGTCGGTACGAAAAGTAACCGTCAGTACGACGATATTGCGCGCGAGAGATACAGAGAGAGCGAAAGAGACGCGAATGAAAATTCACACGATGACGAACCTCTTCTTTGTCTTCGCTTTTGAGTTCGATGCGACTCGGAGGACGACGTAACATGTGCGAAAGTGAGGACACCCGGGTTTGGAACACGAGGCAAACGCGCGCAAATGTGACTGAAGTAATGAATTTTTAGGAGACAATCTCTCAACTACAGTGGTTCTACTAAGGTATAAATACTCAACCGCGATCCAACACTTGGATGGGCACACATACGCAAACAAAAACGCACAACACTAAAAAGCAATTCGCGGTGGCGGCGACAGACAAATTTATCTGCCTTGAGCCAACAACGTGCGCGTTTGTTCAAGGTTACCTTCGACAAGCTCAAGACGAGCCTTCGGGAGCGGAGCTAAGCCGTTGAAAGAGAAGTGACCAGCCAATTGGTTGAGGGCGTTGTAGAACGCGCGACCCGAGGCAGTCTTGGATGAACCGCCCGGCGCGTACTTGGACGACCACACGTTGGACGTCTTTTGGAACGCCGCGATGGCCTTCTCACGCGTCGGGTCATACACATCCATAGCCAACAATCGTTCAACCTCAGACACAAATGCGAGCGTGTCGCTTTGATATGTCGTAAGGTTCGGATTCGTCGATGCATTCGCCGCCTTGAACTCCCGGCGAGGCGCGTTGTATGAATCCGCCCCGAGTCCATCTTCGGCGAGAATTCTCGCGCGGCAGTCCGCACCATCCTCCGTCGGATCGCACACCTCCTTATACTTACGGTTCGGGTCCATCGTTTGCGCGCGCGCCGGCGCGCTCACGAGCATCACTGCGTGCGAAAATACATACAAATGTCAGTTCTTCAGCGTTGGTGCCTCGCGCGCGCTTTTTTATCAATCAACCACACCACCGCTCCATCGGTCGTCGGCGTCCCATCACAGCCACCACCACCGTGGTCGTCACACCCACGCGTCATCATCGCGCATCTCTCTCGCCGCTTTCGCGCGCACACGTACCCGCAGATGCAGCCGCGAACAACGCATCGCGTCGGGACGTCGTCGTAAACTGTTCCTTGCCCATCGACGCCTTGGCGGTCGTCGTCGTCGCCGCGCGGCGGTGGTGGCGGCGCGGCGCCGGCGTCGTCGTCATCGTCGTCGTCGTCGTCG
>Ga0182093_1529487_pt1 | contig 10806 bp, 8 predicted proteins | sample 041ome_21_FD_127776 | JGI IMG/M metagenome (GOLD analysis project Ga0182093, IMG submission 127776) | Metatranscriptome of coastal salt marsh microbial communities from the Groves Creek Marsh, Georgia, USA - 041411BS metaT (Metagenome... | ecosystem: Environmental > Aquatic > Marine > Intertidal...
GAAGACGTGGTTGAGCGAAATCGATAGGTACGCGAATGAAAACGTGAACAAACTTTTGGTCGGGAACAAATCAGATTTGACGAGTAAGAAAGTGGTGGATTACGCGACCGCGAAGGCGTTCGCTGATGAGATTGGGATTCCATTCATGGAAACGTCGGCGAAGAACGCGACGAATGTTGAGCAGGCGTTTGTGACGATGGCGAATGAGATTAAAACGAGGATGGCGAGTCAACCGCAAGCGGCGAGCGGCGCGAGTCGAGGAGCGACTATTAGGCCGGGGGAGGGGAGACCGGTGAATGCGAAGAGTTCTTGCTGCTAAATGTAAAGAGCGCAAGAGTTTGTTCTACATATATATATAAATAGTTTTTTGAGACGGCGAGTGTGGATGAGAGAGGAATAACATAAAAAAGAGAGAGTTGCGATTGCGTGCAACTTCATTTAGGTATAAATAAAAATTTTGAAGGCGTCGACAAGAACGAAGGATATCTACGTTTAAAAAAGTTGTAATCTTAGGTCTGTGTGTACCGTGTTTTTGTTTATCTGTTATTACATGCGTTGTGTGTGTGTGTGTATGTATGTTTGTTCCTCGTGTCTCTCTTGTTTATGCTGATGCCCGTAGGTAACATGCGGTTACTTTTGTAATCCAGTGCCTATTGGCGACGTGACGGCGGAAAACGTGTTTGTGAAAATCGACGATAATTTTCTCACATCATCTTCATCTTTTGGTTCGACCTCGCTCACGTTTATCTTCGCGTTCGTAACGATTGCGTCGTGCACACGTCCGTTCTCTTCGTCTTGTTCTTCGCGTCGCGCGACTTCAACGGAGAAGACGACTTCTTTCTTCACGTTTAGTTCTTCGTCATCGCCTTCTTCCTCAATTATTTTAGCGCTCGGTGATGGTGGTATTGTCGTTCCGTTGCCGCTTTCCTTCAATGGTACGTTTTCTGATTTCGTGATTGTCACTTCTTCTTTCCCAATCTCTTTCGTCGTCTTTTGTATCTTCTTCGTGCTCAAACGGTTCTTACTCGAATATCGCGTTCTCGGTACGAATTTATACGTTTTATCTGTCACCAGCTTTCTCTTCATTATAGCTTTCAACCACTCCTTATTGTTCGACGAAGTCAATCTTCCATCGAATACGAGCGGAAAACACGCTCTTAACTCGCCAAAAGTTGCTTCTTCGATGGCCTCGACAATCGCTTCGTTCGCAGTTGAGTCCTTCTTCCCGATAACTTCCGCCAAAGCGCTTTTCTCGCGCTTCTTCTTGTTCGTGTTCGCTCGGATGAAAGCGGTGTTACCGCTCGCTCCGTTCACCCTTTCTTTCCCGTCCGTTTTTGCTTTGTGTAATACGTGAATCTTCGCGACTTCCTTTCGCGTGTTCGGCGTCGGATCCGATGTCCTATCAACGAAGAAAGAGAGAGAGAGAGAAGGAGGGAAATTTTCTGTCAACGAAAGCGCAGAAAAGAGAGCAAAAAAAGAGAAGAAAGAGGCTCTGAACGAGATCGAATCATACGCGCAACCGCGCTTAAAAACACTCACTTCATTCTCGTCAGCGCGCTCGCGCACACCCCGGTTCGAGGCGTCAGCTTCATCGACGACGAGAGCGAACTCGCGTTCGATCCAAACGACGACGACGAGAGCGAACTTCTTCGCCTCTTCTTTTCCCCTACTTTCGTTGTTGTTGCTCCGGAACCGTGTTCTTGAACAACGAGAGGCGGCGAGAAGAAGAAAAAGTTCTCTTTACTCTCTTCGTTTCGCGGGGAAGACGCGGCGGCGCGCGGCGGAAAGAACGACGTCGGCGTGTTTGGATGCATTATATATATATATATACAGATGTGTTCGTCTCGAGAGCGATGCGAGTGTAGTGAAAAGGTGTTTGTCTTGTATTTTTTGAACAACTCTCACGTCATCAACCCCTAATTTTCAAAAACAGGTTGGATGTTTTCGCGCCAAACCGCGCCATGTTTTCTAAGACTCGAATCGTGTTCGCATCGCTCGGTGCGAGTTCATTTACTACTAATTTTACTGCTTGCTTTTCTTCTTCTTCTTCTTGGTATTGCGGCGTGGATTCTTGAGCGGCGAGGACGCACAATCGCGTGGTGTTACGAGCGAGTGTTGCGATTTCTCGATGGCTGACGCCGAGAAATTCTGACCAAAGGTACACGCGGGAGAGGTACATGCCGATTCGAATCGGAAGCGGAGCTCGGAGTGGTACCATTTTGCTCGATTCGACTTTCGCGATGGCTTCTAACGCGACGCATAGCGCTAACGCAGTCGCGAGCTCTTCGCTGGTTCGTTCTTTCTTTGGCGGCGTCGACGGCGTAGGTGTTTCGGCGTCTTCCTGTGCTTCTTCTTCTTCTTCGGTATCGAACAACTTTTTGCTGATTGGACTTTCCAATAACATCGATCGCGTCTCCTTGCCGAGAAAGAAAGCACCAATACCGACGCACCTCTCTAGAAACTTTTGCATTTTCGGTGTCGTCTTCTTCCTCTCCTTCTCTGCGGATTTCAACACAATCACCTCCTTCTGCAATTTCTCCACCGAAGCGCAAAGCTTTGCGCCCATCTCCTCCAACTTTACCGCGTGCTCTTTCTCCACGTTCGTGCGCTCAATCAGCACCGCGCTCACGATCGATTGCTCCTTCACGCTCTCTTCCATCTTTTCCTGCTTCTTCGTCAACGCCTCCACCTTCTGTTTCTGTCTCTCCACCAATTTTTGCAACGGCAACGACTCATGCAACAAAGCGTCTCTGTACGCGTCTCGTTGCCCGGCCAAATACGTCGACGAGGAAGCCGCCGCCGCGTGTCTCGCCTTCGCGCCGCCCAATCCCGCGGGCGTCCCAATCAGTCTCCTCGCGATGTTCTCTTCTCTCTCTTCTCTCTTCTCCTCCTCCTCCGCGTCTAAATCGAACCGAAACCCGCCGCATTCGCTGCTCACGGTCGTCTGATCCACGTCGCTTTCGCACCCGTTTTCGAAAAAATCTCTCGCAAAGTGAAACGGGGTCGACGGCGTCGGAGGTGGCCTTTTTACCAAACTGTTTCCGTTATTGTTTCCGCCGTTTTCGGATTGATCGAAGTTCCATCCGCCAGTCGCCGCGTCCTCGTTCGAATCATCGTCGTCATCTTCTTCTTTTTCGACGAAATTGACGTTTCTGCGCTGAGACGACAACGGCGACGACGACGCCTTCTTCTTCTTCAAAATCGAAGAAGGGGAAATCAATCGATTTCGATTTTCCTCGTCCTCTTCCTCGACGCGATGGTGATGTTGGTATCGGCTTTTGTTGGATTTTTTAAGCGCGGATTTCAACTTTGATTTGGGCGTTTGGTACGACAAAACGACTCTCTTCTCGTCGTCGTCCATGTGCGCTTGTGTCAGAGTGTGTTTCTTTCGGAGTTTACGCGGCGAGCGCGTGGTTTTACCCATTATTGCTTTTGTGATAGATATTCAGAGAGCGCGCGCGCGCGTTTTGGGGAAAATGCGGAATTTTTTGTTCCCCTTTTTCTCTCTTCCTCTCTGAAAAAAAAGTGAAAATGCGAAAAAAAGTCGTAGACATGCGGAGAGCACGTAGAGAGAAAAGGTTCCACGCTTTGCTTTGCGCGCTCGCTCGGGAACAATCGTCGGTCTTGAACGCGAGCGATGACATCCCACCACCTTCATCCTTCTTCTTCTTCTTCTTAGTTTTTGGGATGTTTTATTCATCTCATCTTTTTTTGTGCGTGTTTGTGTGTTGCCGTTGTGCTTTCACTCTTATTTTTTTCGCCGGTGTGAGAAAAAAGACGTTTCTTCGTAACTAACTTTTTCGGTTCTTTTCCGAGTCAGACTCCACTTTTTTTTTATACTGTTGACCTATATTACGCACGCGAACAAAGCATGTCGTCGTCCCCGTACGAGGACGAAGACGCGCGAAGCAACAACTCTCGATGGCAGCGATTGTACGAGACCAAGTTGGAAAACTTGCTGAGAGAACCGAGCGTGGATTACCGACACAGCGCGGAGAAACTTTCCATTTTGGTGAAGAGTGGGTTGTTGGAGTTTACGGACTTGACGGAGAATCCCGAACGTTTTTTTCTCGCGCACAGATTGTTAGTTCGCAAAGGATTCGAACAAGGGCCGGGATTTTCGATACGGTTCACCGTGGAGTATAATCTTTTTGGTGGAACGATACTAGAACTCGGGAACGACCGACAGAAGATGAGTTTAGACGCGATGCGGCAACGAGGTGAATTGGGGTGTTTCGCTTTGACAGAAAAGTTAGCCGGAGTCAATAGCGGATTGATTGTACAAACGACGTGCACGTGGTCGCAACGGGAAAAGCGTTTCACGCTAAAAACGCCGTCGGAAAGCGCGAGGAAAGTGTGGATTTCGCAAGGATTAGTGGCGACTCGGGCGGTGGTGATTGCGGAGCTAATCGTTCGCGGAAGGAACCACGGGCCGCACGCGTTTTTGGTGAACATGAGAAAACAAAGGTTGGGGCCGTTGAATCCGAACATCAAAGTCGGAGATATGGGAGATAAAACGACAGGAAATGATTTAGATAACGCGTGGATAGAGTTTAATTCGGTGAAACTACCTTATTCGGCTCTTTTGGATAGACACGATGGCATCGACGTGAGAACTGGCGCCTACGTGCAGAAGAACGTTGGAACGAATGAAAGACATCTGACAAACATGGACAGGATCGGACAGAGATTATACACTGGTCGCGTTGCAGTTGCTCAGGGTGCACACGAGTTCCGAAAACGATTGTTTCACAAGACAAAAGCATTTGCCGATCAGAAAGAAACGTGGGGTTTCTCGGAGAAGAGCAACGGTGCGATTGAGAACGCCGCCGATATCGCTTCAGCGTCGAGTGCAACCAACAACAAACGAGGTTTCGGTGCTCGAAGAAGGGGAAAATACGACTCCGCGGCACAAGCGGCAGCAGCTGAACTCGCATCTCACGAGAGAGGTCCACCGTTATCGCAAGTGCCACAGCTTCGTCAACTTTTTATCGTCGCCAAGGAGCAGGAGATGAAGATGGATGCGTTTCTCGTAAACGTGGAGAGAAAACTGTGCGCCTCGTTAAGGAAGAAAGAACGCGCGTCGAAGTCGCTCGTAGAAGCGATTGCGGCGGCAAAGATTCTCGCCGTGGAAGACGCAATCGATTTGACGCACAGATTGAGACAGGAAACTGGCTCTTACGCGTTGATGGCGCACACTGGATTTGAACACTCCGATTTTCTCATCTGTTGTAAATTCGCCGAAGGCGACTCGAGAATATTAGAGTTGAAGTTAGCCAGAGACCGAGCGAAAGCGAAGAACGTGAACGAACGCGAGCCAGAACGCGTGGCGAGAGAAAAACTTATCGAAGGCTTGCGTGCGGATCAAACCCAAGGCATGACCATTCAAAAAGCGTGGAGACACAGATGGAGAGAAGCGTACGAGTTAGCCGAGATTGCTGCGAGAGCCATCGTGGACGATTGGAACGAGCGAGCAGACGCAGAACATGACGTTGGTCAAATCCTTTCCAGGTTATAAATTTTGTATACATACTATATAAACGCATAGCACATGTAAATATAAAGAATTAAAACGGATTGCCGAAGCGCTGCATGAGTGCTGGAATATCCTGGGTCAAAACCTCTTCTATGGACGCCAACGCCTTTTTATCTACTCGCGGAAACTTGTGAAGTTGCATCGGCTCCAAAATCGCCGCGAACCGTTCCGGGTTTGGTAAATCCCCGGGAGGTAAATTGTTTTCCATCATCGTCTTGCGGAATTCCTCTTCCATGTTTGCCAACAATTTCTTTTGTTTCTTATCGTGTCCAAAAGCCGTGGGCATTTGTTTCCACAAGTCTCCAATGATCATCATGTGTGTTCTCAACGCTCTCGTTCGCTTCACGAACTCATTCACTTTTCTATCGCACGATTTTGCAGGAATGTTCATCAAATCGTTCAACAACGCGTCGTGTTCCATTTGAAAAATCTCGTGCATTTTGTTCACGTCCGTTCTAATCGGTTCCGTATTGAAAGATCCGACGTACACTTTGCACACCTCCGGCGTCATGAAAACTTTTCCTAAACTCCACATCAAAGCACCGTACACTCTCAATAGTTGTTGTTCGCTCACTTGATCTGCTTTGTTCAACACGACGCGCACTTTATCATCGTGACCTCTCAGCGCGTGTATGACCGATTTGAACTCATCGGAAATATCCAACTTGTACGGATCGAAGAGCAACAGAATAATATCGCTTCGTGCGGCAAACCAGTTGCAAATTTGCGGAAACGAGTATCCGCGATCGATCCTTTGCTTCTCGCCGGAAAGCACCCCAGGCGTGTCGATGAGCGAAACCGAATTCAACAATTCCGCGTCGCACTGAGAGCCTTCAAATTTAGATAGAAATCCAGTTCCGAACGATTGCAGACCGGTGTAGGGTAGAGCGGAATTGACAGCCATGGTGTTCCCCGGCGTCGTTCGATCGTCTAGCCCGTGCGTCAAAACGACAAACCGATCGGTGGTTGGCTCTGGCCCGATGTGCGCACCCGGATAAGGTCTCTTCAACAAGTGCTGAATAAACGTCGTCTTCCCGGTGGAATACTGCCCCAACAACAAAACGTTTGGTTTTCCATCGAAATCGCCATCCGTTAACAGCGGTCCGTAGAACGATCCAAACTTATACGCCTCTTCCAAAGGTTTAATCTTCGTCTTATACAACAACTTTAACCCGTCGACAATGCCCGTCACCGTCTTCGCATCCACCTTCGCCTGACGCCTTTTTTCTTTCTTCGTCTGCATGCCGCCACCTAACATGTTCGAAGGCTTATTTCTGCCATCTTTGATTTTCTCCCCGGGCGATGCCATGAACGGATTCGATGTAAAATCTCCCCCGTCGTCGTCCTCTCGCCTTCCACTCGTTTCATCCAAGCCTTCCATCTTCGCCAAAGGCATTTCCCCTTGTCGTCTCTCCAACTCCGCCTGTAAGTTTGCAATCGACGGCGAGATGCCTATTTGCGCCAACGCGATCACTCGCATCGCTCGGATAAATCCATCTTTATCCAAATACCCTTGCCTGTTTAAATCCGCGCACCCCCACACTTTCGCCAACGCTTGTTGGTTCAGAGAGGATTTCGAAAAGAACGACACGGCGTCGTTCCCCGTTATCCTTCCGTCGTTATCAGAGTCGCACAGCGGGAACCACTGGCGGTAAAGCTTCTCGTCCGCGCTTTGAGTTTGCATCTCGCGCGCGATTCGTTCAAACGTTCCTCTCTTTCTCTCTTCCGAGTTCCGCGCGCGGTGTGGTTGCCTCGAGAGTGCGGTTGCCTTTTTGTTTTTTTATGCGGCAAAGGACGCGAAAAAAAGGAATATATGTAACTGTTTGATGGGACTTTTTGGTTGCCTTTTGTTCGCACGAAGCTCTTTCTTTCTCACTCTCAAATCTCTTCTTCTAAGTATAACGTACGTAATCACAACTGACGTTCACTCTATCGCCGAAACCTTCTCGACCTCTCTTCGTCACCCCGCTTTTTATTTAAATCTAATGCATTTTTTACGCGTTCACTCGCGCTCTCTAACAACACCTTGAGACCGGGCCGTAGCCGCCGCTCGCTCGTTCTTTTTCCATCTCTTCTATGGTGACCGAACCACTCCGCGAATCCCCCTCTCGAGATTGATCGTGGTGGTGGTGGTGATGGTGGTGGTGTCTACCACCAGGCATGTACCCTATTTTTACTCCGTTGGTTTCATTCGTCGGGTCTAAGTACCCTTCTTCGATTTTGTTACAGATGATGCGCGCGGTTTCTATGAACGCGTTTTCGACGTTGGCGGAGGTCATCGCGCTCGTTTCGACGAATAAGAGACCGTTTTCGCGCGCGAATCGTAAGCCCTCCTCTTCGCTGACTTGTCTTTGCGCCGCGGCGCCGTCTGCTTTGTTTCCAACCAGAGTAATCGTCATGTACTCGTTCGCGTGGCGCCGACAATCCTCCAGCCACGCGTTTAAGTTTTCAAACGTTTCCCGCCGAGAAACGTCGTAAACGAGTAACGCCCCCGCGGCGCCTCGGTAATACGATCGCGTTATCGATCGGAACGATTCTTGTCCAGCCTGTGTGTGGTACGATAGAGACGTTTAATTTTCATCGAGTCGTTCATAAAATAAAATAATTCATTCTCCTTACCGTGTCCCAGATTTGCAGTTTAACCTGTTGATTATTAATGGTCACCATGCGCGACCCGAACTCTACGCCTATCGTCAAATCGTGCACGCGCTGAAACCGCTTATCGGTGAACTGCAGCAGCAAGCACGATTTGCCCACGCCTGTTGAACGTAAAGAGAGAGAGAAAGAGTGAAAGAGTCAGTCATTCTTTTTTCTGATTTCGAAGCGTTTATATAACTGTTTGCGCTTCTTTCGCTTTCCCAATAAAGCGCTCACCCGTATCACCGATGATTATGTATTTAAACAAGTACGCGTAGCTCATGGTTTTCTCTGTCTTCTTTTAAAAAACGCACGAAGAGTAAAAGAGACAGAGGGAACGCGGGAGCGCGCGCGCGCGTGTCAAGGGAAGGCGACTTTGATGCTTTTGTGTGCAAAAAAAAGTGAAGAGACGTCTCGGGAAAAAAACAGAGAAAGTGAGATTCACGTGGATGTTACGCGTGAATGATGACTGCTACCGTGTGCGCTACTACGTTTAAAACTTTCTAAATAAGAGCGAATTCCCGTTTTTTTTTATGTTTTCATTTCTGTGGCTTTTGCTGTTCTCGGTTCCGTCTGTTGGCTTCTTCCATCGGGTCTCTGCGCGCGCGGTTGAAGATGGAAGAAGAAGTGTCGTCGGTTAGAAAGGAAATTGGAAATCTCAATAAAAAGCGCACTCTGCGTTCATGTCTTTGTACAGCCGCGCGAGAAATGCGCTGGACGGGAGGAGGACGACGAGCGCGGCCGCGACTCGCGCGTAGTTCATGTCGACTTTTTTGTATCGGAAGGAGGAGGAGGCGGACATTTTGTATTTGTGTGTGTGTGTGTGTGTGCGGATAGAAAGAGAGAGAGAAAAAGTGAAGCGTGTGAAAGTATTTATTATTACAAGACGAGTTTTTCCGGCTCAGAGTGAAGGAACGGTGTTTTTTGTCAATCACGACTTCATTTCAGAGAATGAAAAAACATTTGTAATCATCATTGCCGGAATGAACGCGTACTTTTAATCAAACGTGGACGCGTTAATCACGTATCGTTTCGTCGAGTCGTTCCCTTTCTCCAACAGCTGCAACGCTTTCGGGATATCGCCGACGGAGATGATTTCCACGTCTGGGAATATTTCGTGTTCCCAACAGAAATTAACCAACTCTCTCGTCTCTTTCATGCCGCCGATGAGCGAACCGTGTAAAGAGATGTCGTTCCAAATGAGTTTGGTTCCCGTGATTGAAACTGGTTTCGTGTTTAAACCGATCAAGACGTAATGGCCGTGAGTGGCGAGCGCGTCGACGACTTGGTCGTAAAACTCTTGCGGCGAAGGAACTTTGTCGCGTCTATCCCCTCTCGAGCTCGGGCTGCTTTCTGGAGAAGATGGAGATGCGTCTTCCTCGGTAGGAATGGCGCCGACGGTATCTAAAATGATATCGAGCGAATGGTCGCGTTTGAGTTTGTTCATGGCGGTGATGGAAGACGACAAGACGAAATGTTTTGCGCCGATTCTTTTCGCTTCTTCTTCTTTGTTCGGACTGTGGGAGATTGCAAACACCTCCGCGTTCATCTTCGATAAAATTTTGATGCCCATCTGTCCAAGACCCCCGAGACCTCGCACACCTACTTTAACGGGCGTTGATGACGAACTGTCTCGTTTTTTTACGATGTCGATGTATTTCTTACACGGCGAATACATCGTGATTCCCGCGCACAGCAACGGGGCGCATTTTGCCAACACCGCGTCGAACTCGCCTTCGCTTTCCTTGAAATCGTCCTTCGCGAAAGGAAACTTCACGGCGAATCGGTGGTCGACGACAAACTTATCTGAGTACCCACCAATCGTCTGAACTTGATTCTTACCGTGTAAAGAGTGTCTTGTATACGCCCCGTACGTCCACGTCGGAATATTTTTACAATATTGTTCTTCGTCGTTCGCGCACGACGAACAAGAGAGACACGACTCGACCATACATCCGACGCCAACGACATCGTCGATTTTTAAATCAGTCACCTCGGAACCGACTTTCGTAACTACGCCGATGATCTCGTGTCCCGGGACTAACGGATAGCTGTGCTGACCGATGTCGTGCGCGATGAAGTGTAAGTCCGTGTGACATATGCCCTGCGTTTAAATATGAACGAGAGAAAAAACCTCGTTAAAATTTTTTTCTCCCTCCTAGATACAAAAAAGAAGAGCGCGAAAGATCGATCTCTTTCGTCTGCGCGTAGAGCGCGTCCGGCTCAGAAAAAGAACAAGGAAGGGTTTGTGTTGTCTTCAACGTCTCGCCACATCTGCGAGTCTCTCAGCGACTTGTTATTGTCATCATCGCCGGAACACAAAAGAAGAGAGATACAAAGACGAAAGAGAGAGAAAAGAAAACAAGAAAGATAAAACCGGCATACGCAGTACTTCACGTCCAACTGCACTTGCTGCTCCGAACACGCCTCGCGCTCCATCTCCATTTGTCGCATGTTGCGCGACGACCTCGTCGTCGCCGCGAACACTTTACACTTCATCTTCCTCTCTCTATTTCTCTCTCTTTTCTCCTGTTTGTGTGTTTTTATTTGGAGTTTCCAATCGTGTATTTTTTTCCCTGGTGCTCTGTGAACACAAAAATCCCAACGAATTGAATTGAAAATCCCAAGATCTC
>Ga0182093_1078659_pt1 | contig 10798 bp, 9 predicted proteins | sample 041ome_21_FD_127776 | JGI IMG/M metagenome (GOLD analysis project Ga0182093, IMG submission 127776) | Metatranscriptome of coastal salt marsh microbial communities from the Groves Creek Marsh, Georgia, USA - 041411BS metaT (Metagenome... | ecosystem: Environmental > Aquatic > Marine > Intertidal...
CAGCGACGTAGCTTAGGTCACATCATCAACGGGCCTCAAAGACATGATCTCGCTGCACGAAGAAATCACGGTACCGCGCACCATCGAGGATTGCTTCCGTTACGTCGCCGATTTTCGCAACGCTGTTGAATGGGACGCGACCGCGACCCGGGCCGACAAGATCACTGATGGTCCCGTTGGGCTCGGCAGCAAGTTCGATCTCGACTGCAAAGCCGGCCCCGGATCCGTCAATCTCGTGTATGAAATCGAGGAGTACCAACCCTGGCACAGTATTGTGCTGCGTGGGCGGGGGCGCTTCTTTGAGGTGGTGGACACCATTGTGTTCTCAGAGCAGGGAGATCACACCCATATCGACTACACCGCCGAATTCCACTACCGGGCGGGCCTCGAGAAAATTGCTCGACGGTTTGAGACGGGCATGCGTGCCATGGGTGCAAGCAGCCTGAAGGGGCTAAGAATTGCACTGCAAGACAACAATCCCACTCCGGCAACCCTAGCCAGCTCCAAGCGCGCCGATGCCATGGTATTGCCTGGCCTTGCTATGTTCACCCGCTGGGGACACACCCGCGGCCAGCGCCACTGGCTACCGATGACCCGATTTATGGATGGGGTTCACGTGGTGTTAACTGGCGCGAGCTCGGGGTTAGGTCTTGCAACCGCGACGTCCCTGGCCGAGGCAGGCGCAGACCTGACCTTGGTCATTAGGGATCCCGGTAAAGAGGAGGCACTGCGTGACCACCTCTTAAATGAAACTGGCAGAGCCGACATTGCGATCGAATTTGCGGAACTGTCGTCTATGACAGAGACCCAACAACTTGCTGAGCGGCTCATAGCTGCCGGTAAGCCGATTGATGTACTGATCAATAACGCGGGCGCACTGTTCAATGACTATGGCGAGACCGAGGAAGGTTTAGAGCGCAGTTTTGCTCTACTGCTGTTGGGCCCATGGTTTCTCACTCGACTACTGCATCCTCTGTTGGCCAACCACGAACGTGCGGCACGGGTCATCAATGTTGTGTCGGGCGGCATGTACACCGAGCCCCTGGTCTGCAAGCGACTTGTGATGAAGCCTGACCGCTATCACGGCGCTACGGCCTATGCCCGTGCCAAACGTGCCCTCAGCGTTCTGACTGAGCAGTGGGCCAATGACTGGGCCGCCGATAACATCGTTGTTAATGCGATGCATCCCGGCTGGGCGGACACGCCCGGGGTAAAGAGCGCACTGCCCACCTTCCGCAAGATAACCCAGCGTGTTTTGCGCAACTCCGAGGAAGGCGCAGATACCATCGTCTGGCTGGCACGTGCGACAGAAGCCGACAAATTGTCCGGCAAGCTTTTCCTCGATCGAGAGGCGCGAACCCCCTACCTGGTCAAGAAGCATCGCGAGAAACCCGGCGAGCGTGATCGCCTGCCCGAGTTATTGGCGGAAACGTTGCACGGTATCGGTCTGGAGCTGGTAAGCCCCTAGCGATTCATAAGGCATTACCTCAGGGTCACTTACAACGGCTGTGAGCCCTTCCTCGTCTAGATCGCAAACCGGACGTGTCGGTTGGGTCCTAGCACCTATTTTTTACGGGATCGTTTGAATGGATGATGCGGGCTTCGATCCACACTGTGGCGGGATCGGCCTAAAGCACAGTAAGCTCAGGGCACGTCATCATCAGGAGTCAGCTATGGACGCCCCCATCCGACCATTTAAGGTAGAGCTAAATAACGAAGCCATCGACGATCTGAAGCGGCGTCTACGCCACACACGTTTCCCCGATGAGGAAACGGTGGGTGATTGGAGTCAGGGGATCCCTCTCAGCTATGTCAGGGAACTCACGGATTATTGGAGAGATGACTACGATCCAAATAGGATCGCCGAGCACCTAAACCGCTGGCCCAACTTCGTCACCGCCCTAGACGACATCGATATCCATTTTATTCACCAGCGCTCGCCCCACAGTCAAGCTACACCGCTGATCATGACCCACGGTTGGCCGGGTTCGGTCTTAGAATTCCGACACGTGATTGATCGGCTCACCAATCCAGCAGCGCACGGTGGCCGACCTGAAGATGCGTTCCACGTGGTTGTCCCCTCCCTACCGGGCTATGGATTTTCAGGCAAGCCACGCCAGCCGGGAACCAACATCGCCAAAATAGCTGACATGTGGATCCAGTTGATGGCGCGGCTAGGCTATCCGCGATTTTTAGCACACGGTGGCGATTGGGGCGCGGTAGTGACCCAAGGGATAGCCCTTGCAGACAACACCCCTTGTCAAGGCATCCATGTCACCCTCCCCATCATCACCCCCGATCCAGAAACGCTGGACCGGCTGCTGCCAGAGGAAATTCGCGCCATGGAATCCTTTGATTTCTATGAGCGCATGGATTCGGGCTATTCCAAACAACAGAGCACCCGACCCCAAACTCTGGGGTATGGCCTCGCTGACTCACCGGTGGGACAACTCGCTTGGATCGTAGAGAAATACGCCCAATGGTGTGACTGCGAGCAAAACGGCGTGAGACACCCTGAGAATGCCGTCACCAAAGACGAGCTCATCGACACGGTCATGATGTATTGGATGACAAACTCTGCCGCGAGCTCGGCGCGTTTATATTGGGAAAGTTTCAACACTCCCGATCTAAGCCCTATCCACACTCCAACGGGTATCTCAATGTTCCCCAACGAAATATTCCGCACCAGCCGGCGCTGGGCAGAGAAGCGCTTTAGCCGGCTGACTTACTTCAATGACAGTATTGAGAAGGGTGGCCATTTTGCGGCGCTGGAGGTGCCATCCACCCTCTGCGAAGAGTTGTGGACATGGAAACAGACGCTAAAGGACTAGCCATAAGCGAAATGAATCCTCCCGTTAGCGGGCCGCCAGAAACCCGCCGGCCACCCAAAGGGAATAAGCTCAATTGCAAGCATGGAGGCGACTACGCCATCTAAAAGGAAGGTTGTGAACAACTCTGAAGATATCACCGAACAAACAAACGACGCCGCTAAAGACACCAACGATGAGACCCTGCCGGGATTTAGCTCGCCGTTTTTAGCTGCCGATATCGACCGAACTAACTCTGACTACTGGCTTGGCAGGCGCAAACTCGCGGACGCTATGCGCGAATTGATCGAGGCGTCGACCATCAGCGATGTAGAACCCGATCAAGCTGAGGCGCTTGCCGAAGAGCTACAAAGCTTATCTGCAAAGCTCAGAGAGAATCGGCAATTGCGGGGCGTGATCGCCTATGGCAAAGCGTTCGGCAGCTTCCCGGTGGCCAACCACGAAATGCTGTGCGTGGGTGGCGCCAGCCACCCCATGGCGCCGGGTCTGAAGCACTGGATTGATGGCGATAAAGTCCGCGGTAGCGTCACCTTCGGCTGGGCTTACGAAGGCCCTCCGGGGCACACCCATGGGGGCTGGGTAGCCGCTATTTTCGATCATTTTATGGGCATGGCCCATATGCGTTCCGGTGCGCCGGGTATGACCGGCGGGCTTAGTGTGAAATACCGCCAGCCGACACCCCTCAACAAAACTATTGACTTGGTCGCCACGATTGCACCGGTTGACGAACGGAAAACCAAAGTGATGGCAGAGATGCGCTGCGAAGGTACGATCACCGCCACCGCGGAAGCGCTGTTCATCAAACCCCGGGGTGACGTGTTCAAAACAGGCATGATGTAAAGACCGCAGCGTTAGCCAGCCTTTGGCCACCATGAAGTCACCACATTTGGGGGTCATTGCATGGGCGAAGTGCTCATTGAGTAAAGACGAGCCGCCTACCCTAAAGCACTGCCCTGCCCTTCGAACTTAGCGGCGGCTGTAAACCTCTGCACCGCCAATGAAGGTGCGCTCTACAACCAGCTCACGGACATCGCTTACTTGGGTAGGATCGTCCGAGAGAATGATCAAATCTGCGAGTTTGCCGGGCTCGATGGAGCCCACCTCTTCGTCCATAAAGACCTGCCACGCCGCGTCGATGGTAACCGCTCGCAATGCTTGCATGGGACTAACGCGTTGATCTGGACCCAAGATAGCGCCGCTGGTGGTCTGACGATTGATTTGGCTCCAGACAACCTGCATGGGCAGCATGGGCGTTACGGGGGTGTCCGCATGGGAGCTGTAACGCACACCGTTTTGTAGTGCCCACTGCGCCGGACTCATATTCGCGGCACGCTCAGGGCCCATGAAAATAGCCGCGTGACGATCGCCCCAATAATAGGTGTGACTGGAAAAGAAGCTGGGGGTTACTCCCAATTCAGCCATGCGCTTTACCTGGTCTTCCCGCGCCATCTGCGCGTGAATAAACAGCGGACGGGCTTCGGGCCAGGGAACGGATGCTTGAGCCGCCTCAATAGCATCGAGGGCATCCTGGACTGCGGCATCGCCGTTGGTGTGAATGGCATAGCGCACTTTCTGACGGTGCAATCCTTCAACTTGACGGAATAAATCCTCTCGAGACACCGAGGGATAACCACTGTAACCGGGATCCGCATGGAACGGTGTGTAATAGGGCTCGCTCAGATAACCCGTGTAGCCTTGGATACTGCCATCGGCAATGATCTTCACCCGGGGAGCAACAACGCGTCCCGCTTCAATCTCCTCGGGGCGCCAAACCCCATCCAGAACCGCTTCCTCGACCTCTTCCATCATCGGAAAGAGTGCAACTCGCTGGGGGAAGACGTTAAAACGGCTCAGTGGACCCAGCAGGCGGGCCAATCCCAGGGGCATGCCACCCGCTGAAGCGGTGGTAACGCCCACACCAAGATACTCTCGGGCCGCGTAGGTCGTCATTCTGATACCTTCGGTGACGCCTAAATCTAAGCGCTTCATCAACACTAGTCGGGCGGCGGTCTCTTCCAGGATGCCGTTAGGGCGCGTGCCATCCGGAGAATTGGGATCCCTTTGGATGACGCCACCCTCGGGGTCCGGCGTGTTTTCGTCAATTCCTAACTCCGCCAATGCAGCTGTATTTGCCACTGCCAAATGGCCGGAAATATGAATGATGGCAACGGGACGGTCCTTGGAAATTTTATCCAGATCGTCGCGGGTGGGGTGACGACCCTCTGCCATCATGGTGTCGTCGTAGCCAAAACCACTGACCCATCCCTCAGACTGACTCTCCGCGAGGGCCTTCAGCTTGCCCAGCATCTGCTCCATGTTTTCAACATCCCCGATGGGCGGGCTGTTGAGGTCTGCAGAAAAAAGCTTTTGCCCAGAGCCCGGAAAGTGGCCATGAGCGTCAACAATACCGGGCATCAGGGTTCGGCCTCGGAGATCGGTAACTTCGGTATTGTCTTCCACCAATGCGAGGATTTCCTCTGAGCTACCTAAACTTTCAATGCGATCACCGCGAACGCTGATGGCCTGAACCACAGAATTATCCGAGTCCATGGTCAGAACGTTGCCGTTAATGAAAACCTGATGTTGGGGTGCCTCGGGTGGTCGGGTAGCGATCTGAAACAGAACATAGAGCCCTATTAAAAACGCAGCTAATACTGAAAGTCCTACTCGTAATGACATGTGTTGCTCTCGTTATGGTTAGTCAATGTGTTGTTCACTTCGGGTTTTGACGACTTTGGGCTGAGCGCCTTTTAAGGTCAATTCTCAGTGGCGGTCCCTGCCTACACTCTGACGGGTATCCTAAGCTCGATTTCTCAGTAATGGGGTGGTGGCTGATCCTCAGGCGCATCAAAGGCATCCAAACGGCTGCCTTGCTCTTTTAACTGGCGATGCAACAACCTGACTTGCTCGCTGAGCTCCATCACCTGCCGCTGCTGGTCCGCGAGCGCGTTATCCAGCACGCTTACGGTGTCTTCCAGAAACGTTACTTGGGTTTCCAAATGTGCCAATCGCGTTTCGGCGTCGGTCATCTCTACGGCTCCGCGGCAGTATTCAATCGGCTTCCTAAGCCGCTACTATACCCGCAGTCCAGCAGGAGATCCCAGCGTGTCTAAGAAAAACGCAGCTTCCCGCCTAGTCTTTTCGACTGATGGCGGCAGACGCTGCCCTCAATGCCACCGAAAGCTACCCGATTGCGTGTGCGGGGATGCTGCGCCGTCATATCAGGGTGACGGTATTGCGCGGATACGCAGAGAAACTAAGGGCCGCGGCGGCAAAGCGGTCACGGTTATAGAGGGCTTGCCTGTAGTGAGCGACCAGCTCAAAGACATTGCCAAAAAGCTCAAACAGCGCTGTGGCGTGGGTGGAGCGGTGAAAGCCCAGGTCATTGAGGTCCAAGGAGATCAACGCAGCACCTGCAAAGAGGTGCTGGAAGAACTGGGCTACAAGGTCAAACTGGCGGGGGGATAGCGCCCATTCAGGGCATGACGATCAGTGTCTTCTGTCCAGTAGATTTGCGCCCGTATTGTTTGACCGCCTCAACCGCTAGCGCATCAGCCAGCGTCAGCCTATCCGAATAATGACTCGCAAAGGTCGTCTTCAGGCCGGCGTTGACCCGTTGCTGCATCGCAATCATTCGCTCAATCCCTGCGCGTTTAAGAAACGGGGTCAACAGCCATCCGCCGACACCCCACGCAAAGCCATAACCCCGGGTTAGCACGGTGGGCGACGGGTCGAGCATTCCGTAAATATAAACCTGCTTGTATTCCTCCGAGCCATAGCGGCTCCACTCGGGCATTCGTTGCTGTGCGGCGACTTCCATGGCCAGCAGTATCTGATTGCTCAGCTTGCCTCCGCCGATAGGGTCGAAAGCCAGGGTGGCTCCGGTGGCAACGATGGCCTGAGTCAGCTGCTCCTGAAAATCGTCGTCGCTTGAATTGACCACGAATTCCGCGCCCTGAGACCGCAGCAATTCAGCTTGCTCCTCTTTGCGAACAACGTTCACCAGCGGTATGCCATCCTCTTGGCAAATGCGATTCAACATTTGACCCAGGTTAGATGCAGCCGCCGCGTGAACAATGGCTTTGTGGCCTTCCATTTTCGCAGTTTCAACAAACCCCAGTGCGGTCATTGAATTCACCACACAAGATGCGCCCTCTTCTGAACTTACGTCATCAGGTAGCGGCATGCACTGGGTCACTGGCAGCGCTCGATAGTTAGCAAAGAACTCGCCCCCAAAGCCGCCGACACGCCGCCCCAAAAGCGCCTGCGCCGCTGGGGATGATCCCGCTTTCACCACTTCGCCCGCTCCCTCGTTACCCGCAGGCAACCATAAGCCAACCCGCGCGCTCATTGCTCGCATCATGGCCTCGGGTACCGGCAAGCTAACCGAGGGATAACCGTTGCGCTCACCGGCCTGAGCGGTGTCAGTATCCAAAATACCGAACATGAGACCCAGATCCGAGGGGTTGATAGGCGCAGCTTCCACCTTTATCAAGACTTCGTCGGGACCGGGTTCAGCTACGTCCACCTCGAAGAGTGCGCATTCAATGGTGCCATTTTCATGAACGCAAGATTGAAGCTGGAGGTTCTTCATAAATTTTTTCCCTGATTACTGAGTGACCATTCATTAGCACGCAACACGCGACTGGTCTCACCAGCCTGCTCGCGATATATCACAGCATAAGCTAAAACCGCTTGAACATACTCCCGCGTTTCCCTGAAGGGCAGGCTGTCAATCCACTGATCCGTAGCCAAATTCTTATCTGTCCAGCGCTCAACCCGGTGAGGACCGGCATTGTAGCCCGCCAAAGCCTTAGGACGATGACCATCAAAACGCTCCAATAGACTCTGGTAATACCAAGCACCAATACGAACGTTATATTCCGGCTCATAGAGTCCAGAGCGACGCCAGCTTAAGCCCGCTTTTTTGGCCACTAATTTGCCGGTGGAGGGCATCACTTGCATTAGACCACGTGCACCCACTCGCGACTCCGCCAGGGGATACATAGCGCTTTCCCGCCGGGCAATAGCCATCAGTTCCGCCCGATCAACCCCGTAGCGTTGCGCAGCGTTGTTGAAGGCGACGGTGAACGCCTCAGGAAAACGCAGATCGATACGATCCCATGCTCTGGCAGTATTAGATGCCTGAATCGCCATGTGCTCCCAGCCACTGTCCAGGGCCAACTGTGCCAACAACACCTGTTCAGAGGAGCTGTGGCGAGCAAGCAGATCTCGCCACTCCAAGCGCGCATCACTTACCCGCTCTAATGCCAGCAACTCACGCACGCGTGCAATGCCCGAATCATCGATGACCTGAGCTGGCGGCGCAGATTCGACTGTAGGTTGGTTAAGTGCGTAGGGTAAGCCCAGCTTCTCTGCTGCCATAAAACCATGGTAGCTACGCTCCTTTGCCAATCTGCGGTAAGCCGCTTGCGCAAGGTCAACTTCACCCGTGGCCTCTAGGGCGCGAGCGCGCCAGTAACGCCATTGGTCACTGCCGCGAGTGGAATCGCTCAACCAATCCAGAGCAGCCAGCAGGTCGGGCCAATGGCCCTCTTCAACCTGCTTGCGCAGAAAAATCTCGGTTAATTCGTCATCCCGCAAACGGGACAGCGTTTCAATTTGCCAAGGCTCGGGGGCCGCGCTGGCAGCGAACAGGCTGTGCCGTGTAATCAGCGTCTCCATGGCCTCAAGCTGCTGCTCGGTAAAGGGCTGCACTGACGCCGCATTAAGCAGGGCTTTGCGAGCCTGGCCAGGATTCACTCTCGCTAATCGACGAATGCCCACCGTCATCAACTGCGCGTGGGCTGTTCCCGGCTCGTGGGCATCTTTAACGAGTCGATCAGGATGCTGATAGACCGAGATGAGCTCGTTCAACAACGGTTTCAGCTCCTCTGAGGCATAGCGCCGAACGTACTTGATGATATGTAATGAACGGGCGTCGAAGGCTTTCAATGCTCGGGACCAAATCAGCGCATCGCTGGGCCCGTTGCCCGCGCCTATCCAGCGCTCAAATAGAGGATCGCACGCTTTATCCTGGCTTTTCCCAACATTCCACAGAGCTTCTGCACCCCGCCATGCCTCTGCAACCTTGCCTGTCTCCCGCAGTGCTCGGTAGTAATAGCACTGCAGTTCCACGTCCCGCGGCGGCTCATCAAGCACAGCTAAAAATTCCTGCCAGCGCCGATCTCTACCCTTGTGAGACAAGTACTGGGCCAGAAATCGATTTTGCAGCGGGGAGTCCATAATGCCGGCCAAATACTCCTTGGCCTGCTCGGGAGACAAATCGTGGAGCTGCTCGGTGTAGACCTCAAAATCGAGGTAAGCGACAAGGGGATAGTCGTCTAATTGCTGTCGAAGTGTTTGGTAGCGGGGACCAACCCCCGTGCGCAACTCAGCCAGTGCCTCTAAAAACCGTTGCCGCTGCAGCGGTAACTCAGCACTGTTTTGGCTTGCTGCGCTTTGCAAACTGGCGGCCTGGACGACGTCTGATAAGGCGAAAATGGCGAGCACGGAGCACAGCCCGGCCCAGTTCCGCGGCCGCAACCAACCAGCCGTCGGCTTACAGCAGAAACGCGCGAACCAGATCGTCAGCGGTGATCCCATCAATATCTCCGATACAGCGACTCTTGGCGTGAGTCCCCTACAGCATGTAACCAACGGCTACTTTTTTCAAATCGCGACAGGTAGGATGACGCGCAAAATACCCAACCGAGACCCCTCACATGTCTGAAACAACCTATCGCTTGACACAATACAGCCACGGGGCCGGTTGTGGCTGCAAAATAGCGCCTGATGTTTTAGACAAAATGCTGGCAGGTAGTTTGGCACCGGGAAATGGAGCGGAGTTCCCCAACCTCCTTGTGGGTAACAGCAGTCGCGATGATGCCGCCGCGTTTGATATAGGCGACGGCCGAGCCGTGTTAAGCACCACTGATTTTTTCATGCCCATCGTCGATGACCCCTTCGATTTTGGCCGCGTTGCCGCCACCAACGCCATCAGCGACATCTATGCCATGGGTGGACGCCCCCTCATGGCGATTGCCATTCTCGGCTGGCCGGTTGATAAATTGCCCGCGGAGGTCGCCGGACTTGTCATCGCTGGAGGACGCGCTGTCTGTGCCGAGGTGGGAATTCCACTCGCCGGCGGCCATAGTATTGACTGTCCCGAACCCATTTTTGGCCTAGCCGTCACCGGCGAAGTGCCAATTTCCCAGCTAAAACGCAACGATGGCGCCAAAGCTGGCGATCTACTGTTTCTCACCAAACCCTTGGGTGTGGGCATACTGACAACAGCCGAAAAGCAGGGAAAGCTAAAGCCTGAGCACAGGGGCATTGCCACCGAGGTCATGTGTCAGGCCAACCGCATTGGTGCAGAACTGGCAACCCTTGACGGGGTGAACGCCATGACGGACGTGACCGGTTTCGCACTAACAGGGCATCTGCTCGAGCTGTGCGTGGCGGCCAACCTCGACGCTACCGTTGATCTCAACAGAATCCCTCGCCTGGAGGGCATCGATGACTACATCAGCGCAGGTTGCATCCCGGGGGGCAGCGGCCGAAATTTCAATGCGTTTGGGGCCGCTATTGCACCCATGTCTGAGGCGGAGCGGGCGCTGCTGTGTGACCCACAAACTTCTGGCGGCTTGCTCGTTGCCGCAAGCCCTGCTGCAGCGCCTCAGGTTGCGGCCATGCTCACTGCTTCGGGCTTCTCGGGGGAGGCCATAGGCTCCTTAGCGGTCTCGGCGGGTGAAGCTGTGCGCATAAGATTGAGTCGCCAATGACGGGCACCCACACAGAGCTCGATGATTTTGAGCAGGTGTTCTTAAATGACACGCCGCTAATTGATACACGGGCGCCGGTGGAATTTGAGCGCGGCAGCTTCCCCACTGCCACTAATCTCCCCCTGATGGATGACGATGAGCGTGCGGCAGTCGGTACCTGCTACAAACAACAGGGGCAGGATGCGG
>Ga0182093_1475690_pt1 | contig 10765 bp, 6 predicted proteins | sample 041ome_21_FD_127776 | JGI IMG/M metagenome (GOLD analysis project Ga0182093, IMG submission 127776) | Metatranscriptome of coastal salt marsh microbial communities from the Groves Creek Marsh, Georgia, USA - 041411BS metaT (Metagenome... | ecosystem: Environmental > Aquatic > Marine > Intertidal...
ATTAAAAGAAGAAGAAGAAGCAGAGGAGTCAGTCGTCGCGTGAGATGAACGAGAATGATGATGCGGGGAGTTTGAGGAGGAAAAACAAAGCGAATTCGTCGACTTTAACGACGATGCATTTTTCGGGGAAAACGACGAAGCATTCCATCAGTGGTCGCGAGGAAGAAAAAGCGGTGACGAATACGACGACGAGGGAAAGTTTGAACAACGACGTCGTCGAAGAGGAGAATAAAGACGAACAATTGAGCGAGTCCAACGAGAACAACAACTCGTCGTCCAACTCGTCGTCTGCGTTCAAATCGTTCATCGTCGACGCACAAAACTCCTTCAAAAATTTAACATCCTTCCAAGAGATGAAGAACAACTGGTCCGATTACGTGCAAAAAACGCACGACGCGCAGATGAAACTTCTGGAAGAGAACGCGTTAAAATTCTCGAAAGATTTGAACAAGATGGGATTAAAAGTACATTTTATGCCGGAAGTGATGAAAACGAGAACGGAGATGGAGTTTCGCGGGTTACGGAAAACGGAGCGAGAGGCGATGAAACGGTTTTGTTTTCACACGGCGAAGTTGGTGCGGAGAGAGATTCAACTGAAAGAAGCAGAGAAGGAGCGGAGGAAAGCGATGGAGGAAGAGCGTTTGACGGATGAGATTGTCGGGAGAGTGAACGCGTTGAAAAGGAAAGTGGAAAAGGAGGAAAAGTTGAGAGCGGAGGCGGACGAGGCGTTCGCGAGCGCGTACGCGAAGTTACGGGAGAGAGAACAGTTCATCGAGAATAATACGTTCGTGAGCAACGCGTTGGCGGAGAAGCTTTTAGGACCAGGGAATGTAGCATCTGGGAATGGAAGTGATCTGCGGGATAAAAATGGAACCAGTCCGCCGAAAAAGAACGCGATGATGAGTGGTCGAAACAGTCCAACCGACCAGGCGGCAGTCGCCGAAAATAGTAAGAAAGAGCTTCATCGTCGTAAAGAAGAAGCGAGCGAAGCGTCGACTTCGGACGTATTGAGCGACGCGCACACGAACGATGACGACGACGACGACGACGAAACTGTGAAAGAGAGTGGGTACATTCGTAAAGGCAACAACGCGTGCGACGAGGACGACGAAGACGAGGATGGCACGTCATCCGTCGTGACTCGCTCGATATTAACCGCTTTATTGCAAAAGAGACATCTCACGGAGGACAAAAATCCACAAGAGATTATCAAATTAGAAAGAGAATTGCACCAAATTCGATGCGTCGTCGCTTTGCAGCGCATATACAGACGCGAAAAGCACTTGAAGACGATTCGAATGAAACAAAAACGCGAGCGCGATGCGAAAGTGCGCAAAGGTTTGATTACGCTTTTCGTATTCGTATGCGCGTACTTTGGCGTGAAATTCGTGGGACTCGTCCTAGCTATCATTCGTAACGTACACAGACGAGTGTTCGTGATGGAGCCGTACGATAGGTCGATCGTATACGCAGGCAAAGATGCATCGTACCAACCGCCTTGGTATGTGACCGCTGGGATCGTCGACCTCGCGCCTTTAACGCACGCTCGGTATTCCATCGCCATGGACGAACTCGATCAGCTCGCCGCCTCGGAGAAAAAGAAGAAGATGAAGATGAAGAGCGATGATGACGATGATGATGATAATGATGATATTACCAGTAGCAGCAGTAATAGCGCTCTCATCGGTAGCGTAGAGCTCGCGCGATTACGTGCAAAGTACGAAAAGAACCTCGAAGTCCAAAAATTGAGCTTCCAATCCGAAATCGAACAAAGACAGTGCAAAAGAGGAAAAGCGTCAAAGTCGGCGGGAGAAGACGTTCGGGAGACGACATCGAAGCGCATCGAAATTTCGCAAAGAGCGCTCGAACGTTCGCTCTCCCGCTCTCGCCAACGCGAACTCGCCGCCATCGCGCGACTCGACCAAAAAACCAAACAGTTTGAAAAAGAAAAAGCGACGCTCTTATCGGGACAAGGAGGCTTCGCCGCGAAACTCGCTCGCCGGTTTTGGACGACGAGCGTCTTTCTCCTGTTGTTTCTTTCCGCGTGGTCGCTGCAACATCGAGAGACGAATACGACTAGAAATAGGGTATATCGTAGCATTAAAAGCAAGTGTAATGCGGTTTTGTCCGCCGTGTTCGCGTCGAAGCTTTTCACGTCCTCGTCTGAATCGTCGCAGACGAACTAGATAGATAGAGCGCGCGTTGTCGCACGTGTACGTTTATAAATAATGAAGCCATCACACATCACACAATCGCTTAAAAATTCTCATTGTATTCACGCGCATTCGCGAAAAATATAACCCACTCGTCGATATCATCACCTGTCGTTGCTTTTCATCAAAATGCCGTCTAAGCAAAGAACGTCCTCGAAACCGTCCGGGAAGCAAAAGCGAGAGTTGAAAAAGAATCGCGTCGTTGTTCGGGAGAAGGGTGATGATGATGATGATGATGCCGGCGGCGGGGAAAAAGAGTACGCGGATAAAAAGGTTCCCTCATCCTCGAGGCCTGGTGCATCGGCGTCGTCGGAGAAAAAGATGAAGCCTTCGGGCGATTTCGTCGCTTTGACGACGACGACGAAGAAGTCTAAGAAGAAACAGTCGTCGAAACCTCGAGTTTTATACGTCGGTTCTTTACCGCACGGTTTTTACGAGACGCAAATGCGCTCGTACTTTGGGCAGTTTGGAGACGTGTTACGAGTGAAAGTTTCGCGGAACAAGAAAACTGGGAAATCGAAGCACTACGCGTTCGTGGAGTTCAAACACGCGGAAGTGGCGGCGATTGTGGCGGAGAGCATGGATAACTATTTACTCGGAACGCACGTTTTGAAAGTGAAACTGATGCGACCGGAGGACGTGCATCCGGAGACGTTTAAAGGCGTGAAGGGCGGCGCGGGGGAGAAAGTAGCCGAGAGGAGCGGGTTTAAGATTGTGCCGTGGAATAAACGGGCGGCAGAGCAGCACAACAAGAAGAGAGACGACGCAGGGGAGAGGAATCGGTTGAAGAAGTTGGCGAAGAAGGAAAAGGAGAGGATGAAAAAGATTAGAGAGAGCGGGATTGAGTACGAGTTTGAAGGCGGATACGAGAAAAAGCTCGCGGAGAAGATGAAGGATTTGAACGTTAAGAAGACGACGGAAACGAAGAAGAAAAAGACGAACAATAAAGCAGCGACGACGACAAAAGTTGAGACGAAGAAGAAAACAGCAGCGAAAGTTACAACGAAAGCGAAGACGCCGGCAAAGAAAACGCCGGCAAAGAAGAAAGTGGAAAAGATCGACGCCGCGGAGGAGAAAGAAGACGCCAAGCCGACGCCTAGAACGGCACGACGAAACCGAGTTGAAGCGCGAGGGAAGAAACGAGAAGCTGAACCTGAAGAGCCAGCCGCTGCGTCGAAAAAATCTGCATCAAAGCGTACGAAGAAGTAGGTCTTTAATCTTATATATAAGTTTTTATTTGCTTGCGTTCTCTGCCGTCATTTTATTGTACATTTTTGTTGATTACACAACATCTAAATCAAATCGACGTTCGTCGTCGTTTGGCTTGACAATACGTTCGCAATGTCGTCGATGAAATTCGCGTTACCCTCTTCTTCATCCATGCGCACCTCGTTAGTATCGTTGTCGTAATCGCTCTCGCTCCCGCTGTTCGCGCTATCGTCTTCCTCTCTTTCCAACGCTCTCTCGTAAAAGCACTGCATGACTTGATGACTCGAAGCTGTGCTCGCGAGCCAGGCGTCGAGAAGCGGAAGTTCCTCGTCGCCTGCGACCATGGTCGAGGACGCGAGTTGTTGTTCTTCTCCTTCTCCTCCTCCTCCTGCTCTTCCTCTTCCTCTTCGGAGAGACGATCTCCCGCTAAACTTATTACTGCTACTAGAAGGAGTAACAATAATATCGTCGATACCGTCGACGAACGATTTACCGCCGCGTTTCTTCCTCTTCGCGTCATCATCGTTGCGTTCGCGAAATATTGAGCTGCCTCGCATGACACTATTCGCGTGATGGTGATGATGATGGAAACTCCCTGGAGGCGTCGTCACACCTCCCATCGTTTGCGGCGACATCGATCTCGGAGGGAAAGCGCCACCGAAATGCAAAGATTTGGACATGACGACACTTTCGTGCTTCGTCGCAAACCTTCGCAAGTTGTCCAAAACTTCAATCCCGGGTCCACTTGGGCTCCAACCTGGATAGGCCTCTGTGAAACTCAGGAAGGATTTTTCCATTTTGCCTTGTCGCGAACGCATGTGTTTCCTCGCGTTGGTTTTCGCGCCGTAGCGTTTATTTCCGTGTTTCGAGAAATCAAACACAGATAGCGAACACACGTCGCCAATACCGGAGACTCGGGCGGTTGAGTTTCTCACAAACTCGACGATATCGCCCGCGGAATCGCTCAAAGGAAACCACAAGACGAATGGACACAGAAAAATACCAATCAATTCCTCGAAAAACGTCGTCGCTTTCAGAGGGAATAGCTCGTTCGTGAATTCATTTTTCACCTCCAACTTGTGCGCTGACTTTCTCCAGTATTTCGGGAAATGGTGCGTGTGCGCGACGACTCTCGCCATCGCCAAGTTTGGTTCAAACGCGACGTTTTCTTCAACTATAAACGCTCTCGAGGTAGCCAAAACCGCGCCCAACGAAGCTGTCAACCAGAACACGTCTCGGTTACCGATGTACGCGTTCAATAACCTGTCGTCCACCAACGCTAACAATAAAGCGCACGCGGCAAAAGCGCCCACAATGTACGCCACGAACTTCGCGCATATATCTGTTATAGGATTTGGAAACTGTTGCACGTACCTCGTCGCGTATTTATGCGCTGCATTTAAACGCCATCTCGCGAAATGAGGCAGCTCGTTGAACTCTCTCATTTTCCAAAAAGCAATCGAGCTCCACTCTCTCGTTCCAACCGCGCTCGGTTGGTGATAAAACCGTTCCGCGTTGTGCAAGACGAAATAAAACGTCATGAATATCGCCAGAAATGGACTCAAAAAGAAATTCACGACAGCTAACGTCTTAAATCGTCTCCTCAACGCCTCGACGTCGTAGAAATCTTTCCTCACGTGGAACTTTTCGTCAAACATCCAATTAAACACGGCCAAGTCAAAGTTACTCTGAACGGACTTTGTCATCCACGCGTCTTTCTTGCATAAGATAGACACCGGTTCTAACCTCGTGTTGACCACGTCTCTGTTGACCATGCCAATCAAATAATTCTCTTTCCGCATGATCCTCGCCACGATGTCTCTCTCGTCCAACACCGCGCCTCTTTTCCTTCTGAACGTCAACGCCCCGGTCTCTTGCACGTGAACCAACCTCTCCACGATTTCCACCCACGTGACGGTCCAGAAATCTCTATCGCTCAACGCGAGTTTCTTTTTACTAAATTCCCGCATCTCTCTCAACTCTGGCAAATCGTGCACCAATCGCGCCACGTTCCAACACAAATACGCCGTCGCCAACGCTAAATACGAGCACACGATAGAGTCTTTAACGAATCGTTTCGACCCTCTCAGCGGGTGACGCATCACCACGCAGTCTCTCATAATGTCGCACCGTTCCGCGTTTTCCGCGCACGTCGTTCTTAAACACTGCCAATCCACGGAGAGGAGTAAAAACCCCGACATCCAAATCGTGAATAACAGGATGAGCGCGTTCGCCACGCGCGAGGAAACTTGCCCGAGGAATCCTTTCCCGAGAAAGTGCTCGTAATACAAGCGGGAGAAAAATCGGTCCAGATTTTCTTCCTCTTCGCCTTCCTCGTCTGTCTCGTAACTGTCGTCGTCTGAATCATCGTTTACGTCGTCTCGCAGCAAACCACGACGGGGCCGCGCGTGCGATAAACCAGGCGGCGCGCGAAAATCATCGATATCATCGTCGTCGTACTCTTCTTCTTTTTCTTCTCCTCCTTTGTCGTCGTCTGCATCGTCGTCTTTCATCAAAGCGTCCCTTCGGGAAAGCTTTGAATCATCATCGTCCAAAACGAGTAACTTCTCGCGCGCTTGATCGTCCTCGTCCTCGTCGTCGTTACGACGATTCCGCTGGTACTCCTCGAGAACCGAGGGAAGCAACGTTTTCGAGCGTTTCTGGTTCGGGAGCGAAGAGTACATGAGGGCAGAGAGGGTGCTTTTTAGCGCATGTTTTTAGAGCACTCTATCTGATGTGGCAAGTGTCCGACTTAGAATAGTTGTGAAGAGATTTTACAGCGGCGGTACATCTTCGGTACATCTGTACGTGTGCAATAGTAATAACATCAATAAATAACAACAAACGCGTGATCTCTCTCTCAATCTCTCTCAATCTCAATCTCTCAATCTCTCTCAATATCTTCCATGAATTCTATTCGCCGACTACCAACGCGTGCACGCCAAACGCGAGGAACAAAATCCCCCCGCACAAACCAACCATTCGTTCGCTGATGGCACCAGCCATTCTTTTACCACCCAAAACTGCCGCGGATGTGCACAACCCGTGGCCACAAATCCCTCCGAGCGTGACACCGATCGGGTCGTAATCGGCGGCGAGCGCGATGGTGGCGATTTGCGACCGGTCGCCCCACTCGGCGAGGAAGGTCATGAGAAACGCTTGGAGGAAGATCGGAGAGAAGAAGACGGCGAGGATGTCGTTGATCTTACTCCCCGGGCTTTGTTTCTTCGCTTTCGTTCTCGTTCTCGTCGCGGGACCGGTCTTTCCTCCTCTTCCTCCTCTTCCTCTCGTCCTCGACGACGACGACGACGTGTGCTCTTTCAGCTCCTTCTCCACCTCCTCTAACTCGGACTCCGCGTTCGCGTCGTACCCGACCGTTTGGTCGTACACCGAACGCAAACCGAACAAGAAAAACAGACCAGTCGCGACGTAGTGCGTGGTCGTTTTGTTCAACAAGTTCGGCGCGATGGCGCCCATCACGGCGCTTAATCCCGTCATCAGAGCTAACGCGAAGACGGAACCGGACCAAACCTGTTTTGGTTTTGTCGTGGGGGAAAAGAGTGCAAATCAGTCAATCAGTCGTCTCGTTACCATCGCACATCTCACGAGAGAGAGAGAGAGAAGAGAAAGAATGCGCGGCACGAGGTGCTGATGCTGACGATGAAAAAGGACAAAAGCCTTCTTCGCGTGAAGAATACCGCGCGACAAAAGCGGTTCGTTCCCGCGGTTGTTTGCATCATCACGAAAGAAGAGAGAATTCCAATTTCAAATTGGAATCAACGAAAGACACATCAATATCGCGTCTCGTATCTTACCGTCAAACGACTGTGATTCATGGCCAAATAGCCGCGATAAAGAACGTCTTATCGCCAATTTCCGAGGCTAAAATCATCGACGCCGAGCGGAGGAACCCTTCGTCCGTGAGAGAGATCATTTTTATTCGGTTAAAGTCTAATACGCGTGTTCTTTTCTCTCTCGAGAGAATTTCCAATTGTGGTGTCACAAAAGTGGCGCATTTGGCAACGTCGTGTGCACATCCATCACATCGCGCGTAAAAGTCGCGCTCTACTGTCGAAAAGCAGGCGCTCTCTCTCTCTCCCGCATCAGCAAACGCAGCGCGTTCTTCTCGAGCAGTCGCGGCAGTTTGAACGGCAGTTTTAAGAACGGCAGCAGCTCGCGAAAAGCAGGGAAGGAAGAGGCGGAGGAGAAGTCTCTGACGCGCGTTGTTTTTCCCGCGGGAAGGAAACGAAGGCATTTTTAGTAAACGACGATGAGAGACGCCGACGAGGAGGAGGAGGAGGACGAGAATACGAACGGCGCGGGAGGCGAAGGAGGAACGAGAGGAGGCGCAAATAGGGGGGTGGTTCCTCCAATGCTCGAAGACTTGCTCAAGGAAACGGAAGAAACAAAATTGGAAATAAAAGAGGTCGAGGCGGACTTCGTCTCCTGTTACGAAGGCGAGACGAACTATCGCAAATACGTTTTATTCCTCCTGTTCATGATCGCGGTGATGCAAAATTTCGACCGGAACGTACCGTCGATACTCTTTCCGACCTTAGCGGTGGAGTTGGACATGACGGACGTGGATACCGGGTTAGTGAATGGGGCGTTTTTCTTACTCGTAAACTGCGCGTTGGCGATACCGTTGGCGAGATTGGCGGATACGAGAGGGAGGAAAGGCATTTTGATTTTTTGTTTACTGGTGTGGTCGCTGGCGACGTGTTTGTCAGCCACGGCGCAAAGTAAGGAGTGGTTGGCGTTTTTGAGAGTTGGGGTTGGTATTGGCGAGGCTGGGTGCGCGCCGGCGGCGTTGTCGTTGATCGCGTGCATGTATAAGCCGTCCGAAAGGGCGAGCGCGATGGCGATACAGGCGTTGGGATTAGCCGTTGGGATTGCGTTGGCGAACGTTTTAGGCGGGATATTGGTAGATAGGATCGGGTGGAGATCGGTGTTCGTGATGGCTGGAATCCCGGGGTTTGTGTTAGCTGGATTGGTTTATTTTACGTTGAGAGACGCGCCGATTGTTTTGAAGAGGTCGAATTCGAAAGCGAACAACGAAATGACGAACGAGGAGAAGAAGAATAGCAACAACAACAACACTAAATCTATCGCAGTTAAAGAGTTTAGTCGAGCGTGTTCCGATGCGTGGGGGAGCGTTTGGGAGTGTGCGAAAGAGATGTTTCAAAGGAAAACGTTCGTCTATCTCGCCATCGCGTGTTCGTTACAAGTCGCCGTCGGTTTGTCCATCTTGACGTTCTTGCCGACATTTTTCATTCGCTCGCACGGGATGTCGAACCAAGAAGCCGGGGTGGACATCGCGGTCGTTTCTGGCGCGTGTGGTGCTCTTGGTATATTAGTGGGCGGCTTCGCGTGCGATTATTTAGTCAAGAAATACCACGACGCGCGTTGGTATCTGTGGTTCATGATCGTGTGTAACTTTATCTCCACGCCGTTGCTCGTGACGGCGTTTCTAGTGAGCAATAAGATTGCGTCGTTGGTGTTTGCGGCGTTCGCGGTGGCGTTTTTTATGGTCATGGTTGGCCCACCAGGCGCGGTGGTACAAATATTATCGCCGGATTCCATGAGAGCGACGTCGGCGGCGTTGTTCCAAGTCGTCACGAACGTCTTTGGAGGTTCAGTCGGACCAGCCGTGGTTGGCGCCGTGAGCGATCGACTTTCGGATAAGTACGGGGAAGAGAAAGGGTTGCGTTACGCTTTAGCCGGAAGCGCTGTTTTGTGCGTCTTGGGTCAAATCGCGTGGTTCGTGGCGTCTTTAACCATGCGCCAAGACGCGAAAAATGCGAAGGAAGACGCCGAACAGCTACTGATTTTGAAGGAGGACTATTTCGCCCACGTGAATACTCCTTCTCGAGAGGAATCGATGGCGTTACTCGGCGGTAAAAACGTATGATATAGAAGTCAATGAACTATAGTTTTTGTACGTACGTAACAGTACCTAGTAGCGATTAGGAGTTGTGTAATAGTAATAGTTGTGTAGTAAAGATGATGTTATCTTTTGAACGCTCAATAATAATAAATAATAATGGTACACTACAGTATTAACTCTGTATTTCGGAGGCCGCTGCGGCGGCGGCAGCGGCAGCCGCGGCGGACGAAACCGAAGACGAAAACAATTGTTTCATCCTCGTTTCAAACAGCTTCGTCTGATGCGTCAAGGTGGAATTCATCGACGTCGGTTCGATAGGACAAAAATTTTGCAACGGCGACGCGACGGCCGCGACGGTATCTGTCGTCGGATCGCACCGTGATATGATTTCTCTAATTTTCGCCGCTTCGTTCAGTTTCTGCTCAGCCGCCCACTTGTTTCCCATGTTTTCGTACGCTTTGGCGCACATCTCCAACGCGCTTTCAATCATCGTCAATTCTTGCGGCGTCTTTAATTCTCGAGCGGGAGGCGCTGGAGACACTTTAAAGTTCATGTTTTTCTCCTGGGTGTCGGTGAGTTCTGAGGACGCATGTTGCGCGTTACTTTGCGTGACCCGATTGATATCGACGAAACTGTCCGTCGACGCGCTCGGACTACTTCTGGTACTCCCGTCCATCATTACAGACGCGTTGTTGATATACTTTTGCCCCTTGGGCGATGGCAGCAATTCGTCGTCGCTCTTAATATCGCGCATACTATCACTGCTATTATTCGTATTATTGATTCCCAATTGCATTTGCAACGTACTCGCTTCACTCGCCGAGCTCTCGCCGCTTCGTCTTCTCAAAGCCTTTTCGGTGGTGGCTTGGTGGTTGGTTATTCCTCCGTAACTTTTCTTTCCAGAAACAGAATCATCCTCTCCGATCTCCGTGCTAATATCCATTGATGTAGTTGTCGTCGTCGTCTTCGTCGTCATCATCGTCTCTGCATCGAGAAATTCTTGATGATGGTTTTCCGACCTCCCTCCAACCCCGAGACCCATCGGCTTCCTCTTCAATTTCCCTCCGCCGACTCTCGTCTGCTCCTCCAATATCGCCAACCGCCTGTGCCTCTGAAACCGTAACTTCTCCAAGTTCATCTGAAACTGCCTCGCGTTTATCCTCTCCGCCAGCTCTCGAACGACCACGTTCTCCAATATCGACGCGCACTCGCGAAACTCTCCTTCCGCCATGCTTCGCTTCGCGTTATCGAACTGCTCCTCCACGTGCGACAACTTCTCCTTCATCTTCGCTCGCTGATGTTTCAACTCGTTGCTCGTTTCCAAACGGATTTTCGACGGCGCGTCCATCAGTTTTTCCTCTTGGTACGTGAATTTCAACACCACCGGAGGACCACCGCGCTCAAAGTTGTTGGAATCATTATTATTCGTCGGCGCGGTATTCTTTTTCTCTTCTTG
>Ga0182093_1832306_pt1 | contig 10756 bp, 6 predicted proteins | sample 041ome_21_FD_127776 | JGI IMG/M metagenome (GOLD analysis project Ga0182093, IMG submission 127776) | Metatranscriptome of coastal salt marsh microbial communities from the Groves Creek Marsh, Georgia, USA - 041411BS metaT (Metagenome... | ecosystem: Environmental > Aquatic > Marine > Intertidal...
ATTGTAGTAATTCAACCTTCGCTCGTCGCAAGTCGTCGCTAAACCGGTATGATATTGGCTAAATTTTGAGGGATATCGACCATTCTGTGAGCGCGTCGGATCCTAGATACATCAGCCGGGAAAAAAAAGAAGATAAAAAAACAACTCGCCAGAAGAGAACGAAACGAAAAGTTTTTTTTCACTTCTCGCCCAAACGAAGCGCGCACACGTACCTTTTTCTGACCGCTTGCTTTTATGTTCCTCTGGGGGGGTGAATCTCATCCGATGCTCATTTTTGCTGGCGAAGTCATCATCACGATCCCCCCGGGAGACCGCGGGATTTTCGGAGAATCGTTGCCTCCTCCACCGCCCGCGCCTTCGTTCTCTCCGCTCAATTCTACGTGTTTCTTTGCTAATATTTCTCTAATCATCTCGTCGCTCTCTTCGCACAACTGCGTCGCTAACCTGGGGTCTCTCGACGGTAACGAGCTCCTCGTCGGTTTACACTCGCTATAATACACTCCGGGAGGTAACCCGCTATTCGTCAAGCACAACAAAACCGTCGCCGAAGCTACTTCTACGCTGACTTTTGTAAACGGCGAGACCAACGAGTGCAAAATGGATCCTCCAAAGTATTCCCCGAATTGTTTCGATAACTCCTCGCCGAACTGCCCTGGATTCACCGCAAACGCTCTCACACCGTTGATCGTTTCTGATATTCTCCACGCGTGTAAAATCGGACAGAGTTTCGACTGCCCGTAGCTGTTGATTGCCGAATACCCGTACGAACTGTTTAAATTTTCAAAATCAATCCCTCGACTCGGTTTCGTCGTCCCTCTTCGCACTCGATACGACCAGTGGTGCGCGTTGCTCGATATCAATACCACCTTTCCGTCGCTTCCAGCAACTGCCGCGGTTCTCGTCAGCTCGTCGCTCAAAAACGACACCATTGCGTAGTGACTCAAATGGTTAATCGCGAAGTGCGTCTCCACGCCGTCCGGTTTCGTCAGCGCAAACGGCTGCACGACCACCCCGGCTAAACACAAAATCCCGTGCAAAGGCAGCGCCAACTTTTGAAACTCACGGCAAAAAGACTTCACCGAGTGCACGGAGCTCAAATCGCACTTTAATATCGTCACATCTTTTATCGTTACCTTTTTCTTCTTCTCCTTTGTCTTCTGCGGCTTCTCTCCTTTACCTTCGTCGGTTTCGTCGTCGTCTCCTTCATCTCCTTCTTCCTCCGCGCCTTGCTCTTTCTCCTCCTCCTCATCATCATCCTCATCGTCATCGTTCTCCATCTCCTCCACGAACGCTCTCGCCTTCTCCACGTCTCTGCTCGCGAACACGAGCTTGCACCCTCGCCTCCGCAAAACTCTCGCGCACTCGCGTCCGAGCGCGCCAGTCGCCCCAGTCACGATGAACGTCTTCGACTCTAAATTTTTAACATCCTCCGTGACGTCCACACCGGTCGCGTTCGGCGGAAATTGCCCGGAAAGCTTTGCAATTTCTCCCGCGGAAGACCCCGACGACGTTTGCCACCCGAAGCACTGAGAGAAGCCGAAATCGATCGAGGCGCACCCACTACCGCCGCCGCCCACGAAAGAAGAATCCGCTCCCGAGAAGTTCATGTTTCCAATTTCCACTCCTAACGATAGATGGATAAATAAAGAAGAGAGAGACGGAGAGAGAGAGAAAGAGAGAGAGAAAGAAAGAAGCCTCTCTCTCTCTCTCTCTCCTCCGCGTTCTTTTCTCTCTCGAAACTCGCTGCTTTTTGAAGCGGCGAGATGAGTCAGTCGTCCGTGCGCTTTTGTTTCTGACGATGGTTCGATCTCTCTCCGACGCATTTTTTCCAAAATCGGCAAAAAAACACGCACAAGAGAGATAAACACACTTGCACGCATGACATCAAACGCGACCGAGAAGACACCCGCCGCTCGTTCGTGACGCATATCAAAAAGCAACGAGAAAGATATATACACATAACAGAATAATAAAAAAGTATGGGTCCAAACAGAGGCGGCGGTCGACGCACCGGAGGCGGCGGCCACCAAGCCGGTCAGAAGGAGATGTCGAAGGAGAAGATGAAGCTGCAAAAAGAGAAGGAGGAGAAGATGAAGCGACGGCGACAGAGGGAGATGGAAACGGCTTTTCCGGGGAGAGGAAGAGGAGGGAGAGGAGGGAGAGGAGGAAGAGGAGGAGGAGGCGATGAAGGGAAAACGAGCGGCGAGAAGATAAACATGTCCGGGAAAGAGCAACACATGATTGGAAGCTTGATTAAGAGCTTGAGCGCGACTGGTCTCGAACAACAACGTCGAGATGTCGGCGTCGAAATGTCGTCGAAAACGATCCGGACGGACGTGGATCAGAGCGACGTGGATAGGAAGTGCTTCGAGGAGCTGACGAAGAAGAAAGGGTTTTCTGCCGCGCAGGCAAAGAAAGCGATGGAGAAGACGAGCGCGCGGATAGCGAAGGAGGGAGATTTGGCGCAAGGTTTCAACGAGCAAAGGAAACGGAGGACGCATCGAGCGATGGATTGGTTGATTTTGAACTGTTTGTACGAGGAATTGCCGGAGGCGTTTAAGAAGAGCGCGGAAGAGGTGAGGAAGTCGAAGAAAGGGAAAAGAGGAGAGGAAGATGAGGAGGAGGAGGATGAAGATACCGGAGGAACCGCGGCGTCCTCTTCGACGGCGAGGAGGGAAATCGACGTGGCGAAGGAGTTGTTTTTCGCCGGTTTCGGGAAAAATATTGCAAGGATGGCCGTTTTGAACGCTCGAGGAGATGAGAAGAGGAAAGGCGACGTCGCTTTGGATGATTTGCTTTCGGCGATGAGCGAGCCTCTGAAGAAAACGGCGCTGAAAAGAGCGAAGAGCGCGTTCGCGGAATCTGGATTGGAAGACGCCTCGAAAGAACAAATCGAAGAGATTCTTCTCGACGCGAGAAGGGAAGAGTTGGCAGATATTGGAGGAGTAGATGTAGAAGATATCGAAGACGACGATTTTGCGCAGTTTGAAATACAAATGAAAGGCGTCGTCTCGCTCGGGAAGAAGAAAGCTACGCACGCGACGCTTTCGCTGGATTTTAGAAGATCGAAACTGTATCCGTTCGAGCCTCCGCGAGTACATTTCACGCACCCGACGCTCACATTCGGACGACAAGCGGCGGTGACGCGGGCGTTGGTGGAAGTGAGCGCGAGCGAGGAGTATTTGGGAGAACCGATGTTGGACGGATTAATCGATTGGCTTTCTGGGGACGGACCTTTAGACGCGATGGAAAAGTACCGCGTCAACGCGGAAACGTTGAACGACGAGTATCACGAAGACGAGGAAGAAGAAGACGAAAACAAAATCGACAACAATAAAGGAGGTATTCCACGACCGAAGACATTAGCAAACGCCGCTGGTTCGAGTGATGTGAACAACAGAGGAGCTCCTCTTTCACAAAAAGAACGTCTGAAAATTCAAAGCGAACGGGATAAGAAATTCGCTGAACAAAAGAAGGCGATGTTGAAACACGAAGCGCAATCGCAATCGCAACGCGACGCGGAGGCTCTGAAAAACTTGCAAGCTTTAGGCGAGCGGATACAAATTGAAGAGGCGAAAGCTTTGAGTTTGCCGAAAAACGTAGAAACTTCAAAAGCTTTGAAATCACAGCTAGAGAACAAACTGATGAAGAAAGAGAGCGATCCGATGATGAAAGTTCGAGAAAGGTTACCTTCGTGGTCAAAGAGACACGCGCTCATCGAAGCGATTGAACGAAACCAAGTTTGCGTTGTCGTTGGGGAAACTGGGTGCGGTAAAACGACTCAACTTCCGCAGTTTATTTTAGATAACGAAATCGCGAAGGAACGCGGCGCGACGACGTCGATAGTATGCACGCAACCGAGGAGAATTTCCGCCACGTCCGTCGCGCGTCGCGTCGCTCAAGAGCGAAACGAAACGATAGGAAAAACAGTAGGTTACAGCATTCGACTAGAATCGAAACAATCGAGAGAGACGAAAATTATGTTTTGCACCACTGGGGTATTGTTGCGTCGATTGACTGAAGACCCTTTGCTAGCGAAAGCGACGCACATCGTCGTCGACGAAGTACACGAAAGAAGCTTGGATTCTGATTTCTTGCTCGTATTGTTGAGAGACATTCTGCCGCATCGGCCGACTTTAAAAATAATCTTGATGTCCGCGACGCTTGATGCGGGACAATTTCAACGATACTTTAAAAAGGCTTGCGTTTTAACAATACCGGGATTCACGCATCCGGTTCAAGAACATTTCCTCGAAGACGTCTTGAACTCCACGGGGTATCAACCGAAACACGGCTCCGAGTATTGCATTCGCATTCCAAAGATGAAATATCGAGATCAGATTCAAATGTCGCCGGACGAACTTCGCTTTCACGAATCTCTCAAACGAAGTGGACGATATCCAGAAGGCGTATTGCACGCCTTGCGAAACTTGGACGAGGAGAAAATCAACTACGAATTGGCGGTGGAACTCTTGGAAAAAATCGTTGAAACGACTCCGCAAGACGGCGCGATTCTCGTCTTTATGCCGGGTCTCGCAGAAATTCAAAAGTTACACGAGTCTTGCGCCGCGTCGCGCGTTTTGCACAAGGCGACGGATAACGGCACATATCTCATCGCTCTGCATTCCGCGTTGGCGACGTCAGAATCAACCATCGCTTTCGATAGACCAAAAAGTAAATCGAGCAGAAAAATTATCATATCGACAAACATCGCGGAAACTTCGATTACAATCGACGACGTGGTATATGTCGTCGACTCTGGGAAAGTGAAAGAAAACGGCTACGACCCGAGCACGCGCATGTTACAACTGAAAGAACAGTGGATTTCTCGAGCGTCTGCGAAGCAGCGCCGCGGAAGAGCAGGGAGAGTCCAACCCGGACAGTGTTATCGTTTGTACTCGCGGAGATACCACGACGAGGTATTCGCCGAACGGCAAGAGGCAGAAATCAAGCGCGTACCTTTGGAAGGATTGTGCTTACAGATTCAGCTACAACGCATGTCTGGTGGCATTTCTGGTTTTCTATCGCGCGCGTTAGAACCGCCAGAATCAAACGCCGTTGACGTTGCCGTGAAAACCTTGAAAAGGCTGGGAGCTTTGGATGATCGCGATAATTTAACGCCGCTCGGCGCGCACTTGGCAAATTTACCCGTCGACGTTCGGGTTGGTAAAATGTTACTCTACGGATGCGTGCTTGGATGTTTAGACCCGACGCTCACGATCGCCGCCGTACTTGGCTCGCGATCTCCATTCCTCTCGCCGCTCGAAATGCGAGAAGAGGCTGACGAAGCCAAAATGCAATTCAGCGACGGCGATTTCAGCGACCATTTGACGATTCTGAACGCGTACAACGCGTGGCGAGAGGCGAAAAATAACGGGAAGAATTTCGAAAAGGATTTTTGTCGCGACAACTTCTTGAGCATGAAAGGTCTATACGGTATTGCCGAGCAGAGAACGCAGTTCGTAAAGCTTTTACGAGAAGCTGGATTTTTGAACGAGGAGCGAAAAAAGACGACGACGACAAAACAGAAAAAGAAAGTCGCATCGGGGGAGAAAAGTGGGAATACTGACGGCATCAGTATTCCTAAACCGCGCGCAGGCGTCGCCGTCGTTGCCGTCGAGAACGAGGAAGAGGAAGAGGAAGAGGAAGAGAAAAAACCGGCGTGGGAATCCGCCAACCGTCACTCTAAAAACGTCCGCTTGCTCAAAGCTTGCCTCGTCGCCGGCTTGTACCCGAACGTCGCTCGCGTTGAATCTGCGGGAAACCGAGGAGGGCGCTCGAATAACATCATCTCTGGCTCGAATCAACCTCCACCAAAACTAAAGTATCTAGCCGAGGATACCGGCAAAGAAGCGTTGATCCAAATCCATCCGTCCTCTATAAACGCGAAAGCGAAACAGTTTCCAACGCGATGGCTCGTGTACCATGAACGCGTCCAAACGGCGAGTATTTTCATGCGCGACTGCACGAGCGTAACACCGTACCAACTTTTACTGTTTGGTGGGAAAATCGACGTGCAACACTCGGCCGGAACAATCCGCATGGACGGATGGGCGACGTTTGAAGCGAACGCGAGGATCGGCGTCTTGTTGAAAGAAATTCGCGCAGCGTTGGATGGTTTGTTGAGAGAAAAAATAGAAAACCCAGATGTCGAGGAAAACGCGAGAGGGGAGACGATCGTCGCGACAATTTTACAGTTGTTAAATAGCGAGGCGTCGTCGTAGTAGTAGTAGTTCTTTGTAGTAGTCGTACTAGGTAGTCGTCATTTTTAATTACACCAAAATTGTCATCATGAAGCTTTTGTTCAGACAATTCTCATGGAAAAAGATTCCGGAAATGGAAACCTCTCCAATCTGCGCGTGGCGCTATCGAACGCGTGCGTGGAAACAACCTCTACGTTGCCTCCAGTCGGTCTCGTCCTATCGCTGCTATCTTCGTCTATCGTGTCCCACTTTCTCCTCGCTAAATGCACTCTCGCTACTGAAGTCATAAAATCTCCGCTCGCTCTTTGCCCGTACGGCGTCCCGTTCGCTTTCTTCATCCAATACTTTGCCTCTTCCGCGTTACCGATCGCTTCGCTATATAATCCTAAATACAATGACGCGTAAAAAGCGTCGCTGGCGCTTTGCGTCGAATCCGCCGGTTTCTTTGATAAAGACTCCAACGTTTTCTTCGCTTCTTCGTCGCCCGTTTTGTACAGTCGCAACACCGAGCCCATCACCTTACGGCTGTCTCTCCCAGCCAACTCCACGAACTCCTCCCTCGCTTTATTTAACGTCGAAGACACATCTCCTCCTCCTCCTCCTCCTCCTCCTCCTCCTTCGCCTCCTTTCCGCATCTGCGACAAAAACGCCCACGCGGCTTCTTCCATATCGTTTGGATTGACTTTCACGTCCTCCCGAAACTGCTTCTCCGCTTCCCGGAACTCGTCGATGTAATACAGCGCGATCCCGCGCTGCCACAAATACGGCTTCGACCCCGGAGATTTTGCAATCAACGCGTCAAAATCTAACGTCGCGCCTTCAACGTCGTTCCGTTCGAATTTCTGCATCGCTCGAGAGACGAACGTGCGAGAATCAATCAATTGTTCTCCCGCCAAAGCCGCTTTCGCCTCTGTCTCAACTTCGCTCGCAAAAGGTGCAAAACCACCACTCCCGGCGACGAAAGATGAAAAGAAAAGCGCGCTTCGTCTGCTCAATTTCGTCGTCGTCGTCGTCGGAGAAGAAGAAGAAGAAGAAAAAGAACGAGCCTTCTCCTCGATGCCATCGTCGTTATCATCGGTACCGCGCGACGAACGAGACGACGAACAAGACGTCACCTCGTAACGAGATTTCTTCTTCCCCGAGTTGTAATCTTTTTCTCTCGTCGTCGTCGTCGTCGTCGTCTTTGATAAAAAAGCTTTGGGAGGATAACCCGTGCTTCTGGCACGAGAAGAGCTCTTAGTGGTGCTCTTCGCGAGAGATGAAGAATAAGAAGAAGCGTCGACGCGCGTCGACATCGTCATCATTTGTACCTCTCTGCGTTTACTTCTTTGTCGTGTCTCTCCGTTTCACTTTTTCCTCTCAACATAAAAACGCTTTGTTTAGGGTTTACATAAAACCCTAAAACTTGCCTTTTATCAAAGTTTTTTGCGAAGAAAATCACAAAAATTTTCTGATAAGATTTTGACACGTTTCATCACAGAGATAAAAAATATGTCTGTGCACGCGACCGGGGCAAACGCTCTCGCGACTGCATCTTCTTCCTCTCCCATCGCTCGTAACATTCAGCGACAAACGATGATGGCGTCGACTTCTTCTTCGTCGTCGTCGTCGTCTTCGTCCGCGAATTACTCCTCCCGAAATCGAGTGATGACGAGTGTGCTCTTTCGCCGCCGATCTTCCTCTTCTTCCTCTCTCCAAAGAAGCAGCGGCAAAACAACCATCGTCCGGGCGAAAAAAGGCGACGTGATTCTCGAAGTTTCTGGCTTGAAGGCGAAAGTGGCGGAAACTGGCGAGGAGATTCTCAAGGGCGTGGATTTAATCGTCCGCGAAGGCGAAACGCACGCCATCATGGGAAAGAATGGAAGCGGCAAATCCACGCTGACGAAAGTGTTGGTCGGCCACCCGGCGTACGAGGTGACCGGTGGAACGGCAAAGTATAAAGGGGAGGATTTGTTCGAGATGGAACCGGAAGAGCGAGCTCGGGCGGGGTTGTTTCTTTCGTTTCAGTCACCGGTGGAGGTGCCCGGTGTGTCGAATACGGATTTTTTGCGCATGATGTGCAACGAAAGACGCAAACATCGAGGCGAAGAGGAGATGGATCCGTTGGAGTTTTACGGGTATTTGAGTCCGAAGTTGGATAAGCTGAACATGGATCCGAGTTTTATGACTCGAAACGTCAACGAAGGGTTTTCTGGTGGGGAAAAGAAGAGAAACGAGATTTTGCAGTTGGCGGTTTTGGAGAGCGAAATGAGCATATTGGACGAGATCGATTCCGGGTTGGACGTCGATGCGCTCCGCGACGTGAGCGAAGCCGTGAACGGGTTGAAATCGGACGAAAAAGGTTTGTTGTTGATAACTCACTACCAAAGGTTGTTGGATTTGATTCATCCGGATGTGGTGCACATCATGAAAAAAGGGAAGATTGTCAAGACTGGGGATAAGAGTTTAGCGAGCACGATTGACGAAGGAGGATTCGCCGCGCTCGGTTAAGTATATAAGACGCATGTATTGTATGCACGATAAGGACGATAGCACCGTGTGGAGAAATTTTCAGTATTTGTTCATTATCATCATCAAGCGTTTTAATAGTACAACATCTAATCACATTAAAATAAAAGCTAATCGATGGCGTAGATTTCTACGTTCAAAACGTCAAAGTCTTCACCGCTCGCCAAACACTCCGAATTGTACGTTTCGCAATGACTACCGCTAATGCCTCGGGTGAAGTCTTCATCGATCCACAGCGCGTAATTACTTCCTCCTCCGACGCCTAAACTTTCTGATTTCGCGATTTGAAAGTAATCGTTTTTCCCGGACCAACTGAAGCACGTGACTGTATCGTCTCCGTCTTTTTCAATGGCAAAAACGAAAGATTCTCCCGTACCGAAATACCTGTTGGCATTTTGCGTCGACCAGACTTCTGTAGAAAACGCGCCAAAACAGTAACCGTTGGTATCTCTCACTGCCAACACCGTCGCCGGCGAATGTCGAACGGCGCGATAAAGCGAGTGTAAAGAAATGCCGTCGCGTTTGGAAGAGTACTTCAACGTCCACGGAGACCGACGAAATCGGGACGGTAACGCGCTGATCAAACACGATTGAATCGTTTGATCGATGATTGGCGCGTTTTTCACCGCGTATCCAATCAGCTCTGGTTGTTGCGTCACTTGGCTCTTCGGCATTGGTTCTAATATTCTCCTCGTTTGTTTTTCTTCTTCTTCTTCTTTTTCTACCGCCGAACTAGCAGAGGCGGAAGCGGGAGCAGTATTCGACGCTAACGCATCCGCAGGCATCGCTTCAACCGCACTTTTCGCCTCTTCGCTCCATTTTTGCACTCTTTTTGATACGTGTATGAACCCTTCCGCGTTCGCTTCAAACGCCAACCTTTTCATTTCCCCGTCCTCTTTCCATAAAATCTCGTACATTTCCATCGGAGAAGAAGAAGAAGAGGAAGAATTTTCACCTCCGTCGTTGTTGATACCATCACCATTCGTGCTCGCCCCTAAATTTTCCTGCGACGCGCTACGGTGCATCAAATATTGCGCCAAAGTTTTCAAATGCCTGTTGCCTTGCTTCTTATCGTTCCCGCTCCCGCTCGTTGTCGACGACGCCGTCATCCTCTCCTTCTCTTCTTTGCTCATCCTCCTCAATCCAACAAACTGTCTCGCATCAATCTCTGCGTCCACCACCGCGAACATCAATCTTCTCTTATCCTTCACGCTCACCAAACCTGGGACAAAACTCACCCTCGATGTTCCGCCGCTCTTGTTCTCGTCCTCGCTCACGACGATGTTCACGATGCCTTCTCGTTCTCCTTCGCGTCCTTCTTCGCCGTCGTAGTCGTCGTCCCGAAAATCTCCCTCCTTCTTCTTCTTGTTTTTCCCCGTTGCGGCAGCATCATCATCATCGGTTGTTGTTGTTGTTGTTGTTGTCGTCGTCGTTGTCGTTCCTCCTAGCCCGGTAAACCTCCCGAACATGGACGCCACCGCGTCGTACACCGGCGAGTTCAAATTTTGCTCCTCTTCCTCCTCTTTCCCATCGTCAAAGTCGTCGTTGTTCGTCCTCGTCGTCGTCGAGTTCCTCCGCTGTTTCGCCCTCGCCACCTCCTCCTCCAACTCTCGATTCCTCTTCTCCAAACACTCGATCAGCTCTTGCTGCAACTGAAACTCTCTCTCTCGTCCGTTCAACATGCGCTCAAACTCCAACAGTTCGTTCTCTTTCTTCTTCAAGAACATCTCTAAGTCCTCCTTCTTTTCTTTCTCCATCTCGTTTTGTCGCGCGTCTTCTTTTTCTTCTCTTTACTTCGATGCGAAAAGCAGCAGCGGCCCGGTCGCGGTGTGGAAAAAGAACACGAAGAGACGGAGAGAGAGAGAGAGAGAGGAAGGAACGCGCGCGCGCTTTCTTGTCAAGAAAAATGTTCGTTTTTTTTTTGAAGGGGGGAACTTAATTGGTTAATTTTTAAAAAACGTAGTAGGCGCGCGCGCGTGTTCTTTTCTTCATATGTACAAGGAAAGGAGTTGTATACGTCCTCGGCGAACACGCGTTGCTTCTTC
>Ga0182093_1072353_pt1 | contig 10733 bp, 8 predicted proteins | sample 041ome_21_FD_127776 | JGI IMG/M metagenome (GOLD analysis project Ga0182093, IMG submission 127776) | Metatranscriptome of coastal salt marsh microbial communities from the Groves Creek Marsh, Georgia, USA - 041411BS metaT (Metagenome... | ecosystem: Environmental > Aquatic > Marine > Intertidal...
AACAGTTCGATTTGTGCTGCTCTGGACACCAATGGGCGGTTTGGCAAATCAAGGACGAAGAGAGTGATGCGTCTATAGACTCTTCGACCGTTCCGAAGATGGAAACGCCGACTGCGGAGGTTCCTCCTTCTCCTCTGGCGGAAGGCGGCGAGACGGTGGACAATCTTCTCGAGGAGGCAAAAAAACTAATTGAGAAGGAGAAACAGGAACTTGAGGAGGAAGGGCAAAGGTTTCGAGATATCGTGAGCAGACCACACTCGGAAGAAGAGAAGATGCTTTACTCTGCAAAACTCGTCGAGGCAGAAGAAAAGGTTGCGTTTCTCGAAAGAAACTACGCGAAGTTGAAGATGAGAAAGGGTGAAGGCGACGAAAAATTATTCCCGGTTCGCGACGAGAAGAAGAAGCACGTCGGAATCGCGGACGAAAGCGACGCGGAGGAGTACGACGAAAGCGATGTCGTCCAAAAAGCAGCAGAAGATGTCGATGAGTTTGAGTCCGGGTGGGCATAAATGAGGAGGTGCGGAAGAAGACGAGAAAGAGACATTTTTAGATAGACGACGACAAAAACATCGAGGCGAGAGCGAGAGAGCGAGAGCGAGAGTGAGAGAAAGAAAAACACACACAGAGAGAGAGACAAGCGCGATAGTAAACCATATTCCAGAGTTTTCAAACGCAACTAAATATACATCTACACTACAAATACTACACGTGACACTATGTACCGCTTTTACAATACGCTCGTCGGCGATAACTCTTCTTGATCTTCTCCCGAATAATTACTCCCGCGGTACAACTTTGCGAATGATTTCGTACCCACTGGCGGCCTCGGTTTCCCCTCCATCAAAGCTAATCGTTTTCCGGGACGACGACGTCCAAATCGCTCGCGGGGCTCATCATCTCTGTCCTCGCATTCGACGCAAACGACCTCGTCCATCCAACGCGCATCTCCGCGACGCGCGTTCCTCCTCATCATGGGCATCTCGCACTCGCTACACGTCTCTCTCGCTAAACTCCAGCCTTCCAGCAGTCTCTTGGTTATTTTTTCCGTCGTCAAAAAGGAGGTCGTAGACCGGCTCTTTTCGACGTCGTCGCTTTCCCCGACAGCCGTCGTCTTCACGTTGGCGCAAAATTGGTCCAAATCCATCATCTGCGTCCCGCACCACTCCTCGTTCATCCGCGAATAATAATCCTTTTCCTTCTCCTCCTCTGTGTCGAAACTCGCGCGAGAACTCCTCCAAGGCGTAAACTGTTCTTCTCCTTCTATTCCTCCTTCGTCGTCCTCACCGCTCGATGATGTCGCCGACCAACACCGAGGGTGATGATGCGCTTCTTTTTTTAGCCCGACCCTTTTCTTTAACGGAAACATCAAAGTCGAGGTTTTCCTCTCCAATCTCATCGTCCTCTTCGACGGGGACACCGTTCTTCCCTCTTCCGATTTCGACGACGACGACGGTGATAACCGCAATCCTTGGAGCAGTTTGGACGAGACTTTAATGAAATGAGTCTCGTCATCATCGTTCCTGTTCTTCTTCTTCTTCGTCTTCATCTCTTTCTGTTGGTGGTGTTGTTGTGGTGTTGTTGTGGTGTTCTTCGCAGAAAGAAAGAGGTCAACACCGCGACGCGACACTTTTTCGTGCTCTGAGAGTGATTTTTGGGAGCGAAGACTCGCTCTCAACGCTCACGTTTCACTTTTTTATACTTGTGAAGTGCAAAAACTCGTTTTTTCGCCAAAAAAACAGACGACTTTTAAAAGCACCAGACGGCATCACATTTGCACATCAACAACGAACGATGATGGGAAACGCATCGTCGTCGTCGTCATCGTCGGTGGTCTTTTCTCAAACAATCGCGGAAGGGCAGGCGCGAAGGAAGTGGTGGTGGTGGTTTTTAGCATTCGCGCGCTTCTTTACGCAGAAGAGGAACTTTGATTTCGACCACCAGGTGACACCGTACGTGAGCACGATTGCGCCTCACGAGGTGTTCCCGAGTGTGGCACTGATTTTTAAGGGAAGCCACCCGGGCGTTTTGAATAAAGGTGCTCAGATTTCTGCGCAGCCGTTTTTCTCTCCCGAGAACAGCGAACGCGTCGCTTTGGAAATGATCGAGGACGCGGAAGAGACGCTGGATATATTCACGCCCGGGGTGAAGTTTTGGTCCTACGAGAGAAGAAGGGGTGATGCGACGACTACGGAGAATACTACTAAGAATAACAACAACAACAACAACAACTGCGGCGGGGTGTTGCCGTCTCGAGCGATGGCGAAAGAGAGTTTTCCGGTGTTCTTCGCGCTGTTGAACGCGGCGAAAAGGAATGTGACCGTGAGAGTGTTGACGAATAAATACGACGACGAGGAGGTTGGGTGCGATGGGAGGGTCACGATGAAAGATTTTCTGTCTTTGGCGAATCCGGAAAAGATGGAGGTGCGCTACTATCGAAGCACTTCGTTCATGCACGCGAAATACATCGCTCGAGACGGAGGGAAAGCGATGTCAATTTCTTCCGTGAATTGGTCGAGAGAAAGCATGAGAGAAAATCGAGAGGCGGGAGTTATTTTAAGAGAAGGCGATGGTCCTGATCGTCTGTTTGATCGCGTGTCGAACCGCGCGTTTGAGTACGATTGGAAGCGGGCGCAAAAGCACGCGAGAGGCGTCGAGGACATCGCGAAAGAGGAGATGGCAATCATCAAAGGTAGCGCTGTTGGTGATGCAAAACTTGCAAAGACGAAAGGAATGGCGAATAAAAACGCTAAAAATACTATAACAAACGACGACTCGGTAAAACCGTTCGTCACGAAAATGGAAAAAATACCTCTCGGTGAAGGGAGCAGCGTCGAAATGTTCGTGTCGCCGGATTTCTCGCGCGACTCGCTTTTGCGCTTCCTTCGAAGCGCAGAGAACGTGGTGTACATTTATACGTACCAAATCACGGACGATGAAATCGCAGACACTCTCGTTAAACTGGCGATGAAACACGTGAAAGTATTTTTGATGCTTTCGCCGCGCATCTACGCGGATTGGGATCGTAAAAAAGCGAGTCAAGTACAGACGAGGTTGAGTCAAGTGGGAGGTAAAAATATTATCATCCACTCCGCACCGAAACATTTTCGGTACTCGCACTTGAAGTTCATCGTGAAAGATCGAAAAAGCACGTTCGAAACACTTTTAATGACGGGAAATTTATCTCCCTCAGACCTACCAGAAGGTAACATCTTCAAGCCGTGTCACGGCATGTCTTCCTGCAGCCGAGCGAATCGCGACATAAACGTGATTTTTCGCGAAAAGGACGGCGCGATCGCTTCAAAGTTCCTGGAAGTGTTTGAAGGCGACTTAAAAATGGCGACGGAGTATTCTAATCCAACAAAGTATTAGAAGATAGTAAAAGAAAGAGAGAGAGACACGCGCGCGCATGCATTATCACACAGCTACACAACAGCAAAGATTACAATACAAAACATACAATTAAATACAAACTCGTCACATGTCACGAAGCGTTCTCCTCTCCTCTCCGTTTCGCCTTCCGATTCGCGGCTAAGAAAACCGCCCCGACGACTGCAATCGCCGCCAACACTTTCACGCGAACATTTCCATTACCACTTCTCTCAAACCCATTATGAGGTGGTTTCATGTTCGCCGCTACATTCGACCTTCCACCGCTCCCGCTTACATTCGCACCGAGTCCGCTCGATTTCGGATGTCGTTGTCGATGTCCTCCAAGACCACCTTTAAATGTCGACGACGATGAACCTACCCCTCTCTTCTGCCTCGCTCGAAACAAAATCTCCGCCGCGGATAACTCGTCCTCCACTCCTCCGTCGTTTAAACTCTCTTTTCTTCTCTCCTCGTCCTCTCGCTTCGTCGTCGTCGTTTTCATCCTTTCGTTGTTCGTTTGCGGGTCGTTTTCGTCCTCGTTCCACTCTCTCGCCGCTCGCATTCTCCCACCGGTTTGCCCGTGCTTCTCTCTCATTTTTTTCGCCGCGTTCATTCGAGCGCGCATTCCTGGACCGAATATCGGTCCCTTACCCGCTTCGTCGTCGTCGTCGTCTGATCCTCGATTGGTGAGTTGTTCGTACGCGTTTTTCAGCTCCAGAAACTTCGCGTTTTGTTCTTCGTCGTCGGATTTTGAATTCTCCCCGTCGTCGTCTTTTGCGCGGGAAACGACGTCCGGGTGTAACTTTTTCGCCTTCTCTCGAAACGCGAATTTGATTTCAGATCGAGTGGCCGTCGAGGAAACGCCCAGGATTGCAAAGAGTTTCGATTTGTTCGTCTTCGTCGGGAAGTTGAACCCTCCTGGAGGTGTGTCCTCCTCCGTCATGTTTGGGGAAAGTTTGTGAAGAGAAACAGAGGATTACGGACGAAACAGATGATGACTTTAATGGCGTAGTAGCATACACATTGCACGCATTCGTAGTAGTTTACAACAACACAAGAAGAATACACTTTGGTGGTTCGAATCGTCTTTTCTCGATGATGATTAAGAAGAAGCGCTCGATTAAGGAACAACCGTCTTTCGGGTAATCTTCGCCGATACCGTCGCGGAACCGTCCATAATACGTTCGCTCACGATGTGCTCTCCAGCCGGCGTCAACCATCCGCACGAAAACGTCACACCGTCGGTAAACGTCCAAATGTCCAAGCCGTTGTACTGAGTGATCGCGTCTTTCGGGACGCCGTCCATCTCGCTAAACTTCACCTCGCTTCGCGGGTACTCGCCGTATTTCATCGTATTTTTGGTCCCGCCGCAGCTCGCGACTAACGACGCGCCGTTCGTATACTTCTCGTAGTACGCCTCTCGCCACACTTTCACTTCGTTTCTCTTCGCCTCTGTACGCTGTTGCGTTATTCTCACTCTCACGTGCGGTTCCGAATCGACGTACCCGTCTTTCTGCGTACTCCCTTTCCTCGTCAACACGTGCGTCACCGTCTCGTCGTCGCTGGCGTTGAAATCCCCGCACCCTGGATTAAAGTGCAGAACGTTTTTCATTTCGCCTTCAAACTGTTCGTGAATGACCGAGGCGTCCACTTCGCACCCAGCGACTGGTATAAACTTCATATCTTTATACACAACGACATCTCCCTCTCCAGTGGCTTTCATCGCGCACTGCGTCTGCCAATCGAAGACGTCGACCGCCCAATCGTCGTACGCGGGAGGCACCACGTGGTCTGGAAGTTTCGAAGCGTTCGGAAGTTTCGTCGCAGTATCGACGACGAAATCAACCATGTGGCCTTCCCATTCGCCGGATGGGACCGTTTCTTCGTCGAATTGGAACACTACCAACTCTCGCTGCGAGGACACGGACGATGGTTTCGATGATGAGTTCCCGCTTCTGCTCTGATGACTCCTCCTCTTCTTCCTCCCCGTCACTTTGCTCCAGGAGCAGTATACCTTCGAAGAACGAGAAGTAGTGATCATGATGCGATGCGCGGATGTGCGTGTGTATGTGTTTTTTTATAGAGAGAAAGATGGATAAACTTTGAAGAAGCTTTCGTTTGGGAAAACCATCAGTCTCGAAAGAAATCTCCAAAACTTTCTCTCTTGATGCGTTCGGGCGAGACAGAGAGAGATACTCATGTCCTCGTTACTCCCTTCGGTGGTGCGCAATACTACGACGATGATAAATAAACGAAAATGTTGCGCGATAGTTTTACTCTTGCTTTTCCTGGTAAAACTTGTCGCGTTCGCGTTCGTCGCGATGACGTTCGGGGGGAAACACGCGAGGGAATTTGCGAGACAGTTTGCGCTGCTTCCATCGTCATCATCATCGACAATAAGAACAACCATGACGAAAAGATACGACGAGGACAACGAGGACTTTGAGGAGGACGTTTTGGTGTACGAACGGAGAGAAGACGAGATGTTCCGTCGCGAGACAGACGATGGATTTTTCGATGATGAGAACAACGATGGGAAGAGGAGGAGGAGGAAGAAAAATGTCAACGACGATGACAATGATGAATTCTGTAACGGGAACGCCGCTATTGCGGTGTACGCGAGTAGTAACGAGGACGAAAACGCTCGAAAAGTACGGTTGAAGTGTTCGATTGGATCGTTTCGCGCGCACGCGTGTTTCAATCCGAAACGGATAAAGACGGACGAAGCGCACGTCGCGAGAGCGTTTCGAGAGGAGAAATTTAAAGGCGAATCGGTATTCATCGAAAGCGGGAGTCGGTACGTGATCGAAGACAATGATGGAAAAGTGGAAGAGTATGCGAGCGTGTTAGTGTGTAAGAAAAGTAGCGGTGCAAAATGCGAATCGTTAGACGACGCGTTGCCGATATGCCGGGAGGAAACGAGAGGTAAAAAATTGACGAGGTTGGCGCTGAAAGCGGCGACGGATGCGGCGAGGTTCGGGTTTCTCGGAAAAGGCGTGAAAGCGAGAAAGTTTCGACCGGTGCCCAGCGAACACGCGCTGATGAAACAAATGAACGGGGAAAGAAGGCAAGAGACGTGTTTTTTTAAGGAGGTAGTCGCGGAGATTAAGAGAGGGTGCGATGTAGGTGAAAGCGTAAAGAACGACGAAAACGACGAAGAGGAAAGCGACGGATTGAACGAGCTCGTGAGAGGCGGGTACCTCGTTGGATTCAAAGGCGTCGCGATGGTGAAGAAAGTTAAACCGGATACGGACGAGTGCCGCAGTGGTGAGAGTAGTAGTAGTACTAGCAGTAGTGACGACAACTCGGAGGACGACGGGGAAGACGCGTCCTCTTTTGTCGCCGAAAAGAAACTCGAGTTTCTCGTCATCGAAGACATCACGCGGGGCATACAAAACGCCTCCATCGTGGACGTCGACGTCAGTGGTGCACCAGCTTCGGTCTGTCGCTATTGCTCTTTAGACGTGAAGAACTTTCGTCTCGGCGATGGCATCACCAGTGGCGACCGGTTCTTCTGGAAACGCGAAGCGAGGTGCGTGAGCTCCAAAATTTCCGACGTGTTTGAGAACGTCGTCTTGAACGCCCGGTCCTTCTTAGGGGAAGCCGCGGACGGTAAAATCTTTGCCGCTTTACTCAAGACGGAAGTCGAAAATATCGTCGAACTCATGCGCAAACAACGATTCGTCGAATTCACGGACAGTTCCCTCCTCCTCGCGTACGGCTTGTGCCCGAAAACGGGCAAACCAAAAGTGCGCGCTCGAGTCATCGATTTCGGCCACGCCACGTGGCAATCCATCGCGTCCTCGCAAAACACGTTACCATCGAACAAACCTTGGACCTTATCCAAATCCGTGGACAGCTCCAAGTTCACCTGCGGCGCGGAAGAGCTCATGCACAGGCTCGATTACATCGCCACCGGCAAACCAGCGCCGAAACGATGCTTAGCCGCGTGCTTGAACTATTGCGACGCGAGCAAAGCCGAAGGCGGGTACTCGTGTCGCTCTCGAGCGAAGAAGGATGAAAACCCGATCGGTGAGGAGAAAGAGAAGAATTGCCCGTGGGAGTTTAAGAGCGACTATTATTCGTAGAGAGAAACTAGATGTTGTGAGTTGAATCATGCATACATACATAGCTTGTGACCGATTGAAAGAGCACATTGGAAATAGCGTTCATTTCGTCGCGCTCACATTCAAGTGGTTTCCTTTTCCCAACCACCAACTCCATTTCTTCATTAAAAAAGTTTCACTCATACGAGAACGAATATAACCGAACAACACCTCGCGCTTTGAAACCGCGTCGACCTCCTTCTCCTCCTCCTCCTCCTTTTTATGTCCTCCACCTCGGACAAGCTCGCGGTCCTTTCCGCCAAGCTCGACGACCTCGCGTCGAAAGCGAACTCGATAAGACACGAGCGAAAGAAACAAAGCGCGAAGCCGGATGAGCTCCCGACGACTTCTACATCGGTTTTACGAGGCCGCCGATTGACACACGTGCCAGATACGCCTTTACAAAGAATACCGTATCATTTGAAATATCATTTACAAGGATTCGCGGGTTTTATGGCGATCAAACTGAGAGAGTTTCGAGTGTTGGACAGAAGCGTGAAAATGATTGTTCTTTTCGTGCTTGGATTTTTTCTCTTCTTGGGCGTGTTTGCGGTGCGCGGACACGAGGAAAGAGGGTACATTCATAACGACGAACGCGAGGAATACCAAGAAGAGTACGATAGCTCAGAATTTGGCGACAGTCGATTTCACAAAGCTTTGTTTCATCCAGTCTTTCACGCGAGGCAAGTGGTGGATTCGATGAAAACGAACTTCGCGCGGGATAAGTTTGAAAGCTCTCACGCCACGGAGAAGCATCCCTATTCGACGAAAGTGAGTTTTGAGTGTCCAGTGTTGTCGTGCGTGAATGTAGCGTTAGCTGGAGCAGTTGGTGATGGTATGACGGTAAATACGGAGACTATACAAAACGCGTTGGATAGTCTGACGATGAAAGCGCAAGGAAGAACGCAGACGTTGGCGTTTCCGCCGGGAAGATGGTTGACAGGTCCTTTAGAGTTGAAATCGAACGTGAAGATTGTTTTGGATGGTCCGAGAAGTTTTCTAGAGGCGGTGAAATCGACCGATTCGTGGCCTATCGACGATTGGAAAGAGCATCCGTCTTTACCTTCGGATGACCCGACACCCATTTTTCGAGCGTTTATACACGCCTATAATCAAACGAACATTGAAATTTCCGGCGGCGGTACGATTAACGGTCACGGTGATTTTTGGTGGGACCGTAAGACGGACCAGAAGTATTCACCCTCCATGCGTAAGAAAGCGCACGTGCCGAATTTAGTTCATTTAGTCGGCTGCTCGGACGTGAAGATTGAGAACATCGTGTTGACAAACTCGCCCCATTTTACGGTTCGGCCGCAATATTGCGACAAAGTGAGCGTTTCGAGAATCCACATCTCGAATCCTGCGAATTCACCGGGTACGAACGGCGTGGTTTTTGATTCTACGTCGAACTCATTCTTAAGAGATTCGTTTATTACTACCGGTGATAAAGAAGACGCGGTGGCGATCAAATCCGGGAAGGATTACCACGGCAGGAAAGCAAACGTGCCTTCGAAGAACATTCGAGTGGAACACGTGACGATTTTGGGCGGTCACGCCTTGTCGGTTGGAAGCGAAATGAGCGGAGGTGTGTCGAACATTATCTTCTCCGATATTACGTTCGACGGTAGAAATAACAAGTTTGGCGTGGGGAGCGCGAGAGTGAAAACAATGCGCGGTCGAGGTGGTGTCGTAGACCAGATTACGTTTCAAAACATTCGAGGATGGAACGCGTTATACGCTCTGGAATTGTACGAGTATTATTCGAAGCAAGACACGAATGTAGGTCCGGTTTCCAGAGAAGAAACGCCCATCGTAAAGAATATTAACTTTAAGAACGTACACATTGAAGGTATTAAGCGATACGCCGGCGTGATTGCCGGATTACCGGAGATGGCAGTCAGTAACTTGGTCATCGAAAACGTTCACTTGACAAACGTGCATAAAGGGTGGAATTGTCACAAGTTTAAAGAGTGTAATTGGCCAGGAGGTGGATGTAGCTACGGGAAAGTTTCCGACGTGAAACCAGAATTACCGGACGGATGCGTGTTAGACCAAAGCATGATGCCGCACAGACAAACTGTAGGGAATTTGTGGACCCCGGCGGTGCCCCGAACGGGCTTCCTCGGGTAAATTAAATAGATGATTAGCGCAGCAATTCTAGGAATAATAATAATACATAAACTAATAACGTCTTGTCTACTTCTATTTCAAACTTTCTAACCCAAACCATTTCCGCAATTCCTCGGCGACGACAAACGTCACCATCGTTTGCGGCCCCAACCGAATGTAGTTCGCCGTAAAGCCTCGCATCGCACCTCTCAGGGCGCCGTATTCACGAACCACTTCCATCGCCGCCTCTTTCGCCGATAACTTCTTCCCTTCTCCGGAAATAAACATCCTCGTTTTCACCACATCCACTGGATTCGTTGTCGCTGTCGTTATCAACCCCGCCGCCGCGCTCGCTCCAACGTGCGCCATCCAATCGTCTTTAGCGTTTGGCACCATCTGTATCCACAGCCGTTTCACTTCTCCATACGCGGCGACTTGACTCGCCGTTAATAGCGCCGCTCTCGATGCTGCCATCGAACTCCCTCTCCATAAAGACGACACTCCATCCCTCGCAACTTGTGTTCTGATCGTTTGCCAACTGTCGCCTTTCATTCTCCTCGTCTTCACGAGCTCCGTCGGATTCAACGTGAACGCCGCCAGAGCTCCAGAGCATCCGCCCGCGAGCAACTTTGTCGTCACGCGATTTTCATCCACCCCCCCGAAGAATTCCGAATTGGATGCGAGATTCCTCCGAATCGGGTCGTACAACCCTAACCTTAACCCGCCGTACGTCGTCGCTCGCACAAGAGACGGCGTCAACCCGACGTAAAAACCTCCCACGCCTCGCTCTCGAAAGACCAAGCGAAACGTTTGCAACATGTTGTTGTTTGCGTTTTTCGCATTCGTCGTGTTCAACGCTTGCATCCTCACTTTCACGACATCGATCGGGTTCGTCGTCGCCGTCGCGCACGCCACGGAGACGCCGGATATGCACACATTCGGAACCAGCGCGTGTTCGACCATCATAAAATCGCTATTCTTCAATCATCCGTTCAGAGTTTCGCGCGTGCGCAGTCATATTGGTTTTTGGAGCAAAAAAGCGAGAGGTGGAAAATACAGACAAAAAAACAGGAAAAAGAATAGAGAGTTTTGTGATCACTCGTGCGCACGTATCTTCCACGTCTCGCCATAAATGCTTCTAAAAATTCG
>Ga0182093_1140388_pt1 | contig 10722 bp, 6 predicted proteins | sample 041ome_21_FD_127776 | JGI IMG/M metagenome (GOLD analysis project Ga0182093, IMG submission 127776) | Metatranscriptome of coastal salt marsh microbial communities from the Groves Creek Marsh, Georgia, USA - 041411BS metaT (Metagenome... | ecosystem: Environmental > Aquatic > Marine > Intertidal...
CACAGATAGAGGACATCAGGTACGCGAGTGAGAAGATTTTGAGTGGTTTTTGTGACGGTGGTGGTGTTGCGACTGCTTTTGGAGAGTCATCAAAATCATCATCCCCTGTGGTCGCGCGCGAGGAGGCGTCTCGACGCGCGATGGAAGGGTTGCTGCTGCTCGATGATGAAGACGATTCAGACGACGATTCAGACGACGACGACAAGGAGGGTTTACTGTTGGAGAAGGCGAAAACGACGAAACTGTTACCCAAGGAAACGAAAGCGGTCGTCGATATGATCAGGAGAGATGCATCAAACGCGTTGAAATTCGCACTGATGAGTTGTGGTTGTTCCAACAAGAACCCAACAGTCGCCGGCGAGATGTTTGCGACGCGAGAGATTTTATTTCCGGGTCGAGGAGGAGTTTTAGGAGAAGGAAAAGAAGAACGAGACGATGATGAGAACGATTTTGACGATGATGATATCGCCGATATAAAAGATAAAATACTGTCGCGGAAAACGATGGAGTTTTGGGAAGCCGCGGTGAGCAGGATAGAGTTTGAATACGAGAGGAGGAACGATAGCGCGAGAATCGAAGCCGCCGCGAAGCGGGTTCGCGCGCGGTACAACGAGTTTCTTTCCCAGTACGTCTACGCGTTAGACGCAAAGTACAGAGAGGATAAAGAAAACAGATCCGCGAACGAAGCGATGGATAATTTGAAGTTACGCGTGTCGTTGTTAAAAGACGCGGTGATGAAACGGAGAGAAGGCGACAAGGCGAGAATTTTTAGTAAAAAGTTTGCGTTGGAAGCGAAACATTTACTCGTGGAGTTGAAGATGCCTTCGCCGGAAGCGGTGGCGTTGTATCAGTTCGTCAGTTCGATAGATTTAGCAAACAACAAATAGAAAGAATAGTCGTTATAGTAGTTCTTCGATTAGTGTATTATATAATGTACAAATGTATCATCTCTCTCTCGTTTTTCTTCTCTCGTTTTTCATTTCGACGGGGGTTTAGACGTTTCTCGATACTCGGACGATTCCAGCGTGACCGTGTTTGTTTTTCCGAAGATGACGACCTCGGCGCGAACCACGCCGTCTTCTAACCGTTCGACGACATTTCCGTGAAACCCTTTGAACGGTCCGTTAAATATTTCTAAATCGTACGTCTTTTTCTTCGCTTTCTTTTCTTCTTCTTCTTCGGTTGGATTCTCCGCTCTCAACTCTGCGACCCGTTCCGTGCGTTTCTTCATCTTCACGCCATAAATGTTTGTCTCTTCTTCCTCTCTCTTGGACAAATCCATCTCGCTCATCAATTCTTTAATTTTCGCGTCGTATTCAACTCTGGACACAATCGTCGGCGCCGAAGCTCGGATTAAACTTTCAAACAACCCGGGGTCAATCGGCTCGGCGATTTCGCGTCGCGTCGCCTGTCGTTTCCCGAAACTCGTCGTCCCACCCGTCGCCAAACCTTGGACAAAGTACTCGCTCTCTAAACTTCGAATAGTGTCTTGAGACATGTTTGCAATTTTCGCGAGGATGAACCCAGCCTGTATCGGTTCGCCCTCAACAATCAATTGTCGAATTTCTAAATCCGTTCTCCCGTGCGTCTCTTCTTCGGCCAAAACAAACCCGGGGGGAGGTTTTCGCGGACACCACACGTCCACCACTCCCGAAACGTTCAAGCAATTTGCCATCGCCGCGTTTTCTCGCATTTCTGAGCATTCAATCGTGTACCACATCGCTTCATCACTGGAAGCCGAAGCGTCGCTCTCTCCTCCCGATGATGATCCTTTCGCCTTTTCGCTCGTCGACGCGTTTACGAACGAATTCAACAAATGATCTCTCGCGTACGACCGTTTTCGCTCCGTCATCTCCTCCCCTTGAAACGTCTCTTTCAGAACATTCTCCACGTTCGCCGAATTTGCCACGGTAAACTCCGCGTCTTCAATACCTGCATCGGTCGTCGCCGCCTCCGCCGCCGCCCTCCTCCTCGTCGTCGTCGGCATCCTCCCGCTTCTCAATCTCCTCCTCTCCCGTCGATCGTTCAACTCTCGCGCTACGTTCTCTTTCGTCGACTCTTCTTCTTTCTTCCTCATTTTATACATCTTCAGTGGATCTTTCCCGTCTTGTTCGTCCACTTTGGCGTAGGCCAATCTCTCCGCCAGGTCGATTTTCTTCCCGGGCGATTGTGGCACTCGCAACTGTTTCAAACTTTCTTTCAATTCCGTCGCTTTCATCGCGGAGGAAATGGAGAGGAACTCCTCGAACGTCTTCTTTTTTTCCTCTGTCTCCTTTTCTTCTTCTTTTTCCTCCTCGTCGTTCGTTTCTTTCGTCGTCGCTTGAAGAACAAAAGAAGAAGAGAATCTCTTTTCGTTGTTGTTGTTGACGGCGCTGCTCCTTTTCTTAATCATCGAAGCGCTCGTTCTTCTTCTTTTACTGAGAGTACTCAAACCGCATCCTGCGCCGAAAAAAATCCTCGTCTGAATCCTCGTCGTCGTCGTCATTCTCTTTTTAATAATACTAATTTGCCCCGAAAGGTTTGTTGTGTGGTCGCGTTTCAAAGCAGCGCAACAATAACGTGCGTGTAATGAATGAATGGTTCGTCTTGTGAAGAGTTGTTTTTGCCCTAAAAAAATGTTTGGGGACAAACGCACTCCTAAACTCCAATACATTTGAGGCGAATTTGTCTTTTGGAAGAAGCGTTCGTCACATTCAGCAGAGACGAAACCACGCGCGCGCGCACACTCGACGAGACAGAGAGTCAGAGAGAGTAGTAATACTACTACTAATAATGGTTGACGATGATGACGACAAGTACAACAAAAAAAAAGCGCTTCCGGTTCCTAAATTTACGACGAGGCAAACGACGACATCATCCTTGACGCCGGATGGGAAAACGAGGAAAGAGCGATCGATGGGAGGAGGTTTAGGAGGACAGTCGTCAAAGTCCGCGCAGAATTCACCACAAAATCAATTCGATTCGAATCGCTTGGCGGCGAAATTGGATTTCTTATCCGCGAGAGTGAACTTTGACGGCGAAGAGGAGACGCAAACGAAAGTACACAACGCGTTGGACCGATTGTCGTTTGCAACGCAAGTGCACCACACGGCGGACGCGTTCGGGCAAGCGCTGACGGACGCGAAGGAAGAGGTTGGAGAGTACGCTTTGAAAGCGGCGGAGTCGGTGGCGAGGTTTCAAGCGACGCAATACGCGGCGAAATGGATGCCGTTGGAAACGAACGTGAACTTGAAGCCGACGTACGTGAAGGTACCGGTGAGTACGGTGGAACGGTTGAAATTTTACGAGGACGAGAACGTGCGGCAGATTGTCGCGCAACATTTAATCGAGAAGGAGACGATATTAGCCGAGAACGCCGGGTTGAGGAGTTTAGTGCCTGGTTTGCAAGACGAGGTATCGTCTGAGCAGGTGGCAAATATTCGAGAGACGGAAGACGGCGTCAATCGCGCGCTGTTGTTAGCCGCGGTGGAGGAGATTGCAAAGTTGAAAACGAGAGTGACCGTGTTGGAAGGCGAGGCGGCAAAACATCGAGTCACCTCCGCTGGATTTGGGTTGATTGGTGTGAACGCGAGCGAACATTCTGGGGAGATTGCCGAACACGCGAGGAAGTTGACGACGGAATTGGCGAGAGTGGAGGAAGATAACGGAAGACAGAAGTGGTTAATCGGCGAGAAGGATAAGGAGATTGAAACGATTAAAGGTAAGTTCATGGATACGTATCAGTACTCGTTAGAGGAGAGGTTGCAGGAAAGCACGGAAGCGTTGGAAGTGGCGGCGAACTTACAAGGAGAGCAGTTGCAGTATTTAGAAGACCACGCGTTGAAAGTGCTGGCGAAAAAGAACGAAAAGTTGGACGATTTGGTCTACCAGTTAGAAACGTTGGCTTCGCACCGAGAGCAAACGAGAGAACATTTGACGGCGTTTTTGGAACGAAACGACGAGACAGTGGTGTCTATTTTGTGTTCATTGGCTGGGTTTTCGAGCAAAAAAACGAAAGAGATTGTAGAACACCGACGAAGTCGATCGTTAACTGGGAGATTGGCGTGGTTAGGGAAGAACTTGAAACCGGTGAGTAGCGCTTTATCGAACGCGTTGATGGCGTGCGCTTCTCCGCCGGGAGGGATACCGCGCGAAGGCGACGCGATTTTAGCAGACGCGGCGGCGGATACAAAAAATACTACCACCATTACTACGAGCAGCACGAGTGATGAAGACTCCTTGACGAAAGCAGCAGCACCGGAAAAGAACGCGGCGGGGGAAAGTAGCGATGATAGCAAAGAGAAAGAAAAGAAAGCAGACGGCGGCGGGGAAGCGAAAAAAGAAGAAGACAAAGAAGAAACCAAAAAAGAAACGCATCGAGAAGAAGAAGAATCAAACGCGACGATAAAAGTCCCCGAACGTAGCCGCTCGCGTCCAAAACCAAAAAGTCCTCGTAAAAACGAGAAAACCAGCGGTTTCCACGGATTCGACGACCCGGAAGCAGCCGCGAGAGAGGCGAAAAAAAGAGCCAAAGAACGCGCGGCGTTGCCGGCGCCGAAACTCATCGGTCGAGCCGCCGAACGCGAAGCCGAAAAGATGCGCCAACGAGAGAAAAGTGGCTTCGGGGGTTTTGGAAGCGAGGCGGAAAGTTCCGACGACTCCGATTAAATCGTTACTGTTGTTATTTATTCATCGTACGCGTCGTCGTTGTTCTTTCACCTCTTCTGCTCTTTCTCGCTACTCCTATCTTTTCGACTACTCTCACTCCTACTTTTATTATTCTCACTACGCTTACTTTTCTCATCATCGTCGTCATCATCATCGTCATCATTACCGCCACCCTCGTCGTCCATTTCCCCGTAATATCCGGGATCTTTCATCATGCACTCTCTCAGCGCGGTCGTTTCCTCGACACATTTCGCGACGAAATCTTCCTCGTTCGCCTTCGCGTCGTCCACGCATTTTTCCCAACGCACGAATTCCTGTTTACACGACCCGCCTTTCATGTACGCGCAAAATCCGCACGTTTCTTCCTCCTCCTCTTCTTCCGTCGCTTCGAGTTGTTCCTCTTTATTCTCAGTAGTATCGTTCTTCTTCTTTTCAACGGCGATTTCTTTTGCTTTCGCTGCTTCTTCTTTCGTCATCTTTCGATGCAACGCGTGTTCCGTTACAGTCTGACGTAATTTCCCCGCACAAGTGTTGCACTCTCTCTCTCTCTCTTTCCTTCTTCCGGGAAGACAAAGAAGACGACAAAGAAGAGAGCGTCTCTCTGCCTCTCCGCTCTTTTACACGCGTAATCATTTTCTGTCCTCCCGCTTTTTCTGCGGAGAGACGCGATACGACGACGCAGAGAGAGAAGAGAGCGTTGAAATCAGAGCGATGGCGAACGACGAGCGGAGGACATCCTCGTGGGCGACGGACGCCGCCGTCGATCTCCTCAACAGCTCGAAACTCACCTCGAACATATCGGAAAAACTGGAAAAACTGAAACAAATCGAAGAACTCTTTCGCGGGAACAACGCGAACAAAGACGACGACCAAGAGAGCGAGGCAAAAGACGCGATGACGGTCGTGTTGCGCCCGATGTTTGAATCGATCGTGACGGAAACCGATCCGCGAGTGCGCAAGTTCGGGTGCGAATTGAGCGAACGCGTGTGCGTTTTACTCGGAGAAAACATGTCCACTCTCTCGTCCGCATCGTCCGTCTCGTCGAGAGCGGCGGTGGAACGCAACGGAGGACATTTCGCGTCTGTGTTGGAGAGTTTGTTCGTCTTAGTCTCCGACGGGCAATTTCCAGCGGTGCAAAAGAGAGCGACGGCGGCGAGCGCGAACGCGTTTCGAGAAGTTTTAGTGAACGCGGCGATCGAAGGCGCGAACGTCGATCCGATGATTGATTCGGAGGGTTCTTTTGACGAGGGAGAGGAGAAGACGAATACACAGACGACGAAGAAGGAGACGAAGAAGAAAGAGCAATATTCAAACGTCGCTTTGATGTGGGAGAAAGCGTTGGCGCTGGCGCGCGCGATAAGCGCGAACGTCTCGAACGAAACAGTCAACGACGGCGTGCGAATGCAATCGGCAAAGTTTTGCGAAAGCGCGTGCTTACTTTTAGCCGGCGTCGGATGGGGGGCCTCGGTCGTCAAGCCGACGCATAAGTTGTTGAAATTGGACGAGTTGGGAAAGTTGTCGGACGAGAAAAGGGACGCTTTAGGGGACGGGCTGAAAGTAACCATCGAGAAAGGCGCGAAACCGTGCGGACCGTTCACGTTGACGTTAATTGGCGCGCTGGGGACGGTGTGCGTGAAATCGGAGAGACACGCGGTAGAATCGTTACAGGCGCTGGTGAACGCGTCTTCGACCTTGAGTAAACGGTTTAAATCTGAGGAGGGTAGCGGTGGTAGTAGCGGTGGTGCTATTTCCGCGTCGGCGAAAGCGTCGGCGTCGAAAGCGTTCGCGCAAACGTTTACGGAAATTGCCAAGAAAGCGCCTTCGTTTGCTATTTCCGGAGAATTAAAAGATGGATTAGCTTCGGCGTGTAGAGAATTGGGTGCGACCGCGGCGTTTGAACAAGCGATGCGACAGAGAGAGCGGGAGAGAGGGAAGAGCGCGTTGTTGAAGAACGCGGCGGGCGGCGGCGGTTCCTCGATTCGAGGCGGGAGCGGCATTAAGCGAGAACGATCAGAGGACGCTTCTTTAGCGCCGTTAACGGCGGGAGGGGACGACGGCGGGATGAAGAGAGCGCGTTTACGCGCTCCGCCGCCACCGCCGCCGTTACAACAGCAGCAGTTTCAACATTACCAGCAGCAACAACAACAGCCGTATTATCATCAGCAACAGCCAGTACATTACGGAGGCGCGGGGTTGCCGATGATGCAACAACCGCACCACGTTGTCAGTCTAGGTGGACACGGGATTCCACCTCCGCCACCGCCGGCGCCGTTACACCCGAGAACTGATCCTGGGATTTTACAACAAGTTTTAGCAACTTTAGAACAACTCGCGGCGTCGGATTTGAACATGTTGCAGAATTTTGTGACGCAGTTAGGGACGACGTCGCCAGCCGCCTTGGCGGACGCGGTGCTTTTATTCTTTAGAAATCCGGCGACGACATTGAATCAAGCGGTTTTGGGGATGAATTTTGCGCCTACTCAAGGTGCGCTCGCTCCGGCGGCGCCTTCATCGCTGGAAAATGCGCAACAGAAAGACTTGGGCACCGGGGCGATTCTTTCCGCCATCGCCCGCGTGCAGAAGCTTTCGAAAAGTGCAAATCGTAAATTCGCGTTGGATTGCGCCAAACGCATACGAGCGTACGGAGCACTGAGAGCCGATGGCGACGCCAAGGCGAATTCATTGAGTAGTATTCGATTAGCGCTCATAGCACGATTAGCCTGCGCGGATGCGATTCCAGACGGTTCTTCCGTCGCTAGCGGTAATAATAATAGTAAGAAGAACGAAGACGAAGACGGGGAAGAGGACCGAAATCAACGGCCACCCATGGCGACCGAAACGAAAGTTGGCGTTTTGAAACCGATGGATGGGAATCTTCGAATAGCGTCCCACGTCGCCGACGCGCCGATGGTTGCTCGTTCGATTTTGTTCCCGGTGGACGATGAGAACGCGCCTTTAGAAAGAGACGGCGTGCAATCGTGCGCGAGATGGTTAGCTGCGTTGCACGCGGCGGAGCTCGCGCAGAGTTTAGGCGCTTCATCCGCGAAAGCGGAAAACAATAAAAAGAAGAAGAAAAAAGACGAAGACGCCGCCAACGCGCAGGACAAAGACGGGTTTCACTACTACTCCATGGGCGTGCGCAAAGATGACGCCATTCGCGCCGTCATGCGCATTCTCGCCTCCGACCCTCGCGCCAGAAGACACGAAATCTCCGAAAAAAGGCTCACGGGCGAAAAGAAACTCCTCTCAAAAATTCTCTGTGAAATTCCGTTCGATATTCCTAATAAAGCCTGGGACGCGCTTCGCGAGATGCTCGGTATGAGCGGCATCGACGAATACGACGTATCTCGAGACGAGGCGTTTAGCGTCGAATCGAACAAGAACGACGATTCTGTCGTGAACCTTGCGTTGCACGTGTTGAGAGATTTGTGCGTCGACCGACCACCGGCGCGAGCAAACGCGTTGGAAATTCTCTTAGAGTGTGCGACGAACACGGACGCGAGCGCGGACGAACGCACGAGGGCGAAAGCTATTCGTCTCGTGGCGAATCGATTACACCAACAGCACGCGGCTGAGGCGGACGCGAGTACGACTGGGGTGATAACAACCAACGAAGTTGAGCAGTACGCCATCAAATCGGCGACGGAGAACGGCCGCGATATTGGTGCGGCGCAGTTGCAATTAGCCAACGAAGCGATCGAGGCGCGCGCGATTGAAAAGAACGAAGCGGAAGCCATCAAAGGCATGACGACTGGAATTGAAGACACCGCGGAACAAGAAGGCGACGACCATCGAGAGAAAGAAGAAAGGGAGGAAGAGCGAGAACTGTCCGACCCGTACGCGAGCGCGAAAAAGATTGCCGTTGCGCCTTCTTTGCTTTTGTGCGCGTTGACTGCGAAAAATCCGTCTTTACTTCCAAACGTCCTCGCGGCGTACGAAGCGCTTCCTCTCGAACTTCGCGAAGGATTACACGGACCAGTCGCTGGCTTAGCCCGGCGGTTAGGCCCATCATCTCCCGACATTGTTCGTGTCATCGCATCGTCTACGATCGAATCGAGACCGTTGATACTGTACATCGTCCAAGCGCTCGCTAAAGCCTCCGCGCCGGCACCGTTGCCGAAAGCGCTCGTGAACGCTTGCGAAACGCTCGCGGTTGAATCGACCAAAAAAGATTCGAGTTTACCGGACGCTTACATGGAAGTTGCTCTTGTTTTCGGGTCCATCGAAAAAGAGAAAGCCAAAGAATTGCTCCCAAAACTGGTGGACGTGCCTTCGCCGTCAGCGTTTGAATGCGCCGTCGTGAGTTTGCAAAACTCCAACCTCGAAGCTCGGGCGTCCGCCACGGACGTTCTCGTCGCCTTGCACGAACTCGACATTCGCACCACCGACGACGCCGCAAACGACACCGCGAATAAAGCAGGAGTCTCCCTCAAATCGCTCGTCAACGTTTGCAACACCTGCTTCTCTGCCGATACCGCGGACTACTTCACCTCCTCTGCGGTGGCCTCGGCGCTTTCGCATCTCGTCGACCGAACGCCTCTGCCGAAACTCTTCATGCGCACCGCCATGCTCGCGGAAACCGCGCACCCGTCGCTGAAAGAATTCTCCCTGGAACTTCTCGAAAAGCTCGCGAAAAGAAAAGTCTGGACGATGGACCGCGGCATCTGGGAGGGTTTCGCGCGAAGCTGCAAAAAAGCCGCGCCGCGGTCCTTCCCCGTGCTCGCGAACATGTTGCCCATGGACAAGACGAAGGAAATTTTAGAAAAATTCGGTACGCATTTGCGAGCGCCTTTGAAAGCGTACGCGGAAGCGACCGGCGCGAAGAATTTGTTGGACGTTTTAAAGGAGGATGAAGAGGTTTAAAGAGGAGGATTAGGAGAAGAAGACGCGTAGAAAAGAGAGAAGACTTCGTCAAAGTCCGGTGCGATTATGATCAGATGATAGCGTTTTAGTTCTCTTCGTTAAGAATTCATCAATTCAGCACAAGTCTCCTCTGCTTCCATTTTATCCATTTTTAGTCCGCATTGTAAAGGAAATACAAAACAAACATGCACGCGTCGATTTTGCCCTCTCATCGCGCAGCATCGTCTCGGGTGTCTGATAACCACAGATTGGAACTTCATCGTCTGCGTCGCGTGCGTCGTTCTTACGTTTCTTCTTCTTCATCTTTTTCGGCCTCGGAAGCGACGACGACGACGACGGGGAAAACACCATCGTCATCATCGTCATCGACGAAAGAAGGCATTAAACTGGAACTGATCAAACTCGGCGCGAAAACCGATCGAGGGCAACTCCTCTTCCCGCAAAAAGCGTACGCGCCGTTAGACGAGTACAACCGGAAACACAGAGAGGAAGTGAAAGTATTGGTGGAGCTCTTGACATCGTACCCAGTATCGACGGGGAACTCCAACAAAATCGAGAAAGAGCAGTTAAACGGAGAGTGGGAGTGCGTGTTGGCGACGAAGCAGATTTTCCGCTCTTCTCCATTCTTCATGGCCATTCAAGACTCGTTCGGGGACGCGACGTTTGGCGATGCGAAAAGTTCCGAGGTGTTCTTTCGTCTGCACGACTTGCAAGTCATGTCGTGGGGGGCGTCGACGGTGGGAAGAGTCGCGCAACGCATCGACGTCGAAAAGAAGACGTTAGAATCAGACTTCGACACGATATTATTCAAATCGACCGTGATTCCCATCCTTGGATGGTTTAAGCTCTTGCCGACGTTCGGGGGAAGGGTGGTTTCTTTCGCCGAAAATATGGACGTGGACGAAACGACCGGTCGCGTAGATTTGGAGCTCGTGAAAACGAGAGTCGAACGAACGGAGGGCATTCCCGAACCGCCTCTCTTTTTACCGTGGTTCTTAGATCGAGACTATCCCGTGAACAGAGTCTGGAAACTGCTCCCGTGGAACAAAGGTAAGCCGCCACTCGCGACGACGTACGTGAAATACGTAGACGAGGATTTTCGGGTCATGATGGATCGAGACGGCGAGTGCTTTGTCTACGTGAAAGTATAACATGTGACAACGACGACCACCGCGAGAGGAACGGAGAGACAGTCAGACAGAGAAAGAGGAA
>Ga0182093_1198165_pt1 | contig 10695 bp, 10 predicted proteins | sample 041ome_21_FD_127776 | JGI IMG/M metagenome (GOLD analysis project Ga0182093, IMG submission 127776) | Metatranscriptome of coastal salt marsh microbial communities from the Groves Creek Marsh, Georgia, USA - 041411BS metaT (Metagenome... | ecosystem: Environmental > Aquatic > Marine > Intertidal...
CGGACTTGCGTTTTACGAAGCTGTGAATCTTGCCAGTCATCCGATAACCGGATCGGCAACCTTCAATGTTACCCCCCTCAAGGCTGCCCCCTATTTTGTAAAGATTGAGTGCTTCTGCTTCACTGAGCAGACACTTTCGTCTGGTGAAAGCGTGGATATGCCGGTGACATTTTTCGTGGATCCTGCCATTGCCGAGGACAAAAACCTCGATGATGTCACCACGATCACCCTGAGCTACACATTTTTTCGCGATCAAGACGCTGAGGCCGAGCAAAAAGCCGCTGCGATCGAAACCCGCGATTTGACCCAAGTGAACTAACAAGACACCGCTGAAAGAGAACGAGCATGAGCGATCACGCACAAGATCACGGTAAGGGCAACCACCCCTATCATATGGTGGAACCAAGCCCGTGGCCCATTGTTGGCTCCATCGGTGGCTTTACGCTGGCCCTTGGACTGGTGATTTACATGCACCCGACCATGTTTGGTCCGGGACCGCAGCCTTTCTTTGAGACAATCGGGCTCTGGACCATCGCTCCGGGTCTGATCATTGCGATGATCACCATGATGGGGTGGTGGCGCGATGTTATCGACGAAGCCACGGTTCAGAAGATGCACACCGGCGTCGTCCAGATTAGTCTGCGCTATGGGATGATGTTGTTCATCATTTCAGAGGTGATGTTCTTTGCGGCATGGTTCTGGGCGTTCTTTGATGCCAGCCTGTTCCCCAAGGAAGCGATTGGCAGCATCTGGCCACCTGAGGGTGTTGAGGTTTTCAATCCTTTTGATCTGCCTTTGCTGAACACGCTGATCCTTCTCACCTCGGGCTTCACAATCACCTGGGCGCATCATGATATTCGCGCTGGCAAGATGAAGCACGCGGCCAAGATGATCGGGTTTACGGTTCTGCTCGGCTTTATCTTCAGCTTGCTGCAGGCGTTTGAGTACAGCCATGCGCCGTTCGGCTTTGGTGACGGGATTTATTCCTCGACCTTCTATATGGCGACCGGTTTCCATGGCGCTCATGTGATCATCGGGACGATCTTCCTTGCCGTATGCTGGTGGCGAACGGTTAAAGGGCACTTTACCGCTGATCATCACTTCGGCTTTGAAGCGGCAGCCTGGTACTGGCATTTCGTCGATGTGGTCTGGCTGTTCCTGTTCTGCTTCGTCTATGTGTGGGGCACCTTCGCCTGATCGGCGGAGGAGATGTGGTCGACTACTACCCTCAGCAATCAAGCATAAAGACCGGCTTGCGCTGCGCCTGCCCGCGTTGCGGGCAGGGCAAGCTGTTCACCGGCATTCTGACCATTCGTGAGAAATGCACGGTCTGTGACTTTGATTTCGGCCGTCTGAACGCTGATGATGGTGCGGCATTCTTCATCATTGTTCTCTACAGCGCGATTATCCTGCCGCTGGCTGCGTGGTTTCAGTTTGCTCTGGATCCCCCGATCTGGGTGCACCTGGTCATTTGGCTGCCGATTATTGTGTTCGGCGCGATCCTGCTGATGCGGCCATTCAAGGCCTGGCTGCTGGCACAGCAGTTCAAGCACAATGTCGACGATGCGGATTTCACCCGTTAGTGACAAGGCAGCCACGCTGATATGCGATTTCGGCCAACATTCTGGGCAACGGTGTTCTTCCTGCCGGTTTTCGTGCTGTTGCTTGGTCTGGGGACCTGGCAGGTCCAGCGACTGGGTTGGAAAAACAATCTGATAGAGACACGTTCTGCGCGTATCTCTGCGCCAATACTCGAAATTGGTGACGCAAAGGCAGCGCCAGCACCCGAGGCCATTGAATACCGCCCGATACGACTTTCGGGAACTTTTCAAAACCAACACCAGTTCCGCCTCCTGAACCGACTTTACAACGGCACCCAGGGTTCACATCTGGTCGTTCCGATGGTGCTGGATGACGGGCAAGGATCGATCATGGTGGATCGTGGCTGGATACCGCGCGGATCTGTGGACAGTATCGTCCCGGCGCCGGCGACGCCGGTCGTCCTGGACGGTTTTGTGCGCGCGTATACGGCGCCTGGTGCATTCCTGCCGGAGAATGAACCTGATACGAACAACTGGTTCCATATGAACGAGGCTGAAATGCTGACCGCGTCGGGGTTGTCCGATGGGGTTGGCTTCTATGTTGAGGCCGGGCCAGCCGGCGGGGCAACGGAAACCTTTCCGGCGGGCGCTGTTCCGGATGTGAACCTGCGCAATTCCCATCTGCAATATGCGGGCACCTGGTACAGCTTTGCCGGGGTTTTGCTTGTGATCTTCATCGTGTTTCATTGGCGTCGGAAACCATCATGAGTGAACAAATATTCAAGGACCTCGGCCCGGCTCATGCTGCGTTGGGGGCTCAGTTTCGTCGTGCCGCTTTGATTGACGATGCGCTGGGGATTCTGAGCTGGGATCAGGCCACGATCATGCCGGAAGGCAGTGCTGAGGGGCGCGCGGAACAGATCGCCGCATTGAGTGTGATGCGCCACGAACTCCTTGTCGATCCGCGTGTGCGCGAGAACCTTGATGCCGTGCGTGATCTGCGGGGTTCTCAAGCGGGTGACAGCTGGGCCGCCGGGAACCTGCGGGAAATGGAGCGGGCCTATCTCTATGCAGCGGCAGTCCCGGGCGATCTGGTGGAAGCGACAGCGCGCGCCAATGCCGTCTGTGAAATCCAGTGGCGCAGTGCCCGCGCGGAGAATGATTTTGCCAGCCTCGTACCGTCCTTGCAGGCTGTGATTGATCTGGTTGGGGAAACAGCTTCGGCGCGTGCGGATGCGCTGTCGCTGGACCCTTATGATGCCTTGCTTGACGAGTTTGAGGCCGGGACGCGTGTCGCGCAGCTGGAGCCACTGTTTGGGGAATTGGCGCGTGATCTTCCGGGGTTTGTGGAAGAGGTTCTGGAGCGTCAGGCATCTCGCCCTTCGCCTGTTCTCCCGTCAGGGCCATTTCCGGTTTCGACCCAGCGAGAACTTGCCGTCGAACTGATGGGCGTTCTGGGATTTGATTTTGAAGCCGGCCGCCTCGACATCAGCCATCATCCCTTCTGCGGCGGGGCTGCGGGCGATGTGCGTATTACCACGCGGTATAACGAAGAGAATTTTACCGAGTCTCTGATGGGCGTGCTGCACGAGACGGGCCACGCACTCTACGAGGCCGGTTTGCCCGAGCATTGGCGTTACCAGCCTGTGGGTCAGGCTCTGGGGATGGCGATTCATGAAAGCCAGTCTCTGCTTGTTGAAATGCAGGTCAGCCGATCACGCCCATTCCTGGAATTTGCGCTGCCACGCATGCAGGCTGCGTTTGACGGTCAGGGTGCTGCCTGGGATGTTGAAAACTTCTATCGTCTCTATACGCGGGTCGAGCGCGGTTCTATTCGCGTGGATGCCGACGAAGTGACCTACCCGCTTCATGTCGTGCTGCGTTACAGGCTTGAACGCGCGTTGCTGTCGGGAGATCTGCCGCTGGCTGATCTTCCGGGGGCCTGGAATGACGGGATGCGGGACCTGCTGGGTATTGTGCCGCCGGACGACCGCCAGGGCTGTCTGCAGGATGTGCATTGGCCCTCAGGTGCTTTTGGGTATTTCCCCACATACACGCTTGGAGCGATGGCCGCTGCTCAGCTCTATGCGGCGGCGCAGGGTGCCTTGCCGGGTTTGGAGGACGATATTGCGGCAGGGAATCTCGCGCCTTTGATCGGCTGGCTGCGTGAAAACGTGCACGGGAAAGGTGCGAGCCTGACCGCGTCGGACCTTCTGAGCGCTGCAACAGGCGAAGCCTTGAACCCGAGGGTATTCCTTGATCATCTGCAACGTCGATATCTTGGGGATGCGTGAGCTGCGTTGCCTTGTGTCGCTCCGGCGGCTTGGATAGGTTAGCGCGCTTTTCAGCGAAGGACATGTCCGTGAAGTATGTCAGTACCAGAGGTTCCATTGCGGAGCAGTCATTTGAAGATGTGCTGCTGAGCGGCCTTGCCCGTGACGGCGGCCTGTTCGTGCCTGAAGTCTGGCCGAATGTGACACCCGATGACATCCGCGCACTTGCGCCGCTTCGCTATACGGAGATCGTGACGCGCATTGTCCGACCGTTTATCGAAGTGGAGCTTGTGAGCGATAGCGATCTCACACGAATCGTTGAGCAGGCCTATTCCGGCTTCCGGCATTCCGAAATTGCACCGCTCCAGCAGCTTGATGAAGACACTTGGGTGCTCGAGCTGTTTCATGGCCCGACACTGGCGTTCAAGGACTTCGCACTCCAGCTCCTCGGGGGGCTGTTCGACCACGTGCTTGGCATGCGCGGCGAGCGTCTTACGATTGTTGGCGCGACGTCCGGGGATACGGGTTCAGCGGCGATCGAGGCCTGCCGTGATCGGGAAAACCTCGACATCTTCATGTTGTACCCCGAAGGTCGTGTGTCAGAAGTCCAGCGGCGACAAATGACCACGGTGCAGTCCGCAAATGTCTTCAATGTCGCTATGCGCGGGACGTTTGATGACTGTCAGGATCTTGTCAAAGCGATGTTTGCCGATCATGCCTTGCGAGATTCGCTTAATCTGTCAGCGGTGAACTCGATCAACTGGGCGCGGGTTATGGGGCAGACGGCCTATTACTTTGCGGCGGCGGCCAAAATGGGGGCACCCGATGCGCGGCTCTCATTCGTCGTGCCGACCGGGAATTTTCGAAATGTCTATGCGGGTTATGTCGCGCGCCAGATGGGCCTTCCGATTGAGAAATTCATTGTCGCCTCCAATCGAAACGACATCCTTTATCGATTTTTCGATCAGGGCGATATGTCGATTACGAATGTCGAGCCTTCGCTCTCGCCGAGCATGGATATTCAGGTCTCGAGCAATTTTGAACGGTTGATGTTTGATCTCATGGGCCGCGATGGTGCTGCCGTTACGGCTGCGATGCAGGCGTTTCGCGCGGAGGGTTCATTACCTGACGCAGCAAGGCTAAGCGCTGATGCACGCAGCCTGTTCCTCGCCCAGCGTCTTGATGATGATGAAACGCTCGGTGTTATTCGCTCTGTCCATGAAGACACCGGCATGTTGATCGATCCGCATACGGCTGTGGCTGTTGGTGCAGCCCGCAAGACACCGAGTGATGGGACCCGTCGCATTGTGCTTGCCACAGCACATCCGGCAAAATTCCCGGACGCCGTTGAAAAGGCGACAGGTGTTCGCCCGGACTTGCCTTCCCATCTTGCGGACCTCCTGGTGCGACCGGAGCGTGCGGAAACACTCGACAACGACTTCGGGACCGTGCGTGACTATGTTTGTGCGCATGCCTCCGCGCGAACCACGAGCTGAGAACCATATGGAATCTGTTCAAATAACCACATTGCCCAACGGTGTTCGTGTTGTGACGGACCCGATGCCAACGGTGGAATCTGTTTCTGTGGGCGTCTGGGTGCGTGCCGGGGCGCGGTTTGAGCCGATAGAGACAAACGGTGTTGCGCATTTGCTTGAGCATATGATGTTCAAGGGTACGGCCCGTCGTACCGCACCCCAGATCGCTGAATCGATCGAAAATGTCGGCGGCCATATCAACGCTTACACCGCGCGTGAGGTAACGGCTTACTACGCGAAGGTCCTGAGGACGATGCGGCACTTGCCGTCGATGTCATTGCCGATATCGTACAAAACTCGCTGTTCGACGATGGGGAACTGACCCGCGAACGCTCGGTGGTGCTGCAGGAGATCGGACAGGCCCATGACACGCCCGACGATGTGGTTTTTGACCATTTTCAGTCGGTCGCCTTTCCCGATCAGCCATTGGGAAGGCCGGTTCTGGGGCTTGCCGATGTTGTCGGCAAGATGCCGCGCGACGTGATTGCGGGGTTTCACGGAAAACACTATCGCGGCGGGGCATTGGTCTTGGCCGCGGCGGGAAATATTTCCCATGAGGCGCTGGTGGCACTTGGCGAAGCGCATTTTTCAGATGTGCCAGCCGGCGCACCGGAAAGCTTCGAGACGTCCAGTTATGGCGGCGGTGAGCGCAGCGAAGCCCGTGATCTTGAGCAGATCCATTTTGTCATGGGGTTCGAGGGCGTACCGGTCGGAACGGACGACTATTACGCACTCTCGGTGCTTTCGAACTTGTTCGGCGGGGGTATGTCGTCTCGTCTGTTTCAGGAAATCCGCGAACGCCGGGGACTGGTCTACTCCATTGATACGTTCCTCTCTGCCTATTCTGACGGGGGTGTGTTCGGGATCTATGCCGGAACCGGCCCTGATCTGATCGAGGAATTTGTACCCGCTTTGTGCGGAGAGATTACCCGGCTTGCCGACAGCCTTGGTGCCGATGAAATCGCGCGCGCGCGGACTCAGCTCAAATCCAGTCTTCTGATGGGCATGGAATCCACGGGTGCCCGCAGTGAACGAGCGGGCCAGCAGATGCTGCTCTACGATCGCGTCGTGTCCGTGGCCGAGCTAGTTGAGAAGATCGATCGCGTGACGCCCGAGATGCTCGGTGATGTGGCGCGCAGGACTTTTGCAACGGTGCCAAGCCTGGCAACGGTCGGACCGGCGGCCGATATTGCGACCTTCGATTCCATTCGAAGCCGTCTGGCGGCGTAGTTGGGGCAGGTTGGGACGATGAGACTATTCCGTTCGCTTTCAACCAATGCATCCAGTGTGCGACTAGAAGGGGAGCAAACGCTGGTGCGTGCGCCCGTGGAGCGCGATTGGCGCGACTACGCAGAACTTCGCGCTGCCAGTCGTGCGTTTCTGGAGCCCTGGGAGCCAACCTGGCCGACCGACGCGCTGAGCCGGGATGCTTTCTATCGCCGTCTTAATCGCTATGCGGGTGATTGGCGGGACGATTCGGGATACAGCATGTTCCTGTTTGACCGAAAGAGCTCAGCGCTTGTTGGTGGCATTAGCCTTTCCAATGTCCGGCGCGGCGTCGCCCAGTGCGGCACGCTGGGTTACTGGATGGGCGAAGCCTATGCCGGGCAGGGCTATATGCGCGAAGGGCTGACTCTGTTGCTGGAATTCTGTTTTGGTGAGTTGGGCTTGCACCGCGTTGAAGCGGCATGTCTCCCGCACAATGAACCCAGTCGCAAGCTCCTTTTGGGGCGTGGTTTTTCTGAGGATGGCTACGCGCGCAAGTATTTGAAAATCCGGGGAACCTGGCAGGATCACCTGCTGTTCTCTCTGTTGTCGGAAGATCACGCCGTCAATCGCGACACAATCCAACGCTGAAATTGGGTAAATGAACGAATCAGGAATTCCGACAAAAGTTGCGGCGCGAAAGCGCATGCGCGTTCTTACGATTTTGCTGACCAGCGGCCTGGCGTTTCTGGCACCCTCAGCCATATCGCCCGGTCTGCCGGCTCTGCAGGCCGATTTTGCGCATTTGGAGAACGCCGAGTTGCTCTCTCGGCTGGTTCTCACCATGCCGATGCTGTTCATCGCGCTGTCGGGACCTTTTGTGGGTTATGCCGTGGACCGGTTCGGACGACGGGATGTGTTGATCCTCTGCTCGTTCCTCTACGGCGTGTCTGGCGTATCGGCGCTGTTCTTGGATTCCCTGACGGCCATTCTGATCAGTCGTGCCTTTCTTGGCGTGTTTCTGGCCGGAATTCTGACGAGTGCCACGGCGCTGATCGGCGACTATTTCGAGGGCGATGAGCGGAACCGGATCGCAGGTCTGCAGGGCGCGTTCATGTCCTTCGGCACTCTTTTGTTTGTTGTGATCGCCGGCATGCTGGCTGAAATCCACTGGCGGATGGGGTTCACGCTGTTTGTGTATGCCTTCCTCATGATCCCGTTGATGTATCTGAGCCTCTATGAGCCTGTCGCCAAAAACACAGCGGGAAAGACAGCCGAACCACCACTGACGCTGGGCCAGATCGGTGTCATTGGGTGGGTTTGTGTTCTGACGTTTCTCGGGATGATTGGTTTTTTCATGATCCCGTCCCAGACGCAGTTTTTCCTGGTGGAGATCGGCGTTGACGATCCGACCCGTGCTGGCATCGCGATCGGCATGTTTAACCTCACCGCCGGGTTTGCCTCACTCGCCTATAGTCGTATCCGTGCACGTATGAGCCCGGAGGCGATCTTTGCATTGATCTTTGCCTTTGGTGGCGTCGGGTTTGTCATGACATCTCAGGCAACGACCTTCACCGGAACTTTGATTGCCATGGCGGCGGGCGGGTTCTCCGTGGGGGCCTTCATCCCGAATGCGAATATGGCGATTATCTCGCGCGCATCCATGGCCGTGCGTGGTCGCGCGCTTGGCGCCCTGACGACCCTGTTCTTTTTGGGACAGTTTGCCTCGCCGTTTTACAGCGTGCCGATCGCGACGGAGACGAGTGTCGGCTACGCTTTCTACGTCACGGGGTACGCGTTTTTGGCGTTCAGTGCCGGGTTTGCGATTTATGCCGCCGTTGCGCGCAAACGCGCGAACGGAAAGTCAGGCGCGTCCGGAGCTGCCTGACAGGACAGAGAGATCAACACCGATACTGTTGAACGCGCGTTCCCATTTGTCGTCATTGGCAATTTCGAACAGCAGTGCGTCACTGGCGGGAACGGATAGCCAGGCATTTTCCTGAAATTCTGATTCGAGCTGTCCCGGTCCCCATCCGGCATAACCAAGAGCCAAAATGGATTGCGCAGGTCCGTCTCCACTGGCGAGGTCGCGCAGGACCTTGACGGTTGCCGTCAAACCGACCTTCTCGTCCACAAACAGGGTTTCGGAGTGCTGGTAGTCGCTCGAATGCAGAACAAAGCCGCGCTGGTTTTCGACGGGTCCACCGAAATGTACGGCGATATCCTGTGATTTCTCGTCCGTCGGAATATCCAGTTCGTCCAGAAGTTCGTGAAAATCGATGGAATCCAGCGTCTTATTGATAACGATCCCCATTGCGCCTTCAGCATTGTGGGCACACACATAGATGACCGAGCGTTCAAAACGCGGGTCACTCATTGCGGGCATGGCGAGCAAGACCTGGCCGACAAAGCTGCTCTCTTCAGTGTTATCCGCGGTGGTCATCTAATTCCCTCATTTGTGGGCCGTTCTGAACAATTCTACGACACGCGATTGTGAGGCCACTTGAGCGGTGGGGCAGTATATTCGGGACAAAGTTTTCCTATATATCAAGCATTCACTTATATTCGTTGGACTGCCGGGTGGTGGTCGGAGCCTCATAGCAATGATAGCGCAAATCCTTGGTTTCAAACGTCTTGCTGCGATTGTAATCGCGTTTCAGGCCATTTTATGGCCGGTGATGGCCTCTGGCGATGCCGCGACGGACTGGATTGACGGCCCCAAGGCCGATGTGCGGCTTATTTCTGCAACAACGGCTGTTGGTGACCTCGACAAGATCCCGTTGGGCATTGAAGTGCGCCTCGATGACGGTTGGAAGACCTACTGGCGTTCCCCCGGTGACGCCGGAATCCCGCCATTTGTGGAATGGGACGGGAGCACCAATCTCTCGGTTGCCAACTTCCAGTGGCCTGCCCCGGTGCGTTTCAACTACTACGATCTTGAGACCTTCGGTTACGAGAAGACGGTTGTCTTCCCGGTTGAGGCGCAGGTCGCCAACACCGGCGAAGCGGTAAACCTGCGCGCGCGCATTGATCTGCTGATTTTTGATGACGTTTGTATTCCCCATAGCTTCAATGCTGCGCTCGATTTGCCTGCCGGACCCGCAAGCCCGAGCGCGTATGTCAATCTGATCAACCAGTTTCAGAATCAGGTTCCTGGTGATGGGAGCCGCGCAGGACTTGCTTTTGAGGGTGCTGACGTTTCCGGACCGGCTGCAAAACCTCTTATCCGGGCCGCTTTCCGGGCCGAGACACCTTTCCAGAAGCCGGATCTGCTCGTTGAAGGTCATGAAGACGCTGTGTTCTCGAAACCGAGTTTTGAGTTTCACGATGGCGGGCATCTGGTGCTTGCCTCGGTTGCTGCCGAAGACATTTTTGGTGAAGGCGCACCGGTTGATCTGAAAAGTGATCCAGTTGTTTTCACCCTGATTGATGGCCCCCGCAGCATCGAATCCCACGCTGTGCCGACGCTTGACGGGCTGGCCAATGTCGATGCGGGCAGTTTGGCGTGGTCAACTCTGCTCTCGATTATGGGTTTGGCGCTTATCGGCGGTCTGATCCTGAACCTGATGCCCTGCGTCTTGCCGGTGATCTCGATCAAGCTGCTATCGGTGGTCAGCCATGCGGGTGGTGACCCGCGTGAAGTGCGCCTCGGTTTTCTTGCGACGACAGCGGGCATCATCGTGTCCTTCCTCGCGTTGGCCAGCCTGGCCGTCGGCGTGAAGTCTGCAGGCCTCGCGGTTGGCTGGGGGATTCAGTTTCAGCAGCCGCTTTTCGTGATTGCGCTGGTTATTATCCTGACGCTGTTTGCGGCAAACATGTGGGGTCTGTTTGAAGTCCGTCTTCCCGGGCGGGTATCGGATGCCGCTGTGTCGGCGGGCAACAGTCATTCTTTGGGCGGTCAGTTCTTTCAGGGTGCCTTTGCGACAGTGCTGGCGACACCTTGCACGGCTCCGTTTCTGGGGACGTCGATCGGGTTTGCCCTGAGCCGGGGCCCGCTGGAGATTTATGCGATTTTCGCGGCGCTGGGCGTCGGTATGGCTCTGCCGTTCATTCTTGTTTCGCTATTCCCGGCGCTGGCCACCAAGTTGCCGCGCCCCGGGCCGTGGATGAACAACCTGAAGAAGGTTTTGGCGCTTGCTC
>Ga0182093_1123326_pt1 | contig 10694 bp, 8 predicted proteins | sample 041ome_21_FD_127776 | JGI IMG/M metagenome (GOLD analysis project Ga0182093, IMG submission 127776) | Metatranscriptome of coastal salt marsh microbial communities from the Groves Creek Marsh, Georgia, USA - 041411BS metaT (Metagenome... | ecosystem: Environmental > Aquatic > Marine > Intertidal...
GCCAAAGAGAGGAAGGAAGGAGGAGAAGGAGCTCTAATTTGTTATCCAATCATTTGATCATCGATCCAATAAAAGACGGTTCGGACGGGGTGAAACACGCGAAACATTTCTACATCGATCCCAGGAGTAGATTTAAGTTTTGGTGGGATATCGCGAGTTTAGTGTGCGTCGGGCATTCGGTGATTGTTTTGCCGTTCGCGCTGGCGTTTTTACGGTTCGATGGTAACGAGGAAGAGCCGATGTATTCCAAGGCGATCGGGTACTTGGTCGATGCGTTCTTTTGGCTGGATATTGGCGTCACATTTTATTCGGCGTATTATTCGAGCCGAGGGACGTTAGTGGTTGATTTGAAAGTTATTCGCGAGCGGTACGTCAAGACGTGGTTGGCGTTAGACTTGTTGGCGGTTTTTCCGTTCGAGATTTTCGTTCAGTCGCAATACTCGAAGAACGCGGATTTGTTAAAACTGACCCGGTTGTTGAGGATCACGAGAGTGGTGAAGTTTTTAGAGTCGAGGTACCAAAGTTTGCACGAATCCGCGAGATTATATTCTCGCGCGGTGAAAATACTCCTATTTTTGGTGCTTTCGTTTCATTGGATCGCGTGCGCGTGGCACAGTTTGTGTTCAGCAGGGGCCGACGAGTGGTGCACGTCAGAATACGTGCACTTGCACGATAACGTGTCGTTGCAATACGCGGCGGCGTACCAAGTCGCTACTTCGATTATCCTTTCCAACGACCCTTTGCAGACGTATTCTTCACCGGGGAGCATCCTACCCTTAAAAGCGCTATCATTTCTATCGTTTGTGATGCTCGTGGGTGGAGTATTATACATAATCGCCTTAGGTAACGTCGCCGCTCTCGTCACGGCCATAGTAGGGCGCGACGAGTTACAAAGGAGAAAATTTGAGCAAGTTTCCGATCTCAGCGAACACTTGAAACTACCGAGCGCGTTACATTTGAAAATGCAATCGTATTTTGAATACGTCTGGTTGAGACACCGTGACATCGACGAGAAACGCGTCGAGCATTTCTGCGCGACTTTGCCGATCAGCTTACGAAACGAAGTCTTATTACACGCCCACCGAGAAATGTTACGAAACGTGCCCATATTTCGAGGTTTGAACGCAAAATGTATCTTAGAAATTGTGAACCGAATGACCTCTATCGTGGCATTACCCGGCGATCTGATCGTGACGAAAGGTCATTCGAACTCTGGGTTATATTTCATTTCCCGCGGCGAAGTAGAAGTCATCGTACACGACGACGAAGAAGAAGAAGAACAAGAAGCGCGGAAAAGCGCCCGCCCAAAAATCCTCCTCACCGAAGGCGACTACTTTGGCGAAGTCTCGTTACTCTTAAACACACCAGCCACGGCCACGATCGAAGCCGTTTCCTTCTGCGACTTATTCTACATCTCCGGGCACGATTTCCATCTGGTCAAGGAAGCCAGCCCGGACATCGAGCAAACGTTACGCGACGCCAGAAAAGAGTTGTTCGACAAAGTCGGCGACAAAGCCGGCGACAAAGAAACAAAGAAAGAGAAGAAGATGGAGGAGGAGGAGAAGCAGAATGCGGCGTCCTCATCGTCATCAATAATGTCCGCTAAAAAAAGCTTGCGATTTTAACATCGCATCATCATCATCATCGATGACATCATCATCCCCGCCTGCGCTAAAAGTGCTCAGATCTCACACAAAATGTGATCTCGGGGAAAACCTCAAAAACTCTTCAGAAAAGAAACACAAAATGAACGCCGTTTCTGTACTCATCAACCAGCGCGTACAGTTCTCCCGTTTGGCCTCGACGTCGTCGTCCGAGTCGTCGTCGTCACCGAGACGGTCGTCGTTTACGGAGCCTTTCGCGGCGACACAACGACGTACCATCGCGAATGCGAGAAGCAATCGCGCTCGAATTCCATCGAATCGATTTCCGACGGCGGCGGTTACTCGCAGTCACGGGGAGACGATTCAGACGACGAGACGAACGAGAAAGCATCATCAAACGACTCGAAGCTTTCATCACGATCGCGCGGAAAAGACGGCGGTGGTCACTCGCGCGTCTGCGGCGACAACTGGGGGCGGGGCGACCGCGCACACCATTCCCGGTCTCTCGTCCATGAAGAAGGCAGATTTGGTACGACATTGCGAGGAGCGAGGTTTGGACGCGAGCGGGACGGTTCCGGTGTTGAGGCAAAGATTGAGAGACGCGGTCTCATCGTCGTCGTCGTCGCAACCTTTTGTGGAGGTGGTTGCGGAGGAGGAGAGCGAAACTTTGATCGTCGCGGCTGCTGTTGTCGCGGACGACGTGGAAACCGATGATGGCGATACTACGGAGAGCTACTACGTAAAGGAAACGTTCTCGATTAAAGACGAAGCGGACGACGAGGAGCAAGACGCGATCGCGCGAAGACTCGCGTTGGAATTAGCCGTGGAGGCGGATAACACGAGAGCGAAGGATATTCGCGTGTTACAAGTGTCTAAGGCGGTTTTTTACGCCAGGTACGTCGTTTTAGCGACGGCGTTTAATCGTCCTCAAATGTCCGCGGTGACGTCGAAGATGAGAGACGTGGCGAATAACGAGACGTACAACTTGCAAGTTCCGAAAAATGTCGCCAATCAGGGCGATTGGACGTGTTTAGATTGTCGTGATGTCGTTGCGCACGTGTTTACACCAACCGCTCGAACGTATTACGATTTAGAAGATTTGTACCGAGAATGCGACGAGGTGGAGCTGCCTTTCGAGACCGAACGAATGCACGACGGATTTTACGCCGAGGAAGATCAAGAGTTTTACGAGGACGAAGAGGAAGACGAATCGGAGGATTTAGAGGACGAGTTTGAAATCAATTGGAGCGAGAAGTAAAGGTTGAAGGTTGTTACATGTATATGAAACACGTGCTTACAAGTACACAACACCGCGTTTTAAAGCTTTATATTATTACATTACAGATATACTACATCATATACATACACGCGCGCAGTCGCTTCCCTCGAGCCAACCCGACGAGGACGCCGACGACTCAGACAAAAATCGCAGAGTCACCCGAACGTGTTCAACGCGCCTTGCTCCTTCTCTAAAAACGTCCTTAACCTTCTCGCGCTCGCCCTCGCCGCCGCCGGCGCCCAACTCTCCCCTTCCTCTTCCTCCCTCGCGTTCCCGAGTTCTCTCCAACTCCCTTCTCGCTCGTCGTCGACGTCGCTAAATCCCATCGGGACGTTCTCTAATAAACACGTCCCTCCTTTCTCTCCTTGGTGTTGTCGTTGTAACTCTTTCGCCTCTTTGACTATACCGTCTTTAAATCTCGTTGCGTCCGATTCGTCGACCGCGCCTCTTTCCGTGGTTATAAAAAGGACTCCAGCGAGACGTGTCTCCTCTTTGGCGATGCGAAGGAGTTGCCTCGCGATCGTCGCGTACGGTGGGACCCCGGTCTTTGAACGCACCATGGCGACTGATTTCGGTTCCGCCAAGGAGTGGTAAAAGTTCGTTTGGGATATGCCGATGCAATTCGCGCACGGTTTATCGTTCTCGTTCTCGTTCGTCTTCTTCGCGTCGTCAACGTCACGCGAACGAAAATCGGACGGAATGGCAACCGCGACGATTCTTTTGTACGGTTCGCACTCGGCGAGGAATTTCGAGCCGGATAATAACTTTCCACCAACGAGTGTGCTTTTGAGACGCGTTCCGCTGCCTTTCACGGCGGCGCGGAGGAGGTATCGCGTGCGTTTCATGTCTCTGATTTGTTTGGATAAAATGGAGACATGTCGTATCTTTTTGTGGGAAATGCGTCACTCGTCGTGTCGCGCGGAAACGATGCCGATCAAACGCCAGTTTCGAGGAGACAACGGAGGTGGTCAAGACTCCTCCTCCTCCTCCTCTCGAGAACGACGCAGTTTTGGAAGGGGAGGAATTCTTGCCGTCCTCATCGCCGTCGTAATCTCCGAACACCAAAAGTGGACGAAACGAATGGAAAAACAACTCAAAGAGAAACTGAAACATCTGGAGGATCGACACAAGGCGGAGAGGAACGCGGTCGTGAGGTTACAACATCAGCTGAGACACAAAGTACTCGACGCGACGAGCAGTTTTGGTGGTAATGGTAATGATGATGATGATGATGATGGTGATGAGAAGACGAGGAGTAAAACTTCTCAAAATTCGCCTCAACAGTTTGGACCGGCGATTGCGAGAGCGCAGTCGTGTTTTAGTCGCCGAGCGGGGACGCCGAGACAAGGCGGGTCGTTGGTCGCGTCCGCGCGGTGTCGGCTACATTTTGACGTGGAATTTGTCCCGAAAAGAAGCTTGGAAGGGTTAGAGGAGTATTCTCACGCGTGGGTGATTTACGTGTTTCACGCGAACACGAACGCGTGCGGGACGAAGAACGGAGGCGCGGTGAAAGCGTTGGTCTCCGTGCCGAGGTTGAACGGGGAGAAGCGAGGGTGTTTGTCCACTCGGACGCCACATCGACCGCGACCGATCGGGTTGAGTTTAGGGAGAATTATTAGCGTCGATTGGGAGCGAGGGGAAGTGACGCTCGGCGGGATCGATTTAGTCGACGGGACGCCGGTTTTGGATATTAAACCGTACGTGCCGTGGTGCGATAGCGTGCCAGAGGCGACGGCACCGAAGTGGGTGACCAGAGCGATTGAAGGCGAGGAAGGAGGGGAACCGTTGGCGATTGGAGAGGTGAAACTCGCGAGTCCGGAGGAGGAGACGAGGGAGAAGGTGAAGCGGGCGTACGAGGAACGGTTTGAAATCGATTCGAAGAAAGGCGGGAAGAAGAGGCGACCTTTGTACGAAAACCCGGACGATTTCTTAGCGTTTGTGATGGATACGTTGCGATTAGACGTGCGAAGTACCAGGGAGAGGACGGCAAAAGTGGAGGAGAGGAAGTTTGATACGTATCGAGTCACTTTATGCGACGTGGAGGTGGCGTACGTGATTGGTAAAGAAGGCGACGGGGTGGTGACCATTGTCGACGCGGTGGCTGTAGAGCCGAGCGTTATTCCAGGGAGCGCGGATTTAGATCGACCGGCGATTACGAGGAACGATAACGATAAATATTTCAAAAAGTGAACAACAATACGATAGTATACTAGGTTAGATATTTAGTAGTGCTCGAATAAATTACAATAACATCGTGCTCGGGTCTTCCATGTACGATTTAAACGCGCCGAGCCATTTGGCGCCGTCCGCGCCATCTACGGCTCTGTGGTCGCAACTCAACGTCGCCGACATCACGTTCGTTTCTTTGTACATCCCTTCCTTCGTTTTTACGATCTCTTTCCTCGTCCCGCCGACGGCTAAAATGCCAGCTTGCGGTGGATTGACGATAGCCGCGAAGTGCTTGATGCCAAACATGCCGAGGTTGGAAACGGTAAACGTGCCGCCGGAGACGTCTTTACCTTGCAATTTTCCCATTTTCGCTTTTTCCGCTAAACTCTTCACTTCGCTCGAAATACCTCTCAATCCCAAGCAACACGCCGAACGCACGACGGGGACCATCAATCCTTTATCCGTTTGTACCGCCACGCACACGTCCGCGAGCTTGTATCGTCTCACGTGTGTCTCCATCCAACTCGAGTTGACTTCTGGCACCGCTCTCAGCGCCGCCGCCGACGCTTTGACTACGAAATCGTTCACGCTAATCTTTTTTGCGTCTTTTTCCTTCTCTAACAACGCGTTCATTCGCGCGCGGGTGGCATTCACCGCGTCCATGTTCACGTCCACGGTGAGATAAAAGTGCGGCACGGTTTGCTTCGATTCCGTGAGCCTCTTCGCGGTTATTTTCTTAATCGTAGAAACTGGCACCTCTTCGTATTCTGGAAAGTATATAGACGCGTCGAATTCTCCTGCAGATTGTTGTTGTTGTTGTTGTTGTTGTTGCGCGGAAGATTTCACGTTGGCCACGCCGCCGCTGGCGACGTACTCCAACACGTCTAAATTCGTGACTCTCCCGTTTGGACCTCTACCTCGAATCTTCGTATAATCCACGCCTTTTTCCAGCGCTGTCTTCCTCGCCAACGGCGAAATGAACACCCGAGTCTCGTTCGCACCCCTCGTCGCGAACGAAGACGAAGACGAAGACGAAGACGTGCTCGCGCTCGCCGACGCCGCTACTCTCTCCTCCTCTTTTCTCGTCTCCTCCGCTTCGCTACCGCTATCGTTAAAACTACCGCCGCTATCATCACCTCCGCCTTTTCCTCCAACGTACTCCTTAAAGCTCGCCACATCTTTCTCATCCTCCACCATGACTAACAAAGGCGTCCCGACGTCGATATCTTCCCTCCCTGCTTCGATTAAAATTTTCGCCACGAATCCGTCCTCCATCGATTCCATCTCCATGGTTGCTTTGTCCGTTTGAATCTCCGCGAGAACGTCCCCGGCGGAAACTTTTTGCCCCTCAGAAACGAGCCACGAAGTCACGCCGCCTTTCGTCATCGTCGGCGATAACGCAGGCATGGTGATTTCCTGGAACGACGAAGGCAGATCCGAGGAATACTGTCTTCTGAGACATAGATTCGGACGATGATTTTGATGAAACGAAGACGATCGGACATCAAATCTCATCCTCTTTTCGAACGACAACAACGACGGAAAGGAGGAAAGTATTCGACTTTTTGTCGTCGTTTCCGTCGTCAACACAATCGTCGTCGAAAGAGAGCTGCTCAGATTGCGTCGCGCTGTAATCCTCGCGATCTGTCGCCGCGAAGACGAAAAGAACATTGTATTTTTTTTAAGTGTTTTTTGTAACGACTGCTAACCAATTTTCAGATCTCAAATGTACTTCTTTCTCATTATTACTAAAAAGCTACTAAGCGCGCGCGTATTTTTCTAGTGCTAAAATCGCTCTCTAATCAATACGAATCGCCTTCCTTTCTCTCGTTTTCCGCGGAGGTTTGAGTCGGTCTGGCGAAGCTGAATATTTGTGCTGCGAGGTTCTGCGATTCTCTCTGCGAGTGTTTTTGTTGGTTTCGATTAGACGTTTCGGAGGACTGCGAGCGTCCCGTTTTCATCGTCTCCTCCGACGCTTTGATCGAACCGAGAGGCATGATGAACCGCTCGCGATCGAGCTTTTCGGCGAGTTTTTTTGCTCGGAGTTGGTCTAAGGTGAGCGTTTTTGTTTCGCGGGAGTCGTCTTCGGTCTCGTCGGCGCGGTCTCCCTTTCCGCCTCGTTGGCCTCGGCCGCGACCTCCGCGGCCGCCTTTGTTTCGAAAGTCGTCGTCCTCTCGCGGCGGAGGAGGTCCCCGTGCGAGTTTGAGAATTTTGGAACGCTCTCTTTTCGCCAGGATTTCGTGTTGTTCTTTCTCTTTTTCTAGCGCGTTTGCGTTATTCTTCTCTTCGTCGTTCGATCCGCGCGCGTTTCCTGGTTTCGAGCTTCGTTGCTTTTGTTGTTGGTTCGATGCGGCGACAGGTAGTGGCTGAGAAGGTGTCGACGGTGCACCAGTGACTGCTCCTTTTTTCGGAGGAAGCCTCGGTTTCGCTCTCGATGGTTGCATCTCCTCTTCCTCTTGTTCTTCTTCGTCCTCGTCGTCGTCGTCGTCGTCCTCGCGCTCTCCCGCGCGACCGCGTCGTCGCTCCCTCTCCAACTCTTTCCTCGCCGCTCTCTCCCTCTCCTTTCTTTCCATCTTCTCTTTTCTCTCCGCCTCCTCTCTTTCCTTCCTCAATTCTTCCTCTTTAACTTTCCTCTCCTTCTCGAACTGTTTCCACGTCTCGTCGTCGAACGGCTGAAACTTTGGCGCTTTACCAACATCTCCCAAGGAAAACCCGTCGTCCGCGAACCGACTCGCCGCTTTCATCCGCATCTTCTTCTCAAACTTCTCCTTCAATTTCTGGACTTGGCCGCCGAGAATTTGGAAATTCGCGTCGGTATCCGCGAAAACCACGTCTTCGTTCGTCCTCCCGAGAGCGGAACCCCCAGAAGTAGCCTCGTTCAGATCTTTCACCAAAACCTTCGTCCCCGGCGTCAACTGTCGTTCCCATCGAGCTCGCGCTCGCTCTACGCTCGACCATCCAAGTCTTTCCAGAATGACAATTTCCGAGTACCCATCCGTTGCGGTCACTTTCAACATCCTCCTACTATTCGTGCTCTTCTCTTTGTCCTCCTCAAAGTCGTCAAAATCTAACTCGTTCGCTTTCCTCTCGTCGTTCATTCGCGCTTGCGATACGTCTCTCGCGTCAACTATTTGCCACACGAATGGACCTTCCAAATTTCGTTTCAATCCTTCCTGCGTTTTATTCGGCACAGACGGTAAGAATACCCTCTCCTCGTCGTCTGAATCCTCGTCCTCTGAATCGTCCTCCTCTTCGATGAAATCCATGTTCAAAATCTCTCGTTCGATGGTGTCTCTCGATGTCGTAGTAAACGTCAGCTTTTTCTCATTCACTCGCCACCCGTTTTCTTTCAACCACTTTGAGGTCGCAGAAGAGGCTGACGCTTTCGAAGAATCTCTCGTCATCCTCGAAAAAGTTGTCGTCGTCGTCAGAGGCACTTCTTCTTTTTTATCACTCGCGGGCGAGAAACGTGATGGTCTTTTTGTGCATGTTTTCGCGCGATGATGATTGTGCAGGCACATTCCATTTGCTTCACTTTTTTCCCCAGAGCGGCTTCGAGGCACCGTTTACAAAGACACAAAGAATAACACTCATGGGTGTTCGCGGAGGACAAACGACGACACGAAAACGAGCGAACAACAGAAGGTCCTCGGTAACACCGACGCCTCCGCCGAATTTAATGGCTCCAGATTCAGAGGACGAAGAGGAAGAGGAGGACGACGACACCACGACGGGGAAAACGACGAGAAGGAACACGACTTCGAATTTCAAAATTCATCGACGGAATGGTGGTCGACACGATGGAGGATCAATCTCAACCGCGGTCGTGTTAACGCTCGCGTGTGCGTTCGTTTGTGTTGGTGTGTTTCTGCAAGCGAGAACGGTCGCGAAAATCGTGAAAGGATCCGGAGTGAGAACAACAACAACAACTGAAAAGTTGGATCCGTCGATACGGAAAGAAGTGCAAAAGATGAAGGAAAAAATGGACGCGCAGCGCAAAGAGATGGACGAAATGAAGAAAGTGGTGAACGAGGAGAAACCGTGGGAATTTGCGATGCAAAAGACGATAGACGCGTGGTATGAAGGGAGCTCCGGGAAGAATAGTAAAGGATCCTGGTTTGGCGTGGGGAAGAGGAAACACGCTTCGTCGTCTTTGCCGCCGTGGCAGGCGAAGGACGAAGAGATTGAAAAAGCGACGGCGCAGTTGAGAGCGGATTTGGAGGATGTGAAGTTGAAGTTAGCGAAGAGAGGTGTGTCGACGCAAACGTCCATGCAAAGAATGACGCACATGTTGGCGGATAAGACGGGTTTGGTGGATTACGCCAGCGTGCACGGTGGCGGGAGGGTGTTGAAACACTCGACGTTGTCCCCGTTGGTCGCCAGAGAGAGCGGGCCGATTACCGCGATGTTGATGTACTTTCGAGGGAAAGCGGCGCCGCACCCGAAATCGAACGAGTGGTTGTTGAAACAAACGTTAGAACCGCCTGGGGATTGTTTAGCCTTAAGAGGTACGAAAGGGTACGTGGACGTGCATTTGAAGGAGAAAATTACGGTGTCTGGATTTACGTTGGAACACGTGAACCCGTTGATTGCGTATGATCGATCGTCCGCGCCGAAAGAGGTTAAATTAGGCGCGTGGGGGATGTTTCCGAAAGTTACGACGAGGAGTAGTACTAGCGATGATAGCAACGATAATACCAACAATGACTACGTTGATGTTAAGAAAATGTCGTGGAGATACGAGGAGTTTGGAAACTTTACGTTTGACCCGACTCACGCGGACGGCGTGACGACGTTCACGTTTAGCGAGGACAAGATAGTCGGCACGACCGATCGCGTGCGCTTCTCCGTGGACTCTAACCACGGTAACACGAAGTGGACGTGCGTGTATAGATTGAGAGTCCACGGAAGCAAGAACAAATGATGATAATAATAACATTTTTTAATAATACGAAAGTATTTAATAATACGAAAGTATTGTATATGCTCTTAATTATGTAAATCGTCGTCATCATTACAGACTATACGCGTGCTATGTAAACGTTTGTTTCTCTCTCGTAAATATGTATATATAAAGATGTCTAAAGTACAAAAAATCCTCCTCTTCTTCTTCTTCTTCTTCTTCTCTTCTTAAGTTTAAAACAGAGCGGTCTTCTTCATTATGCGAAAGAACTCTTCCTCGTTCACCTCCCCGTCTCCATCTCTGTCCGCCTCTTCGATCATCTCTTGCAACTCCTCGTCCGTCATCGTCTCCCCTAACTCCTTCGCCACCCTCTTCAAATTCTTGAACGAAATCTTCCCGGTATCGTCGTCGTCGAACAGTCTAAACGCCTTCAATATTTCCTCCTTGCCGTCTCGCTCGCCCATCTTCGCCGTCATCAGTTTTAAAAAGTCCTCGAACGTAATCGTCCCCGATCCGTCTTTATCCACCTCGTGCATCATTTTCGCGATTTCCTCTTTCTTCGGTTCAAATCCTAACGCTCGCATGGAGACTTTCAACTCCTTCGCGTCGATCGTTCCCGAGCCGTCCGTGTCGAATAAATCAAACGCCTCGCGGATTTCCTGTTTTTGCTCTTCGGTTAATCCTGTCGAGGATGAAGATGAAGTGGTGCCTTTTTTCGCCTTTAATAGAGAGAGAGAGA
>Ga0182093_1659564_pt1 | contig 10670 bp, 4 predicted proteins | sample 041ome_21_FD_127776 | JGI IMG/M metagenome (GOLD analysis project Ga0182093, IMG submission 127776) | Metatranscriptome of coastal salt marsh microbial communities from the Groves Creek Marsh, Georgia, USA - 041411BS metaT (Metagenome... | ecosystem: Environmental > Aquatic > Marine > Intertidal...
TCGAAACGTCGCATTAAATTACGCGCAACCACCTCTCAAACGAACAATAAACGTTCACACGCGCTCGTCAAAACGCGCGACACGACAGAAGAAGAAGAAGAAGAAGAAGAAGAAATGCGTTCGAGCGATGCGCTCCTGCCAGTCTCTTTTCGTTCGTCGAGCAGCAACAGCAGCAGCAGCGCGAGTCGTCGAACGAGGAACAGAAGCATTTCGTCAAAAAAGACGGCACCCAAAGTGTCTCGTTCTAACCGTTTTCTTCTACGATTCTCGTTTTCGTCGTCGTTTTCGCCGCCGCTTTCGCGAGAGAGACGGCGGGAAACGCCAAGAACGAGACGAGTGAAAGTCTTTTCTTCGTCTTCTTCTTTTTCATCTCCTGATTCGGTGCCGTCAAAAGATGGACGCGAGAAGGAAAATGAAAATTTGGCGCGCCAACGAGAAGAACGAGAAGAAGAAGAAGAAGAAGAAGAGACGAACAGCGACGCGGCGAGAAGAGCGCTGCGAGCGAAAATTGGACAGCTTCAAGAACGCGTGAAAGCGTTGAGGACGACGACGACAACAACACCTGTTACCACTTCTAGGGACGAGAAGGAGAACGACGCGATCGCTGCGGAGGCGACGGTGGCAATCGAGAGAAGCGGCGGGCCGGTGGCAACGAGGACGAGCAGAGGAGGCGACGCGAGGAGAGAAGGAGGGGATGAAGGAGCTTCCGGGGACGAGAACGAGTCAGATTCTTCTTCTTCTTCGTCGTCGTCGTCGTCGTTCTCGTTGGAAGACATTTTGCGAGCGTCCGTGAGTACGTTGGAGGATATCTTCAGCGGCGCGTCGTCCTCTTCGTGGGACGAAGAAGACGACAAAAACGCCGACAACGAAGAAGAAAGAGAGAAGACGACGTTGACAGTTGGAATCGAGAAGGGCGCGGAGACCGTGGACATGGACGGTGGAAAAGAGATGAGGAGGACAGGTGGTAGTAGCAGTAATAGTAATAGTGGTGGTATCGAGAGCAATACAAAGAACAAGGATAGCGACGACAAAAACAGCAGGTGGGAATGGCAGAGACAGTTTGATAATCCGTATCAATTCATGGGGCATTTCAAGAAAGCGCAGGCCGATAATGGAAAGGAGGAAAGCCTCACTACCGCTGACGCAGCAGAAAGTACTTCTCCCCCAATCTCTCCCCTAATGTTGGCGCCATCAACGACAACGACGAAAGAAGAAGACAAAGACTCCACGAGTGCTGGCGCAAACTGGATCCCCGATGCGAGTGCGTTTCTTTCGCGTCTTCCGCTTCCGCCTTTGGTAGGGAATTTGTTTTCCGGATCCTCCTCCTCTTCCGATACATCGGCGACTACTGCAGCTGCTGGTGATTTAAACACAGCTACTGAGAAATGTGAAGAGCATAGCACGGAAAATGACGAACGAATCATCGACGAGCGACTTCGCGACGCAAACGTAAACGCCGTCGCGGTTGCAATCAATGCCTTGCAAAATTTAACGGCGGCTATTCAAGAGATTGATTCACAAATCGATAGAGAATCGCCACCGCGTACGCCGAGATCACCATCATCACCATCACTACCACCAGACGAAACACGATCAAGAACAAGTGTGACAACAAAAAACGACAGAGGATTTATCGCCAACAAAAATCAAATCGAAGATGATGCGTTCAACGATTTAAAGGAGGCCCTCTCCGAGGCGATTAAAAATGCGGACAAAGCAAAAGCAAAGCTTGAAGACGTCGAATTAGCGGCGAATGATGTTTTGCAAGTGAGAGAGCGCATCGAAAAGTATCGCCGAAGCGCGGTGTACAAGAAGAATGTTTCTCTGACATCCTCGGAAAACGGTAAACGCGGCTTGAGTGAAAGTCAGCCAGGGGTAGAAAATATCCATGCTTTGCGTCAGGCGCTTGAAGCTGCCCAGGTCAAATTAAAAGAGGCATCAGCATCCTCGAGTAAACAAACTGTCGTTGTTGCCAGACAAGTTTTGGTTTTGAGAGAACTTTTTGAACCAGGAGCACAAAGATCAGTAGAAAAAAGTGGAAACGATACCGATATCGATCATCAACGCGAAGAACGAGAGGGACCGGAAGAAACAAAACGAATCGACGAAGGTTTGTATGGTAAAATCAACTCGGCTCGCAGAGTAGCCGAAGATGCAATTGTTGCGACGAATATTACCGAGACTTTAGCAAAACTGACGTCGTGGCCAGGCGCAAAACTTTCGCAAATTGTGACGAGGCAATTGGAAGAGATGGCGGCGATTGATGGAGACGCAGAAGATTTTGTGGAGGCAACAACAGCATCAACCGGTGAGACGGATGGAAGCGGTAACTTGGATAGCATTCTTCAGCCTGCTTTAAGAAACATGGTTTCCTCGTCCTTATATCGAGCGTCCGAAGAGGATACGAAAAATGCAAGAATTGCTTGTTCTCTTTCATCCTGGATTTACAATTTTCCGGATCAAACGACGAAGGATGGTTTAACTCGAAACGGTTTAACTATGATATGGAATTCGCACGAGCACGAAGAGGCTCTTTCGGAGGATGAAATTAATGGCAACGATGGTCGTCGAAAACAACACCAACGACAACAACCCGTCGATCTCAAAACCTCGAGCGTTGAGAGCACCACCCTCGCCAATCCAGGTACCAACGCCGTCTACTCGGAGATGAACAACGCCATTCTTTTGGAAAATTTGAAAAAGGAAAGGCATAATCGAGAAGAATCGATTCGCTTAGCCTCCGCGGCGGCAGACCAAGCAATCAAAGCGTTGGCCTCGGTGAAGAGAATGCGAGAATTGAAACCCGACGATCCAAACGCGGCCGAAGCTGCAAAGAAAGCCACAGAACTCGCTAATCTAGTTTCTCAAGAGCTTACCAGAATTTCAGAATCTCAGAAAACGCTGAAGAAAGAACGCAGAGCGTTATTACGCGAAAGTGAAAAAATAAGCGCGTTAAAAAAACAAAGAGCAAAATTGAGTGCGTCTTCAGAAAACGGAGTGCAAAAGAAAAAGAAGAATGGCAATAACAAAGACGCCGGGGGAAATACGGTGATGCCAGTGAACTATTGCGTGTGCGAAGACAAGGAAAACGCAACATTATGGATTGTGATCGAAGGTTCAACCAACTTTGCCTCGTGGCAAACCAATTTAACTTGGACACCAACGGCGTTTGAGGATAAAGAAATCAGAGTTCATCAAGGAGCGTACGCTTGTGCGAAAAGGATGTACGATCGCGTTGAAAAATTGTGCAAAGACCACTTGAAGACGTTTGGCTCTAAGAAAGCTCGCATTAAATTGACCGGTCATTCAATCGGTGGATCTCTCGCGTATTTGCTCGGTCTGATGCTCATTCTTAGAAACGGAGTTCCTCGATACGCGCTGGATGATATCTGGACATTTGGGTCACCGTACGTTTTCGATCGCGGTGCAGAAGATTTGATGCAAAGGATTGGGTTGCAGCGAGACTTCATTAAAGGTGTCATCATGGGAAAAGATATCGTACCTCGATCGTTTTCGTGCTATTATCCTCCGTGGACGCGTTCTATTCTGTCCTCGGCGCCTGCACCTTTCAAATGCGTGAACATGCCCACGCTCTTGAACGAAGAAATGATGTACGCACCTTTGGGCGAAATGTATCTTTTGCAACCCGTACACGGTTCGGCGCATCCACTTTTACCAGAAGGACCGGGGTTCTATAAGCTCCAAGGCGAAGATATGTACGACATAATTGCCGCAAAAGCTCGCGAAAGTAGTTCAATATCAACAATCGGCCTAGATGCGAGTTTCGACGAAGAATCCCATTGGTTGGATGTGCAAAAAGACGAGCATAAGCTTGACTTTTACGCAGACGAAGCGAGCGCGCTAGCACTCGATGAAAACGAAGGATATGGCACTCAAACGAAAGGTTCGGCTACAAATTCAATGGCGACGGCGAAAGGAAAGACTTTATCCCAGAATTTAAACAAGATTGCGTGCTTGACGCAAGCAGATGCCGCGCTGACGGCATCCTTGATAATTTCTCAGATTGACAGAGAGCTTTTGACTAAAGCGAAAGAAGGCGTCGGTGGTGATTTATCGGTAATGATGCGAGAACAAACTAGGGATGCGGCGCAAAGAGTGATACTCAACACGCCTCATCCACTCACAGTTTTATCCGATCCGAGAAGTTATGGATCGCAAGGATCCATCAGTCGTCATCATAACCCGTACTCGTACCAAAAAGCTTTGTCCAGAGCTGCGAAAGCTTTGGAGGGAGAAGGAAACAAAGAAGATTCATAAACACGCAAAAACAGTAAGTAATACATGTGCTTGAGCTTGTAAAATAAATTTGTATGTACAACAGATACTGGTAATTATATTGAGATTACTTTACGCCGCTTTCGCGAAGCCAACTCTCGACCCGCCATGGTCAAATACCGTATGATACGGTCCCAAAAACACGTCGCCTAAAATCCACAGAGGGCCCATTGGTTCAGGAACATCTAAACCCATGAAACCGCTTAAGCACGTGTTTGAGCCTTGTCCGTCATCAACTTCTAGGACGTACTGTTTTGGCGTCAATTCGAAAGATTTACCAGCAATTGTGAACGAAATATTCGGCATATCATCGACGGCGTTGCAATCGACTCCCGCTTCTCCACCAGACTGCGCAGGGACGAAGTCACAAACCTTCTCGAGTTCATTCAAAACAACCGTGCGAGTTACGTTAGTTTGCAATAACTCCTTGGCATAATCCACGGCCATTTCACACGCCGAGCACGCAACTTTACTCTTTCTTGATTCTTTTTCTTCCTTCTTCTTTGATGATGATTTGAAAAAATCGTTCAGAGAGAGTCCGCGAAGACCGCGATGTTTCTTTTCCTCTCTCGTCGTCATCAATAACTTTCGAGACGTGGCCAACACTCCCGTTTGCTCACCTGTTCTTTTTTCGCTCGCATTTGTTTCAGCGGTGGCGGCTGGACAGACGTTCAAACTTGCGCAGATTTGACTCGAATCGTACGTTTCGATGTCGTCCAAAAATTCTTCTCCGTAGCGTTTGATGGTAATCTTACACTCTTGAATCATTAAGTTTTCGGCGCCGATTGCGTCGTTAATCTTATCAATGACAGCGGAAGGTCCGGCGAGCAAGGATGTTCCTGTATCCGCAATCGCTTGATGTTTAGAAGAGGAGGAGTACGAAAACGTCTTCTTTTCGCTTCCGTCGTTGATGAATGAAAACTCACCAACTTTCACGTCGTCCAAATCGAATTGCCAGTAGCCTTTCTTCGTCAAATCTACCCACACGTGCTCTCCTACGAAATGTTTCTCGTCGACGCCACCAAACACGAGTTCTCCACCATCGACAACGCCGTCGCCGTCTTGGTCTCTATTCAACCAAAACGAAAATTGATCCTTCTCGACTTGATTTTGCGCGAAGGCGTTATCAAACACTGGCGTGACGCCGTCGACCGCGATTTCTTTAAATCCCAATCCTAAAATTCCATCAAACTTAGCGAAAAGGAACGTCAATCCCGGCTCTTTCGTCGCCTCTGCAAAGGTCTGATGCTTAACTTCGATCGAATCTCCCAAGCGCACCGTGTCTGAGCTCAAGAACCCGCTCAACGACCCAGATCCGTATTGAATTGCAAAATCTTCCCCGTTCGCCTCGTACGACCTGCTCTTCTCGCTGTCGTACTTTTCGTGCGCGTCGCAGGGAATTTGAGAAAACTTACACTTTGACGATGGTACCCACAGATTCGAGCTCCCGGTATCAAAACACACCTGAAACTTCTGCCCCGGGGTCCCGATTTCAACCGGACCGTAATATTGCGCGTCCATGTAATTCGCGATGGGCACCGACGACGTCTTCATCGCCGCTTCTTCTTCTTCGCTCGAAGAGAACGCCGCCGACGATCCCACCCTCTCCTTATTCTCCTCCTTCTCCTCCGCGTCGTCGTCACTCTTCCTCGCGGCGCGGCGGTACTTCTCCAACATCTGCTTCTTTTTCATTTCCACCGCCATCGCGCGTAATTTCGACGATTTTATTTCTGCTCGCCAGTCGGAAGAGGCGTCCTCTTTCTCGTCGGCCTCCGTTCGCAAAGGCACCTTTTCCCTCTTCGTCAGTGCGATTTTGTTCTTCGAGGTGGTGGTGGTGCTGCTTCCGACGGAGACTTTGACGACGCCATCGCTCCTTCCGCGACGACACGTCGTTCTCATCAATGACAGCACAAAGAACAGCGTCATCGCGAAAGCAATCATCATCTTTTTCATCGACGACGACGACGAGGAGGAGGAGGAGAGCGAAGAAGATCGTTCTTCTTCTTCTTCTTCTCGTCGCTTCGTCGTCGTCGATTCCATTCTTGTCCAATTATATGTAAAAAAAGATATATTCTTCTTCTTCTTTCAAAACGAATTTAACGCCCGTCAAAAGAACTCTTTTTTCTGCAGTCAGAAAGCTCTCTCTCTCTCTCTCTCTCTTCGCGCGCGCGAGCCTGAGAGGAACGTGCGAGAGCAAAACAAACAGCGGAGAGAGAGTGAAGAGAAAAGCGCGCGATTTTTATTTTTTCTTTTGTGTGATTTTTATTCTGTTTTCTGTCTGATTTTGACCTTTTTTTAACTAACTGTACAAACGCGTACATGGAAACGCTCGCACCTCTTATCCGCTCTGCGTGTTCTACTACTAAACTACTCTTTCGCTTTTCCCTCTCTATTATTATGAGTTTATCATGATGTATCTATCTATTTAAAATCTATCCTTCTCGTTTCTTCTCATCTCCGTCTTTTCTCGAACACGACGTCGGTGCGCACGACGAATTTACAGTTGTGGATGTTGTCGTTGTTGTTGTTACCGTGACCGGCGCTGAAAAGTTTCGAGCCTTCGTGGACGGGAGAGTTTTCGGCGTCTCCGTGAGGGAAGCACAAGACCGAGCCACGCCGAGGTACGACGGCGTTACCGACGATAACTTTTTCGTGGTTATTGTTATTGTTATCGCTGTCGACGGAATAAAACGTCGTCTCGCCGCCCCGAAAGGAATCTGTCAAGTAGATGAGAAACGTGAGACGCGTCGCCTTCGGGTTTTCTTTATTGATGTTGAGCGCGTTCGTGTCGACGATGAATTCGTTGGTACGTTCGTCGAGCGTACCACACGGCCAAGCGCCGTCGAGATGTCTGCGATAGACGCTCTTATCGTCGTACTTGAATATCCGAAACCGCGGGTTTATGCCGACTGGAAGCCAATAGTGGACTGAATTATCTTCAATCTTCTCATCTTCGTCGGCGTGAAAATGGTCGCAAATTCGTTGCCAGATGTTTTCCACGACTGAATTGTACACGCATATTTCGCAATATTCCATGGACTCTTGGTCGTTCTCGTCGTCCTTCACCAATCCACACGCTAAAGCACTTCGAATGAATAAATCGCACTCTGATGTCGTGAAAACAGACGTCAACGCGAATATCCCGGGTCCAACTGCTCGACTCAAATCGACGCGTCTCACTCTGGGCGCTCGAACGCACGCGGGTGCGAGTATTAAAGTGCTTGGAGAGATGGCTCGAAAGAGTTTCAGCGGCAAACGGTTCGCCGGCCGTCGTCGACCATCGTCTTCGCAACACACGACGAAACGCAAGTCGGTGCTGTCGTTATACACAGAGGCGGAGATGGAATGCATTTCCTCTTCTCGTTCCTCTTCTGTGCGTGCCGGTAACTCAACTCTGTTTCTAATTTCCACGCGCACGCGTTCTCGACTGAACCCATCGCTCACCATTTTCGCAATCATTTCCCGCTTCCTCGACTCGTTATTACTCTCGAGACTCTCGTTTCGTCCGCTCGCGTCGTCGTCCGCGCTCCCTCCGCTGCGTGTTAATTTCAACACGCGCCACAAGAGTTCGTCTTCTACCTCCTGTTCAACCACGTCGCATCCGTTTTCAACGCCGCCGGAGGAGCTCTTCACCCTCGCGAACGAACAGCCTCGCACGAGATTTTCCGCGCCAATCTTCTCGATTGTCTTTTCAATGTTGCTTTTTGTATAAATGTTGTTGTTGTTTTTATTGTCGTCGTCGTCGTCGTCGTCGTCGTTGTTCTCCATCAGCAACATCTCCACCGCCGCGTTTGCATCCCCGCACGCGCAAAACGTAAAGTACGCGCATCGCAAACTCGCGTTCGTCAGACGAATACTAAAAGGTCGGCTTGATGGTCTTTTTTTTGGATGGTCGTTACTCCGGTGCAACCGCTCGACTTTTTCCAAAATTTTCTTCACCGCTTTCGCGTTCCCGCGGAGTTGGCACATCGCGAGAACCTTCTCCAAAAGCTGCGCGAGACCTCTCGTCGGTGATGTCGTCGTCGCGTCGAGCGCCTCCTCCTTTGCTTCGTTTTCTTCGCGCTTTTGAAGAAGCGTTAAAAACCCGTCGACGACGAGCAAAAACGACTTGACGGCGGAGGTGAGATTTTCGCGCTTCAAAGCGACTTCGCACACGCGTCTGTGCTTGCGCATCATCATCGTCGATGACGACGCATCGTTATCGTCGGTACCGTCGTTATTCGACGTTGTTTTTTTGTCAGAGATAGCGCCGGAAACCACGCCCGGTACGAACGACGACGACGACGACGGTTTCTTTTTCTTCTTCTTCTTCTTTGACATTGCGCGCGCGTGGATTTTTTATGCGGAGATTTGTGAAGCGCTGCGGTTGGTTGGCGCGTGGTGACAAGTACGCGTATACGATGCAAATGCAGTCTCATCAATATCATCAGTTTATATATTTAAGCGCTCGCTAAGTTATCTCTCTCTCTCTCTTGCGTACGTTCACTTTTTGGCAGCCGCGGCGCGAGCGTTGAAGACAAACGCGTCGCACTTTTCTTTCGACTTGACGACGCCGCTCTCATCGCAGACGCCCGAAGCGACGTCCACACCGTTCGGTCGTAACACCATGACTGCTTCAGAACAGTTTTCTGGCGTTAATCCACCGGCTAAAATCCATCCTTTCCTGGAACATCCTTTCGGAACTTTTAAGTTTTCCCACTCGAATTTCTCCCCCGATCCGGCGTTGATGCCGTCAATCAACACGTAATCCACCGTTTTCCTCGGACCATTCACCCAATCTATCGGCGCTTTCCACCCTTTCTCGCCGGATAACATTTCTTTTCTTCTCTCCGCTAACTCCTCTTCGCTCTCTCCGGGCATGCTCGTCACGATTTTCCCGCTCTCGTCCGCCGAGCACACCCAGATGACTTTGATCTTTTGCGGAATATCCTTCAGCGACTTTCGCGCTCCGTCGCCGTGTAACTGCGCGTGCGTGTTGTGTCCGAGCTCTTCGCATATCTTCGTCATCGTCGCTCCGTCTTCGTCCACGAACACCGCCACGGGCGTTATCACTCGGTCCGTCGTTTTCTTGCACTCTTCCACAATCGCCTTCGCTCGTTCGATATCCACCGACCTTTTGCTCTTCGGCCATAAAATCATTCCCACGTGAGACGCGCCGGCGTCGATGGCGACGCGGCAATCTTCCGGCGACGTGATGCCGCAGATTTTAACCACTTGCGGAAGATTGAAATCTTGCTCTTGTTGTTTCGAAGAAGACGAAGAGGAAGAAGACGAAGAGGAGGAGGAAGAGGAGGAGGAAGCAGCGACGACGAAAAGATTCTTCTTCTTCGTCGTCGTCGTCGTCCCATCGTCCTTCCCATCGTCGTTGCTTTTCACTCCTCCTCTTCTTCTTCTTCCCGAGAACGAAGAAGAAGAAGAAGAGGAAGGAGAACGAGAAGAAGAACGGCGCGAAGCCAAAGTCGTCGAAGTCGAAGCCAAAGTCGGCGGCGAACGACGCGAACAACTCGCGCACGTCTTCATGTCTCTTCTCTCTTTTAAGTTTTTCAATCTGACGTCGACTCTCTTCTCTCGAGTCGAGAGACTTTTTTTTTCCTTTCTTTTTAATTTAGGGTTTCAACAAAAAAACAAAAAAGCGGTTGGGGAATAAATCTATCGTCGTCGGCAAACGCTTCTTCTTCTTCTCGTTCACGCTCCCCACACACATAAATGACGTCGAAGCGTTCGTCGTCGTCGATGTTATTTTTGTTGCGTCGAACGGCGCGTTCGATGACGGCATTCGTTTCCGCGGTGACCGCGATAACGGTTTCGCAAGCGATGTTTTTGCAACACAGTTACGAACCGATGCGCGACACGCCAAACATGCGCTTCAACGGATTGGTTTCGACAAAAACGACGACGACGACGAAGAAGAAGAATAGGACGAGCAGCGAGAAGGACGGCGCGTTGATGAGCGGTGCGGAGAGGAAACGCGTGGTGATCGTGGGGGATTCGCTGGCCACGGGCGTGGGGTGCACGACGACGACGCCGGCGCTGGCGAGAGTCGTCGCCGAGCAGCTGGCGGAGCTTTTATCGGTGGAAATCGAGTGGATAGCGGTTGGAAAGAAAGGCGCCGCGTTGAGCGATATTTCGACGCACGTGCTTCCCGAGCTCAGGAAAAGAGTGGAACAGAAGAAGGTAAAGAAGGAGACGATAACGACGAGCGAGAGGAACGATAGCGATGGTAGCGATAACGGTAGCAGTGAGAGTAGGAATAGTAATAGTAATAATAGCAAGGGTATCGATAGAGACGAAAACGAGATGGAAGAGGAAGAAGTTGGAAACGCACGGCGCAAGTCGCTCCGACAACAACAACAACAACAAGAACAACAACAACA
>Ga0182093_1051256_pt1 | contig 10649 bp, 8 predicted proteins | sample 041ome_21_FD_127776 | JGI IMG/M metagenome (GOLD analysis project Ga0182093, IMG submission 127776) | Metatranscriptome of coastal salt marsh microbial communities from the Groves Creek Marsh, Georgia, USA - 041411BS metaT (Metagenome... | ecosystem: Environmental > Aquatic > Marine > Intertidal...
CCCGGGAAAGGCATGGATGCGACGGTGGTATACGGCATCAACCACCACACCCTCGCCGGTACCGACATCATCGTATCCAATGCGTCATGCACGACCAATTGTCTCGCCCCGGTGGTGAAGCCCCTCAGCGCGAGCATCGGCATTGATCAAGGTCTCATGACGACCATTCACGCCTATACCAACGATCAGAGTCTGGCAGACGTTTATCACAGCGACCCCTATCGCGCGCGGGCTGCCGCCCACAGTATGATACCTACCAAAACCGGTGCGGCTGCGGCAATCGGCCTCGTCATGCCCGAACTACAGGGCAAGCTGGACGGCTTGGCAGTTCGAGTACCTACTTTGAATGTGTCTCTGGTGGATCTGACCTTTACGGCGTCGCGCAATACATCGGTAGAGGAAGTCAACGCCATTATGCTGCAGGCCGCCGAAGCCGATACCACCGGCGTACTCGGCTACAACACACAACCGTTGGTGTCGATTGACTTCAATCACAACAGCTACTCGAGCAACTTTGACGCCAATCACACCCGCGTACAGGGGCGACTGGTTAAGGTCTTGGCGTGGTATGACAACGAGTGGGGCTTCTCCAACCGCATGCTCGATACGGGGCTTACGATGGTCAACAGCGCGATGAAATCGAATATTGGGGTCGCCGCCTGAGGCGGACCCTAACCGGTGAGTGCTTTGGGGGCGTTATGCCCCCGTTTTTTTGCCTCGCCGCTGCGCTGCCAGAAGAAGTTGACTCAGCATCGGTCGCGGCACGTCTGCACTAGGGCGCCCACCAGCAGTCGAAGCCCGATTCCCCAGCGAAGGCACCGATGGGGAATATCATCTCATCTCCGCTTTCAATAGCGCGTTGGAAAACCGATTTTTTCTTCTCTCCCACAATGTGGATCATGCCGTGACGGGTATTGAGCAACCGGTTTTTAGAGAGTGAAACCCGCGTATGGGGAGCCGCCTGTGGCCTGACAACGACCGCGTCATCGCGGGTCGTCATGCCGGCCTTGAGCTCGGCCGCACAGGGAAAAAGTGATGCGGTATGGGCATCTTCACCCATACCCAACAGTACAACGTCAAAAGTGGGAAGATGTGCCAACGCCGACAGCACACTCGTGATGTCTCCCAAGGATGCATCCAACGCCGGTATCAGCGACACGAAATCCGCGCCACTTGCACGATGTGTCAGCAGTATCTGGCGCACGAGACGCTCGTTGCGGTCTTCATCATCAGCTGGCACCCAGCGCTCATCTGCCAACAAAACCACGACCCGGTGCCAGTCAATGGGCATATCCGCAAGCACTGCAAATAAATTGGCTGGAGTGCTGCCCCCGGAAACCACCAAATAAGCCTTGTCGCGGATCGTTAGTGCACCCTGCAACCGCTCTGATACCTCGAGCGCAAGCGCATTATCCAACGCCTGTCGATTCTCAAAAGAACGCACCTCAGGCATGCCAAGTTCGACCATCACGATCAATCAGTAGCTCAGCCTTGCTAGGACCCCAACTGCCCGCCTGATAAACGTTCACTTTTAGTTTGCATTGTTCAAATGCAGAGATCAGCTGATCACACCAACGCCAACTTTCCTCGATTTCTTCGCGGCCAACAAACAAGGAGGGGTCAGCGTTGATCGCGTCCAGAATCAGTCGCTCGTAGGCATCCGGAATGCGATCGATATCCGCGTCTCCTCGAAAATCAAAATTGAGCGTGAGCGTCTGCAGGGAGAGCTTGTCTTTGAGACTCTGCCGCTTGGAGACCATACTCATCTCGATACCCTCATTGGGCTGCAAGCGAATAATCAACCTATTGGGTTCGGCGGACTCGCCGTCACCAAAGATGTGATGGGGCAACGCCTTGTATTGAATGATGATCTCAGTGACTTTCTCGGGCATACGCTTGCCCGTGCGCAGATAGAACGGCACACCTGACCACCGCCAATTATCCACATAAGCTTTGATAGCGACAAAGGTCTCGGTATCACTTTGGGTGTTCAGGCACCCCTCTTCATTCAGGTAGCCGGGCACCGTGCTTCCATCGATGACACCTTGACCATATTGGCCTCTCACAACATGTTCTTTGACATTACTGCCGTCGATAACCCGCAGCGCCTTGACTATCTTTACTTTCTCGTCACGAATGCTTTCAGCCTCGAGGGAATTGGGGGGCTCCATAGCGACCAGGCATAACAGTTGCATCAAATGGTTCTGTACCATGTCTCGCAGCTGACCCACACCGTCGTAGTAACTCCATCGACCCTCGATACCCACCTTTTCGGCCACAGTAATCTGGATATGGTCGATACAACTTTGGTCCCACTGCGAATTGATAAAGCGATTGGCGAATCGCAAAACCAGCAGATTCTGAACCGTTTCTTTGCCGAGGTAGTGATCTATGCGATAAATATCGCGCTCGTCAAAAAAGCGCGTGAGGGTTTCGTTAACTTGTTTCGAGGTCGCCAAATTCTCGCCGATCGGTTTTTCAAGCACGATACGACACGGCCCGGTCAGGCAATTTGCCGCGCTCAGGTGCTCACAGATGACGGTGAACAGCGAGGGGGGGGTCGCCAGATAAAAAAGGCTCACCCGCGAGTCGTCCAGCCAGCACCGAAGTCCATCAAATGCTTCTGGCTGAGAAAAGTCAGCGGCGATGTAATCAATGCGCTCCGCAAAGCAATGCCAGTCGCTGTCGTTAACATCTCCGCGCAAGTAGGCGCTCATTTTTAACCGGAGCTCATCCCTGAACACAGCGCCCTCTTGTGACTGCCTTGCGACGGCAGCAATTCGAAGATCCTCCGGTAACAGTCCCGCCGCATCGAGGTGAAAAAGTGCCGGGAACAATTTGCGCGCCGATAAATCACCCGTGGCGCCGAAAATGATCAGGTCAACCTTGCTCATTTCGACACCTCACTCTGTAGTGCCCGCGACAATTCGACCGTCTCGCTGGCCAGCTGCTCGATTTGATCCCACCGCCGAGCCTGACACAGCGCACGTGGTGTTAACCAGGATCCGCCGACCGCCAGTACATTTTCGAGGCATAAATAGTCCCCTAGGTTGTCGCGTGTTATTCCTCCTGTTGGCATAAAGCGCAACGAGGGGAACGGGCCCGCGAGGGCACGCAAGGCGGCAGCCCCACCTGATGTCTCAGCGGGGAAAAACTTTAACGTGGAAAAGCCCTCTTCCATGACACGCATCACTTCAGAGGCCGTCACCGCACCCGGTAAAAATGGCAACGCGTGATCTGACGCGGTCGAGAGCAATGCCTGTGTGACGCCCGGGGAGACAATAAAATCGGCACCGGCGTGCGCTACTGCAGCAAACTGCTCTGAGGTGCAGACTGTGCCAGCGCCGACAGGTCTGTCAGGGAACTCGGCCTTCAATTTGCTCACTGCCTTCAGACCCAGGTCCGTTCTCAGCGTGATTTCAAGCGCGGCAATACCCCCCGAAAAGAGCGCCTCCGCCAATGGAACGGCGTGCTCAATGTCTTCTATCACAACTACCGGAATTACCGGACATGATAGCCCCGATAGCATGCGTTCACTGCTCATCTTCGTCACCCTCAACACATAACATCGCGGCACCCAAGAGACCGGGGTCTGGATGGGTGATCACGTACGTTGCTATACCACCGTTGAAATCGGCGAAACGGCCCTTGGCGAGGAACCGCGCTCGAAAATCACTTTTCCGCAAAAGTGCGATATATCTCGGTGAGATCCCGCCCGCCACATAAACGCCTCCGCGCGCACCCAGTGTCAGCGCTAGGTTGCCTGCCGCCGCCCCCAGCACAGAGAAAAACGTATTCATCGCCTCAAACGCAAGTGCGTCACTCCCCTGTTGCGCTGCCTCTCCCACGGCCTCGGGTGAGAGGTGAATCACAGGAAGCGCTCGAATATCTGCCAAGGAGCGGTAGATATTCATAATGCCCTCACCGCACAGCAGCCGCTCTATGGACACACGACCAAATTGGGCACGCAATCGCGAGAGAATTTGGGCTTCTATATCGGTAATGGGTGCAAAGTCGACGTGCCCTCCTTCACCCGGCACGACCAGTGGCCGACCGACCCTGTCAAAAACAAGCGTCGCCACGCCGGTGCCGGTGCCGGGACCAATAGCCACCATGGGCTCACCTTTGATTACTGCGCCACCACCGATAGCTTCCAGATGCCGCGACTCGAGGGCGGGCAACGATCGCGCAACCGCGGCGAAATCATTCACAATACTGATATGAGGGCAGCCGGTCTGCGCGGCAACGCTCTGGGCAGTAAATCGCCAGGGATTGTTGGTAAAACTGATTTCAGGCTGATCGGGAATGGCCGCAACTGCAAGACAAATGCGTGAGAGCGCAGTATCGGCTCTTGAAAGTTCATGCCAATCTCGCTGTAGCTGGCTCAAAACACCCTCGAAAGACGGAAATTCCGTCACCGCGTAATTCGCTATGGCAACCGGATCCATGCGCACGGGCTCAGCGAAGGCAAAACGCGCGTTGGTCCCGCCTATATCCGCCAGCAGATAGAGCGACCTCGTCGTTGTCGGGCGATCAGACGCCATAATTTGCACGCTCGGCCTCATGCGCAACGGGGTCTGATGACTGCCGCTGTGGGGATAGCGCCGAATACAACATGCAAGCCCCACTCTCAGCGTCGCTCACACCTGCCCTACTCAAAACAAACAGTCCTCGACCAATGGTATTGTCGCTAGGCGGCGCATCGGGCGGGACTCGCATGGCCAACGCTTCTTGATTGACCTGGAGCGACAGACTCCCCGCTGCAACGTTCAGCGAAATCAGATCGCCATCCCGGACCAATCCAATGGTGCCGCCGTTGGCCGCCTCAGGCGTTACGTGAATGGCGGCGGGCACCTTCCCAGACGCACCACTCAAGCGGCCGTCTGTGACCAGAGCGACCGCAAAACCTCGATCCTGCAACACTCCCAGTATCGGCATCAATTTGTGTAATTCAGGCATGCCATTTGCGCGCGGGCCCTGAAATCGGGCGACGATGACACAGTCCTTGTTGAGCGCGCCCCGCTCAAACAGCTGCTTCAGTTCATCCTGATGGGAGATCACCACGGCTGGCGCCGAAATCGATCGATGGGCCTCAGCAACTGCAGAAGTCTTGATTAGGCTTCTACCCAAATTACCCTGCAAGAGTTTAATGCCGCCCTCCGGGGAAAACGCCGTGTCTGCAGATCGAATCACATCGCTATCAAGACTGGTATCGGGAGCCTTGCGCCACTGCAACCGGTCACCGTCAAGGTGAGGTTCGATGCAGGCATCGCCAAGCTGACCGCCAAAACATACCTTAGCATCAGCATGCATTAATCCCGCCTTGATTAACTCCTGAAAAAGAAAACCCGTACCACCGGCGGCCTGGAAGTGATTGATATCTGCACTGCCATTGGGATAGATGTGCGCCAACAGCGGGGTCACTTTGGACAGGCGATCGAAATCAGACCAGGTAATAACCAGGCCCGCTGCCCGGGCCATGGCAACGAGGTGAATGCACAGGTTAGTTGATCCACCGGATGCCAGTAGGGCAACCATTCCGTTGACAAAGCTTTTTTCATCAATGACCTCGGCGAGAGGCAGCGGCTGTCGACTCGTCCGCGCTATTTTTGCGACGTGCTCTGCCGCTGCAAGAGTTAGTGCCTCGCGCAATGGGGTATCGGGATTGATGAACGAACTCCCGGGTAACTGCAGACCCATCGCCTCCGACACCATTTGGTTAGAGTTAGCCGTACCGTAAAAGGTGCATGTCCCCCGCCCATGGTACGAGGCCATTTCTGCCTCCAGCAACTCAGCGCGATCAATCTTACCCTCGGCATAAAGTTGTCTGACACGCACCTTCTCTTTATTGGATAAACCCGTCGTCATCGGCCCTGCCGGCACAAACAGGGTTGGCAGGTGGCCAAACTGTAATGCGCCCATCACCAGACCCGGGACGATTTTGTCGCAAATGCCCAGCATCAACACGGCATCGAACATTTGGTGCGACAGTGAGACCGCGGTCGCCTGCGCAATCACATCACGACTGAACAAGCTCAATTCCATGCCGGGCTGGCCCTGGGTCACCCCATCACACATCGCAGGCACGCCGCCCGCTACCTGGGCGGTGCAGCCAAGGGTTCTGAGGTGGGCTTTTATCTTTTGCGGATAATCCGCATAAGGCGCGTGCGCCGAGAGCATGTCGTTATAGGCAGTGACAATACCCACATTGGCACTGTCCATCAGCTTCAGCACGGTCTTTTCCTCGCTCGCACAGGCGGCAACGCCGTGCGCCAAATTGCCGCAACTGAGCTGACTTCGATTGACAGGCTGACGGGCCATCTGCTCAATATCGCGAAGATAATCCTCGCGGGTCGTCAGACTCTGCTCGGCAATGTTGTGGGTAACTCGAATAACTTCAGGATGCATGGCATCAAGCCCAATATATTTCGTAACAAAATAACATAAAATGCCGTTATTCTCTCTTTTTTGCTTCATTTTGGTAATTTAATTACATTTATATGCTACCGGAGCAGCGCTCGAAAAATACTCGATGCCTGAAGACGCCTGCGAGCTCACCCGCGGCTGCTTTAGCGATGGCATCGACCTCGCGGGCTCAAAGTTAAAAATCGAGACAAATGCATTTCCCATCAATTTTGTATGCCTTTTGAGGAGAACAGTGTTTAATCGAATACGATTAGTTAATGAGTCGCTCAAGGGCTTTGGATATAGTGGGTAGAGCGCCCAACCGGTAACACTGAGGATGTCTGCAGACGCACAACCGCCTATCGATGCAAAACGCCAATCCGCAAGCGGACTGGCGGGCTTGCTGGGCAGCGTCATTAACGCGGGCAAGGATATTCTTGCGCGCCGGCGTCAGGCCGTTGCCGAGGCCGCTTCCGGGGATTTACTGGCTAAATGTCGACAATTACTGCATCACCGAGGTGAGGCTTCCGGCCTGGCCCTGGCCTGTGAGGTCATCACCGACTATCAAGCCCTCGATGAGACCAATCAGCTACTCTTCTTCGAATCGCTGACGCGGGATTTTGCTGTCGTTGCGGCAGACATCATTAACGCGGCCGAGCACTACAAACGTCAACCCACTCCCGCACATTTATCTGCTCTGACAAAACTGGTGGAGGCCCCCCGGATAAAATTGTTTCGTCGCATGAATATGGCGCCAGGCGCTACCGCCGTGCTGGTTGAGATGCGCGGTTCATTGCTGAAATGGCTACCGAAACACCCTCATCTCGAACCGGTGGGGTCGGACCTCAAGCACCTCTTTGTATCCTGGTTCAACCGCGGGTTTCTCGAACTCAGGCTGATCGACTGGAACTCTCCAGCGGCGGTGCTGGAGCGAATTATCCAATACGAATCTGTTCACGAAATTCAGGGCTGGAGCGACTTACGATCAAGGCTTCGCGAGAACCGGATGTGCTTCGCTTTTTTTCACCCTGCATTGCCCGATGATCCGCTCGTATTTGTTGAAGTCGCGCTCACAGCGGGCATTCCAAAAGCCATTGCGCCGTTAATCAAAAAAACAGACGAGCCCGCCAAGGAGAGTGATCTCGATACCGTGGTCTTTTACTCGATCAGTAATTGTCATCCCGGTTTAGCCGGCGTTTCTTTTGGCAACTTTCTGATCAAGCAGGTGGTGGAAGAAGTCGGTAAGCGGCACCCTAAAACAAAAAGGTACGTCACCCTCTCACCGATCCCGGGCTTTTGCCAATGGCTCGATACACAGCAAAATCAATTGGACATCGATGTACACGAGCTCCGATCCACCGCCCGGGTGGAGGGCGTTGACGCGCCTCAGACCAAGCAAGAGGAGACTCTCGCACTATGCGCCCAGTATCTGGTGAATGAGCGAGGGCCAACGAATCACCCACTGGATCCCGTCGCGCGGTTCCATTTAGGCAATGGCGCCAGCCTCCACGCCATTCATTGGGCGGCGGATCTCAGCGACAAGGGCCTGCATCAATCCGCGGGTCTCATGGTCAATTATCTTTACGACCTTGGTAGCATCGAGGAGAACCACGATGCCTATTTTGACCAGGCCGAAGTGGCAATTTCACGGCACGTTTCCAAATGGCTGAAATAACTGCTGGCACCTGTCACGACCGATCGACAAACACTGGTAAAGCCAGCCATCGCCGGTATGATTCAATCGAGGAGCGACCGTCGAGGAGCGCGGCACAATAATAGTCAGGCGGTAACACTCTATGGCATTTGATACGTCGCAGTTCCGTTAGTTTCGCTACGGCTGGCCCGTAGTATCGGCGTCTACCTTCGGTATTTCACTGGGTAAACTGAAGCGGCACAGCAGAGAGTAAAAAGCAAGAGGCGACGGTCATGCAGTCACATTTTTCGCTGATTTGGGAATCCGTTGCCGATGCGGTGCCCGAGCATATCGCGCTGATTCAGGGTGAAAGGCGAATAACCTGGCGCGACTATGAGGACCGTGCCGCGCGTCTCGCACAAAGTTTGATTGATGCCGGTCTGGGTCACGATTCCAAAGTGGGCATGTATCTCTACAACTCGCCGGAATATGCCGAAACCAATTTCGCCGCCATGAAAATCGGCGGCGTGCCGATCAACGTCAACTACCGCTACCTCGATGAGGAGCTGTACTACCTTTTGGAGAATGCCGACATTGAGGCCCTGGTCTTTCACAGCTCCCTCGGCGACCGGGTAGCACGCGTCTGCGATCGGCTACCGATGTTAAAAGCGATGATCTGCGTAGACGACGGTCCCGCCGAGGATGGCTCAATGGGGCCTTCCACCGGCATCCTATATGACACGTGCCTCTCGCAGGCCTCGGGCACCGCGCGGACCCACCCTCAGGGTGATGAGATCTACACGCTCTACACCGGCGGGACGACTGGCATGCCCAAGGGTGTGATGTATCCGCTGGATGGCTTCACCGAGTTTTTTATGCGCGGATTCCCACCCATGATTGGTCTCCCTCCGTTTGATAGCGCAGATCAATTTGCCCCAGCGGCCAAGCAACTCATTGATACCAATGCGGCTGTGATCGCCATGTCAGGCCCACCGCTGATGCACGGCACTGGGTGCTGGTTGGGCTTGATGTTTCCGCACATGTTAGGTGGCACCGCGGTGCTACTTGAAAACCGGGGCTTTAAGCCGGAGGAGGTATGGAGCTCGATCGAGCGCGACCGCATCTCACAAATCATTATTGTGGGAGACGCCTTTGCCAAGCCGTTGTTGCGTGCGCTGGAGACCGAACCGGATCGCTGGGACACGTCGAGCTTGAAGCTGATGATCTCAAGTGGCGCTATGTTTACGACAGAGGTGAAACGCGGCCTCATTGAGCACTTACCCGAATTGGCCATCGCCGATATTCTGGGCTCAACCGAGGGCGGGATGGGCCAGTCCATTATGACCAAGGACACCCCGGCCAGCGAGACCGCGAAGTTCACGCTGCTACCTGTTGCAAAAGTCTTACTCCCCGACGGTAGTCGAGAGGTGGTCCCCGGCTCGGGCGAGGTCGGCATGGTCGCCCAAGGCGGCATGGTGCCGTTGGGTTACTACAAGGATCCCGAAAAATCCGCCAAGACATTCAAAGAAGTCGACGGTAAGCGCTACGCCTTCATAGGAGATATGGCAACGGTCGAGGCAGATGGCACCATCAATCTTCTTGGACGGGGCTCAAATTGCATTAACACCGGTGGGGAGAAAGTATTTCCTGAAGAGGTCGAGGAGGCGCTTAAGCTTCATCCTGATGTGTCCGACGCCCTGGTGTTCGGACTCGAAGACGAGCGCTTTGGCAACCGGGTCGCCGGTGTCGTCTCACTCGAGCAAGGCGGCACTGCCGGGGCCCGCGACATTCTGGAGGCGACTCGCAGTGTCCTCGCGAGTTACAAACTACCAAAAGACCTGCTTATCGTGCCGATTGTCCCGAGAGCGCCGAATGGCAAGGCTGACTACAAAGCAGCCAAGGCACTGATGACGGACCGCTAAACGTCAATGCCGTTGGGCATTAGACTTGCCGAAAATGAAAACGACTTAGCGCCTTAAGCTGTAAAACGGCGATTAGATCGGGAATTGTCATTTCTAAAATCCCCGAGGTGCGACCCATCAAATCGCCTTTTGTCCGCGCATGGAAAACCCCTCGAAGCAACCCGCGCGAAGCCCATGTGCGGACCATATGCCACGTACCCGGGACACCCTGAGAGTGCGCCCAAAAATCACCAGATTTTGACGCGCTCCTCGGGCGCCAGATACAGCCCGTCGTCCTCGCTGACCTGAAAAGCGCTATACCACTCAGGCACGTTCCGCACGCTGCCATTAGCGCGATATACGCCAGGCGAGTGAGGATCTGTGGCTATTTGCGTGCGTAAGGCTTCATCCCTGATCTTGGAACGCCAGACCCTGCCAAACCCAATAAACACCCGCTGAGTGCCCGAGAAACCCCCAATGACCGGTCCCTCCTGCCCCTCCAGAGATGCCTGATAGGCTCTCAACGCAATCGAGATGCCACCCAGGTCGCCGATGTTCTCGCCCAGCGTAAATGCGCCGTTTACGTGCAGATCCGGGAACGGGTAGTAGCTATCGTATTGCCCAACCAAAGCGCCTGTGCGCGCTTCAAACTCAGCGCGGTCGGCGTCGGTCCACCAATTTCTGATGTTGCCATCGCCGTCGAATTTTGA
>Ga0182093_1521711_pt1 | contig 10643 bp, 7 predicted proteins | sample 041ome_21_FD_127776 | JGI IMG/M metagenome (GOLD analysis project Ga0182093, IMG submission 127776) | Metatranscriptome of coastal salt marsh microbial communities from the Groves Creek Marsh, Georgia, USA - 041411BS metaT (Metagenome... | ecosystem: Environmental > Aquatic > Marine > Intertidal...
GCGAAGATGTAAGAGAAGCCCACATGTTTACAACAGAATTGAGGATTTGAATGAAGAGATTTCATCATCATTCCACGTGGCAAACAGACCCCCCCTTTTTTTTTTCAAAAAACGAATAAAATGCTCAAAAGTGATGAAAACGCAGAGGAGGTTTGTGTTTTTCTCGTATTCAAAAATTCTAGGTAAGACACCGCGACTGGTATAGGTATGTGCTGCACACGTGCACACGATGCACACATCAACAAATTAATCGCTAAACAATAAGCTGGCAGCGGTTTCCGCGTTCCCCCCGGTCGCTTCTAAAGCCTGGACGACTCGTTCGCGAGAGAATCCAAGCTGCATTAAATTGGCGACCACGGCTTCCGGAAAGGCGCTTCTTCCTCCTCCTCCTTCTCCTCCAGCTCCTCCTAAACCACCGCCGGCGATTGGGGGAGAGACGACGCCGGAAATTTCTGTCGTTGCCGGACGCGACGGTCGTTCGTGCACTCCGCTCACTTCAGCGGCGACGTCATCTAGTGGTGGTGCTACAACTTTCGTGGTGTCGTTCTTATTCTTGTTCTCGTCGGTGGCGTTCATCATCGCGTCTTGTTGTTTCAGGTTTTCTTGATCTTCATGTTGCTTCGGAATGTCCCCTTCGCCTAAAAACGGAATCTCCTCACCAGTTGTGCCAATCTTCAGGACGTTCTTCTTCAAATCAATCACGCACTGATGTCTCTTTAACATGTCCAACCCAAAAATAAACTCCATCTTTTGTCCCTCTAACACGGAAAGAGAACACGCTAAAAACGTACTGCCGACCTTAATTTGCGCTTGAAGCACTCTTCCGACGATTTTCTGCGTCCCCACGCCTACCGCGGTACCTTTAAAGCGTTCGTCAATATCCTTTTCTAAGTTACACTGTCTCGCGCAGTCTAAACCCATGATGGACATCTGCGCTCCACTATCGATGAACACCTTCATTTTGTGTCCGTTCAACTCCATGTTGCAATATAACATAGTCACCCTTCCCCAAATCAGCTCTGGCGTATCTTCCATCACTTGCTCGTACATATCGTCGTTCCGCTTTTGTTTTAAAATTCGTTCTATTTCTTTTTGCGCCTCAACGTCGAACGGGTCTCTTTCCAGTCTCGCGTACATCTCCGCTTCTTTCCTCTTCGATTCGCGTGTTCGCGTGTTCGCTTTCATCACGTATTCCGTAAACGCCTTCACGTCGTCCTCTCCGAGAATCGTTACCAGCTCTGGAGGTAACGACGAGTCCCCATATTCCATTTCTCGTTTCAAATCAGCCATCATTTCTCTCGACTGCTTTTCTAGCTCTTCTGGAGTTTGAGGAACGCCTCCTCGCGATGAAGGTTGTTGACCGACTCCACCACCCATACTCATCATCGGTTGTTGTTGTCTTTGCTGCTTCTCCGTGACTAAAATCATATCGTCGTTTTGTAACCCTTTAGATGCGATCGTGCTCGTCTCTGCGTTCGTCTCAACAATATCGTCGTCTCCAATTAACACTTTCCCGTTGTGCATCAATATTTGTTTCTCTTCGGAAATGTTCAACTCGATGGCAATCATGGCTTGCAAATTCACCAAAGGCGCGTTCGAATCTATCTCTATTTGCGCGATGTTGGATTCGTTCGTTTGATTGCACACGGTTAATCGCATCTTTTTTTCGGAAACGTTAGTGTTGTTGTTGCGTTCAAACTATTCTTATTCTTTTTAAGATTGTGTGTTTGTGTGTGTGTGTGTGTGTGTACTCTTCTTTTTGTTCTTCTCTTTCGAGTGATGATTTGTGAAGTTGTCGTGTCGTGTTGAATGAAACGTAAAACGAGTGTCTCGGAACGAACAATCATCAATACACGCACACGATGAGAGGGTGGTTAAAAATTAAACTCTACAATAGAAACGACTAGAAACCTATGTACGTGTATTTATGCGCGAAGACAAAACGAGGATTCAAAAGAAATCGACGCCGGTTAACTCGGCGCTTCTTTGCCACAACCACTTGGCGTCTTCTTCGTTTCTCGCGGCGTTTGTCGAGACTTTCTCTTTGCAGTTATCGAAATATTTGCCGCGATATTGTTTCGCGGTCGGATCGGAGGCGAGATAGACCGAGGTTTCCGCACCTTGAGCGGGCGTTTTCATCGTTTGGCGTATGATGTTGAAGATGATTTCTTCGTACCATTGCGGCTTTTTATCCATGTCGTAGAGGTATCTTCCCAATTCCGTATCCACCGCCCCCGGATGCAAAGAATTAACCGAGACGTAATCACAGTCCTTCTCTCGTTCTAATTTCCTCTGTAACTCGTTCGCGAATAAAATGTTCGCTAATTTCGACTGCCCGTACGATTTCCAGTTGTTGTAACTCCCCGCTTTCTCGTAAAACAGATCGTTCTTCTCCAGCTTGCCAAATCTGTGCGCTTCGCTCGACACGTTGACTATTCTCGCGTCTCGCTGACTCTCCAACAGTTTCGGCAACACCATGTTCGTGAGTTTAAAATGCCCGAGATGATTTACGCCGATTTGATATTCAAACCCATCTTTGGTCTTCATCTCTGGCGTGGCCATAACGCCCGCGTTGTTGATTAAAACGTCCAAGCCGTTTTCTGAATCCATAAACTTCTTCGCGAACGCTTCGATGGAGTTCTGGTCGTTCAAATCCAACGCTTCGATTTCTATATCTACTAATCCACTATTAACACCGAGCGTTTGTGCTAAACTCTCTCTCGCTTTTTCCATTTTCTCTTTATTGCGAACCGCGCAGATGACTTTGTAGTCTTTTTGTAACATCGCCAGCGTCGTTTCGTACCCGATGCCGGTATTCGCGCCGGTTATTACGCACGTTTTTTGCTTCCTTGCATTCTGAACACTTTCGACGTCACCCCCCTCGTTTGCTGATGAGGACGACGACGATGAAGACGCTCTGGTGTTGGTAAAAACAACCCCGACTGCTCTTCTGCGCCTCCTCTTAAAAGTCGCGCGACGAGTCGTCTTTTCAGGAGTCGTCGCAGCAGCGGCGGTGTTCTTCGAAGAGTAACTTTTGGTGAGAGTAGGCGTAAACATATCTCTCCGTTGCTCGTGTGTTGCGTAAAGAGAAAAGTGTGGATTTCCCCAAAAGCAGGAAAGCTTCTTTTCGTGCGCGCACACACAAAACAGGCGAGAGGAATACTCGTTTTTATCATGAAAGAAGAAGAAGAAGACAAAGAAGAAGAAGAAGAAGAGAAAGAACAGCAACGACGAAAAAAAGAAGAGATTTCTTCGTTGCTCTCCAAGTGTCGCTCTTTGTTAGAGCACGCGAGAAGGACGGTCGCGGAAGCGCGGATTGGATTTTTTACTCACCACCCCGGAAACAATTTTGTTGGGAACGAGAACGAGAACGAGAACGAGAACGAGGACGTAAACGAGAAGAAGAAGAAGAGAGATGCAATGATGACGGAGAGTTTAGAGCGAACGCTCGAGGAGTGCTCTGCGACGGTCGCAGAAATCGAGAGGAGAGTTTTAGTATTCGCAAACAACAACAAGAACGAGACCAAAATCGTCCTCGTGTTTAAAACAGAAACGAGAACGATACGAAGAGAGTTGGAGGAGGTGAGGAAACACTTGACGAGTTTCAAATGCGACGACGACGAGAAAAGAAGAATACCACCACCGTTAATCCCGGAACCGCAAAAAGACGCGTCGAGAAAAGAGCGAGAGGACATCGTCAGAGAGGCGTTGCGCGAAGAAACAGACCAGTTTGTGTATTGGAAGAAGTCGGCGAAGATGTATTTAGAAAAGGCGAAGAAGAAGATGAACTCGGTGGCGACGAAGACCAAGACGGCGGTGAAGAAATTCGCCGCGACGACTGCTGCTACTACCACGACGACTACGACTAAAAATGAAGAAAGATATAGCGACGCGCAGAGGCAAAGAGAACGGCGAGAAGAGGAGGAGATTCGACGCTTGCGAAGGTACGGGTACGAGAACGCGACGACGAATAATAATACCGGAGAGCAGAGCGTGTTCGAAGGAGATTTGGACGAGAAAAACGAAGAGGAAAAAGAAGACGACGACGACGCGCGGAGGGAAGCGTTGTTCGCTACGATAACACCAACAGTAACGACGATGACATCATCGCTTCCAAGCAACAACGACAACAATAACAACAGAAATACCGACAACACTCGTTACGACATCAACGCCGCTCGAAACTCCACCCTCGCCGCCAACCGTTCCGCCATCGCTTTAGAAGACAGTTTAAAACAAGCCGAACGCGCTGAACAAGCTGGGAGAGACACTTTAGAAAACCTGCGACGCCAACGAGAAACGTTGCAAAGAAGCTCGGCGCAGATGCAAAACGCGAAAGATACCGTGGAAGAGAACAGGAAAATCGTGAAGAAAATGAGCCACTGGAGTCGTTTAGGTTGTTAGAGAGAGATGCAGAGAGAGAGTCGTTTTAGTAGGTAGTAAAAGTAGTTCAGACTTCTTCTTCTATGTATAGTGTGGTCGTGTAAAAGCCCCTCGATGATGTACCTATGGTGTATTATTTGTACTGCGCGTGCGTCTTTTGAGAAAGGCACCCTTTTTTCTCTCTCATCGTCATCGTTAAAAAATCGTTACGACGCGACACAAGTTTGACGAAAGCGCTTCTTCGTTAAGAAGAAGAAGAAGAGATGGACATCGTGCACAAAATGCGTCTGCACGCGTCCGTGGACCAGTTATGCGTGGACGATATCAACGCTTCAAACATTCACGGCATGTTGCAGTTCGCGAGAGAGGATTGCTTTTCGATTAAGAAAGATTTAATCGACGACTGCGCGGAACACGTGACGAGACGAATCAAACACGATTCTCAAAACGTTCGAGTGAAAGCGTTGAAGCTGGCGTCGATTTTAGCGAGAGAAGGACCGGAGGAGATGAAGTTATGTCTGAGCAAACGCGTGGCAAAGATACTAGGAGATATCGTCGTCGATAACGGGGAGAACTTTGGTAAGAAAACGTTCGAACACGCGAAGGACACCACGGAGTGTCTGTTCGGCAATTTGACGAAAACGAGCGGGAGCGCGATTGGTAGCGAGAGTAGTAACAGAGGGAGTGATTCCGCGAAAATTGTCGGAATATCCGGACAACACTCGCAACAACACTCGCAACAAGCCTCGCTCACCGGTCTCGAAGTCGCGTCCGGTTTACTTCGCACGGCGGGCGGAACGGCGATGAACGTGGCGGAGAAAATCGGAGCGCAAGTGAACGAAATCGCAAAGGAGAAAGAAAAACATCGAACGAAAGTAGACGAAACGTACGAAAAGTCTGAGATGACCGGTGGATCGTTGGCGGATGCCATGCGAGGAGGAGGAGGAGGAAGAAGTGGAACGACCGCGAGCGGACCGTGGGGGAAACCGGAGGAAGAGGAAGAAATAGCAAAAGTAAAACCAGAAATAAAAGCAGAGCAAACAACGATGACACCAACACCGTTGTCTTCAGATCCTCTGGCGGATTTGCTCGGGATGGCGACGAATTTTAGTAATAGCGGTAGTGCGCGCCAAGGAGAACAACAATCCGATTCAGAAGTGAAGCGGCGGCAGAAAGCGTCGGAGTGGGTGCTCAAAGGTACCGGTCCTACGAGAGCTATGGTACAATCACCACCGCCACCATCAGCAATGCCAACGTTAATACCGTTGGATGGATCCGAGGAACAAAAACGAGTCGACTCGTTGTGTGGCGTTGCCGGAGTAAAGCTCGTCCCCGACGAAGCCGAACTCGCGCAACTCTTTGAACACATCGACAGGAAAGGATTAGAAGCATCTTTAATCGTGCGAGCGCTGCTTGATAAAATAGCCTTCGGGTACGACGCTGAGCTCATGGACGCGCAATCTGGATGGAAGTGCGCGAAAAAAGCGCTGGGTTGTGTGTCTAAAGCGTTATCTCGACGAGACTCCGTTTTAGCGCACGCGTTGAAAGAGGATGAAAACGTAAAGTTGACCCTTCGCAAGACGATGGAAATCAAAGGCGTGAAAGATACGGTGAAAAAATCTGCGGGCGAGATTTTGAAGCAATTGGACGAAATGGACGCCTCGTTCTTCGGAACTACTAGTGAGACCACCACGGCTCCTCCTCCTGCTCCTCCTCCTTCTTCTTCCTTTCAGTCGGGAGGATTAGACGCTTCGCTGTTCATGGTCGATGCCGCGAGCGATACGAACGACGCGTTCTTTTCGTCCATGGCAGGTACGACGACAGCGGCAGCGACGACGACGACGGCGAGGACAAACTACGACGCGCCAAAAGCTCCAATGACCGGACCAGGTTTACAAGCTTTAGCGGAATTAGACGCGCAGCAGCAGCAGCAGCATAATAAAGATGGGACGAGACAAAAACAAGACGTGACGAAAGCGTTTGCGTCTTTGAAATGGTAAAATTGAATTTTTTATATAATTACAAATAACTCTCTCCCTCTCTCTCGCTGTAGTGTGGTGTGTACGATGCCGCGCTTCTTAATCCTCCTATATTCTCTTTCTATTTATTTCTTCCAAAAGCCTACGCCTGGTACCTCCCGACGATTTTATACTTCGACTTGAACTTTCGCTCCCAATCGTTGAGCACTGAGAGCTGTTCGTCATCCAAATCCGACAAATCCGTATTCTCCACGTCCTCGATTTTCAAAGACATCAGCGCTAACGCTCTCGAGGCGTCTCTCCCCGCAAAATTCGCGTACGGTCCTTCCGGTCCGTAGAAATCTTTCGCCGCGGTCACGTCGTAGACGATATCTTTACAGCACAAATATATCCTCTTTTCCTGAGAATGATTAGTCCCTCCCCCGGTATATCTCATCAACTCCTCTCGAGTTACAATCACGTCTGGGACGATGACTAAAGATTCCATCTTATCCTCCAAAGAGTCTCTCGGAGAGATGTGGAGTTGTGATGATTGCCCTTGTCCTCCTCCTCCGTTATTCTCTCCTCCTTCTTGGCTTTGGGCGTTCCCCATTTTGCAAAAGAAAGAGAGATGAGAGAGAGAGAGAGAGCAAAGGAGGGGAGCGTTTTTTTTTTGGGTGCGATTATGACGTCTCTTTTGTTCCTTTTTTCTTTTTCTTTTTCTTTTTGTGTTGGTGTTGGTGTTTGTCTTGAGCAGGGCGAAAGGCCAGAAAAGCGACGGGTCGCGGTGGCGGCGGCGAAGAAGATGGTCGGAGGAGAGAACTTTATGCGCAACTTAAATGAGTCTTCATACGTTCTGTGCTAAATTTATATTAAACTCTACTATTTACATCTTCTCAGTGAGGAGAAGAAGAGGTAAAAATTAAACCAAAAAGCTGGCGGTGTTCAACTTCTCGGCCAATTGGAGTTGAACCTTGGCGACGTTGGCGACGTACGAAACCATCATGCAATCTCTGCCGCTTTCGCCAAAGACTCGGGCGAACTGGTCGTTTGTCAACTGCGGCGTCGCTCGGAGAACCTCGGCGACTTGCCTACCTACTCTAGAATTTCCAACGACTATTGAAGAACTCTCCCCTCCGTTTTCTTCCGCGCGTATTTTGCACTCGTCCAGTAACTTTTCAATCTTTTCCACGGTTTTCTTCAAACCTTCCACGGCGCTCGAGTTTTCCGCGTTCTTTTCCGTTTTCGTCGCGCTCAACGCGTCAAAGCCGACGCGTTCCGCGAGCTCGAAGTTCGTCACGCACGCGATTTCTTGGAAACACGCGGAAGACATGCCCATGTCCTCGTCCTCGTCGTCCTCGTCCTCGTCTTCGTTTTGATGTTGTTCTTTCTTTTCCTCTTTCCCGCTTTTTACTGCTTCTTTCTTTTCCAACTCTCGCCTTCGCGCGAGCGAACTGACGCCAAAATCTAAACTCCTGCCGACCCAAGCTCTGACCAAATTATCCGTATCCTTAAACTCCACGTCGAAGGTTAAATGCAACGGCGCGGAGATGTTCATGCCCATCTCTTTGGCGTAAAACTCGTGTATTAAACTCGACGCCGGGACGATCCCGTCCCCGGTGGAATACCATCCAATCACAATCTCTTTCGGGTTTACTCTCGCGTGTAACTCAATCATCGCGCGGTGGAATTCCACGTCCAGTAAAACCTGCCCGGTGGATTGTTGCACGTTGTGTGGCACCGCGTACGAATTCGTCACTTCCAATCTGTTTGTTTTCGCGTCGTAGTGGCCTAATAAAGTGCCGATCACTCGTTCCACGTTGTCGTTGCGGCGCACGTACGAGTCGCAGACGTTGAAAATGACGTTCGGATGGACGACCGCTTGGGACACGGAACCGGAAATTGGTAAGAAGAATCCCATTATTATATTACGTTGTTATATGTCTTCTTTATCTTCTTCTTCGTATCAGAGAGTGCAGTATCTGTCCTCGAATACGACGAATAAGAAGAAGAGTTTTGCGCTTACAAAACCTTTGTTGTTTGAGGAGATAAAATGAAGTTTTTTTGCGTGCAGAGAAGAATCGAGCCCAAAAAAAGGAGCGACACAAAAACAAAGAAGAGAGAATTTTATTAAAGTGGTGGTTTTTGTCTTCTCAAAAAAACCAGACTTCTTCAACAAACGCATAATATAAAAGCTCCTCTTCTTCTTCTTCTTCTCTTCGACGACGACGCGTTCAGAAGGAGCACGAGGAGGAGTAAGTGGTATGCGTAATAAATGCTCTCTGCTGTTGTTGTTATTAAAATTTGGCGGCAGCAACCTATCTCAACGCAATCAAATCTGTGTACAATTAAATTCTTCATTAAGCAATTAGAAGAAGTTTAAGTTCTATTATTATTATATATGCATAGTGGTGAGTCCGTCGCTTTTTCGTCGTAAAAAGCATCAATGGAGCTCAAAGAAGGAACATAACGACGCGTGCAACTCGCTGCCACTTTCGAGGAGGTTCAACTCTTTTTCGATGCCTGCCTCGGAGAGCGCGAGTTTCAAAGCAATCTTCTTTCGAATTTTCTTCATGAGTTCGTCAACCACGACGCGGATGCGTTTCTTAAACGCGGTAGCGTTGACCGAAGGCATGAGTATTGATGACGCGTGATCCGCTCCTTTTCGAGAACCTTCTTCCTTCTTCTTCGATGAAGAGTTATTCATCTTCTGCGACGAGCGACTTGGTGGAACCGCAAAGTCGGCGCCAGACATACCGGCACCGCCGCCACCGTGCAAACCGTTACCGTTCGAAAGGTGCACGGCGGACATGTTTAGTAAGTTTGGCGCGAGAAGATTCTGAATCGGTTGATTAAGATCCATACCACCAATGCTAGGGATACTACCTTGGCCACCCGCCAAGAGTAAATGCAATAACGCCGCATTTATGTTCACTTGCGGCTGAGTTTGAAGCGCAACTTGCGATTGGATTTGTTGAAGGAACAAAAGATTTTTCAATTCCTCTTGCGTTTGAGGAAGAAAAGAAGCATGCTGTTGCTTTTGTTGTTGTGCCAATACGTGCTGCTGTCTACTCGCCTCCTTGGCGGCAGCCGCAGCAGCAGCGACATTCTTCTTTTGCAGTTTGACTTGTGCCGCCGTGACGGCGTTGAGAGCGGTACTTTTACTCTTAATCGATGGTTGTTTCTGGTCCTGACTTTGTCGAACGTTCTCTTCTCGCATTCTCTGTAGAGCCTCTTTATACGTCTTGTGCAAAGTTGACTGTTCGACGGATATGTCGGCATCTTCGACAATGTCGTCTCTTTTCCGTTTTTCTTTTTCTGGCTTTTTCTTACTGAGCTCGTTTCGCTTTTCCTCTAACAGACGCGAGTAGTCTTTTCCCGAAGCGACGATATTTTTTTCGTTCTTATTTAGTTCTTGTTGCTGTTTGTCTTGTTGTCCTTTCTGACTCGCTTTGGTCTGTCCGTTATTTCCGCTCGCTCCTTTATTCATGAATGTGTTGATGTGCGCCATTCTTTCGCTCGTCGAAGCGTTCGGTAAAATATTATTCAAAGCATCCGCGGCGAGTTTTTCGATACCGGTAATATCCGGTCTTCCCCGAAGTTTCTCATCCTCTTTATCAACGCCGCCATTCGTAGCCTTGGTATGAGCATCATTCACATCCACGGCGTTATTTAAAGAAGTCTTCTTATTACCATTCGATGTCGTCGTCGTTTTCGCCTTCTTCTGAATATGACGAGCACCATCGGTATCATCTTTTTCCGCCGCTTCTAACAGCACTCGCATCGCTTCCCGTCTATCCTTCTCCTCTTGCGCTCTTCTTTCGTCTTCGAACACGTCTTCAAACACGTCGTTCTTCCTCGGTCGACCTCGTTTCTTTCTCTGACTTCCTTCACGCTCGCTCCCCTCGCTCAATAATTTCGATTTCGTTATCGTAGCGTTGTCGTTGAACTCCCGCGGCGGCGCGTCCGTTTCTACGGCGATGGTATTTCCTTCCTCTTCTTCGCTGCTCCCGGCTCGAAGGTCGTCCTCTCTCGTCGCCGTTTCTTTGTTCGAATATTCTTCTTCTTGCTCTTCTTTTCCTTCTTTTTGTGTGCTCGCGTTCTTCTTGGGTGGTGTCGTATTTTTTTCCTCCTCCTCCTCCTCAAAATTATCTAAATCGTTCTTAAGGAAAATTAATTGGCCAGACACAGACGAACCACCAAAAACACGTCTCGTTTGCGTCGTTGGAGTTTTTGAAGAATCGACGATGGTTCCACTCCTACTTCGAGAAAAGTTTTTATGAGGCTGTTGAAATTGTTCCC
>Ga0182093_1192392_pt1 | contig 10592 bp, 8 predicted proteins | sample 041ome_21_FD_127776 | JGI IMG/M metagenome (GOLD analysis project Ga0182093, IMG submission 127776) | Metatranscriptome of coastal salt marsh microbial communities from the Groves Creek Marsh, Georgia, USA - 041411BS metaT (Metagenome... | ecosystem: Environmental > Aquatic > Marine > Intertidal...
CACCGTAAATGAGGCCAAGCCCCGCGAGAGTGGTGGCGGCGGCCGAGGTGGTTTCAGTGGTGGCGGCCGCCGCTTCTAAGCCGGATCGCCTTCGAATTGCACATGTTGTCAGGGCCGGAGCGCGTCGTTAGGGCGACTCCGGCCCTCCCTGAAGGTTCGCCACCGTTACTGAACTTGCACTTATAGGTTTGCAGAACAGTCCTCAGTTTTTGAAGCGATGGCTCGTCTACTGTGATGCATCTTACAGGACCTTCTGCTGCCAAACCCCTACGGCTGCTTCGAGAAGCCACGTCTGTCGGGCTTCTATTCGACGGGCCGCTAGCTACGCAGGAGCCGAAGGCGAGAGGAGTTGCCGCTTCATAGCCCTTCGACTCTGAACGCTATGCCGGCGATTCTTTCCAGCTTTCCGTTGAGAGAGACAACGAATCTCTACGACGCTTGAAAGGTGGCGAGAGAGTTGGTGTAGGGGAGGGCAGGCCTCTGTCACTCGCGGTTGGGTTCCTAAAGTGGTCTCGTTTACGACGGGCGTTCAGCGGAAGCAAACTTTAATACCGGAACCAATCCCGATGCCCCTACTGCATCGGTCGCTCATCCTCGGAGAGCGGCCTGAGAATCAGCACCGTCTTGGCGGCTCGCTGCATGGGCTCCCCGGCTGCTTCGCTTTCGGAGTCGCACGGCATCAACGTTACGGGAAAGGCTTCGCCGTCGGTGAGGTTTTCGGGCGGACGATCGGAAAGGGTGGCATGAAAAAAGTTCCACTGACCGTCGAGATCGCTGTCGAAACCGACAAAGACACCGACGATCCGCACCCCATCTCGACACGCATCGCGAATCAGGCTCGCCAGACCCTCGGCCGAGGTTGCGGTCTCTCCTGGCAGGAGACCATTCCGCTTGGGGCGGAGGCCTTGTTGCCACAGGCCGGACTGTCGGCAGAAGTGTTCTGCCTCGCGGTGCGTGCGAAACAGAGGAATAAACTGAAACGCGTCGCCAGAGGCATGACGGCGGGAGCCGAACAACTGAAACTGCCCGGAACGAACGAGATGCCAATCGATTCGCATCATCGGCGGGGGTGAGGCTCCGTCGGTTCAGGCGCCCGTCGTTCGTGTCTTTGGCGGATGTTCGCGCTAGACGAGCACATCGCGCTTGCCCCACAACTGCGTGGCCTGCTCTTCTGAATTGAGGATCCGGAGAATCTTCCGAGCGAGATTGGCCGCACCGACAATGCGTCCATCGGTGTAGTCATCCAGTCCATACCCTTCTCCACACTCGCGCTGCCGCTGGTGAGCAACAGCCTCGTTGCAGAGGGAGGCAACTAAAAAACTTTTCTTTTCTGATGCGGTCAGCCGTTGCATCGATGGCTCCTTTCTTCTGCTTTCTAGGCACGAGCAGTTCGAAAAAGGAGTCTGGTCCTCAGGCTATGGGCAGAAAGGCCCACAGGGCGGCTGCCATCCCGTCGGAAGAATCTTTCCGATGAAGGGTCGGGCAGGAAGCCTGTTTACTGCCGATCAGAGCGTTGGAGGCGGACTCAACGCCGCCAGCAGCACTCAGCCGTGGCCACCTTCCGCTGCCCGGGCGAGTTCCTGGTCGATCAGGATCAGGCCGTGTCCATCGCCACTCACGAGCGTGAGCCGGTCGTGGATATCGTCGGCTTCGGCAGTGTCGGCAATCTGTTGCGGCACAAACTGCGTCAGGAAGCTGTGCGTCAGATGGTCGTTGTGCTTGTCGGCAAGGTCGATCAGGTCGTTCATCCGCTGCATCAGTTTGTGCTCCTGCGTGCGGACGAGATCAAAGGCATCGATCGGGTTGTCCCATTCGCAGACCGGAGCCTCAATGGTGGCAAACTTTGCCTGGTAGTCGCGGTCATTGAGGTAGTCGACGAATAGATTCATGTGGGTCAGCTCACCTGCAGCTTCGCCGCGGAACCACTTTGCCATCCCTGTCAGCCCACGCACGCTCGCCCACGAGGCCATCGAGAAGTAAAGAAACCCAGCCGACGCCTCGATACAGATTTGCTCGTTGAGGGCGTTGGCGATTTCTTCGTTGAGGGACTTACGGAAACTCATAGGATCGGCTCCAGAAGTAGGCTGAAAGTTGAACCAGTCTTAGGCGGAGCGCTGACAACGTCAAGACGAGCAGCAGCCACGGCCGGCCGCTATCCGCGGATGGAGCCTCTTGCGAAAACGGCTCCGCATGATTTCGCTTGCGGCGCTGCCGGTAGGGCACGGCTGCGGCCCCTCGCCCCACTCCTGCTTGAGTTCGCTCCGATGCGGCCTCGCCAAGGATCGCCTTGTCGAGTTCGGCATCAGGCAGAAGATGCTCCACGCGGGCGCTCTCCTTCTCGAAGTCTTTTCGCAGAAATCTTACTCATAAAGTGATCTCTTTTAGGGGGGGTAGGTTAGGCCACGTATTCCCTCTGCTAGGCCTTCCGCGTCATCGTTCGCTTCTTTCGGGAGGGTCGTCCACTCAGGGATTTCTGCCCTTATGCCCCCCCGATTCTTTGAGGGCAACGAAGACGGAATGCGGAAGAAAAACATCTTGCTGGCCACATCTCTCAGGCTTACCTTCTGCCCCTCTTCGAGCCCTGTATCGTCCTTGTTCTTTGGAGGTGCTATGCGTGCCTTGAAAAGCATCTCGGCGAGTTTCAGTCGTGTTGCATTCTTCGTCACGTTTGTCTGCTTGGTCGCGGCGGGGTGTGCAGTTTCGATGGCAACCAAACAGCCGGACAAGAAAGATCTCTCAGTGCTTCGGCCGCGAGTGACGAGGTCTCAGGTTGTTGCTGAGCTTGGTCAGCCAGCGGCGTACGAGCAACGCGATGGCCGCCGAGTGGAAGTCTTCGCGTTTACGCAGGGATATAGTAAGGCTACGAAAACGACGCGTGCCCTCGCACATGGTGTTGCCGATGTGATAACTCTGGGCCTGTGGGAAGTGGTTGGAATCCCCGCTGAAACATACTTCTCGGGCACGGATGTCAAAGTTGAGATTACCTATGATGAGAAAGACTGCGTTGAGCAGGTCTCCGTGCTCGAAGGGGAGCAGTTGATCAAGCCAATCCCAGTTTTTACCGGTCCCTGATCGCTGGCGTTGTAGTCGTGGCTGGGCCCTGGTTTCGTTAAGGGGGGAGGTCAACAGTTCAGCGAGAGCCACGCGATCGCTCGTGACCTCATGCAGCAGTTGGGGATCCAGGAAGCAGGCCTGATCGCCGCTGGCGATGCAGACATGCTCATGGAGAGAGCTGTCGACAAGGTGCCCCGGTGACGTTCACCACCTTCTTTGTGCTGGTGCCAGGGGGCTCTCTCGGATTTGTGGGGGAGATTCCTGGCGTTAACAGCCAGAGCGAGACGCTGATCGCCAACGTGCAGCTCCTGCCGCCTTAGCAACGCGGCATCTGCAGCAAGAGGGCTTGTTGAATCCAGCTACACCCCAGAGACTGATCCGGTGGACCCGGTCGCGGTCTTCCAACGAGGCTTGAATGCCTCCCACCCCGGAAAGGGCTCTCATGCGTCTTCAAAGTTGGCTCGTGTTGGTTGCGGTCATCGCGTCGGCTGGTTTCACGACAGACGTCGGCCGGGTCGCTGCCCAAGAGCCGGATGGCTCGGGGCAGCCTGCACATCAGATTGGACTGGTGCACGACCACGAACCGGTGAAGTATGCCGGGTATGTGCTCTACTTCGTCGAAGGCACACTCGCGGGGCACGACCAGCTCACGCAGACCTGGTCGATCGTCCCTCGCGAGGAGGCGGAGTTTGAGCATGCCTTCAAGATCGAGACCCATGCCATTCATTCCGACGCCGACGCCGCGCAGCCGAGCTTCAACATGCGAAATAGCTGGAAGGAAGGCTATGAAAATTCTGTGAGGTACGAACTCTTTCATCAGGATGAAGACCGAGGCCTTGTGCTGGACGCGATTCAGGGACCGGACGGAAAGCCTCAAGAGATAAACCATGAAACCGAGCACTACATCTTCCCGGGAAGCCTGGAGGTCGGCACGAAATGGCTTTCTGAGCCGGTGACGAGTTCACTGCCGGGCACCTGTCGGCTCGAGGTGATCGGGTCGGAGATCTACAACGGGATCAACTGCTGGGTGGTTTCCTCCACGCGGCAGCCGATGAAAGACCCGCTGATGAAAAACTCCGAGACGATGCGAAAAACCGCGAGGTTTCTCTTCGATCCCTTGACGCTGAGCGTGCTGCGGATCGACTCAGTCACCGAGGGAGTTGGGCCGCTCGGCCGGGCTTTCAAGTTTGTTTATCACATGGAGGTGGCGGAATAGAACGCCGCTTGAGAAACATTAGGATCACCCGCCACCGCCTGCGTGTCCGCGCTCCGGGAGCCCGCCGCTTCTTCTCGGGATTTGCAAAGCTGCCGACGGGCGTTGTGTTTGTGGCCTCTTTGGTGGGCTTGCTCGGCGGGCTTTCCCACACCGTGACGGCCCTCAGCGCTGAGGCAGCGGAGAATGATCCGGCTGCAGCTGTTTCACGGAGTCGAATCGGACGGGTTGTGTCCCCGATTCGGCTCCGTGACACGGCGGGCAAAGAGTGGTCTCTGTCTGCGGCTGAAGGCGGCCGGGCAACGGGTGTGACGTTTCTCAACTTCAACTGCCCGGTGTCGAATCAAAGCGTACCGGTGCTCAACGACCTCGTGGACCGCTTTGGCACGGAGGGCGTGACATTCGTCGCAGTGGTCTGCGACGCGGCGGATGCTGTCGAGGTCGAGCGTCTCACCGCTGAGTCGAAGATCGCCTGCCGAGTGTTTTTCGATTCCGACAAGGCTGCTGCGGCGCACTTTCGGGCGACGACCACGCCGCAGGCGTTTGTGCTCGATCGCAACCGGGTGCTGCGGTACACCGGTCTGATCGACAACCGCTATTCGAGCCGGCTCGTGCGGCAGCCAAAGGCTGATGCCACCTATCTCGCCGATGCGATCGCCGCTGTCGTGGCTGGCCATGAGGTGCCCATCAAGGAGACTACCCCAATCGGCTGCCCGCTGGAGCCAGCTGGCCGGGTGATTGTTGAGCATGGCACGGTTGAGTTTCATCGCGACATCGAGCCGCTCCTCCAGCAGCACTGCCAGCGGTGTCACCATCCGGGAGATGTAGCGCCGTTCTCGCTCATGACGTTCGACCATGCGGTGCAGTGGGCGGCCGACATCAAGGCCTACACAGCAGATCGGCTCATGCCTCCCTGGTCGGTGACCGGAGGGATTCCTCTCAAGAACGACTTGGCACTGCAACCTGAGGAGATCGAACTCATCGGCCAATGGGTGGACGAAGGCTGCCCGCGAGGAAATCCGGCTGACGCACCGCCGCCGCTCGTGTTTGACGACCCGGACGAATGGCAGGGCTCTCGTCCGCCGGATCTTGTGTTCACGCTGCCGGATGCCATTCATCTCGCCGCGCAGGGTGACGATCACAATCGCACCATCGTCTTTCACTTGGGCAACGAGCAGGAACTCTACCTCGAGAAGGCCGAGTTCATCCCGGGCAACCGGCGGTCGGTCCATCACGCCATGGCGTTCTACGATGGCACAGGCTTGCTGCTCGACGCGCAAGAACGGCTGGGAACGCCCCGCCCCCGGGGTACCGGCGATGAGGACTATGGTCCGGGATACGAGTCAGGGATGGGGCTGGGGTTCATCCCCGACCCAACGCAGATCACACGGAACCAAGACAATCCGGGCGGCAACTTCTTGGGATGGGTTCCCGGGGTGGGGGTTCTCGAATACCCCAAAGATGCCAGGCGGGTGATTCCGCCGCAGTCCGATATCTGTGTCCAAATCCACTACGCACGAACAGGGCGTCCGGAGATCGATGATTCCTCCCGACTCGGCATCTGGCTCGACAAGACGCCTCCCAAGCTCTATTCCAGCGGCGGCATCATCGATACCGAGTTCAAGCTGATTCCGAAGGGTGACGCCCATTTCAAAACCACCGGGTCTCGCGAAGTGCCGACCGACTGCCTGCTGTGGCTGATGTCTCCCCACATGCACCGGCTGGGCAAGGAGTTTCGCGTCTGGCACCAGCCGGCGGGCTCTTCGGAGAGGATCTTGCTGCTCGAAGTGACGGACTACGACTTCAACTGGCAGAACCGCTACTTGCCGAAGGAACCGTATCCGATGAAAAAGGGCTCCACGTTGCATGTGGAGGCGATCTTCGACAACTCGGCAGGCAATCCACGGCGTGTACCCGGCCCAGAGAAGACGGTTTTCCTCGGTGATCGCACCGAGGATGAGATGGCCTTTGTCGTCGTCGGCACCATGTCGGTAGAGAACGGTTTCGGCAAAGTCGAATGGCTCAAGTATCTCGACAAGATGATCCAGGCAAGGGCGTTCAGACTTGCCTACGAGGCGATGGGAAAGGACTAGGGGATGCACGGAGACGAGAGGGATCACCTGGAGCCTCGGGGTGACGCCCGCCGCCTGATGGACTTCCTCCATCTTGGCGAAGCTATCGACCTGCGACGTCTCGCCTCAGTGCTCCGGCCTTTCGTGGAGGCCGATTTCGAGTTTCAGCAGGATCAGTTTGTCGAGTGCATGGTGGCCACCTGGGACGGCCATGAAGTCGTCGTATCGCACCCACGTGAAGAACCAAGTGCTGAATATGTCGAGGATGGCGAACTCACAGAGAACAATGCTGTTACCGCGATCACGCTGACTGTGCATCAGTCCGGAGAGCAGGTCGGTGAGAGTGCCACTCGCCAGAGTGAGCTTGCCTCGTCAATCGCTCTGGCTGTGGCGACGACGTTCGAGACGGAGGTGCTGCACAGCAAGACGTGGGACGTGGAACGGGCAACAACCATCGTCTGGAACCGACGGTATCGACACGAGGCTGCGGTTGTTGAGCCGGAGCCACCGGTCGTCTTCACGAGCGGCTGGAAGCGCATCGCTTTGGTCACGACCATTGAGTCGCTCCGTCCAAAGTACGATGGGCCGCTCGACTTCATGCACGTGATCCATCCACGTGCCGTTGTCGATAAGCGACGGCCATTCCCGTTGATGCGGGGGCTGACAGCGACGACGGTGGCAAGCCTCCAACCCCGCTGCACCGTGCTCGGGCCAATCGAGGTTCCGATCGGTGGTCGCCTGCTGCGTGGTGAGTTGGTGTCGATACCACATGCTCCGCACGAGATGGTCGACGGCCTTTCCGATGCCAGGGATGCCCTGGTGGATGTGCTCGACTATGCGGAACACCGTGAAGCGGGTTTCGTGAGCTTGGGTGCCCTGATCCCCTCGATCTCGAGGCAGGGCAGATTGCTCAAGAAAGCCCGGCCACACATGGCGATCACCACGGGGCATGGCTTCACGGCCGTGACCATTGCTCAGATGGTCGAAGATATCGAAAAGGAAGTCGGCTCGGAGGGCGTGGTTGCGGTGATGGGAGCAGCAGGGTCCACAGGCCGTGCTGCGCTGCGGTGCATGTTTCGGCGATCCCCACGCCGCAGGGTCTTGGCAGTCGACCTGCCTCAGCAGATGAGCAAGATCCCCGAGATTCCCGGCTGGAACCCGACGGTGCATCGGCTGACCACGGTTAAGGAGGAGATCAAGGAAGCGGCGATTGTCGTCTGCGTGACGAACGCGGTCGGCGGTATCTTGCAGGCTGATGACTTCGGTGAAAACACGGTGATCCTCGACGATGCACAGCCAGAAAACGTCGATATCTCGGTGCTCGACACGCGGCCTGATCTGAGAATCGTCAAGTGCTTGACGCGTATCCCTGGGCTCCACTGCCCCTTCGAGATGGGGCTGTTTGCAGCGGAGCATCTCGATCCTGAGGTGAACTTCACGTGCCTGGCCGAGATCATTCTCTCAGCGGCTGAACAACACCCAGAGTCGTGCGTGGTCGGTGATCCGACAGACGAGCAACTGGACTATCTCGAACACGCCGCTCGTCGGCATGGCGTGAGGCCCGCGGAGTTTTTCAGCTTCCCGAGCCTCGGCGCCATCGATCTTGGCGCACGCCGCACAACGCTTCAGCAAACGCGGGTATGACGCAGGGCCGCTCGAGCACGTCGGGTCTCCCAAGCCGTTCAACCGTTCATCGCCGGTTCACCGACAACTACGAAGTGCCGAGGTCACTCCGCCTCAGTTGCCATCGCGCTCGCCGCGTAGACGCCCTTGCCCGCCCCCACGCGGTCTTCCCTTCAAGGTTGCTGGGCCGCCAGTTCGTGCGCCTCAGGGCCGATTCGTGCACGAAACCGTTTTTTTGCGGGCTACCCCAGAGCGCTGCAGGGTAGAAGGGAGATCAGCTAGGAAAAAACGTTTCTCAAGATGGGCCGGCGAAATCGCCGCCCGGGAGGTGTTTTCTATCTGAGCCTTCTTGAAGGAACACGCCATGCCAAGCCCGTCCCGCCCGCGGCGAAAAACCCTCCGCGAGTCATCCCGACGGCGGCGGCAACGGCAGCAACAGCGGGCTGCCTCCAGGTTTGCTGACGGGAGCTTCGGTGTCGAGCGGCTCGAGCCCCGGGCGATGCTGGCGGGCTATGCGATGTACAACCTCGTCAATACCTCCGACACCTATGCCCTCGTGTTCGAGCAGGGCACCGAGCAGGCGGGGCTGGCTGTCGCGCCCGCCGCAGGCTCGGTCATCATGCCAGGCCTCAACTACGGTAACGCTGTCTTCGAGACCTACTCGATCGACGTCCGCAGCGATCCAAGTGACGCCGGCACTTCGATCGGCACCGCGTCTGTCATCACCCAGCTCGATAACAACGACAACCGCTACCTCACCGACACCAGCGGCCTCCTCTCATTCGCCTACAGCGAGAGCTACTCAAGCGACCTCGACCGCCCGCCGTGGTACATCTCCGGCCAGTTGATCAGCGTCAACCTGCCCACCTGGGGCTGGAACAACGACTCGCCCTACGACATCGAGTTCACCGCGGTTTCCGGAACCAACGCCAGCCCTGCAGCGGGCACGGTGATCGCCTCGGGCGACCGACTTGGCGGGATCATGGGGACGGAGTTTGAGTTCAACATCCTTGTCGCCGGCGGCACAGAAATCCTCGGCTCATCCGTGATCGATGTCGGCGCTGACACGAGTGGTAACAGTTATCTCTACGACCTGAGCAACCTCGCCACCTTCACCTACAACGATGACGATTCGGACGCATCGGGCTACACCGTCAACTGGCAGGACATGACGATCGACCTCGCGCCACCAGTCATCTCCAATGACGGCTGGACGAGCGGGATGGGCAACACGAGCCCGGCGGCAACTCCTGGGCAGAGCTTCTGGGCACTTGACTACGGCTCCGAAACCGGTCGCTGGACAGTCGAGGACGGGGCAGCCTGGCAGTCGAACGCCCCGCTCGATTCCGGCGGCGGCATCAACTACGGCAGCCGGGCCTTTCCCGTGTCGCTCGATGCCAACTACCAGGCAAGTTACGGTCCAGGCTCGGGCTTCGACGGCCTCTGGCAGATGGACATCAAGATCGGCTCCTCCGGCTCCTCCGACAACTCCTTTGTCGAAACCTTCTATCTCGCTGAGCGGGAGGATTCGCGGGTGGGCCCGCAGTATTACGCGGACGGCAGTGCCGACGGCGGACCCGCTGGCTGGAGCCGCGAAATCGACATCATGGAGACCCGCTGGAACTCGGGTGGCAAGGTAGGGCCGCAGCTGAACCTGCCCACCGGCCAGGGCAATGGCGGCCCCTTCACCGGCTGGACGACCGACGACACCTATTACAACACGGTGCTTGGTGAGTGGAGCGACATCGGCGGCGCCCCGATGGAGCAGTTCGCCACCTTCGGGATCCTGATTCGCGGCGAGTCCCTCTGGATCTATGCCTACAAGCCCGATGGCACGCTCTGGTATTCGACCGAAGAGATCCTCGAAGACAGCGACTACCAGCAGTCCGCTCCGTTTGTCCCGTACATCGGCACCTGGGCTGATCCAGACGTCCTCGGCTCGGCCACGATCGATGACCGGTTCGAGACCGGCTACAAGAACTTTATTTACATGTCGGCCGACAACCCGCTGATCGCCAGCGCCAATCCGCTCGACAACCCCAACGCCTTCGGCCCGAGCCTCGTCTCGGCCACCGAGGGTGGCCTCTTTGCCTTCTCCGGCATCGCCACGGTGGCCGACAGCCTGCGGCTGGCCGAAGACGCGCTGCCGCAGGTGCCGGGGCTCGATGTCTCGCTTGGCCAGATGCTGCCGGTCAGACTCAGTGACATCCTCGGACTCGATGTGGAGGGCAATGGCCAGACGACGTGGAGCAGCTTCGACACTGCCTATCCCTATCCCACCGTGGCCGACGTGCAGGCCGTGGCCAACGAGATCGCCGCGAGCGGCAGCTGGACGGCCGACATGCTCCCCGCGACAGCCGGCATTGCCGCCTCCGCCGGCTATGGGCTGCAGAGCAGCACGGCACAGCCGGCGTTTGCCCAGCTGCCCAGCCTTGAGCTGGGCTCCTCTAACGGCTTCACAATCCAGGCCTGGTTCAACAGTTCGGATCTGTCGGTGAGCAACCAGCCGATCGTGGATTTGGGCGAGGCCGAAAACGCCTCCGGCACCAACATCGCGGTCTTTCTCGACGGCGGAGCCCTGACCCTCGGCCTCAACGACACCACCTACCGCTCCAGCAGCGTGCTCACGG
>Ga0182093_1367275_pt1 | contig 10571 bp, 9 predicted proteins | sample 041ome_21_FD_127776 | JGI IMG/M metagenome (GOLD analysis project Ga0182093, IMG submission 127776) | Metatranscriptome of coastal salt marsh microbial communities from the Groves Creek Marsh, Georgia, USA - 041411BS metaT (Metagenome... | ecosystem: Environmental > Aquatic > Marine > Intertidal...
CGATTGAGCCGTTGCAACGTGAGTTGAACGAAACCAGAACACAGATGATGAATCACCGTAAGCGGTATTCACGTAAATATCTGTACAAGGAATCTGCGTTCGACGTTGACGGACGTAACGCTCTTGAGTCCGACTATGACAACGTGATGGTTCCTGTTTCGGCGGATGAGCCGTTGTCGAATGTTGTTGCTCCGTTCCCTGCGATTGTTACTCCGCCAGAGTTTTACAACCAGTCGGAGATGATCTCAAGCGACGTTGAGTATGTGACGGGCGTGTCGGAGTATCAGCGTGGTGGTTTGCCTGAGATTCGCCGTACGGCAACTGAGGCGGCAATCATGCAGGATGCCGCTAACGCTCGGGCGGCTGACAAGTTGGCAACAATCGAAGGTTCAATCCAAGAGGTTGCTTATCGTTTGGTTGCTTTGGCACAGCAGTACATGACTGGCGAGCAGGTTGCGCGTGTTGTCGGCAAAGATGGTGTGCCAATCTGGATCACGTTTGATCGTGATTACATCTCTGGCGAGTTCGACTTTGAGGTTGAGGCAGGCTCTACTGCCCCGAACAACGAGTCGTTCCGTCGTCAGATGGCGTTGCAGATGGTGGACGCTATGTCGCCGTTTGCGAGCGCTGGGGTTGTCAACGTTCAGCGTCTAGCGGCACACGTTCTTCAGTTCGGTTTCGGCATCAAGAACCCTGCCGAGTTCCTTGAGGTGCCGCAACCAGAGCAAGCACAGCCACAGCCGACGGCAGAAGGTGGGCAGATGCCTGTCCCGATTCCTGAGCCTGCACCAGCAGGAATACAGCAGATGGTGGCACCTCCGCCTTCCAATCCACAAGCACTTTCAGGCGTTGACCCCGCTGTGTTAGCGGCTTTATCAAGCCGCATGGGTATGGACTTGAACAACACGATGTAACGATTTTCCCTATGGGGTGAGGTGTTTGGAATAACCGAAAGGACTCCTGTGACCGAATCCATAGATACCGCGGCGATAGACCCCACTCCTGTTGAGGCAGACAGTGGACAAGTCGAAGCAGATAGCGGAACACCAGAGCCAGAGGCTCCTTTACTGAATACCGAAGATTTTGCCGATCACCATGTGGTCGTCAAAGTTGACGGTCAGGACGTACGGGTTCCTTTGTCCGAGGTAACTGCGGGCTACCAACGTCAATCGGATTACACCCGAAAGACACAGGAACTTGCAGAGCAAAGGCAACAACTTCAGTGGGCTAACGCCATCGCACAAGCGTTGGACAACAACCCTGACGAAACGATCAAACTGTTACAGCAACACTACGGAGTTAGTGCGGCTGAGGCTCAGAAAATTGCGGACAACGCAGTTGAGCAGGCAGATGGATCGGACAGTTGGGTTGATCCAGTCGAAGCGAGGGTGAAGGAACTGGATTCTCGTATCCGCCAGTTTGAGGAGGAACGGGAATATCAGCGGCTTGAACGTGAAGTTCAGCGTTTGCAAAACACATACGGCGAGGACTTCGATGCTCAAGAAGTGATTGCTCAAGCGTTAGCAACGAACAACACAAACTTGGAAGCAGTGTTCAAGCAGTTGGCATTTGACCGATTGCGTGCCCGCACTTACGCAACTGAACGGGTTGCCGATGAGAAGGCCGCTGAAGAGGCGGCAATCTTGGAGGCGAAACGTGCTGGCGGTGTGGTCGCAGGAGGGACAACGGCTAACGGTGTGACCGCTGTCGATGCTTCGCCAATCCGTACTGTTTCGGATGCTTGGTCTGCCGCCAAACGGCAGTATGGCATCTCTTGATCCACTAGGAGAAAACAATGGCTGGTAACAGCAACTTCAACGAACTTCTATCAACCACGATTGCGAACTATCGCGATCAACTTACTGACAACGTGTTCAACGCACGTCCGCTCACCGCACACCTCATGGACAAAGGCCGTGTTCGTATGCTCAGTGGCGGTACGAAAATTGTTGAGCCGTTGATCTACGGTGAGAACAACACTGTTGGTTCGTACTCAGGTTACGACACCATCGACCTCACGCCGCAGACTGGCGTCTCAGCCGCCGAGTACGAATGGAAGCAGTACGCCGCTTCTATCGCAATCAGCGGTATCGAGGAAGCCAAGAACAACGGCGAAGAGGCAATCATCAACCTGTTGGAAGCAAAGGTCATGCAGGCCGAAGAGTCCATGAAGGAAGGCTTCAACGCTATGTTCTTCGGAACAGGCACAGGAGACGACTGGAACGGTCTTGAGAACCTGGTTGACTCAACAACCGCAGTTGGTGGCATTGACCCAGCGGGAACTGGCAACGGTTTCTGGGCATCGTACGAAGAGGGCACTGCTGGTGCGCTCTCGCAAGCCGACATGACCACCGCATACAACACGGTGTCGGTCGGTAACGACCATCCCGACATGATTATGACCACTCAGACTTTGTTTGAGAAGTACGAGTCACTGTTGACACCACAACTCCGCTACACCGACACCAAGACGGCTGACAGCGGATTCCAGAACCTTCTGTTCAAGGCCGCTCCTGTCGTGTACGACGTGGACTGCCCAGCAGGAAATATGTACTTCCTGAACAGCAAGTACCTCACCCTTGTTGGTCACTCTGACAAGTGGTTCACCCAGACCGAGTTTGTTCGTCCTGAAAACATGGATGCTCGGTACGCCCTGATCTTCTGCTACGGCAACCTCACGGTTCGCAACCGCAAGAAGCAAGGCAAACTCACAGGCCGCACCGCCTGATAACTGGGTTCCAGTGGGCGGGGGCTTCGGCTCCCGCCCACCAATCTCAATCCAATTTCTTTTAGTAAGAACGAAAAATGGCACAACGCAAATCAGGGCAACGTAAACCAGCGATTGAACTTCACGACATTTTGCCTCCAGTTCAGGTGGCGAAAGCGGTGTCGGCTTACTACAAGAAAGCCGCGCCAATCGCACAGAAGTACGAAACGTGGAAGGGGCAGGGCAATCGTCGTCACAACCAGACGACGTTGGCTGGCCGTTCGCAGAGAGACCGCAACCGTTACGGTACTCAGGCTCCTAGAAAGACCAGAGCACGTAAAAGTGGGTAACGAAATGCGCTAATTAGTGATGAACGCTGTACCTGCTCACACTATTTACGGAGTCCCTGCGACTCGCAATGCGCGTCCAGCGGGGCGTGGTGTCAATTCGGCACCCGCCCCTGCTGGCGGTATGCCATTTGACGACCGTCATTGTGCATACGAAACAGGGGGCAATCCCTGTCAAGGGTACAAAGCGAAGAACACCGACTACTGCATGGGGCATCTAAGGGCAGTCGCTAAATCGAAAGTGGTGACAGATGAATCTGAATGAGATTCGCGCCAAGGTGCGTGAAGTTGTGGACATGGACAGTACCGATGTCTCCGACGCTCTGCTTGCCATGTACATCACCGACGGCTACGAACGCATAATTGCGTTGGATGGCCGTTGGCCGTTCTTTGAGAAGTCGTGGACGTTGACCACTGTCGCTGACCAGAGCGCTTATCCGATCTCTGGGATCGGATCTGGCGATGTTCGCGAGGTCACGTCGGTTGTTGATCCGTCTGCTGGCGGTATCCGTCTCACCATGATTGACCACGCTGAAGCCGAGGCTTTGTGGTTGGGTGCGAACAATCAGTCAGGGACACCCCGACATTTCTCTGTGTGGCAACAGTCAATTCATTTGTGGCCTAAGCCTGAAGAGGCTGTGACGTTGAATTTGCGTGGCTACCGTAAGCCAACCGCATGGTATTCGGACGGCACAACTGAAGTGGATGCCGATGATCGGCTTCACCAGTCGCTTGTGACGTACACGATTGCACAGGTGTACCAACTCCAAGAGGATTTGGAGGTGGCACAGTTCTACCGTCAGTCGTTTGACGAGTCTGTCCGTCTTGCGACGGCAGACATTCTGCGCGTCCCATCACACAGGCCGTTGGTTCTTTCTGGTTCCCGACTACATGACTCGTATTCGGGTCATCAGACACCTCTGTATTACTGATGGCAACTGAGGGAATCCAGATCAGCGATTTCACTGGCGGGTTGAACTATCGTGCCGACGCATACCAGTTGGCCGATAACGAATCTCCCGACTTGTTGAACGTTGACGTTGACCCGAGGGGCGGGTTCTCTCAGCGTGGCGGTTTTACCGATTACAACGCTTCTGCTGTTGGTTCGCTTGCGGCTGACGGGTTTGATCCGAAACGTGCGTTTAGTTGGGATGGTAACGCACGTCAACTTTTGGTGTCCGCTAACGACAAAGTGTTTTGGACAGAGGACGGGGCGTTCACCGACATGGGCGTAACTGTGAACGCTTATGACGGCGCCCAGTATGCGTCGTGGCATAACTCTAATGTGTCGTATTTGTATGGTTCGGCTGGCGAATCAAACAATGTGTTCAAGTGGAACGGTACTGTTGTTTCGACGTTGACTGCGAGTGGTGTTGGACGCTGGCAGGCGACCAACGGTATTGGTACGCACGCTCCTCGGTGCGAGCACATTGCCACACATTCGGATCGAATTTGGTCTGGCTATGTCCACGAGTGGGACGGCTCGGCTTACACGTCATACCCTGACCGCATTCGTTTCTCGCAGGCAGGGTTGCCTGAGTCTTGGCGTGAGAACGATTACATTGACGTTGTTGGTGGTGGGCGTGGTGTTACTGCGCTGATTTCTTTCGGTGACCAGTTGCTTGTGTTCAAGCCGAGAGCGGTCTTTGCTGTGCTTGGGTACGACGAGGATACGTTTCAGTTGGTTCAACTGACAGATCAGGCGGGTGCTGTTTCGTCTAAGGCTGTTGCCGTGACGGAACGTAACGTGTTCTTCTTTAGTTGGCCGCAAGGACTTTTCTCGTATGACGGGTCAGGGTTCTATGACATTTTCCCAACGATGCGTCCTGTTGTTGACAGTGGAGATTTCAACGATCTTTCGTTGGATGGTGTTTATGTTTCATGGGTGAACCGCAAGGTTCACCTGTCGTTACCTGTTGGTATTGACCCAGCCGATACTGAGGACTATGACCAGTCAGGGTTTGAGTTTGATTCTGTTGACTTGAAGTTTGATGGTGCTACTCGTGCTGATGTCCCTACTTCTACGTTTGTGTGGGATCAAACGATTGGTTCTGATGGTGCGTGGGTTCGTTACAAACTTGGTGACGGGTTCGGGTTTGCTGGCGGCGCTGATTGGGTTGACGCTGATGGGCTAAGTATCCCTGTGTTTTTGCACCCTGTGAAACCGTATGTGTTGCGTCTGGATCGGGACTCTTATCGGGACACTGTTGCGGGAACTGCTTACGACATGGACTCGTATTACGTGACTAAGTGGCAGGACGCTGGTTCGACTGCGTTGAAGAAGTTTTGGCGGCGACCAGAGTTTCTGGTTCGCCAGTTGGGTGAAGATACCCAGATCACAGTCGAGGTGTATCACAACTGGGATCGTTCACAAGTTCAGCGGACGTTCACATTGGACTTCACTGGGGCAGAGTTTGCGGGCGGTTACGAGTCGTGGGTTCAACCTGACTTGGGTTCTGACTTGGTGAAGGGGTCGAACCTTGGGTTGGCTAATGCTGTCCAGTTGAAGGTGACGGGTCAGGTCAATAAGCCTTGGGGTGTGAACGGTATTACGTACAAGTTCAATCCTCGTAGGAGCCGTATCTGATGGCTGATCGCAAGTACACGCCGCCCAGCATGTCTCGTCTACAGGGCGCTGATGCTGTGGTTTTGAGGCAGATCATTCTGTCTTTGGTGCAGGAGTTAGAGAAGATTCGTGCCCGTTTGGATGCGGGCGGATTGTAACGAAACAGGTAATAGGTGATGGCTGATTTAGCGAAACTTGGGCTGAACGCAAATAAGCAGTTGCGTCAGGGTGCGCTCCAATATGGGGCTACTACTGCCATGAATCAGTTTGCTCGTGGGTTGTCTCAGCAGAGGGGGCAACGAAATCTTCAGGATTTCGGTAAGCAACAGAACAAGAGTTTGATGAAGTTGAACCAGAGTTACAGCAATCGTGGGTTGCGTAATAGTGGTGTGCGTAAGCAGGGTGTTTCTGATTTTGCGTCGGATGCGACTAGGGCGCGTCAGGACATTATGAATCAGACGCGTGATGAGCAGACAGGGATTGACCTTCAGCAGAGGGCAAACGACGCTGAGTATCAGACATTGTTGGCGAATATCGCAGAGGACAAGTCGCAAGGAATCTTTGATTTGTTTGCGAATTTGTCTCAGTTTTACCCGTTCTTAGGGAGTTGAGTTATGGCAAGTAATCCGTATGCAGGTGCCGACGCTGGTTTGGCGTTGGGAGCCAAGAAACCGAAGAAGAACGATTATGCGGGTGCTGACGCTGGCATAGCGTTGGGTGCGTTGACGAGGTTTAGCGACCAGTATGGTCGTCCAACTAGCGGCGTAGGTTTCGGTCGTGGTGTCGTTCCTTCGGCTTCTCCCGTTCCTGCGGCTTCTGCCGATACGTGGGCGGCGGTTGATGCTGGTTCGTTTGCTCCGATACAACGTGGCATTGCGTCTGCCGCTAGTCCTGCACCTGCGGATGACACTTATGCGGCGGCGGATGCGGCTTTGATGCTGGCGAGTATGAACAGCGGTGGCGGAGGTGTCTCCTCCACCTCGGTTCCGTCTGCGCCTGCTTCACCTGCGGCGGTTCCTTCGGTGGCTGATCTTGCGGCGAGTTTGTCCTCAACACCGAAGGTGAATCCGCTTGATGCGATCTATCAAAGTTTGTTTGAGTCAATCGGCCAGAACACGGAGGCGGGTGTTGCTGGTTACAACGATTTGTTGACCCGTCTTGGCGAGAAGTACGGCACCGTTGAGGGAAACATTCAGGGTCGGATAGATGAACGTAATTCGTTCTGGGATGGTCAGGCCAATGATCTTGCCAGCCGTGTTGAAACTCAACGTGGCTTAGGTGCTCAGAATATGCAGAACTATCAGAATGTTTTGGCGGGGATTACGAACCCGTACGGTGAGGGTTTTGCTCCGTCGTTGACTACGACAAATCAGATGGCCGACTATTTGCAGGCAACTGGTGTTGACCCTTCGCAGGTTGATGCAATGGTTTCTCAAGCAAGTGCAGAGAACGCACAGTACGACCAGATGTTGAACAACGCTAACCAGACGTTAGGTGGCGCTTTACAGCAGGCGAACGATATGCGTATGGCTGATGCGTTGTTGATGCAACAAGGGTTCGATCAGGATCTTGCAGGTCAGCAGAATGCTATTGGTGCGGCGATGACAAGTCAGCGTGGTAATGAGATCGCTGGTCTAAACAGCGAGTTGTCGAACGTGGGGTTGGCTCGTATCGCTCAGGAGTTGGGGATCAACACTGACTTGTTGAACTTCCAGAACAATCAGGGTCAGTCGTTGGCTAACGCAAAGTTGGATCAGGCGGGTAACACCCAGCAGTACAACGCCAACTCAGAGAACCAGTCGATGAACTTGTTGAACAACATTCTGAGTGCGTATGGCGGCGATCTTGACCCTGCGTCTGTTGTGGAATTGGTAACCAAGTTTGCGAGAACGATGGGGATGCCTGCCTCTCAGGTGATGGGAGCCGTCTGATGGCAGAAGGACTAGACATCGGCAACCTTGCGTTGTTGCAGTTGTTGATGACCAGCAATGCTGGTGGTACAAACCTGAACACGTTGCAAGACATTTTCAGTCAGGGTTCTTTAGGGTTGCCCCTCAGTGTGGCTTTGGGTACTCAACCGTTTGAGGAGTTGCAGTACGCAGTTGAAGATGCGATGTGGCGCCCACTGGCCGCAGACCAGTTGGGCGACATTGACTTCGAGATGACACGTCAGGCTTACGCTGGTGACCCAGTAGCACAGTCGGCGTTTGCTTATGTTGACGCTGGCGGTGACGTTGACCAGTGGGCGGCTTCGCAAAAGGCAACGAACGCCATGAACACCGAGTTGTCGGATAGCGCTAAGAAGGCTCAAGAGTTCATCATTGACGGCGTGAAATCTGTTGCGAAGGTTTATCAACAGCAGGTGTCTGCGGCTGAGGATTTGTCTCGTCGTGAAGCGTTGGGTGAGATTGCCTTCAGGGACGGGCAGTGGTTTGAGGCGACGACGCCTGAGGCTCGGTCGGCGCGTCTGTCGGACTTGGGGATCACTGGTGTTCTAGCGAACCCAGAGATGTACAAGTCGGAATCCGATTACTTGCGTGAGGCGGCTCAGCGTTTCAGTAACGAGGCCAGTGGCACGGAGAATCAACGCAAGGGGGAAATTTGGGATCAGCAGGTGAAGGACATTGGTCTGACTGCTGAGCAGACTCGTGCTATCCGTAAGTTCCAAGATGGGCAGGTTCGTCGCCGTCTGGGTAGTGACCCTCAAACGCAACAGCAGGATGATCGTAGTTGGTGGCGGAAGGCTGTTGACTTCTTTGGTGCCCCTGAGAACATCGGCGCACAGTCTCCTAATTCTGATCCTGACCAGATGCTCGGTTCGGGTGGTTCAACACCGATTGTGGGCAGTAATGGTCGCTTGTCGAATGAGGAGATTGCGGCTCGGGCGGGCATGTACTACTCGGATAAGAACGAGCAGGCGGCGGCTAAGAAACGTGATGAAAGCAATGTCGGGTTGGAAGCGTTGAAACGTCAGAACGCTGAACGTCTTTCAGGGATGTTGGATCAGGCTGATCGTGGTGACAAAACGACACGAGCCGAGAACTATTTGGCTAATCAGCAGGCTCTCATTTCGGCGCTTGCCACACCTCAACAATCAACTACGGGAGGCTCAGGGTACGCACGTCGCCCTCAGGTAAGACTGAGGTCAGACGAGATTGACGGCATCATCTCTTCAATAGTGCGATAGCCGATGGCTGTTTCCTCTAACGTTCTTGAGTCGATTCGGTCTACAAGGCCGACTGGTATGACTCGTCTACCTGCGCCGTCTGGTTCGTCAGGCAGGTCTGTGAGCCTGTCTGACTTGAGCGCACAGGCAAGCGAGTTGGTGGCGCAGGGCGCAATGAACGCTGGCGGCAAGAAACAGAATTTCTTTACTCGCCTTGCGGCTCCTGTGCTTGGGAACAGGGTTGCTAAAACGTTGTTTGCTCCGCTGGAATTGTTGTCGATTCCTCAGCGTGCCGTCGTGTCAACCATCCAGTCGATGATTGACACGACTCGCCCAGATACACAAGGGGAGGGGCGGAGTTGGCTTGAGCGTGTGCAAGATCCGACGTACGGGTTTGGCACGTTGGCCGCTGGTGAGGATGGTGAGATCACTGGCAACAAGTGGGCTGACCGTCTGATTGGTTTAGCGGGTGATATTGCTACTGACCCGTTGACGTATCTGTCTACGGGTGCGGCTCCGTTTGCTAGTAGGTCTGGGCGTCTTGCTTTGGCTGGGCGTCTTGCCGCTAAGAACGTTGGGGATGACGTTGTTCAGCGTGCAGGTATTGGTGGCATTTCGGGTCTGTCTAGGGCTGAGCGTTTGGCTAACGATTTGCCGCAGGCCGCTGTCAGGTTTACGGGTGTGCCCATCCCTGCCACTCAGGGTGTTGCTGAGGCGGTTGGCAATCTGACTTCTGGGGCGAGGGCACGTTACAACGCTTCTCGTGCTGGTTCAGCGGTGCGTGATATGCGTGTCAATGAAGAGTTGCAGAATGCAATCACTAAGTTGACGACTGGTCGTGGGACGCAGACTGCGACGGAGGCGGCAGGGTTTGTTGCCGAGTATCGGCGTGGCGGTGCGGCGGCTGGCCGTGTTGCTAATGCGGCTGGCCGACAGGCGGCTCAGTTGGGTCAAGAGATGGATGCGACTATCCGTCAGAGTGGTGCGGCGGTGCTTGAGCAGGGGGCGCAGGAACCGAACTCAACTCTCGGCAGGGTGCGTAATTGGTTTGATTCGATTGTTGGTGAGAACAACACAGGTTTGTTGAACACCGATTTCCAAGCGAACATCCCGTACCGCAAGAACTATGTGCCGCACATTTGGAGCGACAAGGGTCGTGAGATTCTTGATTCGGCTAACGAGATGGGTCGCGATCTTAGGCGTATTCTTGGTATTGCTACTGACACGGTGCGTGGTTCTCAGATCGGTGAGGGTCGCCAGTTGGCGGCTGGCACCCACAAGATCGCTGGCCGTACTGTCAACTTTGGTAAGGGCACGATTGACGAGATCAACGTGGAGATGCGCCGTGTGTTCGGTGACATCCTTGGCGACGCTGATGTTCTTGAGTCTGACCTGCTCAAGATCATGGATAGTTATGTCGGGTTCGCTGGGGATGCGGCTCGTGAAGCAACGATCAAACGTGGACTGGTTACTCGTGGCATAGCGAAAGACACTGTTGACACGTTGGTGCCACAGTTAGTCAGGAAGGATTCGTTGCGTGGTTTCAAGGCCGCAGACGAATCGTTGGTGCGGCGCTTGAACCCGCTCGTTGCTACAGCAAATCAAGCGGAGGCGAGAGTCAACCGTAAGATTGACCGTGTTGTTGCAGAGTTTGAGCGCAAGAACGGGAACCGTTTACGTGATCTTGGTAATGCCGCCACTGATGAGGCAAGCAGGGTTGGCCTTGATCTTGTGAATTTGGGTGAACGTCTGCGTGATCCTGCGAGGCGTACAAGTGCTTTGACA
>Ga0182093_1343693_pt1 | contig 10536 bp, 10 predicted proteins | sample 041ome_21_FD_127776 | JGI IMG/M metagenome (GOLD analysis project Ga0182093, IMG submission 127776) | Metatranscriptome of coastal salt marsh microbial communities from the Groves Creek Marsh, Georgia, USA - 041411BS metaT (Metagenome... | ecosystem: Environmental > Aquatic > Marine > Intertidal...
ATAGGATTTTGGACAAACAATGATTCAACTTAGGCTTTCCTTGCGTAGAGTATGGCAAAACAAAACGAGGTCCGAGATGTCACACACAGCCCAAACAATCTATCTGAAAGATTACAAAGCCCCCAGTCATTTGGTTGATAAGGTTGAATTGACATTCCATTTGGATCCGACCCAAACACGCGTACACTCTCGCATTTGGTTTTGTCCCAACCCAGACACATCTGATCGCCGATTTATCCTACACGGGGAAGGTTTGACATTGGTGTCTGCGCGTATCGACGGTCTTGATGTGACACCAAAGCCCATCCAAGAGGGTATTGAATGCCCTGCCCCTGATGCGCCGTTTCTATGGGAAGCTGAGGTCACCATTAACCCAGCCGCAAATACCGAACTAGAAGGATTATACATGTCAAATGGCATGTATTGCACCCAATGCGAGGCACAAGGTTTTCGCAAAATCACATATTATCCAGACCGACCAGACGTGCTTGCACCGTTTTCGGTTCGCATTCATGGGGATTTGCCGATTTTATTATCGAACGGAAACGCTATGTCCACGGGTGATGGTTGGGCGCAATGGGATGATCCATGGCCCAAACCCGCCTATTTGTTCGCGCTGGTCGCCGGTGATCTGATTGCGCATTCTGATCGCTTTACAACCTGCTCTGGCCGCCAAGTTGATTTGAATATTTGGGTACGCAAAGGTGACGAAAACAAATGTGCCTACGCGATGCAGGCGCTAAAGGCGTCAATGAAGTGGGACGAAGATGTTTATGGCCGCGAATATGATTTGGATGTCTATAACATCGTTGCGGTGGACGATTTCAATTTGGGCGCAATGGAGAACAAGGGTTTAAATATTTTCAACTCTTCATACGTTCTGGCGCACCCTGACATCACAACTGACGAAAGCTTTGAATTGGTGGAAAGCGTGATTGCGCACGAGTATTTCCATAATTGGACAGGCAATCGCATCACCTGTCGAGATTGGTTTCAACTGTGTCTCAAAGAGGGGCTGACTGTGTTTCGCGACGCGCAATTCACGTCGGACATGCGCAGCGCACCGGTGAAACGCATCAATGATGTCACCTTATTGCGCACCCACCAATTCCGCGAAGATAATGGCCCCCTTGCACATCAAGTGCGCCCAGAGAGTTTTATCGAGATAAATAATTTTTACACCTCTACCGTTTACAACAAGGGATCAGAGCTGATTTCAATGCTGAAATCTCTGGTGGGTGACGACAACTATTACAAGGCCCTTGATCTTTATTTCGACCGTCATGATGGTCAAGCAGTCACTATTGAGGACTGGATTAAATCCTTCGAAGACGCCACAGGTCGCGATTTGTCCCAATTTATGCTGTGGTATCGCCAGGCTGGAACGCCTCGGGTTCGGGTTGATGAACGCTTTGACAATGGCACTTTGACGCTTACACTGCACCAAACCATCCCTGATACGCCCGGACAAACGAACAAGGCGCCACATGTCATCCCAATGGCGATTGGCCTTTTGAACCCAGACGGGACCGAAGCCATCCCAACCCAAATCTTAGAGCTGACCGAGCAAAGTCAAAGCTTTACCTTTCCCGGCCTTGCCGAACGTCCAATCCCGTCGGTATTGCGCAATTTTTCCGCGCCTGTGATATTAGAGGGGCAGCGCGATGATGATCGACTGGGGTTTTTGTTGGCCCATGACACAGACCCCTTTGCCCGGTGGGACGCGGGTCAAGAATTGGTGCAAAACGTTTTGGCGCGCATGGTCACACAAGATGCCACCACCGAGGCACGGCTTTTGGACGGCCTCAAAAACAGCCTTTTGGACGCATCACTGGATCCTGCCCTGCGGGCTTATATTATAACCGTTCCATCGACCGAAGCAGTGGCGCGGCACCTGCACGGTTTGGGCGAAATCATTGATCCGATGCGCATATATTCCGCGCGCAGGCGGCTGCAGCTGGATTTTGCCAAATATCTTGGCGATGACCTAAATCGGGTTTACGCGCATTGTGCAACCTCTACGCCCTATTCACCAGATGCGCAGCAATTTGCTGCGCGAGCATTACGCGCAAAACTGTTAGAGCTGCTTACCCTGCGCGACGGCGGAGCCACAGCGCAAAAGGCCTATGACCAAGCAAACAACATGACCGACACGCTTGCAGCATTGACTTCATTGATCAGCATCAATGCAGCAGATGATGCATTGGCAGCATTTGAAAAAAGCTGGGGGCATGAACGCCTTGCCATGGACAAATGGTTTAGTGCGCAAATCGCACATGCCACGCCCGAACGCACCGTATCGGCGGCACGCGCATTGATAAAACATCCTGATTTTACCTTGAAAAATCCCAACCGCGCGCGCGCTGTTTTGATCACAATCAGCCGAAACTTTGGCGGCTTTCACGATCCAAGCGGTGATGCGTATACGCTTTTGGCCGACCAAATCGTGCAAATCGATGCAACCAACCCACAGTTGGCCGCACGCATTTGTGGTGGTTTTTCAGGGTGGAACATGATGGATACAGATCGTCAAACGCGGATGGTTGCGCAGATTGATCGCATTTTAGCAGAACCCGAACTTAGCCGCGACACACGCGAAATCGTTTCGCGGATAAAAGGGTAATGCTCTATCATTTTGAACGTCCCGCTCGATCAACAAAATCTGTTGTCGTGCTTTTGGGGATGATTGGTCTGCTGGCAATGCTTATGCTCGTGTTTCAGGCAAGCTGGATCATCCTCTCTTTTGGGGGGATCATAACGTTGCCTTTGCTTTGGGATATTGTTGCAAACTCCGTTGCGCAGGTCACACTGGATGAAAATACGATAAGCTGGACCATGGGACGCAAAATCGTTGTGGTAGAGCGTCGCGATATTGACCGCATACGCTTTGATACGCGATTGGATGGTTCGCGCAAAATAACACTGTTTCTAAATTATGGCGGCAAGCGCGTCGTCGCACCGCCCTGCACGCCGCCGATCAAAGACATTGAAAGCGTGCTTAAGGCCGCGGGAATCACCTATGAGATCCGACATTTTCATCTACTTTAGTGGACCCGCAATTTTTTCCATTTAGGAAACAATACTTATATTTTATATTCGTTTGGATATATTGCAAAACCAAGGGCCACAATTACACTCTCTATACCTCAAATTTACGCGCCAAAACTCAAGAAATAAGACAAACTTTGCCATGTTTCAGCCTCATTTCAACGTCACATTCTATCGCAACTAAAAGGAGTTCGTTATGCCCTCAGGTGGATTGTTTGCGCGCGCTATAGACACGATGTTTTCATCGTCTGATACACACTGTGTCGATCAGATTATTGCGCGTATTGATGCAGGCGACGAAAGCAATGACCACCTAGGCACCTTGCGCGCCAAATGTGATGTGCCTGTCGCCTCGACTGCGAAGAGGATCAAGTATTCAACTAGTATTTTGCACGCGGACAAAAATTGGTCCGGCAAGAAAACTGGGAACAATTGGGGCAAGAAATTCGTCAGTTTGATGATATGCGGGCAATGACCACAGGTGGCACACCGATTGCTTACATTCTGACCAAAGACACACGCGAAGATATCCTATCGCCAATCGAAAAGGCCCTGCGCGACAAAGACGGCCTGCCGAGTACCGCAGGATTTGCCGAATATCATGAAATCATGCGCGAATACTCCACCGATTATGGCATTGCAGCCATCTTGGCATAGGCGCATATCGACGCTGGCTGGGTATGGCATGATTATGCCCCACACGGCGACAACGAAAGTTTTCTGAAAACCTATCGTCGTCACTTTAGCCTAGCGCAAGAAATCTTGAATAATTTCAACGCACTTGAATTGGGATCACCCATTTTGGCATCCGCCCAATGTGCGGCCCTGCCTGGGCTGACCAATGCACATTTGCGCGCTGTGGATGATTACGAAGATCTGTTAAACCTTGACCCGACAACCCCAAGGAATTTCTTTAATTTTGGCATGCATCTTTTGCCGAAATGGTTTGGCAGTTATGATCTATTGGACACCCAAGCCCGTCGCTTAATCGACGATCTGGATATGATCTAGGGCAACGGGGCTTACGCATTAACTTATATGGGTGCGTTGAACCATGATCTGGGCGCGATTGAAAAAATGGACACGGATCTGTTTTTGGATTCCATGCTCGATATTTTCGAACGGCGCACGGATCAACACACGATAAATTATTACGCGGCCTTTGTGTCGCTGACGCTTGGCGATCATAGCAAGCGCAAAGACAGCAAAACACTGCGGCGCAAGCGGCACAAAATCCTTGAGGCCGTGGATTACATTTTCGAAGAGCATTTAAATGAAATCCATCCCCTACTGTGGTATGACGCGGCAGTCACAGTGAACCCGAACCTGCCAAATGGCGACGAAAATTTTCAAAAAGCCCTGGGGGAACGGATTGCGTTGGAGATTATGGCCTCGCGCAAGCGTGGATGATTTTTTGCGCCAGTGACACTGTGTGCCGCGAAAGGTGATTGAATCCTCAACAATGATTGGGTACACCCGCATCAAACGTGATAACGCAGGTGATACAACATGCTAGATTTGACCTTTGAAACCCCGAAACCCAAAGTCATCGCTGGGGCAAAACACGATTGGGAATTGGTCATCGGGATGGAGGTACATGCCCAAGTCGCATCAAACGCGAAACTGTTTTCAGACGCGTCCACGCAATTCGGCAATGAACCCAATTCAAACGTGTCTTTCGTTGACGCGGCAATGCCCGGCATGTTGCCCGTGATCAACGAATTCTGCGTTGAACAAGCGGTGCGTACAGGATTGGGGTTGAAAGCGGAAATCAACCTTTGGTCAGCGTTTGATCGCAAAAACTATTTCTATCCTGACCTGCCCCAAGGATACCAAATTTCACAGCTCTATCACCCGATCGTTGGCGAAGGCGAAGTTATCGTGGACATGGTCCCAGGTGTGGCGCGTCGCGTGCGCATCGAACGCATCCACATGGAACAAGACGCGGGCAAATCAATCCACGATATGGATCCCAACATGTCCTTTGTTGACCTGAACCGCACAGGCGTCTGTTTGATGGAAATCGTCAGCCGCCCTGACATCCGTGGCCCAGAAGAGGCGGCCGCCTATGTCGGCAAACTGCGCCAAATCATGCGCTATCTAGGCACTTGTGACGGCAACATGCAAAACGGCAACCTGCGCGCGGATGTGAACGTATCGGTCTGTTTGCCAGGTCAGTACGAAAAATACCAAGCAACGGGTGATTTTTCCCATCTGGGCACGCGGTGTGAAATCAAAAACATGAACTCGATGCGGTTCATCCAACAAGCAATCGAGGTCGAAGCACGTCGCCAAATCCAGATCATTGAATCGGGTGGCAAAGTTGACCAAGAAACCCGTTTGTACGATCCAGACAAGGGCGAAACACGGTCCATGCGGTCAAAAGAAGAGGCGCATGATTACCGCTATTTCCCTGATCCCGATTTGTTACCCCTAGAAATCGAACAGGCATGGGTCGATGACATCGCCGCCAACCTGCCCGAATTGCCAGACGAGAAAAAAGCACGCTTTGTGAATGATTTCGGCCTGTCCGAATATGACGCCAGCGTGTTGACCGCCGAATTGGACGCCGCCCATTATTTTGAAGCCGTGACCAAAGGCCGCGATGGAAAAATGGCGGCAAACTGGGTCATCAACGAATTGTTCGGCCGTTTGAAAAAAGACGACCGCGACATCACCGATTGCCCCGTTTCCCCCGATCAATTGGGCGGCATTATCGAGCTGATCCAAAAAGGCGACATCAGCGGCAAGATCGCCAAAGACCTGTTTGAAATCGTCTATACCGAAGGTGGCAACCCCGCCGAGATCGTCGAAGCCCGCGGCATGAAACAGGTGACAGACACAGGCGCCATCGAAAAAGCCGTGGATGACATCATCGCCGCCAACCCCGATCAGGTCGAAAAAGCCAAAGCCAACCCAAAACTGGCGGGTTGGTTCGTTGGCCAAGTGATGAAAGCCACCGGCGGCAAGGCCAATCCCAAAGCTGTCAACGACATCGTATCGGCAAAATTAGGGCTGTAATTGTCGACATACCTGCAACAAAAAAGGCGGACCTTGGTCCGCCTTTTTTAATCTATTTACGATTACTCAGGCACCGACAATTCCAACGCCAGAGCATGAATCTCGGCCACCAACTCCGCCCCCAGCGCCGCATGCACCGCACGGTGCCGCGCAATACGAGACATCGCCACAAATGCATCCGCTGTCATGCGCACACGGTAATGCGTTTCACCGTCGCTATACCCACCATGCCCGCGGTGCTGTTCACTTTCGTTTATGACCTCTAACGCCAGCGGCGCAAAAGCCGCGGTTAATGCGTTGTGTATTCTGTCTGCTTTCGTCATATCGCTGCCTTGGTGTTTTTGATGTCTGCAGGAACGCTATGTCAGGACGCCCCGATTGAAAAGCCAAAACCTTTTAAAGACCTGCAATCCATAGATAAAGTGGCAGACCTATCATGATGTTGAACGGAAAGGTCACCCCCAAAGACAGTGTCAAATATACCCCTGCCTGCGCCTGAGGCAACGCAACACGCATCGCGGCGGGGACCGCGATATAGGACGCTGATGCCGCCAAAACCATTAACAGGAAAGTATTGCCTGTCTCTAACCCCAGCACACGCGCGCCGCCATAGGCCAGCGTTGCCGAAATCAATGGCATCAGCGCGCCAAAGCCAAAAACCGATAACGCCAGCGCGCCGCGGTTTTCGATCAAATTACGACCCGCAGACAGGCCCATATCCAACATAAAGATACATAAAATACCGGTGAACGGCCCCACGACAAACGGTGCAATCATGTCCATGCCGCGATCTTTCGTCAACGCGCCAATTGCGAATGACCCCACCAAAAGAACAATCGACCCATTGGCCAACAGCTCTTTGATATTTGGCTTGGTGATATCTGTGCTGGGTGTGGCGCGGCGCGCAATCCACAGGGCAGAGAGGATGGCAGGAACCTCCATCAAAGCAGCAATTGCAATCATATAGCTTTGGTACGCAATCCCTTGTAATTCCAACATATTAGATGCGGCCACAAAGGTTACAATTGAAATTGAACCGTAATGCCCCGCCACCGCAGCCGCATTCAATCGATCCAGCCGCGTCATGGTCCGCAATAATCCATAGGCCAGAAAGGGCAATCCAAACGACAGCACGATCCCCATGATTGCAGCCCACAAAAAATCAAGTCCCAGACTGTGATCTGCAAGCGAATGCCCACCCTTAAACCCGATGGCCAGCAATAAATATAGCGACATAAATTTCGCCGCACCGCTGGGGATGGTTAAATCGCTTCGCACCACTGCGGCGATCAGGCCTAGAACAAAGAATAAAATCGTCGGAACAGCAAGGTTATCAACCAAAACCAAAATTGAACTTGGCATAAGATTCTCCATTTTTGGGGGTTGATGTCCCAAGCACTTTCATAGTTAAAATACAAATAAACTTGATTTAATATAGTTTAAGGCTATCAAAATGCGCCCAACGCTGAGGCAAATGGAATATGTGGTCACGATCCATCGCTTGGGTCGATTTGGTCTGGCCGCTGAATTGCTTAATGTCAGCCAGCCCAGCCTATCGGCGCAGCTGGCTGCGATTGAAAATGAATTGGGTGTCGTTTTATTTGAACGCGGCCGCACGGGGGTACGCACAACGGCCAAAGGCGAAGACTTTGTCAAACATGCGCAAAAAATCCTTAGTGCTGTCGAAGATTTGCGACATAAAATGCAAAGCACCTCGCCCTTTGATGGACGGCTTAAACTGGGGGTTTTGCCATCGCTAGCGCCCTATTTGTTGCCACGTGTGGTCAAACGGATCCACCAAAAACAACCTGACTTACGGATCATCGTCCGAGAGGAAAGCACCAAAACGCTTGAAACCGGCCTTAAGGCTGGGGAATTTGATGCCATTATTTCAACGCCAGAGGATCACCCAAACACCATCCAACACAGTCTGTTTCAAGAACCGTTCTGGATTGCGGCCGCAACCGATGATCCAATCCTTTCACAGGATGGCCCGATTGACATCACTCAGCTTACTAATCGGCGACTATTGACTTTGGACAACGGCCACCGGCTTGCGAAAATCGTCTATGACTTGGCGGCCCAAGTAAATGCAACAGTTTCGGACGACTTTGAAGGCACAAGCCTGCAATCTGTTCTATTAATGGCCGCCACCGGCGCGGGCATCGGAATCATACCCGAGCTTTTTGCCCGACAAAACATGCGTGAGCGCGAAGAAATCTGTGTGCGTCCGATCAATGCCCCAGATATCGCCCGCAGGATTGCGGTCCTCTTTCGGACGGGGACCCCTGAACATGATGGGCATCAATTTTTGATTGAATGCTTACGCGACAGCGCCGCGCACCTTGGGCTTGGCCTGCTGCGCCATTGACCCCGAAAGTGTCCGTGTTTGCTGCATATTTCGAACAATGCGCACGGCCCTTTCAATAAAAAATTTATAAAATAGTCGTTTTTTAGGACAGAGCCCCTTCAATTCATCGCGCAACGGTCTATGATGTGGCCCTTGAGTCGAAAAGGTGAAATTATGTCCAAATCAGATCCCTTTGGTTTTGACCTGTCTGTGTCATCCGCAAAAAAGAAAAATCCGCGCGGACGCCGCAGCATTTCTGGTGCGTCTGACACGTCTGTGCGTACCTGCGAACATGATGGCTGTACCGAGGCGGGTCAATTTCGTGCGCCAAAATCCCCCGATGTCCTGGACGATTATTTCTGGTTCTGTACCGATCACATCCGTGAATATAACCAGAAATGGAATTTCTTCACCAACCAGACCGAAGCGGAAATGAATGCCCAAATGTCCAAGGACAAAGTCTGGGAACGCCAAACAAAATCGTTCCGCGATCCAGAGGCACGTGCATGGGCGCGCCTTGGTATCGAAGATCCGCACCAGGTTTTGGGCACAAACGCCACCAAAAATCCGGGCCGTGCTGGATCGACCGCGGGCCACACCCGTCGTCTTGCGCCAACAGAGCGTAACGCATTAGAGATTTTGGATGCGAAAGACACTTGGACAAAAGCAGAAATTCGAAAAGCTTACAAAGACTTGATCAAGGTTCTTCATCCTGACATGAACGGTGGCGACCGCAGCCAAGAAGACGAACTGCAAAAGGTTGTCTGGGCATGGGATCAGATCAAAGACAGCCGCAGCTTTAAGTGATTGACACCGATTGAATGGGGCACGTAAGCTTGCCCCATTATTCATTTTCGGGTGTTAGATGTAGCTAATTTTATACGTCGGTAACCACAATTATTCCAGTTGGTCTATGCGTGCAGGTGTGCTGCTGCGGGCCTTTGTCCCTAATTTTACCGAAACGCTTTTGCATTTCGACGGATTTGGACCCGGATCCGCGTTTAAAAAAACTGCGGGGGCACTTTCGCCTACGGCAACTGTGCCCATCTTGGTTGACACAGACGCACGTGAAACCTTTGGCGACCCTTTGACCATCTGGGATACGCTAGCGATTGCTGAATATATCGCCGAATACACCGACGATGCCGTTTGGCCCAAAGACAGGGTCATGCGCGCCCAGATGCGCAGCCTGTGCGCAGAAATGCATGCAGGATTTCACACACTTCGCTCGAATTGCCCGATGAATATTGGCCCAGATCTTTCGCAGACCGGCAAAATCATTTGGCAAGACCATGCAGACGTGCGTGCGAATGTTGATCGGCTTGTTGCGGCATGGTCGGCCGCATTGTCCCGATCAAACGGCCCGTTCTTGGGCGGCAACTTTGGCGCCGTTGACGCCTATATCACGCCAGTGGTGATGCGTCTTGATACCTATGGTCTGCCTGTACCGCCGGAAATGCGCGCCTATATGGATCGTGTTATAGCATTTCCTGCCGTGGCCGACTGGATCAAAACCGCGATAGAAACTGCGGTTTTCATTGATTTCGAGGAACCCTATCGTTCATCGCCAGATATATAATTTGGTGTCCCTTTATGATCGGCGGTCTGATCCGACGTTATTACAACATGCTCAAAAAAGGCGCGGGCCACAGGCCCACGCTTTTGTCGGATTGCGCAGCAATTCGAAACCAAAATCGTATCAGGCGGCTTTGAAAACCAAGCTTACGCCGTTGATACAATGACGCATGCCCGTGGGCGCAGGGCCATCGTCAAAGATGTGACCCAGATGTGACCCGCAGCGGCGGCAATGACATTCGGTGCGCAGCATAAAGAACTTGCGGTCTTCGCGTGTTGCAACGGCATTGTCTTGCGCTTGGTAGAAACTCGGCCAGCCTGTCCCGGAATTGAATTTATGCTCGGATGAATACAGGGCCAAATCACATCCGCGGCAATGATACATGCCCGCGTCATAAAGTTTGTCCAGCGGAGATGTAAAGGCGCGCTCAGTGCCCTCTTTGCGCATAACATCATATTGTAATGGCGTTAACATCGCGCGCCATTCTTCGTCTGTGCGCATGATTTCAAATGTTTCTTCCGATTTTGCAGATGCTTTAAAT
>Ga0182093_1540056_pt1 | contig 10527 bp, 4 predicted proteins | sample 041ome_21_FD_127776 | JGI IMG/M metagenome (GOLD analysis project Ga0182093, IMG submission 127776) | Metatranscriptome of coastal salt marsh microbial communities from the Groves Creek Marsh, Georgia, USA - 041411BS metaT (Metagenome... | ecosystem: Environmental > Aquatic > Marine > Intertidal...
AGCGCTTCGATCCGAAGAATTTGCCTAAAGACGCCGAGATCTTTCAAAGCGATTCGGAGGAAGAAAGAATGTTCGACGAGGCGTTGGCGAAAGTTACGGAGGAAGAAATGCTTCGAGAATCCGCTTCAGAATCTAGTGATGACAATGAAGATGAAGATGAAGATTCTTCTTCTTCTTCTTCTTCTTCTTCTTCTTCCTCATCATCAGAATCTAAATCTGAATCCGACGACGAGGAGGAAGGAGACGAGGAGCTCAAGAAGAAAATCCAGACGCAGCTCAAGAAAGAGTTTGCTGATCCGGTTTCGTCGGAATCGGAATCGGAATCGGAATCGGAAGAAGAAGATATTCAAGGCACGGCGAAGAAACCTGCGGCGGCGACTCCAGGAAGCACGGCAACAAAAAAGAGAAAAGCAGATGAGAAGAGCGAACCAGAATCTGAATCCGACAGTGAAGACGAATCATCTGAGTCGGAATCAGAAGAGCCAGTCAAGGGCACCAGCCAGAAAAAAGTGAAATCGCCGGCTTCTACGCGAAAGGAAATCTTAGAAAAACCAAAGAAAGAAGCGTCTTCGGACGAGTCATCATCATCATCATCATCATCAGAAGAAGAAGAAGAAAAAGATGAGTCTTCTAGTAGTAGCAGTAGCAGCAGCAGCGGCAGCTCGTCTTCTTCATCTTTGGAAGAGGAGGTAGAGAAGAAAGAAGAGAAAACGCCAGAAACTGCGACGAAGAAAAACGCCGAACAATACACCATCGATTTGATCAAGTACTTGAAAGCGCACGGGAAGACAAAGATGGCCGCCTTGGCTGGGAAGGTGAAAAAGCCGCAGTCGATAGCGATGAAGTTCAAGGACTTTGTGAAAATGCGACCGGATGAGTTTAAAATTTCAGGAGAAGATATCGAATTGAAATAGAGCGATCAATGCGTTGTTGTTGAATATATATTCTGTAGTTCACTTTAATTATTAATATCCTCTTTCTTATTATTCTCGTTCTTTTTCAATTAGAAACTCGAGGCGGCTCCAATCGTCGCTCTCGGGATCGCAAACCATCCAGTGCCGTTGTTGATGGACATGAAAAAGTCGCAAAACACGAGACTCAAAATCGCCATCAATTTCATCAAAATATTCAACGCCGGTCCGCTGGTATCCTTCAACGGATCGCCGACGGTATCACCAACAACCGCGGCTTTATGGCACTCCGACCCTTTCTTCTGTCTCTCCGAAATCATAATCATGGACCCGTCCATGTTTCTTAAAATCTCTCCCGTAAACGGTCCGTCCTCTGGATCGTCTCTCGCGCGCGAACGCTTCGGCACGTCAATGTACAAGCCACCCTTTTCGACGTACTTCTTGGCGTTATCCCAGGCACCGCCCGTGTTCGAGGCGGAGATGGCGAGCTGCACGCCGGATGCTAACCCACCGGCGAGTAAACCGACGACGGCTTCGACGCCAAACAAGGTGCCCGTGATGATCGGCGCGGCCATGACGAGGCATGCCGGCGGAATCATTTCTCTTAAACTCGCGTCCGTGGAGATTTTGATGCATCTGGCGTGATCCGGCGGCGCGTGACCTGGGGCACCTTCGAGTAAACCCGGGATGGTATCGAACTGTCTCTTGACTTCCTTCACCATCTCCATGGCAGCAATACCGACCGACTTCATGGTCATCGCAGAGAACCAATACGGAAGCATACTTCCGATGAGCAAGAACGCAAAGACCACCGGGTTGAGCATGTTGACGCCGTTTTCGAGAACTTTCGATCGCGTGACGAACGCCGCCGTCAAAGCCAACGATACCAACGCCGCGGAGCCAATTGCGAACCCCTTACCGATCGCTGCGGTCGTGTTACCGGCCGCATCTAACGCGTCTGTCTTGTCCCTGACCGATTCCGGAAGTTCCGCCATTTCGGCGATGCCACCGGCGTTGTCACAAATCGGACCGTACACGTCAATCGCCAAGCAGGTTGGCAACGTACCTAACATACCCAACGCGCACAAAGCGACGCCAAACATGTCTGCCATAGAAAAGGCGATGAACACGCAGAGCGCAAGCATGGTGATTGGAATCACGCACGATTTATAACCCAACGCTAAGCCGTAGATGATGTTCGTCGCGGCGCCGGTTTCCGTCGATCTCGCGACTTCTCTCACCGGAGCGTACGAGTGCGACGTGTAGTATTCAGTGACAAAGCCAATTATCAAACCACCCCAAAGACCAGCGGCGATGCACGCAAACGCGGCGTGCGGACCATTCGTGACGCACTTGGAGGAGACGACGCCATCCACGCACGCCACGGCAAAGGTTCTACCGCCCAAGTAAAATTCTTGCGGCATGAAGATGCGGCACAACGGGTACACGCAAATCGTCATCGCAAGCGTGGAAAATGTCAACTGTTTCTTCAACACTTGTTCCACGCTCGCTTCGTTTCTGACCGGGTCTAAATCCGTAGCGATAAAAGACACCGCGGCGCACGCCAAGATGCCGATGGACGAGATGTACAACGGAAACATCAACGTATCCCAACCAGCGGAAACTAAATCCACAGATTCCGCACCGATGACTAAAGCAGCGCACGTCGCTTCCGCGAAAGAACCAAACAAATCAGAACCCATACCGGCAACGTCACCGACGTTATCGCCAACGTTATCGGCAATCGTCGCCGGATTTCTGGGATCGTCCTCCGGGATACCCGCGACAACTTTCCCGGCTAAATCCGCGCCAACATCCGCAGCTTTGGTGTAAATCCCACCGCCAACTCTTCCGAACATGGCAATGGATGATCCACCCAAACCGAAACCGGCGATGCACTCGAAGAGTTTGACCGCTTCGCCGCCTTGAATGCTAAACGCGCCGGAGTAGCAAATCATGATGAAGTACATCACCAACAATCCCAAACCGGATAACGCGAAACCCATAACTGCCCCACCTCTAAAGGCGCAATTGAACGATTCTTTCCACGCTTCGCTGTTGTTATCTTTCGCCGCACTCATCGTGCATCGAGCGTTGGAAAAGACCGCGATCATCATGCCGATGTAGCCGGAAACCATACTCGTGACGCCGCCGACCACAAACGCGAACGCCGTGAGGGAGCCAACTTTGAAGTCCCATCCATCGTCCGTTCTGGAGACAAAAATGGAAATGAACACGCCCATAGCGGCTAAGAAGTACACGCACATGCGATATTCAGCGGCCAAAAACGCTTTCGCCCCTTCTTGAATATCCCGGTAAATCTGCCTCAACTTGCGATATTGATCCCCGCCATTGGCACCGGATTCGAGTTCATCCCCGACTGATTCCATTCGTCGCATCAACAAGTCATCGTCGTCCTGCCCTCGCGTGGCTCGGTACAACTGTATCCTGTTGATCTTCTTGTACATAAAAAACGCAAAGATTAAGCCGAAAATCGCCGGAGTGATGATGAGTAAAGACCCCATGATTTCTTCCAGAACTAAAGAAGAAGAGTTTGCGCCTCCTTGCAATGGCATCAAAACCCACCAACAAGAGAGGTTCTTCTTTTAAAAAAATCAAATTTCAAAGAAGAGAACGACGACTTTTGTCACGCGACCGAGGAGTGAGTGCTCTCTCGTCTCTCGTTTCTCGCGCGCGTGTGTGTGCGCGTGCGTGCGTGTATAGGGAAGAAACAAAGCGCGCGTGAGTGACGATTGGATATTCTTTTCGTTTTTAATCTTAATTTCTCGAGGAGCTAAAAAACCATCTCACCGTACTCAGGAGTGAATGACAGCCATCAATTTCCTTCCTCCTCGCTTTCAATCCTTGAAGCGAAAAAAGCGAGTGAGATTGAGAAAACGAGCGAAAGAATTTTTCCTTTTTTAAAGTACAGAGTTCTAATACGTCTACACGTGCTGCTATTCCTACAGAAACTCTCTCTTTTTCTCTCTTTGTTGCCCTTATGTTATACAATCTCGCCGTCCTCGGCGGCGTCTTGGATGAGCATCGGCGCGTCTTCTTTTTGTTCTCGCTCTTCTCTCGTCGTCTGAATCGTCGTCGTCCCGGCGCCGCTTTGGTGAGTATTGTTGGCGTTTTTATTCGTATTCTCGACGACGGCTTCGACGACGACGACGTCTTCGATTTCTCCGGGGAGTTTCGTGATGCTCGCGAGCGCGGTTTCTAAAGCCGCCAGCGCTTCGTTCGTTTCTTTTTCCTCGTCTAGGTTTTCTTTTTCTAACCGCGCGATTTCCTCTTCCAGCGCTTTCAACGTCCGCTCCGAGACTTTCTTCTCCGGCAATTCGCCAATCTCCGCTCTCAATTTTTCTCTGCGAACTTCCGATTTCCCATCCTCTCTCAACGCTTTCACCTCTGATTTCAACCTTTTCACCTCCTCTTCCGTCTCCATGAACTTCTTCTCTAAACGCGCCAACTCTTTTTCGTACGTCGTGATTTCTCTCTCCGCCGCTCGTTCCGCGTGTTTCAACTTCCGCACCACGTCTTGCTCGTACTTCGCCATCTCTCGGTCTAAAATTTTCCGACGGTCGAGGACGACGTCGTCGCTCTCCTCGTTACCAATCGCTTTCCCTAAACTCACGAACGCTTTGGCGATTAAATCCACCGGAACGTCTTTCCCCGGAACGCCCGATGCTTGGCCTATTTTCACGTAATGTTTTAACATTTCCATCAACCGCGCGTGGATTTGAACGTTTTCGTTGGAATCGTCGTCGTTGTTCTCTGCTGCTTTTTCCTGAGGATGATGATGCCGATGACCAAATTTCGACGACGACGACGTCACTGCCTCTCCATCTCTCCTCTTCTTTTCCTCCTTTTGCTCCGTTTCTTCCGTCTCTTTCATCGTCATCATTTCCACGTCGTCGTTCATATCATCATCATCATCAACACCTGGTGGCTCTGGCGTCTCATCGTCATCATTTTTCTTTTCCCTCCTCCCCTTAGGCGTCGATTGAGGCGACACGAACTTCGTGTGCGTCGCCTGAGTCGCCGCGTTGATCGTGGTCACCACTTTTTCACTCCTAAAGGTGGGAGGAGGAGGAGGAGGAGGCATGATGTTCTTCTTCTTCTGTGGTGTGATTTTGTGTGTCGCAAAAACAACAAGGGTAATGAGCAACTAAAAGAAGAACGTTTTTTTGCAGAAAGCGAAAAAGCGAGAAAGAAAGAGAAGCCAAAAAAAGCAAAAAAAACAGGAAAAAAAAAGCAGACAGAAGAGTTCAGGATATTTTTTTGTGCTTTTTCTGTCAATTTGCGGCCAAAATGGCTCCTCTTTGAGAAAGAACAGCTTCATAATAATCTTTATTATATATCTGATAGAACTCATCAAAGAAGAAGACAAAGAAACAGAAGAGATAAAGAAGAGAGACACACGAAAAAAATGGTGATGGTGGCGTCCAACTCCGGCGTGATCGGCAAAGGCAACGCGTTGGAAACGATAAGCAAAGAAGTGACGCAACTTTCCGGCCGAGGCGGTCTGACCGGTTTGTCTGTGATTTGGGGCATCGTGACGGTCGCGCAAATCGTCTCCATGCGTTCGAAAGAAGAAGAAGAGAGCAGTACTACGAATAATAATAATAATAATAGTTTTAATTTAATGCCGCAAGAAAACGTCGCGGCGTGGGCGTGCACGTTCAGCGCACTCGCGGGTATTTGCGCGTTGGTGTATGCGATTCAGTTGGCGAAGTCTGTGCTCGCGCAACCGGCGGGGAACGCGCGAATGCAAGAGATCGCTTCGGCTATTCAGGAAGGATCGAGAGCGTTTCTCGCGACGGAGTATAAATGGCTGTCGGTGTTTTGCGCGGTGACGTTTTTGTTCGTCTCGGTGGGGATTTCGTTTGCAACGGGGGTGTGCTTTGTTTTTGGAGCTGGGTTGAGCGCGGCGACCGGATGGATGGGGATGAGCATCGCCGTTCGAGGGAACGTGAGAACGGCGGCGGCGGCGGTGCACGGATTGGATCCGGCGTTGCGGGTGGCGTTTAACACCGGGACGGTTATGGGGATGTTAGTGGTCTCTTTTGGTATTTTGGGGTTAGCTGTGGCGTTTATTTTCTTCGAATACACGCAGAATAGCGCGCAAGAGGCGTTGACGACTTTGGCTGGGTTTGGGTTCGGCGCGAGTTCAATCGCGCTGTTCGCGAGAGTCGGCGGGGGGATTTATACGAAAGCCGCCGACGTTGGGGCGGATTTAGTTGGTAAAGTGGAAGCGGGGATTCCGGAAGACGATCCCAGAAACCCGGCGACGATTGCGGATAACGTCGGGGATAACGTCGGGGACGTCGCCGGTATGGGCGCGGATCTGTTCGAGTCGTACGTCGGGTCGATCATCGCCGCGGCAACGTTAGGGTTAGAAATTCACGGCCAACGAGGGGTTGCGTTGCCGTTTTATATCGCCGGTGGGGGCATTTTCTGCGCGATTATTGGTACGTTGTTCGTGAGAACGCAAGAAGGCGCGAGCCAAGAGCAGTTATTGACGGCGATGCGTAACGGAACGATTTCCGCGAGTTTGTGCGTGTTGATGTTCTGCGGGTTCGTGATTCCGGCGATTGGGCTCGCGACGCCTTTGAAAGTCTATTTTACCGTTTTCACTGGGCTGTTGTCGGGTGTTTTGATTGGCGCTGCGACGGAGTATTCCACGTCGCACGCGTTTTGGCCGACGAGAAGTATCGCCGCGGCGGCGGAGACGGGGCCCGCGACGGTTTTGATTCAAGGTTTGGCCGTCGGTATGTTTTCCACGGCGCCGCCGATTGTGATTATTGTGATAGCGATTGTTGTTTCTATGTCCTTGACGGGTGTGTTCGGCGTCGCGATTGCCGCGGTTGGGATGTTGTCCACGCTGGGCGTCACGTTAGCCACGGACGCGTACGGACCGGTGGCGGATAACGCCGGGGGCATCGCGGAAATGGCGGAGATGCCGCCTGAAATCAGAGACCGAACGGACGCTTTAGATGGTTTAGGAAACACCACCGCGGCAACTGGTAAAGGATTTGCCATTGGGTCCGCGGTGTTGACCTCTTTGGCGTTGTTGACGGCATTTCAAAAAGCCGTTTCGGTGAAAGGCACGGATTTGTCCGTCGATATCATCGCCAACGCGAAAGTCATGCCAGGTTTGTTAATCGGCGGGGTCTTGCCGTTCGTATTTTCTGGGTTCACCATGTTAGCGGTCGGTCGATCCGCGGGGTCGATCATCGAAGAAGTTCGAAGACAGTTCCGCAACGGTATCTTGGAAGGTTTGGTGAAACCGGATTACGCCGCGTGCGTCGACATCGCGACGAGAGCGAGTTTGAAAGAAATGGTCGCTCCGGGCGTGATGGCGGTGATTGTGCCAATCATGGTTGGTATTTTTATGGGACCGGAAGCGTTGGCGGGCGTTTTGACGGGAAGTATCGTCTCTGGATCGACGATGGCGATTATGATGGCCAACGCCGGCGGCGCGTGGGACAACTGCAAAAAGTACGTCGAGGCGGGCGCGCACGGCGGGAAAGGCTCGGAGTGCCATAAAGCGGCAGTAGTTGGCGATACGGTTGGTGACCCGTTCAAAGATACCAGCGGGCCGAGTTTGAACATCTTGATCAAGTTGATGAGCGTCATCGCTTTAGTCATGGCACCGTTGTTGAAAAGAATGTGGATTGAGAACATCTTATAATATTTTAAACGACTTCTCTTGTGACTTGTGACGAGCGAGGACTGATTATGATAAACGTGTGTGTGTGAGAGAGATAGGAAGGGAGAAAGACAATTAATACTAACCAAGGTACCAGGTACCTGGAGGTACTCAGATACTAATAATACACCTACTACTCGTTTTTCTTTGAAATGCTACTACTGTTGTTTATTCCTCCATCTCCTCGTCGTCCTCGTCTTGATCGTACATTTCGAATCCTCCTTCCCTGTTATTCAAATCTCTCAAATCGATCGGGTTATCGTCGTACTCATCGTGCGGCACGTATCGAGGTAATTTTACCGCAGCGATATCGATCAAACACAACTCTAACATTTCTTGAGAGAACTCGCACAATGGGTTTAAACCCAGCGCTTTGTGGTAACTCGCCACCGCGTTTTCTAAACTCGTCACGTCCAGAAAATTCGCTTTCATTTGGTACGCGAAACCTAGCGCGCTGTGCGTGGACGAGATATTCGGCCGCAACGCGATGGCTTGTTCGTAACACGCGATGGATTCTTCGAATCGTTTCAGTTTTCGCAAACAATGCGCCAGATTCACGACGCACGGCTCCCAACGCTCCAACTTTTGCGAGCTCAATCGAGAGGCTAACGCGACGACGTCGTGTTCTTCCGATTTGACCGTGGCATGTTGCGGCGACGGACTCGTGCTAATGCTCGTGCTAGATCCTCCTCCAGTGGCTAGCCACAGCGCGTCTCTCAAAAACTGCTCGGCTTCTAAATATTCTTTTCGTTTGTACGCGGAAACGCCCAACTCGTTTTGGACCAAAGCGTCCGTCGGATTCAATTCCGCCGCTTTTTCGAAGAAGCTTCGCGCAAAGGAAGCGTTGTTCGAACCGCGACTGTATTCCATCCCGGCGCACAAAACGGGAACGTGCATACCTGGAAACAATCTCGAGGCAGTTCGATACGCCGCGACGGCTTGGTCGGATTCGTCTTGCATGGCGAAAGCGTGGCCGAACGCGATCCACGCCGGTGCGAACGCTTGGTCTGCAACTGTCGATTTCCCGAAATACCGTCTCGCGTCGTCGAATCGCTTCGCGACGAGGTAATAACATCCGACCGCGTACCAAGAAATCGCGTGTTTGGGATACAAAGCGGTTAAATCGTGCGCAATCTTGTACAAATCGTTCGATTTCTTCAAATCCACCGCCGAGGCGAGGTACGCCGGCAACGATTCCACGTCGAATCTCGACGGCGCGGACGATTTAGCGGCTATTCTTTGCATCTCTTCGAAACACTTGCGCGTTTCGCCTCTGTTGTAAAGCCATTCGGCGCGTTTCGCACGCAGAAAAGGCGCGTCACGCAAGATTTCGAGCTCTGGAGAGGAAAAGGACGTCGTCGTCCCCGTCGTTACTCCCGAGACCGGCGTCGATTGATTGTGTTGTTGCGATTGCATCTGCGTCTTCTTCCTCGGGCTCCTCCTGGACGGCGAAAGCGTCTTTGCCGGACTTCCTTTCACTGGCGGCGTCGCTGCGCTTCTGAGCCTATCTCCTCTTCTTCCTCCTCCTCCTCTCGTAGAAAAAGTATTCGTCGAATCTCTCAACGCCGCGCCAAAATCGTCCTCCTCGAACCGTCCCGCAATCGCGTCGTACATCGCTCGCATCCACTCGTCCCCTTCCTCGAATCGCAAACTCTGCACCACCTCTTTCTCTTTCTTCATCGGCAGCGCGTGCGATTTCGTCAACGCTTCGTAACTATCGTACAACATCGGATCTAAGATGAGAGAGATTTGGAACCATCTCGCGCTCGCGTTTCGAGCGTCCAACTGGTCGTGCACCTTCCCGCGAACGTGTGCCGATATAGCTCTTAACTGGTCCAGTCCGTCGTCCTGTTTCATCGCCACTAAATCTCTGCCATCCTCGTCGTCTCCGTTAAGAACGCTGTTGTTATTATTATACACCGAGGGCGTCCCGACGTGGTTCGCTCCGACCACGTCCCCGGTAAACGCGTGATTCGACGACTGCCCTCCGAAATCCACCAAACCGTCCAACTCGCACATTTTCAAGCACTCCTCGAATTTCCTCGATTTATACAAGCACCGACTGGCTAACACGCTCATCTCTCCGAACTCGTCTAAATAGTTTTCCTCTTCTTTGTTTCCTCCTCTTTCTCCTTTCTTCTTCTTCATGATTTCCATCGCTCGCGCGTGTTGCCCGTCCTCGTGGAGAATGGACGCGAACGCGTACACGTCCGATTTCTTTTCCCGTTCGAACGTCGTCAAAGTCGTCGTCGCAAAATCGTGCGTTTCTTCTTCATCTTCGTTCTTCATCTTCATCTTTTTCTTCTTCTTCTTCTTCACGACGAACTTGACTAACGCGCTGCTCATGACGCAACAATTTTCCGCGAAAAAGAGCGCGGAAGATCTCAACCCGTGCTTGTTTTCTCGCGCGGCATCTCGTCGCGAGCGAAGTTTTGATAACGTCTGTTGGAGTGTTGGTACGCATCTCTCGTCGTCGTCGTCGAATTCCTCCTCCTCGTCCTCGAACGCTCCGTCGTCCATCATCTTCGTCTCTCTCTCTCTCTTCTTTTTGTGCTGCGCTTTCTCTGAAACTTTTTGAATTTTCTTTGCTTTAGCATTTAGGGTTGCATACAAACCCTAAAACACAGAAGAGCTCAAAAACCCTCCTTCTCGCCTCTCATCAGACATCATCTCCTCCACAAAACACAACGCCAGCCTTCGTTCGCTAAAAGGCATAGAGACTTTACACACGCTTTAATAAGAAAGAAGAAGTCTTGTTGAACAAAAACGTAGAAGAAGAAGAACAAATATGTTAATTTCCAAAGCGAACAGAAACGAGGTGTACAAGTACCTCTTTAAAGAGGGCGTCGTCTACGCGAAGAAAGATTACTCTTTGCCGCAACACCCGGACATTCCGGTGCCGAA
>Ga0182093_1238862_pt1 | contig 10491 bp, 6 predicted proteins | sample 041ome_21_FD_127776 | JGI IMG/M metagenome (GOLD analysis project Ga0182093, IMG submission 127776) | Metatranscriptome of coastal salt marsh microbial communities from the Groves Creek Marsh, Georgia, USA - 041411BS metaT (Metagenome... | ecosystem: Environmental > Aquatic > Marine > Intertidal...
GCTGGCCATGCCGCCTGACGATCCGTTGACTGCAGATGAGGTGGCCCTGCTTGCCGCTTGGATCGATGCAGGGGCGGCGCATCCAATGGGGTCGCTCGAACCGGTGGCCTCGCAGCCTGATCGGCTTGCAGCCCGTGATCACTGGGCCTTCGCCCCGTTGACCCGACCGTCCCTTCCCTCAGGCACTGAAGGCCATCCGATCGATCGCTTCCTGGCAGGCCCACTGGCTCAAGCTGGCCTCGAGCCCACGCCGCAGGCAGACCCGGCCACCCTGGTGAGACGGCTTGCGTATGACCTGACGGGGCTTCCTCCAACCCCTGACATGATTGATGGGTTCGTCGCGGATCCGTCTGCAGACGCGTTGGCGGACCTCGTCGACAGCCTGCTCGCCTCGCCTCGCTACGGTGAGCGATGGGGGCGACACTGGCTCGACGTGGTGCGGTATGCCGACTCTAACGGCCTCGATGAGAACGTCGCCCACGGCAACGCGTGGCGGTATCGCGACTATGTGATTGCGGCGTTGAACGCAGATAAGCCCTTTGATGCGTTTGTCCGTGAACAGCTCGCTGGCGATCTTCTCGTCACGGATACCGACACTCCCGAGCGGAAGGCTGAACTGCTCACTGCCACCGGCTTCCTGGTGCTTGGTCCCAAGGTGCTTGCTGAGGGGGACGAGACCAAACTGCAGATGGACATCATTGATGAGCAGATCGATACAGCTGGCAAGGCGTTTCTCGGCCTGGCCTTGGGCTGTGCCCGATGTCATGACCACAAGTTTGATCCGGTGAGTCAGGCCGACTACTACGCAATGGCTGGGATCTTCCAGAGCACCCGCACGATGGAGTCGCTCGCTCGGATTGCGAAGTGGAACGAGAACCTGATCGCGTCACCTGCCGAGCAGGAGGCCCATGCGGCTCACCAGCAGCGAGTCGACCAGGCCAAAGAGGCGGTCGCCGCGTTTCTCACCCAGACACGTGAGTCGTTGGCCGCTGGCGGTGAAGCAGAGGAGACGCCGGCTCCGGCTGAGATTGCTGAAGACGCCTTTCCCGAGGACGCGAAGGTCGAACTGGCCGCGCTGCGGGCTGCTCAGAAGCAACTCGAAGAGACGCTCCCGGAGCTGGCAACAGCGATGGGGGTCGTCGATGCAGAGCCGAAAGTGACCCCGATCCATCTCCGCGGCAGCCATCTCACGCTCGGTCGAGAGGTGCCCCGCGGGGTGCCGGTTGTCCTCGAACTCGATGGGCCAGTGGCGATCCCGGCTGAGGCGAGTGGCCGACAGCAGATGGCCGAATGGCTGACAGATCCCAGGCATCCGCTCACAGCACGGGTGATCGTCAACCGCGTCTGGCGGTGGCATTTTGGACGTGGGCTGGTGGCATCGGTCGACAACTTTGGCACGACTGGCGAGCCACCGACAAATGCGGCCCTGCTCGACTGGCTGGCGGTGGAGCTGGTGGAGTCGGGCTGGTCTCTCAAAGCCCTGCATCGGCTGATCCTCGCAAGCGCCGCCTGGCAGCGGTCAAGTGACCGTCTGGCTACGCCGACGGCCGCCATCGCTGCTGAACGTGATCCCGACAATCGGCTCTGGTGGCGAGCCGAACTGAGGCGGCTGGACGCTGAGTCGGTTCGCGATGCCATGCTGTCGGTTTCTGGTGAACTCGACCTCACGATGGGTGGCTCAATGCTGCATGTCGGGAACCGTGAGTTTCTCTTCGACCACACCAGCAAAGATGAGACTGACTACGACGTGCCGCGCCGAAGCGTCTACCTGCCGGTGATTCGCAACCACATTCAAGATGCCCTCTGGCTCTTTGACTGCACCGACGGCGCGGTGCCCGATGGCGACCGGGCGACCTCGACGATTGCCTCGCAGGCGCTCTGGCTGCTCAATGCGGAGCTGCCGATGCATGCGGCGGAGCAGATCGCAGCCGACATCCTGGCCGCAGCGGCCAACGATCAGAAGATGCAGGCACAGCTGGTGTTTCGTCGTGTCCTTGGCCGGATGCCAGCAGAGGGAGAGGCTGCTTGGTTTGCGTCGCGGGTGGAGGCGATTGGATCGCTGCTCGCGGAAGATGCGACATCGGCAGAGGTGCGAGAAAAGGCTGCACTGGCCGCGGCGACTCAGGCCCTGTTGATGAGCGAACAGTTTCTGGTGGTGCGGTAGGGCCGGCGTGCTGCACGCAACCGTGAGGTGCGGCTGTTCGAGATGTGGCGAGAGCGGCGGGGTAGGAACTGAACTGAACAGCGAGCTGAGCAGTAAACGCGGCAGCAACCCGTCGAGAAACGGTCTGTGGAGATGATGGCAATGTGGCAGCAGCGAGTGAGCAGACGAGAGGCCCTCTCGCAGTCGGCCGTGGGCTTTGGCTGGCTGGCAGCGTCAGCCCTGCTGAGTCGGGCGTCGTCGGCGGATGGACTCTCGGACTACCGGCTTCCGGCTCGTGCCCGCCGGGTGATCTTCATGTTCATGAAGGGGGGGCCGTCGCAGGTCGATACCTTTGACCCGAAGCCCAAGCTCGATGCCGACCATGGCAAAGAGCTGCCGTTTGCAAAGCCCAGAGTTCAGTTCGCTAAGACTGGCGTGCTGCTGAAGAGCCCATGGAAGTTCACGCAGTACGGGCAGAGCGGTAGCCCGGTGAGCGAGCTCTTTCCGCATGTCGCGCAGCATGTCGATGACATCTGTTTCCTGCATGGTGTGCATGGCACCAATGCCGCTCATGGCGGTGCTGCTCTCAAGCTTCATACCGGCAGTGACACGTTTGTTCGTCCCGGTATGGGTGCCTGGGTGAACTATGGCCTCGGCAGTGAAAATGAGAACCTGCCCGGCTTTATCACAATCTGTCCAACGCTGGCTCACGGTGGCGTGAACAACTGGGGGGCGGCGTTTTTACCGGCGGAGTGCCAGGGTGTGCCTATGGGGGTCGCCTCGAGGCCGGCAAGTGAAGCGGCTGTGAAGTACATTGCCAACCCCCGTCTGTCCCGGCAGGCCCAGCGTCTACAGATTGAGATGCTGCGAGATCTGGCCGAGCGTGGTGCCTCTCATGAAGCACGTCCGTCACCGCTGGTGGAGGCGCAGCTGAAGAGTTTCGAACTCGCCTTCCGGATGCAGACGGAGCTGCCCGAGATTCAGGACCTCTCCGGCGAGACTGCCGAAACACTCGCGCTCTACGGAATTGGTGACCCCGTCACGGACGACTTTGGCCGGCAGTGTTTGCTCGCACGACGGTTTGCTGAGGCGGGGGTCCGCTTTATTCAGGTGACCCACAGCGACTCGAAGGTGCAGTGGGATCAGCATGCTGACCTCCGCGAGGGGCATGCCGAGAAGGCTTCGGAAGTCGACAAGCCGATTGCAGGCCTGCTTGCGGACCTCAAGCGGCGTGGTCTGCTTGAAGACACGCTGGTGCTCTGGGGAGGCGAGTTTGGCCGGACGCCGGTGGCGCAGGCGACCGAGAATGGCCGGGACCACAACCCTGAAGGCTTCACCATGTGGATGGCGGGTGGCGGGGTTCGCGGCGGCTTCCGCTACGGCAGTACCGATGACTACGGCTACTACGCGACCGAAAATGCGATGCATATCCATGACGTGCATGCGACGATGCTGGCTCTGCTGGGCATCGATCATGAGCGGCTCACCTACCGCTATGCAGGACGGGATTTCCGTCTCACCGATGTGGCGGGCAAGGTGCACGATGCCATCTTTGCCTGACGCCATCTTTGCCTGAGGATGACACGCCTTTTGTCCTCGGCTGCACGCAGGCGGAAATCGGGGTAGTCTGCTACCGTTCGTTGGTTGCCCGCTGGCTCGTCACGAGCGGCTGCTCCTTCGGCTTTGTTTGATGCGGGGATTAAGTGTATTAGAGCGAAACGCTCACAGGGGGACTCGGGATGCGGCCGTTAGCACAGGGTGGCGGAATGCGTGAGCAGCGACTTTTCAGTGGGCTGGTGGCTGCTGTGGTGTGGGTTATGGTGGCCGTGGCTGGTGTGGCGACGGCAGCCGAGAAAGCCAGCCGTCCCAACATCGTGTTCATCTTCAGTGATGACCACGCACCACACGCGATCGGCGCCTACAACGGCTGGCTGAAGTCGGTAAACCCCACCCCCAACATCGACGCACTTGCAGCCTCCGGCATGCTGTTTCGCAACAGCTTCTGCACGAACTCGATCTGTGGCCCAAGCCGTGCTGTGATTCAGACAGGCAAGCACAGCCACAAGAACGGCTTCATGAACAACGGCAACTCGTTTGACTGGAATCAGCAGACGTTTCCCAAGCTGCTTCAGCAGGCGGGTTACACGACGGCCATTTTTGGGAAGTCGCATCTCAAGGGCGAACCTCAAGGCTACGACGACTGGAAGGTGTTGCCTGGCCAGGGGCTCTACTACAACCCAGATCTGATTACCCCAGAGGGACGCGTGCGTGTGGAGGGGCACTGCACGGATGTGGTGACCGATCTGGCGGTCGAATGGCTCACCGAGGGACGCGATGGTGAGAAGCCGTTCATGCTGATGGTTCAGCACAAGGCGCCGCATCGCAACTGGATGCCGGCCCTGCGACACCTCTCTCTCTACGATGATGTTGAGATGCCAGAGCCCAACACACTCTTTGACAAGTGGCATGACAACGCGCCACCGGCCCGGTTCCAAGAGTTGGAAATCGACCGGCATATGCATCTCAACTTTGATCTGTTTGTTGACCTCACGCCCGACTTTGACGGAAACGCGCAGGAAGGCGGCACCGACCGCTCCGCCTGGCAAAACATGAAAAGGATGTCTCAGGAGCAGCTGGCCGCGTGGCGTGGTTTTTACGGACCTCGCGACAAGGCGTTTCATGAGGCCGAGCTTTCGGCTGACGGACTCGTTCGCTGGAAGTATCAGCGGTATGTGAAGAACTACCTGCGGTGTGTGCGGGGCGTTGACGAGAGTGTGGGCACGTTGATGAAGACGCTCGACGAACTCGATCTCGCAGACAACACCGTCGTGGTCTACTCGTCGGATCAAGGCTTCTACATCGGCGACCACGGCTGGTACGACAAGCGGTGGATGTACGAAGAGTCGCTGAAGATGCCGCTGATCGTGAAGTGGCCGGGCGTGACGAAGTCGGGCGCTGTCAACGAAGACCTCGTACAGAATCTCGACTACGCAGAGACTTTCCTGGAGATGGCAGGGGCCGCAGTTCCTGATGACATGCAGGGCAGATCACTTGTGCCGCTGCTCGCCGGCGACACGCCAGACGACTGGCGGGAGAGTATCTACTACCACTACTACGAGTATCCCAGTGTGCATATGGTGCCGCGGCACTACGGTGTTCGAAACGACCGCTACAAGCTGATGCACTTCTATCAGTTTGATGAGTGGGAGTTCTATGACCTCGAGACCGACCCTGATGAACTGCAGAATCTCTATGAGGATCCCAACTACGTGGAGGAGATCGCGGCGATGAAGGTTGAGCTCGAGCGACTGCGGGCACACTACGAAGACGACAGCGACGTCAGAGAGCTGCCGGAGCCGCGTCAGCAGGAGCTGCGATCGCCAGCCACCATTACTCGGGCCGGGTAGGCATGACCTCCGCAGCAGTGTTCAGCTGAAGAAGAGTCGCGTGGCGGTGCCGCGAAGGATCGCGTCGCGGTCGGCGGTGGTTAAAAACCTGCAGCGGTCGCGGATGAGAGCCAGCGAAGGCTCATAGCCCTGGCCGTCGGCCAGCTGGAAGGGGCCGTCCGACGCCCACATCAGCCGCTCGGCGCCGTAGGCATCGCGGAGCTGCCGGATCATCGGCTCGAGGTCTTCGTAGGGAGGCTGCTTGTGGCCGAGCGCGTAGAAGGCTGAGATTTTCACAAACACCGTGGGAAAACGAGCCAGGCCTAGCAGCAGCTCCAGCTGCCCTTGATCAACAGCTCCGCGCATGCCGATGCGGGCGAAGTGATCAATCACCACAGGTGTCTTGGGAAACGCCTGGCACATCCGCTGCACTGCCGGCAAGGCGTCGGGGTTCGCCAGGAGGCACATCGCCAGTCCCTTCTCTGAGGCAGTTTGCCACATCTGCCGCATACCATCGGAGTCTTGCCAGGCTTCTGCTTTGGCGCGATCGGTGTAGAGGCGAAATCCGCGGACGCCGTGCTGGGCCATTGTCTGCATGGTGTCTGCCACCGTCGGCTGCTCGTGGTCAACGATGGCCACCCCGCCAAACACACCAGGGTGAGCGGCCATGCAGTCGAGCATGTAGCGATTGTCAAAGCCGTAGTAGCTCATCTGGATCAGTACGATCCGCGAGATGCCCAGGGGCTGTGCGGCTGCGAGAAGCTCGCTCGCGGTGAAGCTCGCTGGCTGCATGTCGCTGCGTTGAAAGTCAGCAGCGAGGGGATACCGCTTCAGGTCAGGCGTCCAGACATGGACATGAGCGTCGACAAGCCCGTCAGCGACCCCGGCGGTGGCTTCATCGCTGCAACTGAGTCGAGGCCCGGCGGTGGCAAAGGCGGAGGCGGCAAGAAGGCGGAGGCTGTTGCCCGTAAACGATCGCCGTGTGCTGCTGGTGTGAGAGGTCATGCGAGACGTGCTCCCCGTTGGTTGATCATCCCTGCAGATCGCGAAGACTCCCGCTAGCGTAGAAACGCGTCGAGCTGCTCTGCAACGCGGGACCGCGGGCCTGTGAGGCGTGTCAGGAGAACTGCCTGACAAACTCACGATAAAACGCCGTCGCTGTATTCACTTCAGCCAGAGGAACCGACTCGGCAGCTGCGTGGGCCATGTCGATGCTTCCTGGCCCGAACACGATCGACGGCACTCCGGCCCGACGTGAGAGTTTGCTGGCATCGCTTCCATAGGGAACACCAAGCGGTTCCGGCGAGAGCCCGAGTTGCTGACTCACGCGACGGGCAACGGACACGACCTCAGCATCATGTGGCGTCTCAAGGGTCTCATCGAGAAGCAGCGTGTCGATGCTACAGCCGACGCCGGTCCTGGCAAGCGTTGCCTCAACCACACGACGATAGTCATCGAGCACGACATCTGGCAGTTCACCTGGGAGAAGCCGACGATCGACATCGAGTTCACAGGCCTCAGCCACAATATTCACCTGCACGCCTCCGCGAATGATCCCGATGGAGCCCGTGGCAGGCCCGAGCAGCGGATGCTGAGGTTTGGTGAGCAGGTTGTTGTGCAGGCTGTCGAGCGCGAGCACAACCTCGGCTGCTGCCGAGATCGCGCTGGAGCCCAGCCAGGGTTTGGAGGAGTGCGCCGCTTTCCCGCAGAGCCGGATGCGGAAACGCAGCACACCTTTGGTGGCTGAGACTGTTCCCAGCCGTGTCGGTTCCGCGACAATGGCCGCCGCGGTCGTTCCACCAGCAGTGGCGAGGCCGTCAACCAATGCAAGCACCCCGCGGTAGGCGTGTTCTTCATCGACAACTGCGGCCAGCCAGACATCGCACGCAGGCGACTCCCCTGTGTCTGCGAGGTCGAGCACGGCAGCCAGCATCGCGGCGAGGCCGCCTTTGGTGTCGCACGAGCCTCGGCCCATGAGCTGCCCATCTTCAAGGACTGGGTCGAAGGCCGCGATGGTCATGCCTTCCACGCCAACCGTATCCATGTGGGCCTCGAGCACGACTCGCCGGGAACGGTCTCTGCCCGGGAGCACGCCGATCACATTGTCTCGGCCAGGCTCGACCGGCTGGATGAGCACGTCGAGACCGGCCTTCGTGAACTGACCACGCATGAAGCGAGCCAGGTCGGCTTCGCCAGGCCCACCGTAGGCCGGGTTCACGCTGTTGATCGCAATCAGCTCTGAGAGCAGGTCTGTGGCAGAGGGGGCCATACAGGGCTCGCACGAAAAGCATGGGGGAAACAAACTGAGGCGGGACAGCCTCTGCAAGTATCAGCCCTACGGTGACTCGGCCGTAGGCTCCACGGGATGAAACCGCAGCCGGTAACTTGCTCGCTTGCCGGCAGGCGTCGAGAGTGTGAGTGCGATTCCCTGCTCGGTTTTCTCGATCTGCACCTCGTTTTTCTGGAGTTCTTTCTCGGTGGTGCCGGCCGCGTAGTCGCGGGCGATGTCGCAGTCCCACGTTCCCTCGGCAAGTTCCATGGGGAGTAGGTTTGGAGGATGTTCCTGGGTCGCCGGTGTGGCGTAGTGCCACATCCGCCCGTTGACTCTCACGAAAGGCCCTGCAAGGGAATGTTCACCAGGAGGAACCTGGCCAAACGGGAACTGAACCATCAACCCGGTGATGTCGCGAAGCTGAGGGACCGCAGGGAGTCCTTCGTCGTCCGTCGCGTCTGCCGGTCCACCGCCGGCTGGTGATTCAGGGGTTTGTGCCATCACGCCAACCGCAAAGGTAACCTGCCCCTCAAGCCCAACCTGAATGCTGATCGCATCGACCGGCCCTTCCTTGTCGAGCTGCATCGGATCGCCGGGAAACCCCGCGTAGAGGGGCCGTTCGGCAAGCGGGAACGTCAGCTGGATTGTGCGGACCACGGTGTCTCCAGTCAGGCCGCGGATCCGTGCCTGGATGAACCCCACGTGAGGATCGTCAATGTGCACCACGGAAGCATTCCAGGTGCCGTCGGGGAGATACTTCTCGCCATCGACGAGGTCTGCAGCCAACATCCGTGGCGCGCCTCCTGAGCGAAGTTCGATCTGAACCTTGTCATCGGGGATGCGAATCAGGCGTGCGGCATCGGAGAGCCTGCCTTTGACCTTGGGCGCGATCACCCGATCAGTCAGGGGGACGAGTTCTCCGGGCTTGAGCTGAGGACCTTGCCCACGGCGAACGAGGAGTTTGAGTTCTTCCCGCGGATCAGCCACCGCCTGGATGACCACTTCTTTGGCATCATCGGGCACGGCGGCCACTGAGGTCTGCCAGGTCTGCCCGCTGTCGGCAGAGAGATCGAGTTCGATGCGGTCCGGACGGGTGGGGCGATACTTTTGGCTGCCAAAGTCGGTGACAAGCCCGATATGAAAGTCGGCTGCCTCCCCGCGATCCTTCCATGGGATGGGGTCGACGTGAAGCCCCAGGCCCGGCTGCGAGAGGAACTCGCGAAGGCGTGGCAGGCTGACTGCGAAACTCGTGCGGTCTGCAGGCGGAGCCATCTTGGCAGTGACGACGCCCACCACCCGGCCCTTACTGTCAACGAGTGGTCCGCCGGAGTTGCCGAAGTTCACCACCGCGTCAAACCGGATCGTCTCGAGGATTCCAGCCTCGTCACGTCCGAGTGAGCTCACCCGGCCTTGGTTCATCGTGATCGACGGATTCCGGGCATCAACCAGGGTGCCAAACGGAAAGCCAAAGGCACGCACCTCAGTGCCGAGCGCTGGCTCATCTTCGGCTGGCAGCATGGGCAGAAAGGGTAGTTCTTGATCGCTGTCGACTTTCAGCAGTGCCAGATCCCATTCGTTGTTGCTCGACAGGCTGCGGGCCATCACCGTGCGCTCGTTGGGAGTGCCGGAGTCGAGGACAAGTGGCACGGTTGCCAGCATGTTGAGACCGTTGAGCACATGCACGTTCGTGATGAACAGGCCCGCGGGGTCGATGCAGAAAGCTGTGCCTTCCCCAGCTGGTGTCTGCTTCACAAACGCCGTGGCCCGCGAGACCCGCTCAATGGGGTCTTCTGCTGCGGCGTGCACCATGGCGGCAGGGAGCAGCGTTGCCAGCAGGGCCCAAAGCACGAGCCGAGAAACTCGCGGGAGAGCCGAGTGGGGACGTGGTCTCCAGAACTGGAGAAACGGGCGTCGGGAAAAAAGCATCGGCCAACCTCGGGGCTGCGGGCGGGTGCTGCGTTACCGTGGAGTGGTGCGGTGGAGAGTGTCTCTTTTAAGGATATCCGACGGGTCGCTCGCGAGGCTTTGCCGGGCAGCGTCAAACAATGGGAGGCGTGTGCGAGGAAGCCGCTGGTACGTTGTCGGCGGCTGACGAGCTGCGTAAACTACTGAACTGTCAGGAGAGAGTCGAAAGACCGCCGAAGGCCGAACGCTCAGGCAAAAGTACTGACAGATTAGCGCTGTTGGAGAGAGGTGTGGCGGCTGTCACACCCACCGAAGGGGCAAACCCAGAGGCCGAAGCCTCAGGGTGAATCTCTCAGGTACCAGGACAACAGGGTTCCCGTCGTTGCTACCGCTGTGCGGTGGCCGCCCTCGCTCAGGAGCCTGAAGATGTCCATCGCGGAATCTCCCTCGGCCCACGTCCCTGCTGCCCCCACCTCGTCAGCCGCTGCTGCTGCGGCACGGCAAGATGCGGTGTTTGCCTCGAGGCACATAGGGCTGAGCTCCTCTGATGAAGCAGCGATGCTCGCGGCGATCGGAGCCGAGTCTCTGCAGGCGCTCCTTGAGGAGATCGTGCCAGCCAACATTCTGCGGCATGACGTTATGCAGATGCCGGCAGCGATCTCGGAGACGGCAGCGCTCGACGAGCTCCGTGCGATTGCTTCGCAGAACATCCTGCTGAAAAGTTTTCTCGGCCAGGGATACTACGGCACACACACCCCTGCGGTGATCCAGCGCAACATTCTGGA
>Ga0182093_1553570_pt1 | contig 10456 bp, 10 predicted proteins | sample 041ome_21_FD_127776 | JGI IMG/M metagenome (GOLD analysis project Ga0182093, IMG submission 127776) | Metatranscriptome of coastal salt marsh microbial communities from the Groves Creek Marsh, Georgia, USA - 041411BS metaT (Metagenome... | ecosystem: Environmental > Aquatic > Marine > Intertidal...
ATCGTTTTCAATTTTTGAAAACGCGTTTTGCGACCGATTCCTTCCCAAAAATATCGCTCGAAACCATTCGAAAAACATTCCCCGAGGTGTTTTTCGTTCGTTTCGCGCGGTTTTTGCGGGAACGTAATCTCGCAAACCGGTGGTTTCGATGGTGAACGCATCTTGAGCTTGGCGTGGAAAAAGAATCCTCGTCAGCAATTTTGTTCCTTTTTTTTCGGAAAGGGCAACACGGCAGCAAAAATTTTTTCGATTTTTCGATTTTTGGGGGGATGTAAAAAAAAAATATCTGACTCAGCTTTTCTTCTTCTTTCCAAACTACTCTCTTTTTTTAACGACAAACAGGTTGTCCTCAGAGGCAACGGCGCGATCGCCGAGGAGGAGTTGAACGTCAACGTCTCCCAAGACATCTGCAACGGTTCCGGTTCGGTTTCTTTGAACTTGACCCCGGGATGGATGCCGCGCGCGAACTTGGACAAGAACTTCACGCACAACGTCACCCCGGCGGATTTGGCGTCGCAAGCGTCCAACGTCGCGAGCGACTGGGAAGTTTCCGTCTCTAAGGACGTGACCATCTTGGATCAAGCGATGAAAGTTGTCGCGGACTTGCCGTTGAACAAGAAGGCGGCGAGAGTTGCGGTGACGACGAACGTCGACAAGCTCGGCGACGTCACCTTGAACTTGGTCCAAAGAGGCAACACCAACCACTTGAGAGACAAGCAAGCGGTCAACTCGAACGTCTGCTCGGTCGCCTTTGCGTTGCCGTTGAAGGAAGTCATCGATAACGACTCCATCTCCGCGGATGTTTCGTACGACATCTTGTCCAACGACGCCAAGGTGAGAGCGTACTACAACAACGGCGACGTCAACGTCAAGTTGCAAACGGTGTACAACACCAAGAGCAACTCTGCCAACTCCATGGCGGTGTTGACGTACACCACGGACGACATCAAGGCGTCCGTCTCTGCCGATCCGGACATGAACGGTGAGATTCGCGTGTCCAAGGACAGATATTCCGTCCGATGCCCGTACAACAAATCTGGCGTCAACACCGACGACATCCAACTCCGCGTCGACTGGTCGCAAGACTTGTAAATTTTTTGTGTACGAATAAAGAGATGAAAAGGAGAGAGAGAGTGTGAGAGAGTTAGTGCTCGTTCGCGTTCTAGAGGAAGTTTTTAGTCGAATGAAAACACGCCTCCCCGCGAAGAAGAGTCACACGCCTCGATAATATTCGTCGAGACAAATATTAACGTAAGTGTGAATTGTATATAGGAATATCAAACAGTAAAAAAAAAGTCTCATAATACTTACCACATAACGAAGACCCCGGTTTTCATCGCTCGTCGTTTTGTTATTTTGATCGGTTAACATCGCTTGGTCGTTGACTGACCTTGTAGTTGCTCTTTTTTTTCATTCGCGCGCGGCAATTTCCTCACACTTTTTCCTTAAGAAGCACTAATGTCCTCTTCTCTCCGAGCGTTAACTCGAAACTGCGAGCCGAAACGACGACGACGACGGAACGAGAACGAGAACAACAACAACGCTAATATTAATAATAAACCTCTCTCGCCGCTCGCCTTGGCGTTATCCCGAACCAATTTTCTCCTCTACGGCGCGCCGCGGTGTCTCAAGTGTCGCGCCGCGAAAGCGCTCTGCCATCGTCTGTTTCACCAAACTTCGGTACATTGGACGGACCATTACGTCGACGTCTCCAAAGCGAAGAACTGTTTGCAATCGGTCGGTATTAAAACCGTGCCGACGTGGGAAATGTGCGGGAAAAGGTTCGGAGGCGCGTTCGACGCGAAGAGCGAGAGCGTGAGAGGTGGAGCGCACGTCGGGGAACTCGTCGGTTTCAGAGTGTTGGCGAGGAAGTTTGGGTCGGACGCGAAAGCGGAGAAGACCGTTATCGACGCGAGGAGGAGACGGTTTTGTAGTGAGAGCAGCAGTAGTAGCAATAGTAACGATAGAAACGACGACGCGTCAGACGTGAATTTCAATTATTTAGCCGGGGCGAGTTTAGGCGACGTCGCGATGGCGGCGCGCGCGTTAGGCGGCGGGCGGCGAACGCGCAGGCGGACGCTTCGAAGGTCGGGCTGGTGTAAGCGCGTCGCCGTTCGATTAGCGATGCGAGGCGAGGGGAAGTTCTGGTGCGAATTCGGAGAATTGAGAAACGAAAAGAGCGAGAAGGTGGCGAGGGACGCGAGCGTGGCGTTAGAGCCGATGTGAGCCGATGTGTGAATTCGCGTTTGTTTATGTTTATGTGCAATAAAAATATGTGAATGAGCGACTCGACCTTCTTTTTACCTGCCTCGCATCAAATCCGCCATGTCCAACAAGTCCATCTCCTTATCTCCTTCCCACGGCACCACCCCTTTCACTTCCGGCACGTAATGCATCAGCATATTCTCAATTCCACTCTTCAAAGTAACCGTCGAGCTCGGACACCCGTCGCACGCGCCTCTCAACTCGACGTACACCAATCCGTCCGCCTCGTCGAACTTCTTAAACGCGATGTCGCCGCCGTCCTCCGCCACCGCCGGTTTAATCCTCGTTTCCAACAACTCTTTAATCATCGCCACGGTCTCCGAATCCGTATCTAAAATCTTATTCGGATCGTCCACGTCCTCTTCGTTGGATGATGAAGACGAAGAAGACCCATCGTCGACGTTCACCACCGGTTCGCCGCTCGCGTAAAAGTCCATGATCTTCGCGTACACCTCTGGCTTCAACACGTCCCAGTCGAACGTTTCCGATTTCGTCACCGTGACGAAGTCTTTTCCAAAAAACACCCCAGTCACGCCGTCGATTTGGAAGAGTTTCTTCGCCAACGGCGAACGCATCGACTCGCGCGCGTTGGAGAAGTTCATCGATGAAGATGACGTGGACGTTTCTCCTTCTTCGCCTCCGAGCACCGGTTTCCCGGGAAGAAACATCAGCGAGGATGGATTTGGCGTCGATTGGGTTTGGATGAATATCGCTCTTCTTTGCGTCTTCGCGGCGATCGACGTCGTCCGCAAAAGAGAAGAGAACGGCGACGCTCTTCTCCACGACGAGGAACCGTCCATCGATGTCGACAAAGCGCGAGCAAAGCTGTCGCGAAGCGCCTTTCTTCCTCCTCCTCCTTCCGAGGAGAAGAAGAGCGCCGAAGATGAAGAAGAAGAAGAAGACGCGGACAGCGAAGACAACCGCCTCAAAACGGAAGAAGAGTAGCGTTCGCACAGCGCCGCGGGTTCGCTCCTCTTCTTCCCGAGGAGGAGGAGAAGCGCTTCTTTGGCGGCGCGACGAGAGATGAACGATGACATCATGTGCGCGTGTTTTTTTCCCCCCACACGAGAACAAAATGAGGAAAATTGGAAAAATGACACACGTCACTACTTTTCGATCGATCGAACGCGCGCACGAACACGACGCGCCGTTTCTTCTCGCACAGAACTCGCTGGTTTCTCTGTTCTCCCCCTGCGCTCGTTTTTTCTTTCGAGCGATATATATATAGAGAGAGATAGATAGAGATAGAGATAGAAGATGATGCATCCCGAAGACGAGCGGATGGCGGCAGAGGAGAACGAAGACGACGACTTGGAACCGGCGTTCGTGGACCCGAACGCGCCGGACGTGACCGTGCACTTAGACTTGAACGAGAACGACAAACCGCCGCCGGAGGATGACGACGACGACGAGGAGGGGGATTTAGACATGGATCACGACGACGATAATAACGACGGTATGATTGAAGACCGAGACGCCGCCGACGGCGCGACGTTGCAGCCGGAAAAAGACGAGAGCGAGATGAAGACGGAGACGAGGAAAGGGTCGATTTTTACCGTCGCGTGGGCGAGAGCGAGAGATGGCGAGAGTGGGGAGGAACGGGAGGTGATGTGCGCGGGCGGGGCGGACGATCGGGCGGTTTTGATGACGACGACGACGACGAGCGGTGGTGGTGGTCGAGGCGGCTGGACGTCGTCGACGACGTTGGAGAACACCGGGAAGGACAGCGTTTCGGCGGTGAAATTTTCGAGGCACGGCGGCAGCGGCGGTAGCAGTAGTAACAACAGCGCGGTTCTTTTGGCGACGGCGAGTTTGGATGGCACGGTTTCCGTGCACGACGTCAACGGTGGCGGACGATTTTTACGACAACTCGAAGGTCCGGAAACCGGCGTCGAGTGGTTGGAATGGCACCCGAACGGGCCGATTGTTTTAGCCGGATGCGAAGACTTTTGCGCGTGGATGTGGAACGCAAGCGATGGAAACTTGATGCAAGTGTTTGCGGGACATTCAGGGTCGGTTTCGTGCGGACAGTTTTCCAAAGATGGGAAAGTTGTGTTCACCGGATCGTTTGACGGTAGTTTTCGCGCGTGGAATCCAAGGAGCGGTATGACTATCGTCGCGTTTCAAAAAGGCGGTTTGTTTCACGACGGGCCGGTGACGTGCATGGATTCAAAAGTAGACGATAATAATAGCTATTTAGTATTGACGGGATCGGAAGATTGCACGTTGAAGCTTTCGACGGTAAACGCAAGCGCGGAAGGCACCAACGGAGGAAGTAAAATTTTGGGCAATTTTTTAGCGCACGAAAAGTGCATCGAGTGCGTGGAATTTTGCGACGGAACGGTTGGGAATTACGCGGCGAGTGGAAGCGTGGACGCGACGATTCGCGTTTGGGATTTGCCGACGCAAAAAGTGCGCGGCGTGCTCGGACACGGGAAAGCTGTGAGTCAGTTGAAGTGGGTGCCAAACTCGGCGATGTTGTACAGGTGCGTGCGTTTTCGTTTCTCTCCTCTGCGTGCTTGTTTCTTTTACATCAATCATCTCTTTCTTTCTTCTATATTCTTCTTCTTTTTTGCGATTTTTGTTCTGTTTTTTGCAACAAAAGGGCCCGGCGCGACGAGCTGATTGATACCCAGCTCTGTGTTTCATCGGGTGGACATGTTCTGTTTGCTACATTAAAAGTATATATTCCGAGGCATATCGGAGGTTCCAACTTTCTTCCGTGTTGATAACCTGTGAGCAACCTCCGAGACATTCTTTATTATTATCGCAAATCGCACGCATCCTGACGCTAACCGCACGTTCTTTCTTTCTGTGCTCTTCTCATTCATCGCGAAACAAAACAGCACGTCTGTTGACGGCATTGTGCGACTTTGGGACGCGCGCACTTCCCAGTGCGTCCGCGAGCAGCAAGGTCACACCAAAGCGATATTAGACTTTGCGCTCTCCCCGGATTACACGCGCGTGCTCACCGCCTCCGACGACGGCACTTCGCGCGTCTTCAACTTTCAATAACAAAAGTAATGATACCAACGATGCTAGTCAGACAACCAACAAACGAAATCATCAGTACCTGACGCGAGACGACGACGACGAAGAAGAAGAAGAAGAAGAAGCGCGTTGCCTTCTCGCTCACGGTCCTCGCTCGACGAACTTCAGCCCCTCCAACGCTTTCACCAACACCTCCCTCTCCGTCGCATCTTCGTTTAAACCAACGTGCGCTCTCACGCACTCCACGAAATCTTTAAACCCGTTCTTTTCGTCCTCGAATTCCGCGTCGACCAACCTCGCGCCGACCGCGCTCGTCCACCCGTGCGGGTCTCCGCTCACGTGTCCTTCGCGTTGTATCAACAACGCAATGAGCAGTTTAATCTCCTCTTTCTCGTGCCAATCTCCGAGCGCGAAGTTTTCGAGGTAAATAACGCGCGCTTCCTCGACGAAAAACTTCGTTCGCACGATCTGCGCGCAATCGTGCGCGATTCCAATCGCCGATCCCCATCGCCAGTTCTCAGAAAGCCACGTGTCTCCGTTGGGAATGAATTGGAATTGCGCGAAGGTGTTCGTGGGTATCTCGTCGAACACCGCGCCGTCGTCACCTTCGCTGCTTTTCCCACGAATCATCGTTACGGTTAATTTCTGTCGTCGACGACTGCGCGTGGTCGCGGTTCGAGTCGCGTTCGTCGTCGCGAGTGCGACGTGGTGGCGCGGCAAAGCGAGCGTTCGTTGCATGTGAAATGACGAATTCTTGCGTATCTTTTTTCCAAATCACGTCGATGCGTAACAACGGTAAATCCCACACTTTCTCTCTCCCCGAGATGACACCATCGCCGCCCGGATAAAAAAAACGACATGCAAACAGAAAGAAAACGAAGAAAACGAAGAAACGAGATTCGCGACGACGCGAAGAACGCGCACGTGCGCTTGCGCGAACGAGAAACCAAGAGCGATAAAAAGAACCGCAAAATCTACTCGGAAGTGCCTCTTCGCTTACAGGCGCCAATCGAACGCGTTCTGGATAAACAGAGGAAACTTTTACGCGTCGTCATACTCGGGCTCACCGCGGATGGGAAACACATCGTCGCGCACGACAGTCGAGGAGGTTTGACCGGGTGCGATCATTCTCTGCAGTTTTGGACGTTCGACGTGCACGGGAACGTGCCGGCGAAATTAGTTCGAGAGATTCCAGTGTTGAGAGAACGAGACGGGAGTTCGATGAGGACGACGCAAAACGCGCGCGCGGTGGTGGTGTCGTTCGCGCAAAGTCCGTGCGAAAACGCGTTCTTTGCAAACTTTCAGGTGTTGAGGAAGAGAGAAGATAGCGGGGAGGACACGAGGCCAGAGCAGGTTGGGTATTTTTGTTTCTTTCCGAACCCGTTGAAGTTGAGAGAGAGTCGCGAAGAGAGCGCGGACGAGGAGGCGTTTCCGAGGAAGATTTTCGAGAGGAAAGAGGATTTTGCTGCGGGTGGTGAGGACGGAGAGAGGGTTTTGATGACGACAGAAGCGGCGAGGGTGTTGGTGAAAGGAGAACAGTACGCGTCGAGTGCCATCGTGCCTTACGGAGGCTCGATTTGGAGCGGGATGGTGCGGGGAGATTCATCGTATTCGATATTTTTAAATCTCGGCGATGGAATTCTTGAGGCTATATATCAGCCGTTGGCGAATTTAGATAGGCCGGATAGAGCGTCGAGCGATTTGTACGTGTCGAAATTCGATGCGAAAAGAGACGTATTCAACGTAGCTTCGAATAAGTTCGAGATGCTCAGTGAGATTGAAAACGCGAGGTTTCAATGCAGAGATTACGAGCTGATGCCGCTGAAAACAGTCGGTAAAACTTTAGCGGCGAGAATGCATTGCGTCATGGAAAACATAGAGACGATGAAGACTCGAATGATTGTGATTACGTTTGCGATTGAAGCGTCTTCTCCTCACGGGTTCAACTTACCCGGAGTAGACATTGTAGACGTCTCTGAAACGAAAGTACCTCTGTCGATGCCTACGACGATGAGCGAGCGGAACAAAGGAGACGCGGCGCGTTCTGTTCGCGAACGTTTGCGAACGTATAAATTGCTTTTAGACGCCGCGCAAAGCGAGGCCATTGAACTGAGAAAATCGAGCGGTTTGAGCAGAATGCGTGAAAATCAAAGATATCGCAACTCGTCTGAAGGTGATAATGCGAACTTAGTGTACAAGAAGTCGTCTCTGAATCTCATCGTGCACGATACGTTACCGGTGTGTCTGGTCGGCTACGGTGTTGTCTTTAGCGAGAGGAAAAATTTAATGCCGAATAGAAACCAGAGGTTGTATCCGATGAATGCGCTGTAGACTCTACGCTTTATGTAGAAATTGGAAAATTGGAAAAGCTGCTGCGAGGCGGCGCTGTAATAAAATGTATACCGCATGTACTAGTAATAAATTTTTATTCATCGACGACTAACTTTGGAATCCATAAGCGAACGATTCCTTCCACTTGTTGGACTTTGTTCACGTTCGGTTTTGGATTCCCACTTCTTCGCCGGCGATTATCGTCTCGGTCGTTCTCCTCCATCGATCCCGCCCCTCCTCTACCACCGCCAGCTTTACCCATCTCTTCCTCTTCCATCCTCGATGCCTTCGCGTCTAAATCCTCGTCTAAATTCAAAGCCTCTCTCTTCCGTTTGTTTAAATCTTCCTGGTCTCCCGCGTAGGCCAACGCGTACGTCTTGGGATGCCACGCCAACGCGTTCATCGGCGCTCGGACGAATATAGGCTCACACACCCTCTTCGAACTCACCGGATCGCAGATATCTATGAAATCATCCTCCGAGGCGCTCGCTAAGAAATTTCCGTCGTGACTAAACGCCACCGTCCTCACCGGCGTCTCGTGTCTCGCCACCGTTCTCAAACACATGTATCCGACGGGAATATTCCAAATCGAGACCAACGAATCCGCGCTACCAACCGCAAAGTGCGTCTTCTTTTCGCTCGGATCGAACGCTATCGTGTAACACCCTCCGGTATGTGCGTCAAATTCGTGCACGTTTTTAATCGTGTACTTCTTCTCGTCCCATATGTTACACTGAATTTTGCCTCCCCCGGTCAAAACGAAAAACTTGTCCGTGTCCTTCTCTCGATCCCAAGAGAACTCGTTCACCTCCGTATCCTTAAATACCTTTCGACTGATTGGTTTCCGATGTTTCACCTCCACCTCTTTTCCAGAGGCACTCTTCACGGTTTTCATCGCCGTGCAATCGATAAATGTCAACGTATCGTTCCTATCCCCGACGCAAACCGTCTTCCCGTTTGGCGACCACGCGACGTTGATATTCTCGCCGTGCGTCGGTATCGATTGAACTTCTTTCTTCTGCCGAACGTCCCAAAACTTCACCGTCTTATCGCACGACACCGACACTAACTCGTCCTCGTGTATAGGACTAAACCTGATTTGGTCCACCGAATCTCGATGGCCTTGTAACCGAGCGTTCGGAACGGCAATGTTCGCGGACGGAGGACCGCCTCCTCCACCACCTCGAGACGACGAGTTTTGCAAACTACCAACCGCAGAAGAACTGGAAGAAGTAGACGCGGAAAGCAAAGCCCTCTCCGCATCCCACACGCGTATCGTCTGGTCCAAGCTCGCCGATGCCAAATACTTCCCCGAAATGTTGAAATCCAAAGAGTTTACTTTACGCTCGTGCGCCAAAAGCTCGACCGTTTTCTGTCGTTGATTGTGCGTTTAGCGCGCAAATTTGGAAAGAGAGAGAGAGAGACAAAATGTGTCGTCAGAATTTTTCCAATCGAGAGAAAGATAGAGAAGACCAAAAAGGAATAAAAAGAAACGAAACCGCACCCCGTCCGCGAGTTTTGGCGCCATGTTCTCTCTCGTCCGCGTTTTTACGTCTCGGAACTTCTTTTCGTGTTCTTTTTAAAGCGCGTTTTTATTTTAGTGAAAAATGAAGAGACTACAAAATGCGTGTTACAACAAACTGACAACAGAGCTAAAAATAACATCCGCGCGCGCGCCGCGCGCATACGACGTCGCGCGCAATCACAACCCACCCCCGCCGTACTTATCCACCAAATCTTTCGCCGCTTTCAGCGCCGTGTTTGCATCTTCGCTCGTCATCAGTTTCGTCGTGTACATCTTCCCAATTAACCCGGAACTCTTGACGATTTGCTCAAACGTGTGCACGTCGTGGTTCTTCGGAAACGAGTAAATCACCAAACCGTCGAATTCACCGGTCGTGGCTTTGTAATAACATCGCATCTTTCCGCCGATTTGCGCGAGCATTCTCGCGCACTCTTTCTCGCCCATCGAAGCCGAAGAAGAGCACTCTTTCATCTGCGATTTAATGAAATCGGCGTGGTAGACGAACTGCGACATGAATATCGGATCGGACGGGGCGAAGGTTTGATTGTGTTTCGGGTTGGGCGCGAAGGCGAGTTCCTCGGCTTCGGCGCCGAGATCGACGGAAGAGGAGGAGGACGTTTTGAATTCGCGTTTTTTGATGTTGTCGTTGTCGCTGTTGAACGCTCCCGCCGCTGCTATGTGAGTCGTCGGGGTGAGAGAGGAAGACGAAGAGGAGCAGGCGAGCAGGCGCGAGGCTCGGCGAACGAACGCGGCGGGCGGCGACATTGTCTTTTTTTATATGTAACGCGCGATATCGTTTTTCTTCTTCGGGAAAAAATGAAGTTTTCGAGATGGAGAAAAAGAATGTAATAAAGCGGGAGAAAGCAGGCGCGAAAGAAAACAACAACGCGAGTAAAAACGAAACGATAAGTATGGGATTAACGACCATGGACTCGCTCTGGTGGGGCTCCGTCGTCGTCTTTACCGGCGGGTGCGTGGCCGCGGTGAGGACCGGGGCGAATAAAGATTCCGCCTACGGTCGATGGAAGCAAAAGAAAGAGGAGAAGGAAGCTTTGCAGGCGCTGGAGATGAAGAAGAGTAAAGGGAAGGTGAGAGCTACTACGTGATGCATCTGAATTTTAACGCGCGTGCTGACCGATTCGTTTGTTTTCTCTCTCTCTCTTTTCATTCGCAGAAGAAGTAATCGCGTGCATTATGCGCGCAAATATAAAACGTAGACGGGGAAAATTTCAGCTTTGGATAACCTCTCTCGCGGTGCGATGAAGACGAAGCGGGCGGAGCGATTTTAAGTTAGTATTATATATGTATGCGAGTATAACGAATGATATTCACACACGATAAAAC
>Ga0182093_1395943_pt1 | contig 10449 bp, 10 predicted proteins | sample 041ome_21_FD_127776 | JGI IMG/M metagenome (GOLD analysis project Ga0182093, IMG submission 127776) | Metatranscriptome of coastal salt marsh microbial communities from the Groves Creek Marsh, Georgia, USA - 041411BS metaT (Metagenome... | ecosystem: Environmental > Aquatic > Marine > Intertidal...
AAAAAAAACTGTAATAAGATTTATGTGATATGAAATTGCAAATTAAGATACCTAGTTGCATGATAAATTGATGTTGGTACACTTGAAACGCTCCTCTCTCGTCTCGCTATTTGTTTTTAAAGCATCTTCAACTCTTCTCGTCGCGAACTTTCGAACGTTCTCACCAAGTTCAAATGCGTCTTTACACTTTCCAATTCAATCTTCGCTTGGTTCGCCAATCGTCTCGCCTCGACCATTTTTTTGATGTGGTCTTGGTATTCTTTACTCGCGTGCGCTCTGACTTCAGCGGTTGACTTCGCGTCGCCGTTATCGACGTGAAACAACGTAATCGTCGCTAAAATACACTTCTTTGCTTCCTCGAGAATCTCCGCCTCGGCGTGTAAATCCGCCCACTTTTGCCCTAAATGTTGCATTTGATGGTACGCCGCGTCCACGTCGTCCGGAAGTAACTTGCCTTCTAAGCGGGATTGCGGAAGCACAGATTCTGACGCCGAAGGTGAAGATGGAGAAGTAGAATTACTCGCCGATGAACTCGCGTTGTTGTTACTATTAGTCACTTTCGGCAACGGCTGCGGCGGTATCGAACGAAACTGCTGCTCTTGTTGTTGTTGCTGTCGAGTCGTCGTCGCCATTTGCGACTGAAACGGAGGTAAATTACTCTTAACGACCCCATTATTTGTCAATCTCGGTGGCATTTGAACCGGCTTCACCGCTTGCGGCGGCGGTGACGTCGCCCTTTGTTGCTGTTGCTGCTGCTGCGGAGCCGCTGCAGCGGATCCCTGTTGCTGCCCATTCAACGCTGCTGTAACGACGCATCTACTATTCTTCCCGATGCCAAAAGATCCACTCGGCATCATCATCGGCGCGCTCATCCCGCGACCAGACGTCGAACACAACATCTGCTGCAACGCTCGCGAGCAGTTTCGAGCGAACAACAACGAAGAGGACGAAGAAGACGTCATCGCGCGCGAGGAATTACTACTTTGTCCACGATTCGAATAATTGGAATTCGCTCCAAAACTAGTTGTAGAAGAAGAAGAAACGCCAACAACTCCGCAGAAAGACGCGGCAAAGGACATGTGTTTGTCGTGTTAGATCCCCAAATCGAAAGAAAAGAAAATCTCTCTCTCTTTTTCTTTCTCGATCTTCGGTGCGCGCGCGCTTAAGAGCGTGTGTTTTACTAAAGTTCTTCTTCCTCTTGTTGCGTGTTGAAGTTTTTCAAAACTTTGTTGGCACCCTAAACACCCGAAAACTCCCTTAGATACGCTTCAATTCGATATTTTTATCCAAAAACGTCAAACGCGCTCTCTCTCTCTTTTCCTTCGTTTGCCTCCGCACAAGCGCGCAGAAAGAGTAAAAGAATATTCACGCGCACGTTTTGTGCGAAATTTTGATACGCGCGTAAAATAAAATCGGCGATGATGATGGGATTGAGCACTTCGTACACCACCACCGCGCATTCGTTTCGATGCGTTTCGTCGAACCGACGACAACTTTTGAGCGAGAAGAAGACGACGACGACGACGACGAAGAGAAGGACGTCGACGACGGTCGAAGCGTCGTCGTCGCAAGATGATCCACTCATGGTTAGGACGATTAAAGGGGAGCAGTGCGAACGACCGCCAATCTGGATGATGCGACAGGCTGGAAGGTACATGAAAGTGTACCAAGATTTGTGCAAGAAGCACACGACGTTTCGAGAGCGTTCGGAGACGGTGGATTTGTGCGTGGAGATTTCGTTGCAGCCGTACGAGGCGTTTAAACCGGACGGGGTCATCGTGTTCTCGGATATTTTAACACCGTTAGCTGGGATGAATATTCCGTTTGACATCGTAAAAGGTACCGGACCGATTATTTTCAATCCGATTCGCGACATGGCGGGCGTGAACGCGGTCACGCCGTTGGAACCGGAGAAGAGCGTGAACTTTACCGGAGAAAGTTTAAAAGTTTTGAGAAACGAGTTGAAAGGTACGGACGCGACGTTGCTTGGTTTTGTTGGGGCGCCATTTACGTTGGCGACGTACATCGTCGAAGGCGGGACGAGTTCGCACTATAAAGTTATCAAAAAAATGGCATTCGATGAACCGGCAATTTACCACGCGTTAATGGAAAAGCTGACCGATGCGGTGATCACGTACACGAGATACCAAATCGACAGCGGCGCGCAGGTCGTGCAAATCTTTGACTCGTGGGCGAGCGAGTGGTTGCCGAAAGATTTCTCCAGATTTTGCTTGCCGTACTTGACCAGAGTAGTCAAAGAGGTGAAGCAAACGCATCCGGACACGCCGTTGATTTTATACTGCAGCGGTGCCGGTGGGTTTTTGGAACGGTTACAAACGACTGGCGCGGACGTAATTTCCTTGGACGGAACGGTGGATATTGCCGACGCGAGAGCGAGATTGGGGATGGAACAAGCGGTGCAAGGGAACATGGACCCGGTGAGTTTGTTTTCGAGTAAAGAGCACATCACGCAAGCCATTGAGGAGACCATTAAAGGTGCGGGGAACAAAAAACACGTCATGAACTTAGGACACGGGGTTATGGTAGGCACGCCGGAAGAAAATGTCGCGCACTTTTTCAAAACCGTGCGCGACTACAGGTATTAAAAAAAAGAGTTATTAGAATTACTGACTTTCGCGAAGAAGAGTGTGTTTATTAGATTTTTGTTATATATGTTTTATAATAAGTGTCTATTAAATTAATGTGCTAAAAACAACGATTTGCTGAGATGATTTGATTGTTAATCGATTGTGTACCTAATACACTGCAATATTTAATAGCCAGTGCGTTCAATTAACTCTTGCAAGTCACCCAATTGCCCGTTCGCCGCCTTCTTGGCCGCCTCAAACTTAGCCGTCGCCGCCTTCTTCTTCTCCCAATAATCCTTACCGGCTTCTGCTCTCTTCGCTTCCAAAACCTTAACCGTCTCGCTGTGCTTCCATCCAATTTGCGCGCACAAATCGCCGAGCACGCAGAATCGTCTCCCTTCGTTCAATCTCGCAATCTTCAACGCCTCCGGGACAACCGCTCTCTTCACCTTGTCGTACGGCGCCGGGATACCTTCGAAGCACTTTAATCTTTCAAAGGCAGCCTTCCCTCTCGTGGTTTTGTGCGGCAACATACCTCTCACGACTCTCCAGAACATTCTCGACGGTTGAGTGAAGTGATACGGACCTTTCTTCGGGTTCGTATTCATTCTCTTCACTTTGTAGTAGTCCCACCTTTGTTTGCGTCGAACCATGCCGCCGGAAAGGCAGATCCCTTCGGTTCTCACGACGACAACGTGTTGGCCTTGCAAGAGCTGCTTGGCAACGGTGGAGGCGAGACGGCCGAGCATGTGGCCCTTAGCGTCGACGACGACGATCGTTTTGTTCGTAGACTGTGTCATTATTGAAAGAGGGAAAGAAAAGAAATCGGGTCAGCAACTGTGTTTCTCGCGCGCACTTTTCCTATTAGTATTTATTAGGACTACGAAAAACCAAAACGCGGTGTAAAATTTCGAGCGCGAAAACGTTCCTACTCTCACGCGCAACGTCTCCCGCGCGCCCCAAACTGCTCGCGAATGCATCCAAAATCATTCATCGCGCGCGAAATGCGCGAAGAACGACTTCCTGAATCATCGCAACAGTCCACGCGGGACGCGTTCGCACTCTAATCTTCTCTCATTCGAGGGCTAAAAAGGAGAAGAAAACCGGAAAAAAAATTTGGCGCCCAAATCGCGAACCCCGCCGCGCGCGCGATACCGTGCGCGAACGCGAACGCTTCCCGCCATCGCGCGCATCGCGTCGCGAATTACTTCCTCCGCGCGAAAACGACTCGATATTTTAAACTTACCATAATGACTGTTGGAGTGTATGTATGCTACGTTCGAGAGTACTAAAACTGAGGAGGCGAAATGTGTTTTCGAGGACGCAAAAGCGCAGTTTTTTATTTTTTTTTGGAAAAAAAGTAAAAAGAGGCAAAGAGCCCCAAGACCTCCGGAAGCTATCACATACGAAAAACCAGGGCACACTTCCTCCCGTGCTCTCGGTCGCTCCCCTCCCCCCCCTATAATCCTGGCGAGGTCTTCTTCTTCGCAGAGGTGTTTTTGGCTCTCGCTCTGTGCTGAAAAAGTTGGTCGCCACATAAATTTTTCCTTGGATAGTGTGCAGGTTGTGGTCTCCTCCTGAACACGACGCGGAGGTCGCGTACGAGCGCACGCGAAGAAGAAGAAGAAGAAGAAAAAATGCCGACGCACCAAGTCCTTCGCTCCCCGCTCACGTCGCCTCGATCGACGAAAATCACCTCCGGCCACGACTTCGCGTCCGCGACGTTCGAACACACCCCATCGGGGAATGACTTAATCCGGATTGGACACGCTTCTCAGCAATTCGAGGCGAACCACAAACAAGCGATACGCCGGAAACAAACGTGTTTAGAGCAGTATTGCATACCACCGGACGCTTTGCTCGGCGATCACGGACCGGAAGTTTCCGATGCGGAGTATTATCGGGCGGTGGTGTGGACCACGATCGTCGGTACCGTCGTGAATATTGTGTTGGTGTTCGTGAAGTTTATCGCGGGTATCTTGTGGAACAGTCAAGCGTTGTTGGCAGACGCGGTGCATTCGATGATGGACGTGTTTACGGATTTTGTGACGTTAGTGGCGGCGAGAATCGCGGCGAAGCCGGCGGATGAGAAGTTTCCTTACGGTTACGGCAAGTTAGAGAGCATAGCCGCGGTTTGGGTGAGCGTATGTTTAGTCTTCAGCGCAGGCGGAATGTTTTGGTACGTCTGCGAAAAGTTGGTGAGCGAATACGAGATTGAGTTCATGAATTTGACTGGAAGAGGGAGAGCGGATGGCCAAGAGGAGAAAGAAGATGGATTAGTGTCGGTGGAGGCAATATCGGTGGCAATCGCGTCCGTGTTGGCGAAAGAGGCGACGTTTCAGTTCACGATGAGAATTGGAAAACGGTTGCAGTCGCAAGTGTTGGTCGCGAACGCCTGGCATCACAGGTCTGATGCGTTAGGATCGGTCGCGGCATTAGTTGGGGTAGTTGGTGCGGTATACGGCTACCCAATCATGGATAAATTAGCTGCGATATTTGTGTGCGCTTTGTTAGGGAAGGTTGGGATTGAAGTTGGATGGGAAGCCGTGAAGACTTTGGCGGACACGAACTGTTCAGAGGAAGTTGAAGATAGAGTGAGAGAGATTGTGAGGAACGAGTGCGGGGAGGACACGCATTTGAGCGGATTGAGAGCTAGAATGAACGGGAGGAAATTAAGCGTGGATTTCTACCTCGCGTTTTTGAGAAAAGGTATAACCGCAGAGGAGGTTATCGGGAAGATGCAAGGCGCGAGAGAGCGCGTTTTGGAAGAGATACCAGAGTTGGGCGAAGTGGTGATTCAACTCAGAGATAGCGAAGAGCAGGAGTATTTGAGAAGCCAAGGTGGTAGTGGTGGTGCTTTTACGTGGTTTAGTAGAGGGAAAAGTGGTTTGTAATAATGAACTCTTTTCTTGTGTAGAGAGAGATGTAATTAGCTCATCTGAATGAAATTTATCTACCCGCATTTGCGGCTTGTTGGACTAATCGATGCAACTGCGCGAGAAAGTCGCCGTATCCCATGCCGCCACCGCTCGCGCGATCTTCTACTAAATGGTTGAACAGTAAAGCCTCTTGCGGCGTGCCTTGTCTGACCACCGTCAACGCTTGGTACCGTGCTTGGTTCCTACTCCGTATTCTTCTTACCGTGTTTCTAACTTTTTCGTTCACTTTGTTCCCGCTAATGGTTGGCAAATATGCGTCGACAAAGGGATCCGGGCATCCTTGATCGCCGAATATGCTCGTAATCATCCTTTGTTCGCATTGACCACCGATCCAAACGAGTAATTTACGCCCGTCATCGATTAAATAAATACCTCTAGCGTCGATGCGCTCGCCAGCTAATGCAGTTCTAGGGGGCATTTTCATCTTCATCAATGCCTCGATGGAATCGTTTTCCGGGATGCCGGCATCTTCGCTCCCACCGTGTAAAGCGTAACACGCCGGATACATCATGCGCAAGCACTCTTCCGCGGAGCAACTCATGATATCAAACGAAGACTCGACTCGGTTATCGACGGAAACGTCTCTCGGCGCGCCTTTCAACGCCGGAGTCTTTGTCGCGCACATTGCAAAGAGCGGTAAAAGTTTCATAGATTCCGGAAACGCCAAGGAGTTGAATCCAAAGTTGTGTCGAGCGCCGCCTAAAAGCTTATATTCCTTCAGTGCGTCCACGAGCTTGCTCGTCAAAGCGTCTCTGGCGTCTTGCAATCTCGTCGAGTTTGTTCTTTCGGCGCTCAGACGCGTCAAAAAGCATGCCATAGCGCCCGAGTCAACCGCACGAAACAAGTCCGTCATGTCGTTCACCACCGGAACTTGCATCGTGTGCACTCGAATCCGGCGTTCACCATCCGCCGAAGTGTACAATAACGCGCACTGAATATAACATGCTTGCATATTCGGTACGACTTCATCGTGTGCGAGATAAACCGCGTGCGTTTGGTCCGCGTTTGTGGCTGGTAAGGCGAGTAAATCGAGCGAACGAATGAAAAAGTGCCCGTTGAACGCACACACGCGAAATCCTTTAGAGCACCGAACGCGACAGACAGATTCCCACGCGACATCTCGAGTCAAATTTCTCGTCAATTCCGTTTTGAATTTCACCTCGTCTTTCGCTAAAGAAAAATGAGGGTAATATCGAACGTCCCCACCGGTATATTTCGGCAACACGCACATCGACGCGATGTCCGCGTACGGCGTAGATGTGCAAAATACGTCGACGCACACTTGCTGTCGAGAACATTCTGCCGCCATGGACTTGTAAAAATTATCCGCTGGATTTCTAAGTTCATACTCTCTCGAATTAGCTTCGTAGCCCTTCGCGTCGTCTCGGCTTATAAGTCTTCCAGCGCCGATGGATGGCAACGTCGATTGGAAAATAATCAGCTTGCCGCCAATCTGCGAGATGGCTGAATATGCCGCCTGTATCGCCGGTCCCATCGCGGACTCCTGAATATCCGTCTCCAAGAACGAATTTGCGATGACATCTAGCGTCGCTTCTACTACCGTGCGACATTCTTGTAAATTCACGAGCAAATCATCCGGCACCGGCGGGAACGGGTCGTTTAATTCTCCAACCACCATCATCGACGGCGCCATCGAGGTGGATCGCAAGCCGTAAAAATGAATGGACCGATCGTACGTGATGAATCCGATTCTCGTGCGATCGGATTTCGATTGCATGGAATCTAAACAGTCGCGAACAGTATCAATTGCGGATTTTAAAAAACCAGATCTAACGGCTGTTTGACTGACATCAAAGGCAAAAAAATACGCGGGTGGCATGGGCGGTCGCACCATGTACTCCGCAGAAGCTAAAAATTCAACCGTCCCAGATCTCAATTCTGGTCTTTCTGCCACGTCCCTTCTCACTCCGTTTTCATCTAACGCGCAGAAATAGTCCACGGGGACATCATTTGGTAACGAGCACACGTTACATCTGTACCTTCTCCCTCCTTCGATGAACTGAACGAAGGGATTGATATACGTCCGACACCTTCGACAACGTACAATTCCAGACGACCCGAACTGCGCCGTGGGCACAGAATCTCCTGGAACCATCGGTCGAACGATGCATCCAACGGGTAACGCAAATCGTTGCTTTAACCCGACAGATTGAGGCAACGCACCAACTGTCAACCTTAAATACTTTGGATCGCACGATAAATTCGAGTTTGGTCTCGCCTGATCCTCGCCCGGTCTCGGTAACGTTTTCTGATCAAGATTTTGAACGTCGATCGACCGTGCGTCCGCGTCAGGCGGGTATCCTCCCTGTTGGCCACCCATTCCGGGCATCATGCCTGCTCCTGGATACGACGCACCTCCTCCATACGTTCCCATTTGAGGTGCGCTCGTTGGATACATGCTACTGCTACTTCCCTGCGGCGGCGGAGGTCCCGGTTGTTGTTGTTGTTGTTGTTGTTGTTGTTGATGCTGTTGCTGATATTGTTGTTGCTGCTGCTGCTGCTGCGGTGGATAGGTGGACGAGGACGGCGCCATCGCCGACGTCGATGGAGGCGCCATTGACATCCTCGACATCGCCGCTGTCGGCGGTGCCGGCGCGGATGAACCTGAAAAGGAAGACTGAGGAGGAGGAGCGGGAGCGGGAGCGGGCGCGCTCGCCATCGGCGGCGGTTGCTGCTGTCGCTGCCCTCCTCCTCCTCCTCCCATCATCGCGGCAGGAGGCGATAAAGGCGGAGGTGCTGACATCATCGCCGGAGGAGGAGGTCCCGGTTGACTGTACTGTTGTTGCTGCTGTTGTTGATAGCCTCCACCCGCGCCGGGAGGATTGGTATTATACCCGTTTGGTTGAAATTGCTGCCCCATCATCGGAGGTGGGGGAGCGCCTGTTTATTTATTCACCCGGAAAGGGGATCAAAACGGAGGAACGAAGGAAGAGATGCTTTGTCAGCGAGCCGTTCGTACATATATTTTCGGTCGCGAAGAAGATCGAGTGCTCGAACCCGATCGAGAAAGAGCAGAGAGAGACGAGACGAGATGCCTCTTCAAAAATCGAGATTTTCTTCCCCGGTCACGCACCGTAAAAGTTTTGCTGCTGCTGCTGCTGCTGCTGCTGCTGAGGCGGCGCGCCACCGTACGAAGAAGGGGGAGGTGGGTACCCGCTCATCCGAGGCGCCTCCTCTCACTTTTTTTGTCGTCGCTTTCTTCTTTCGAAGTAGAAAAAGGAAGAGAGAGAGAGAGAGAGAGAAAGCGCGTGTTCTTATAATCGCGAGAATTGGACTTTGAACGAATTGGGAAAATTTCGTGACTTTTTTTACCCACAAAAATGCAATCAACGGTATTTCGTCATCATCATCACCACCGACCACTCGCTTCGGCGTCTCTCTCTTCGCGCTCGAACCACCGAAGGACGGCCGCGTCGGTCGGGAGAAGAGAGGATTTGTGCCTGATGCCCGGGGACCCGTCTTTAGTATTACACGTGAGTTGTGAAATGCAATTACCGCATAAGAGCGATTTCATGAAATTAATGTCCAAACACATCGCGGAGACGCTGAATAAACCGGAGACGTACGTTTGCGTGGCCGTTCACGACGACGTGGCGATGGTTTGGGGAGGGGAAGAGCAACCGTGCGCGTTGGGGACGCTGAAGAGTATCGGGGGGATTAATTTGGAAAACAACAAAAAGATAATGGAGAAGTTGAGTGCCGTGCTTGAAACCGACTTCATGATTCCTTCGAATCGCGTGTACGTGGAGTTTGTGGACATGGAGAGAGTGAATTGCGGGTACGACGGAGCTACGTTTGGCGGTTGAATTTCGTTGTTATCTGCAAAGAAGCGCATCTATCTATTCGAGCGTGCGCTCGATGGGTTTTTTCTTTTATACACTAAAAACTAGTAACTGTAAACTAAAAAAGTTATCTCTCTCGCGCGGCGCGAGAACTAAATCGCCCCCTCTAATCATCCTCATCCCCGTCTTCCTCGAACCTCTCTAACATCACTATATCTTTCCTCTCTGGAAAGTCTTCTACTAACAAGACGTTGGGGTCGACCTCTCTCAACTCCTCGACGACACCGTGCCAATAAATAACCATTCCGCTCCCGAATCGATTCACGTACGCTCGAAACTGCTTCGACCCACTCTCCTCGTGCACTTGCGGATCACAAAACGACGCCTTACTGTCGATCCAATGAATGGTTCTCCCGCGAACACTGATTGGTACTTTCAATCGCACGTCTGGCGTCCGACTCGCGCCTTCCGCTCTCAAATCTGTCTCCGTTTCGAACTCCGCGCCGATGTCTCTCAAACGCTCTTCCAATATCTTCTCGTACTCCAACCCGGCTTCTCTTCGCGACCGTTCCGTCGCCGGAGACGCTCCGCAGTCCCACGCGACGACGCGTTCACAGTCCACTTTCAATCGTTCGATCAATTTCTTCCCTTTGTTGCTGTTTAACCCCGACGTCATCGCTCTCGAATCTTCCGGCACTTCGCTCGGAAAAGTGTTCGAGTCGTACGGACGCTTCAACATCTTCCCGACCGACTTGTGATTCACTTTCAAAACGCTCTCGATGATCAACCGCAGCAGCTGACAGGCTGGAAAATCCACGTTCATCGCGATATCAAATATATCTTCGCCGTTCAAGTACCTCTTTTCGAGCGATTCGATCGATCGGACGAATTTCCCGTGCGTCTGTCGCAACTTTCGGGAAAACTCTTGCCCGTAGATGCTAAACAACGCGTCCAAAGAGAGCGAAGGGAACTGAGAGAGGAGGAGGTGCATCGGCGGTGGACTGTTCATGGGGAGCGAAGTGAAGGTGGATTTCACGCGCTGGTATTCGCTCAGCTTCATTTTTCTCTTGCTCTCTCTCTCTCTCTCTCTCTCTCTCTTTCTCGCGCGCGCTGGTGCTG
>Ga0182093_1586604_pt1 | contig 10436 bp, 9 predicted proteins | sample 041ome_21_FD_127776 | JGI IMG/M metagenome (GOLD analysis project Ga0182093, IMG submission 127776) | Metatranscriptome of coastal salt marsh microbial communities from the Groves Creek Marsh, Georgia, USA - 041411BS metaT (Metagenome... | ecosystem: Environmental > Aquatic > Marine > Intertidal...
AACAACGAAGCTTTGTGCGTGTACACGCGACGGCGGATCGAACGGTCCGTTTTTGGGCAAGAAGAGAGCACGGAGATGCTTTTAGACGCAATTTGCGATAAGTTTAGGGAAATTGATTTTAGCAAAAGAGGAGGAGGAGGAGGAGGAGGAGAGGATATCATCAACGAGGGAGATGATGCGAACGTGAAGCCGTTAGTGATGAGCATTCACGGCAGTCCAGGGGTTGGGAAATCGCACTTTCACCGCGTATTGGCGAGAGCGGCGTACGGCGTAAACGAGAACGGAAAAGAGCAACAAAATATAGGAAAGGCGAAAGTTTTTATACACGCGGTGAGGAACTTTGTGCGCGGGGTGAGTAGAAGTAGCGGGGGAGGTGATAGGAAGAAGACCTGTCCGGGCGAGCTGTGTCCGGCGTATAAGATTCTGTTCGGTGCGGAGTACGTGGAGAAGGACCGCGCGCGGCAGAAGCGGATGATTGTGAGCAACTTGAGAGCGCATTTGAGGAGGTTTCCTGAGAGCATAGTCGTGATTGAAGAGTACGATAAGTTGCCGTGCGAAGTGAGGAGCGTTTTGAGGCAGCTTTTTGATAGCGGGAGGGTGATGCAATCGACTCCGTCGTCGAGATGGAGGAGGAGGAGGAAGCAGAAGAAGAAGAGGGGCGCGGTGTCTCGATTTTTTTGGAGAAGAGGAGACGACGAAGAAGAGGGAGTCGCGGCGAAGAATAGTAAGGGTGAAGAAGATGACGAGTACGACGACGACGACGACGGTAACGATACGTTTGAGGATTACGACGTCAACGGAGAAAAAATAGAGGTTTTAGGGAACAAAGCGATATTTATTTTGGAGGCTAACGCTGGGTTCGTGCATATTCACGGCGCCGCGGAAGCCGACAGGAAACGTCGATTAGGGGATGAGAGCAAGAAGAGAGATTCTGAACGCGAAGGAGGAAACCACGTCGAGCTCTCGCGAGCGTTGAAGAACGCCATGTTCACGAAATGGGAAAAAGAACACTGCGAAGACTTCCACGATACGGTTAAAGTCTTATCGTCGATTGAATATTTCGTTCCATTTCAGCCGTTGGACGAAGACGCTCTCAAGCAAATCGCCAACGCGCACTTGGAGTATCGCTCGAAGTATCTCATCGAGAATGAGTTCATCTCCTCCATGTTAACGACGTTAGCGTCGAAACCTTCGTCTGCAAAGGTGCCAGGGAATACTGCTGCTGTCTTGCCTAGTATAAACGCGATTAAACGACGCGTCAACGTCACTTTACGTTGGGACGATAGTCTTTTGGCCTTTCTGGCACGAGAATCCGAGTTTGAAGGCGAATTTGCCATCGAAGGCGGCAAAGAGGTCAAATCAACTTTAAGTCGCACCGTAACGAGAGCGATACGCCGAGCGCTTTTACCGTCGTCGCCAACAACCACCGACGAGCGCGGCGAAACCACCCACCCTCCTTCCCTCGCGCAATACGAAAAAATCCGCGACTTTATACTCAAACGTGAACAAGACGCGAAGAAGAAAAAATTCGCCAGCGCTACTACCGCCGCCGCCGAGGAGGAGGAGGAGGACGACGAAAACAGAGACCACGTCGCGAAGCTCCAAATCAACGTGCGTCTCGCACTTCTCTCGGACGGTAATGAAGAAGAAGAAGAACAAAAAAGTTCTGCGACGACGACACGTGGAAAAGGAGAAACCAGCAGCCGGCGGCGTCGATCCGTCGTCGCTTCGATAGAAGTTAGTATTTAATAAATTTTTGAGTAAATACCAGTAGGTCAGCTTCTAAAAAAATTCCTTCACTCAACACACACACGCACACATCAATTTAAAAACACGACCATGCGCGAGACGATTTCACCCCTCTTCTTCCTCGCGATCGTATCGTGCGTTTTGCGAGTCTGTCTGGCGAATCGTCCCGTTCCAGTCGCGCCGCAATCGACGAACAGGATGAAATTTGTGAGAGAAGTGGGTCACGAATTAGAGCAATCCGACGACGCTGAGTTTCGATTGCATTCGATATTCGCGCACCACGTATCTCACGCCGGAGACACGACTTTAGTGCACAGAGTCGTTCCGAAGACGACGACGGAAAGAAATTCAGAGCAGGAGAGCGAGAAAGAAAAAGACGTGAAGCACAGAAAGAAACGTTCGTTACTGTACGACCGAGATGGCCCCTCGGATACTCCTTCGGGTTTACCTTCGGATTCAAACGCGAGAGCATCGTACGCGTCGACGGATGATTTTAAGGATACTTTGAGCGAATTGTCGAGCCTGAGCGTGAATGGCGCGATATCCGGCGAGAAAGTCAGAGGCGCTTTGAAGTTGAATTGGGTTTCTGAGGATTTATACGGCGACATGACGTGGATTGAGGAAGATAAGAGAAGACCATACCGCGAAACGGGCGAGCAATTGTACGACAATCGAGACGTGGAAGGTACCATGGGTGAGGAAGGCGTCACGAGGCAGATCGTCACGTATATCAGGACGCAAGTGGATAGCATTGGTACTGTTTACGATTATTCTGCCCCAGGTGGCGATGCGAATGGTGCAGCGACTCGAGGCGCTGCCGGCGTCGGCGTCGCAGCGATGATGTTCGAGAAGACCGGCACAAACGAGAAAGTGTTGGTTTTTCGAGGCAGTCGAACGGAAGGAGATTTTCAAAACATAAATGCGCTCATAATCGGCAACATACTCTACGACCAAGATGGCGCTGGAATGCAAGAAATTCTCGAATCCAACTGGGAGAAAGTTGGCTTAACAAGGTTGGACGAATTCGACACCAGAGCAAAGACGGAATCGTTGCAATATAAAATTCTACTCGGCGCTGGATTTCTGTTGAGTGGCGGGGCGATAACGGGCGTGGATTTCGAAGGAAATTTAGCCTCAGCTGTGAACGACAAATCGATTGGACCGGCCGGTAACGGAAAAGTCGGCTCTTTAACTAAAGACGAAGCGGAAGACCTCGGTTATTTTGCGGCAACAAAGCAAATCATGGACGCTATTTACGAGGAAGACAACAACGTCGAATTGCTCATCTCCGGATACTCCCAAGGTGGCGGAAGAGCGCAACTGGCTCGAATGTACGTCCAAGGGAAGTATGGGAAACAACCTCCAGTTATCACCTTCGCGAGCGGCGGTGGACCAAGGTGTTATTCGCGACATTTGTTCGAAGACGGACGCACGAACTATTTGGACTACGTTGATCCAACGAAGTATTACGAAAACGTGTACGACTACACGCACTTTTTGGATCCGTGGGCGGCGCTCGGATATAACGTGGGCAAAACGTGCTTGTTTGGCAACGCCGATGGAGACGTCACGCAATCACGAGCGTACAAGTATTGCTCAAAATTTGTCGGTTACCCAGCATCTGTGGTCGTCGGTAAATGGGCATCGAGTCCGTTTAAAGACGATTCCTGGGCCGACGATTTTGACGCGTGCAGATACTTCTCTCATTATTTGCAAGGCATCACGCAACAACTCTCTTCAGATTTAGAATTGAAAGCAGACGGTACTACCGGTAACGGATGCACTTCGTACGAAGGCTGGCCGTTGGGCGACAAGAGGTGTCCTCAAGAAGATGACACGTTGATGAAACTCGTCATTGGAGTAATCATCGCTATTGCCTTCGCTTGCGTCCTTTTCGTCGTCCTCGTCATTTTGTGCATCTGCCGTCGCTATCGATGCGGCGTGTATCAAAGAAAAGGGTGCTGCTGCAAACCTTACGACGACGTCGCTGGCGTCACCGCGCCGCAATGGAAGTCCGTCGAACCGAAACAATGAATGATATGATTATTATTTAATTATACTTTTACATAAACGAATAAATACTTAAAAAACGCGGGTTTGTTTCTGCTATAAAATCCTACATCTCTCTCTCTCTTTCTCTCTACTTTGACGCTTTCTTCGTCTTCTTCGGCGGCTTATAATCCGAGTCCTTCACCTTCCCGACCACCGGGTACTTATCCTCAAACTTTCGGTACCAATCGTTCAGCGCGTCTATTTCCATCGCGAACAAATTCGAGCAGTTCGCGTGCAAGTGTTCTTCCGAAGTGCTCACTTTCGCAAACGCCATCGACGCGTCTCGGCCGCAGAAACAGTTGTACGGACCACCTTAGACAAAACAAGAGAGAGTTAGTTTATTAAAAACACAAAAGAAGAAAATATATGTTACCTGGACCGTAAAAGTCGCGTCCCGAGCTCACGTCAAAAATAGTCCCCTTACACGCCAACAGGATCGGTTTCTTCGCGTCGTTCCCGTCGAACTCTTTCAGCTCTTTCCGGGTCAAATCGCCTTTCGGTTGCGGCTTCGGGAACTCTTTCTCTTCTTTTTTTTCTTTCCGTCGCTTTTCCAATTCACTCTTCTCGTGCGCTTTTAAGATGCGATCGCAGAGGAGCAAGAAAAGGAACGCGAGCAGACACTTTATGACGTGGAAAACTTTCTCTTCGGACGTGGAGAAGTATTTGGCGAGCGGCGCGAGGAGAATATCGCTCGCGAGAGACATTGTGTGTGATGTGTTTTTTGCAAAGCGCAAATTCGAAAATTTTGAAGTGACGAACCACTCGCAGAAAAAAAAGCTCTCTCTACTACCGCTAAAACAAAATATCACTAGTGTACGATTACAATCGAACGATTTTCATCTTCTCTTCCCTTCGCATATCTCTCACTCTCTCCAACACTCTAAGCAGCTCCTCGTCTTTGATTTTCCGCTGACGTCTGATCGCGTCCTCGTGCGCCTCTAACATGTGCTCGAGACCTTTGCCCGGGTGCGACTCGAGGAGACTGATTTCGTATTCGTCTCGGTACGTCCATCGGGAGAGAAAGCGTTGCGCGTCTGGGGTTTGTCGGATGTAGGAGATGAGGTCTTCAGGAGGAGAGGAAAGGAGTTGGACGAGGTCGTTGCGGATGTTTCTGTTCTGTTCTGATGACGCGTTATCGTTTTCTTCGGCGCCGTCGAGCCAAATGGTTAAACACGCTCTGCCTTTTCCTGGAAAATTCACCGCTTTGTTCACTCTGTGTAACATTGATTCCGATTGAAACACGACGAGACGATTGAAGGTTGGTCGTATCGTGACAAATGGTCCCATAAACGGTACCAAAACAATCTCGCCGCCGCATTTGTCCTCGTACGCCTCGTTGAGATACAAAATACACGTCAACTTTCTATTCTGATGCGCGCCGCCTGGGTTGTCGAAATGGTACGGGAAAGCGCCGCACGTGTTTATTTGAAGTTTCACCGTTCTGTTATCATCGCCCGGTTTCACTCGCACGCTGTTGTGCGCGCGTTGACGCTCCTGTTTTCCTTCTTCTCCTCTTTCTTCTTCAGTTTCAGAAAACGCCTTTGCGGCGGCTTCGTTAAACGCGTTCGCGAGATGTTTCCCGCTCGCCTCGAAGAATCGGTCCAACGTCTCCATCTCACCACCATCTTTACCGCTCACATTCATGTGCATGTCGTATTCAAACACCCCAGGTTTAGAAAACAAATACCTCGCGTTATTCTTCGCGTCCGTAAAGTGCGTCCGGTTCGGTTTCAGTCGAGGCACACTTTCCTCGAGCGAAGAAGGCTCACTTTCGCCATCATCACCAATCGCCATCGAACAGAGCTCGTCGCGCATTTTCTTCGCCACGCGTTCGTCTCGGACGAAATCATCGAGCACGACGTACCCCTCGGACGAGAGTAAGCGCACGGCGCTCGGCTCTATCGGCCTCCAAAACATCGTTTTTTCTTCGCCGCTCTCTTCCATTTTCTTTCTTTTCTCGCGTTTTGCGTAACGAACGAAAGCGATTTTTGTCTAAACTCCAACGCGACGCGTGCTCTCGCGCGCGCACGAGAGAGAGAGAGAGAGAGAGAGAGAAACGAAAGAAACCAACGCTTCTTTTCACGCGGCGCGACCGAGAAGCTTTTTTCACGACGACATCTCTTTCCTCGAGCTCGTGTCTTTGTCGTCGTCGGTTCTTATTAGTTTCTTTCCAACTACCTTCACCTCTTTAGAATTTAGGGTTTTTGTAGCGTACAAAGTAAACCCTAAATGGCCGGCGTGAGAAAAGATCTCGCGAAAGATAGAAAACGAGAGGAGTTCCCCACAAAGCATCTCTCCACTTTTTGTTTCTCTCAAAGCAACTAAAAGAGCGCGAGTCGAGCATTCAAAACACAAAAAGCACAACACAAAAATGTCGAGCGCGTTCGCCTGTTGTTCGTCTTCGTCGAGCGCGCGCATCGCGTCTTCCGTGCGCTCGACGACGAGATCTTTATCTAAAAGACAATTCGCACAAAAATCATCATCCAATAGCAGAAACATCAGAGTAGTGGCCGCAGACAGCAGCAGCAACGCGGCGAGTAGTCCGTCCTCCGCGACCGCGGCGGCGGAGAAACCAGAGCCGGAGTTGAAATCAGACGTGAGTCGTCGCTTTTTGTTTCTGCGCTCGGCTTTTTGTATTCCGCGCGCGCGTGTTTTCTTTGCGTGTGTCTTTCCTCTCTCTCTTCAGTCTCGGGAAGAGATATGGATAAATTGGAGAGAGCGATCGCGGGCTCTCTCTCGTTTCTCTCATCTCTCTCTCTCTCTCGCAGAGAGAAAATATTTACCGATCTCTTTTTCTTTTCGATAAACACACGAAACAGATGGGCGTGGATTACACCACCTTCCGAGACCTCTTGAAAGCCGGCGAGTGGGAAAAAGCGGACGACGAACACCGACGCCTCATGTGCGTCTTGGCAGGGGAAGATGCGGAAGACCGAGAGTGGGTGTATTTCACCGAGGTGAAAAACATGCCGGTGACGGATTTGAAGACGATCGACGCGTTGTGGTCGCACTTCAGCGGCGGCAGATACGGGTTTGCCATTCAGAGAAAGTTGTGGATAGCGCAAAAGAGAAATTGGGCAAAGTTTTTTAAGAAGATTGATTGGACGACTGGAGAGAACGGAGACTACCGCAAGTTTCCGAATGAGTTTTTGTGGCAAGCGGACGCCGCGCCGGGTCACATGCCGTTGACGAACGCGTTGAGAGGAACGCAGTTGTTCGAAGCTTTGATGGAACACCCGGCGTTTGCACCGCCGAAGACTGCGGCTGAAATTCAAGCGGAAGAGTTGGCGAAGGTGCAAGACCAAGTCACCGGCGCGGTTTCGAGAGCGCAAGGCGAATTCGGAGACTTGATGAGAAAAGGTTTGAAAGGCTTGAAGAAACCGGATTGGATGAAATAAATAAAAGCTGTTGTCGAATGCGCGTGAGACATTTTTTTTGTTCTACTATATAACACATATCGAATTGAATTGATGCGCGAATGAAAGAGTGAAAGAGAGAGAGTGAGAAAGAGAGAGAGAGAAGGAGAGAGTGAGATCGAAGCGCTCTTTACATTTTAATACAATACACCAAAATACTATACATTGCTAAACGAACTACTACACGAAATACTCTACGGAATGTCGTCGAACGGTTTGGTATCCCCGAAACAACGCTCTAACACCGCTTCCACCGCGTTCCTCGCGCACTCCTCTTTACTCTCTATCCCGTCCTTTTCTCTCTTTTCGCACACCGGGCTCATCGCTACGCTCAACTCCGCCCTTCGTTTCGCGCACGTCTTGTGTTGGCCTTTCAGTTGCAAGTTTCCTCGGAACAATTCGTTTACCCTGTGAAAACAATAACGCATCACGCGCGCGCGAGAAGAGAGAAGAGAAAAGAAAGAGTCCGTCAGTCGGTCAGTCGTCGCACAAACGAGCTATTCCCGTCGACAAACGACCAAGGCAAAAACAAACAACACAACAAACTCACCAGTGACAGTCCCCGCTCAAATTCGCCGCTCTCACTTCCGAACACGCGTGATGTCTCACGTCCAACCAATCCATTTTCTTCCTCGTGCAATCGTCGTACGCGTGTATCAACTCGTGCGCTAACATGTTCTCCATCTCCGTTCGCGTTTGTATTTGATTATGGCACAAACTGATGCCTTTCCTCGGTTCAAACCCACCGACGACTTCCTTGTGACACTTTTCGACTCTGAAGAAGCGCTTATCGACGGCACATCCAGATTGCTCGAGCTTTTCGAGCAAGAAAGCCACCATCGGATTGTTGATGACGATGTCCTCGAGCTCGGATTGGCACTTTTCTGGCGTCATTATATATATTCTTCTTTTTAAGCGGCCACGCTTTTGCGCGCGCGCTTCTCGTAACGAAAGGAGAGAAGAGAAGAATGGTAACACATCTGTTTAGGGTTTATGTGAAACCCTAAATGACCGACTTTACGTTTCGGGAAAGATTAGTCCTCCCCCAGGCGCCATTCACACGCGAGCGCGCACACTTGCGAGAGATACAAAAGAACAGCAACAACAAAAAACAATGTCGCTCTTCTCTTCAAAAAGCCACCAGCGCGGACGACGCTCTTCTTCCCGCGCTCCTCCGTTGTTCTCCTCCTTCTCGCTTCTCGTTCTCGCCGTGGCGACATTTTTGACGATATTCGTGCCGTCCAAAGTCGCCGCGAGCAAGACAAAAAATCGAGCGATTTTAAAGGAGAAGTACGGCATCGATTGCGGGACGCACTGCACGAACGCCGTGGTGAAATTGCACGAGGCGAAAATCGAGCAGGAAAAGTGCGTTCGCTTTTTTTTCTTGTTCGCTGCTCGGATCTTCCTTTTCGTTTTTGGTGTTTGTCCTTCGTCGTCGTCGTTGTTCTTCTTTCTTTCTTTTTCTTTCGCGTGCTGCGTGAGATCCGCGAGATAGAGTTTTTGAACGGCGGAAAAGGCACCGCGCTTCTTCGCGCCGATCGAGGGACGATTTGTTTTCGAACGCTCGCTGACGAACGCCCGTACCTTTACTCTTTACGTGTATTTTTACCGCGACGACAAAAAACAGGCGATTAAATCACGATAAAGCAGTCCTCTCCGGCGCGCACGACGAGGCTGCGGTGAAGCAATTTTTAATCGAACAAGCGGTGGTAGATTCGAGCGAGTTGACAAACTTGGGGAAATCGCACACGTGCGTGATCGAGCGATACTCGGCGTATTTCCCGGGGCAGTGCGTGCCAACGCAAGTGATCATGGACTATTTGAGCGGGAAGTTAGTGCCGGAACCGAACTTGGACGCGACGAAAGATCCGGTGCCGTACATCCCGCCGACGTACGGGGACGTGGAGGCGCACAGGTACGAAGCCGTGCAAGCGTTGGCGGCGTGGTTGAGATTGTTGCCGCTCGATAAGTTGACGTCGAGAGTGCAGTATTTGTTGTTCCCGGCGGAGTTGTGGGACGATGCGAAATTGCAAAAGTTGCAGTTATATAAGGCGCACGTGGGGAAGATGGGCGTGAACGCGAGAGACAAGTTGATTGCGGCGCAAAAAGCGTTAGATACGGGCGATTTAGAACACGGACAGTTGCCGAGAGCGACGAGATTAAAGTTGACCGCGCACATTAGAGCGGCGAGAATGATTGGGTACGAGATCGAAGGCGTGGATATGGAAGAGTCGGACGATTCGTTCGCCGAGTTGTTGAGCGAAGAGATTGGCTTTGACGACGTTTCGAAAGGAAAGATGTTGGAAGATCGCATTCGCGAACAGTTGAGACAACTCGGACAAAACGTGACTGAAGAGGATAAGTTGCGCATTATTCAAGAGGCGGAGGAAGAGGCGGCAATTGCGCCGGAGATGTTTGAAGGGAAACAAAATTTGGGCCAAGCGATTGGCTCGATTTTAAGAGAGCACCACGAGTACGTGGTCAGAGGCACGAAGGCGGCGTTGAAAGGCCAAGCGGATGCGAGAGTGGTCGCGTACTTGTTGTTGACCATCATCGTCGTCTCGGTTCCGGTCGTGGCTATTTTGTTGGCGTTACAAGCGCACAAAGAGATGTTGGCCAACCAGTTGTTGCCGAAAACGTGGGCAGAGATGATTGTCCCGAAGAGATCGACCGAAGACGACTTAGCCGAGGTTGTGGTGAAGAACGAAGCGAAGAGCACGGTGAAAAACGTCGGATACAGACCGGCCAGACAAGTGCCGATGATGCCCCAAAACAACAACGTAGCTCAACAACAACAACCTCCTCCGCGAAGACGATAAAAACAGAAAGAAGAAGATGATGAATGAGGAGAAGAAGGAGAAGGAGACGAACAAAAACACAATTTAGCGACGACGACGGCGACGACGATGTATATTAATACACATCAAATACCATTTTTTCCAGAACGCGCACATTTACGCACACACTTCATATCGCGCAGACTACACGCATTTCACGACTACACATTCTTTTCTCACATAGCTACGATCATCGCGCTCTCGCGCTAAACTATTCGACTCTCAACACGATGTGAACGCCCGAGTCCGAATCAACGACCCCGCTCATCTCCCCAACCTCTAACCCAAACGCGGCATCCTCGAACGCTTTCTGCATCTGACCTCTCCCAAAAACGCCCAAATCCCCACCGTTCCTCGCCGAGCTGCAATCGCTCACTCTCGA
>Ga0182093_1355749_pt1 | contig 10431 bp, 7 predicted proteins | sample 041ome_21_FD_127776 | JGI IMG/M metagenome (GOLD analysis project Ga0182093, IMG submission 127776) | Metatranscriptome of coastal salt marsh microbial communities from the Groves Creek Marsh, Georgia, USA - 041411BS metaT (Metagenome... | ecosystem: Environmental > Aquatic > Marine > Intertidal...
AAGAGACTTATTACTTCTCCCTATATTTATACGCACACGTTATTAAGAACAGAGAGTGTACATAACAGAGAAGGGACTCTTTCTCTCTCTCTTTTTGTACCGCGCTGTTTCTGTATATATCATGAGATATCAATTCTTTCCCTCTCCCCGAGGAGGAGGCGGCGGCGGAGGAGGAAGAGAAGAGGACGACGACGTGAATAATGCATCATCATCATCATCATCGGTTGTTAAAAAACCTTCCAATGCTTCCTCTGATTCGTCTTCTTCCGAAAACACGTCGCCGGGTCGGTCGTCGACGTCCTCGAACACCGCGACGACGACGACGACTTCGGGGATGTTGATGAACGGAGGAGGAGTTCATCAACAACAGCCAGCGCAACAAGGAGTGAGGAGATGGCCGCCGGAAAACGCGCACACCGCGCTGAGACTTTTGTTGGAAACGAGATGGGTGGCGAAATTGTTCCCCGAGGAAGAGGAGGATGAAGACGACAAAGAAGGCTTTAACGATGAAGACGAAGGAAAGAGAACGACGACGAGCGGCATCAGCGGCAGCGAGGGCGATTCAGACGACGACGACGCGAAGAAATTGAAAAAGAAGACGAACAAGGACGAGAAGAAAGAAGACTCGATTCGAAGACTGGAATCGCGATACCGAGGGATTAAAGTCGATTTACTCGACGCGCCGAGAGAGTGCGCGATGCGGACGTGTTTGGTGCACTGCGGCGCGCGAGAGGCGAAGTTGGAAGGCGTCGACGGGAGAGAGGAGGAAGAGATGGGGGACGCAGAGACGATTCACGTTGGAGCGGGAGGAGGAGGAGGAGCGACGATTCAGACGACGACGGAGGTTTTGAATAGCAATAAAGTCAACGAAGTCATCGACGACAGGTTTAAGATTAGGAGTAAAACGGCGAAAGTCGGGGTGGAAATCGTCAAGAAATGTTTGGATATGGACGAGGAGAGTCACGCGCAACACAATCAACTGCAAGCGAATAACGGTCAACCGCCGCCGGCGAGACACTTTGTAATGAGGATGTTGTTACCAACTGGGCAGTGCGGACAGTGCATCGGGAAAGGCGGGGCGAACATTAAGCGGTTGAGAGAAAAGGCGCCGAGGTGCGAGGTGAAAATACACGACGTCGGGCAGATTCCGCCGTGCGCGACCGCGGAAGATAGAGTGTTGGAGATGATTGGAGCGAGAGAGGATATTGAGATTGTCGCCGCGGAGTTGTTCGAGACTTTATCGTATTTCCATTTCGACAAGTCGGTTTTACCGTACTTTGTGTCTTTGGCGGTATGCAATAGATCGCAGCAACAAATATCCGCGGTCGTGGATCAGTACGGGAGGAATGTGGGAGGCGCGAATAGAGTACACACGCCGCCGAACATGGCAGCCGCCGTGAATGTCAGTTTCCCGCATCAACAGTTCCCAGGACAGTCGCAGCTCATGTCTATGGTTGTTCCCTCTCCCATGTTGGTACCGACAACGATCGTTTCACCGCCGTATAATCCCGTGATGGTCAACCACGCTGCCGCGGCGGCGGCGGCGTCGACTGGATCAATCGGGAATGGCGCGTTTCAAGATCCAGTTGCCGCCGCCGCGCAGGCGCAACAAGTCGCCGCCGCACAGATGATGCAACAGCAACAGCACCTTCATCATCAGCAGCAACAACAAATGCATCAGCATCAACAGCAAATGCAGCACCAAATGAACGCGCTCAGCTTTGCGCCTGATTTTCTCGGCGGCTTTGGCATGCCGTCGACCAACATCGAGAGTACGGGAGGAGGCAGTGGCTTCGGTGGCGCCTTTGCGCCTACGGCGCACGAAATGGCGACAAACGCAAACGCGCCAGTCGCGGCGTTCGGTCAAGCGCGAGCGATGAGATACAATCCAGTGGCCATTGGTCCGGCTGGAGTGCCGCTCGTACCAGTCGCAGCGGCTACCCTGTCGGGCGAGGTTCCAGTTTCCGGCGTTCCAGTTTCCGGCGCGATAAATCCAGCTATGGCGTCCATGTTTTCTGGCGGCGGATTTCCCGTCGTCAACCTTTCACATGGATTGGAGGTACCGGATATCGTCCAAACGACCACTCCGGCGGGGGCGACTATGCCAGTCATTCCAACGCAAATGCTCGCGCACAGCAAAGAAGACAAGGAGGATACGACGAACCGGTACGCGCAGTTTTTCACATCAACTAACAATAAACTGAACGTCTGGTCTGACAACGGCGATGTCGCGGCGCCAAACCCAGACCCTCTGAATATCATCAATTTTCTCCCCGGGGACGATTTATACGCGTTCGATGAAGATGCAAACGGGAACGTCAATTATGCGCAAGCGGTTCCAGTCGTCAACGACGAACAGGACGAGTTCACCGAGATGGCGAAAATTTCCATCCCAAAGACATCTCTTGGCATCGTCTTGGGCGAAGGTTCTGCGAATACGAGAGTTGTCGCGAGAATGTCCGATTGCTACATTTCCGTCGCGGTTGATCCGAATCCAAACGCCGAAGAAGCGACGATTTGCATGCTCGGTAAAACAGAAGACGCGGTTGAAAATGCAAAAGACGCTCTCGAAGCGCTCGCCTTGGGCGCAGAAAGCCATCCGCATTATTAAGAAAAGAGATGCGATTAAAAAAGGAGAAGAAGAAGAAGAAGAAGAAAAAGAAGAAGAATATCACTATCATTATTATTATTATCAAACAAACAATTGTTTCAAGTCAAAAGAGAAAAGCAGTCAAGTAAAAGTCAACGCAAAGTAGAGAATTGTGTAACATCAAATCAATATTATTTTAAAAACAGTACAAATCTATTAACAACAGCATCATTATCATCATACAAATCTCCTTTACACGCGAGATTTAGAGATGATTTATCTCACGTCCATCAACTCTATGTCAAACAACAATGTCTTATCGATCATCCCTTGATTTTCCAAGACGAAGCCGAGCGCTCTTTCTCCCGAAAAATTATTCGGTTTCGGTTTCATCTTCTTCCAATTCTTATTCTCCGGATACGCCAAACCGGAATTCGGCGGCACGATAATCCTTCGTATCCCTCCGACTTTCATTCCAACGATCGCCTCTCGAAACGCCGGCAACACGTCCAAATCGTCCGCTCGAAATCGGAAAAAATCTTTATCCTCGTTGAACGCGCCGCCTTTCGGGCCGTTTCTCGCTTCAAACGGTCTCCCGTAATACCCCAACGTGTACCCGTCCCAATCAACCACGGCTATTTTCGACTCATCTGTGTACTCTTTCCCTTCTTTCGAACCTGGTCTGACGTCTTTATACTGTAAACCAGATTGGGTTCGCGTAAAATCTGAGTATAAAACTTCCGACTTCCCGTAGTCTTTGTCTTTGATGCCTTCCATGAAGGTTTTGTTCCCGAACGGTTCCGACGACGATTGAGACGACGACGACAAAGAAGAAGAAGGCGGCGTCACCACGATCGTCTCCGCGACTTCCGAGACCGTCTCCTCCAACTCCTGCGCCGCAAAAACAGGCGCAGAAGCAGAAGAAGTAGAGAGCAAAATCATCGTCAAAGCCTCCCTTCTCGTCTGTTTCATCGCCGATGATTCATTCTTCTTCCTCCCGTGAGTATTCTCGCTTTTGCTCTTCCTCGCCGTCGACGCTTTCGCGCAGACGCGGCACGACGCAGCACTCGTCGTCGTGGCAACCGCGCGCATTATTACGTGTTATTGTGTGTTATTCTCGTAAAGTAATATAATGAAGATATGAATACATTTCGTATCTCTTTCCGTTCCTCACAACTGTCACATTTCATCTCGCTTTGAATTTGCGAATCAAAAGCATCGATGGAGAACGAAGCGCGGCGGCGTTTTCCTCCTCCGAGAAGCGAAGAAAAAGAAGCGTCGTCGAGAGATCGCGCCAACGGCAGCACCAATAATAACAACAACTTCTTCGAGCGGTTCCTGAAACTTTCGTCACTCCGGGAAAAACTGGAACTGGTGAAAGAAAAAGCGGAGAGGAAAAGGAAACAGAGAAGAGGATGGACGGAGAAGAAGGAGGAGCGTTTGTGTCCTCTGCCGAACGTGATTCGAGTCGAGAGCAACGCTGGTGCCTCCTCCACTTCCAACGCTTCCTCTTCTTCTCTCCCGGAAATATGGCGAGCGAGGAGGCAAAACTTGGAAAACTGCTTACAAGGAGAGTGTGTCAAGCGAGAGAAGTTGAGAGAAATCGTCGCGGATGGATTCGTACCGGACCAACCTTCCTCGGTGAGGTACGACGTGTGGTCGTATTTGCTTCGAGTTGTACCCGAGGCGCGTCGAGAACGAGAAGAGGAGAGAAGGAAGAAGCGGGAGACGTACGAGGCGTTCGCGGAGGAATTGGCGAGTTGCGTGCGAACGCCGGACGTGAGCGTGGAAATGACGTATAAATACGAGGACATAAAGTCGCCGACAAAGTCGAGAGCGACGAGAGTGGCGGTAGAGTTGAAAGTGAAGCAAGTAAACGAGGAGGATAAGGACATATTGGAGCAAATCGAGAGAGACGTGGAACGATTGCATCCGTCGTTGCATTTTTTCAACGACGAAATCGAGGCTGCTCCGAAACGAAAAGATATGACGGAAGCTTTGTTTGTATTTGCGAAATTGAATCCGGGTTTACGTTACGTCCAAGGCATGCACGAATTGCTCGCTCCGTTGTATTTTGTCTGCTTTAACCACCCGGATAAAAACGGCGTCGCGAAAGACGCCAAATCGGATTCGTTTTGGATGTTCGTCGAGTTGATTTCAGAGTTGAGAGACGCGTATTGTAAAGAGCTCGACAAAACGGACCAAGGAATCAATCATTTACTTTCCGAGCACGACAATTTGTTAAGGAATCGATGCCCAGCAGTCGCCACGAAAATGATCGACGAGTTGAACGTGAAACCTCAATTTTACGCGTTTCGATGGTGCGTGTTGATGTTCGCCGGCGAGTTTGACTTCCCGTCTGTTTTAAGAACGTTCGACTTTCTCGTCGCCTGGCCTAGAGGTAAACGCGACGCTCTCTTGCGTTTGTGTTCCGCCATGGTATGTAACGTACAAAAGGAGTTGTTGGACGAGAATTGCGACTTTGCCGTCGCCATGCGCACGTTACAAAACTATCCCGCGTGCGACGTGAATAAGATTATCAAAATAGCCTGCGCGTTCCCGTATTTAGCTGCTTCTTAAATAGTTAAGAAGAACAATCATCATCGATAGTAAATGTGATGATCCTATTTTTAGTGCTGCGTGTATAGAATACTACGACGAATTTATATTTGCGTTACGCGCTCTCTAAACAATAATATACCACTTGCTACTCAACATTCATCTCTCTCTCTCTCTTAAACTTTACACCGCCGACCTTGCTTCCCTCCTCGTCGCGTCGTGTAAAATATCCACGTCCACGCTTTCCTCCGGTGGTTGCACGTACCTCACCACGCTTCCTCGGACGAAGCAATCTCGCACTGATTTCATGTGTGGATATTTCTCCTCGTCTAAAACCGAAACGGATTCCAATTTAATGTTCAAGTACTGATCGACGGAGACTAACGTCCCTCGGATTTCGAGGTCGTTTTTTAACTCCACCGTGATTTGTTTTCCCACCAACGTTTTAAAGAACGAGTAGAATAACATTCTCAGTCCTCTCTCACTCTTTCTCCGCGTTCAATATTTGTACGGCTCAAGAGAAAAGCGCTCGTGTAGTCGCGTGGTATTCCTCTTCCTTTTCAGACTGAATTTTGAGGAAAATTCTTTCCCTCGAGTTTGAGGAAAGCACAAAAAAAAAAGTGTTTAGGGTTTAAACAAAGCAGCCAATTAAATTCTCACTGCAAAGGGGCAAAAGGGGGAAAGAATTTGCGCGTTTGTCTCACTCCGTGTGCGCGCAGAGGTCACGCACACGCGCGTAAGAAGAAGGTAAGAAGACAACTCCACACATCATGTTGGCACGCGTGCGAGAACTCATCGTTCCCTCGGCGCCGGAGTACGAGAAGAAGTCCTCCTCCTCTTTGATGCTCTCGTCGTCGTCGTCATCGAATGATGAAGTGATAGAACTGTCACTCGTCGTGTCCCCGGACGTGGAGGACGACGCGTGCAAAGTGCCTAAATTGACGAACGATTACGTCTCCGTCGCGCTGGATATGGCGTGCGAGAAAAACGCTTCGACCGAGAACGACGACGACGACGAGTGCGAGAGAGTTTCGGATTCGTATTATTCGGAGAGGAGTTTGAGAGGGTCGTCGTTTTTAAGCGCGCTGAAACGAAGATTCGTGTGGACGATGGCAAAAATCGACGTGAAAACCGCTCGCGTGCGCCCGATGATACTCGCGAGCGGGAAACGAATTCTCTCTTCGATTGGTCGAGAACTCGCGAGGCAGTTTCCACCGATCGAGACGTACGTGATGGAGAACGTGTTGATGCGGAGAGCGATGGAGGAAGAGGAAATGGCGATTTTGAATCCAGACGCGAGACGCGCGTTCGAGGAGAGTTTGATGTTACAGAGCGGGAAAAGCGACACGGATAGGGAAGAAGAAGGAGAGGAGGAAAGGATGAAGGTAACGGAAGAAGTTGAAGAAGAGAGTATTTTGGAAGCGCCGATGGTGGTGGTGACGAGTAGGAAGAAGGTGCGGAATAAGAGGAGTTGGTTGAGAGGAAGTTCGATGGAGGAGGAGGAAGCGTCTTCTTCGGCTTCTTCTTCGGCACCGGTTTTGGCGGGCGACGCGGACATCGAGCCGCCGGCCACGCCGCCTCAAAAGGAAGAAGAGGGTAGTATTATTCAATTGCCACCTCAAAAAGAGCTCGCGGCGATTACGAAAGCGAAGCAAAGGTTGCGAGAGGAAGAAGAAAAAGCCAAACGAAACGCGGTGTTGAATAGTCAAAGTAGCAATAATAGTACACCGCTGAACTTTGCGCCAGGTTGGAAGAAAGACGTGGACTTTGGCGACGGAACGAACGCGGCGGTCATATTAGCCAGTAAAAGCGACGTGAAGAGTCGGAAAATCCGACAACCAATGAAACAACAAAGCAATAGAAAAATGACGGATATGTTCGGCGGTTCGATGATGAAAGGCACGCCTTCGCCGCCCGGAAAATTGAAAAAGAACAACAACAGGAACAACGCGAGCGGGAATAATAGTGGCGCGGGTAACAACAACAAGAAAAAGTTTTCGCCGCCGAAAAGCGCGAAGAAACGCAGGCAGTTCGAGGAGAGACGCTTGGCAAAGTTATTCGAGGAAGAGAAAGAAAACAAATCTAGATTGGAGTACAGTTACTACTGCTCGGCTGGCGATACGGACATCTACGTCGAAGCCGTCGTAAAACCGATCAAAGGCAAAGCGTTGTAATTTTATTTATACATGAATAAAAAACTACTGTGTACCAACTCTACACTAAAAACTAGTAATCTTTCCTACTCGAGGTGGATAAGCGCCACTCCTCCAAAGGCGAGGCGGAAAGTCTTTGCACTCTTTTCCTTTGCCACACCACCCACGCTAACGCAACCGCCGGAGATAACAAGACAAACGTGTGGTAATGTCCGTCGTCCAAGTGGCATTTCCCACCCGCTGACACGCACATATCTCTTTCTTGTTTCGTGGAACACGCGGTGATCGACGACGACGACGACGACGCGCCGACACATCGTTTCTCCGAAACGAAATCGACGAAAAACAATACAAACGTCTCTGCGATTTTCGATCCAAGGTTAGATAACGTGTTCAAAAGCGTCATGTACGTTCCACCGATGCTCTCGTCGGAAACTTTGGAAAAGAAGGACATGACTCCAACAAACTGCACCGTCGATAACGCGCTCGAGACGCACATCCACGCTAAAACCAACCCGGAAAAGAACACGTTCGAGGACGCTTTTTCGTAATTCACGGGGGCGGTCCCTTGCGCGCCGTCGCTCGCTAGAACTTTAGTCCACGCGACAACCACCACGCTCGCAAACGCACACGCGATTCCTCTGTACACGAACGTATTTAACACAACTCGCAACGGTTTCGCTCCAGCCGTCCATTTCGCTGATATCATCGGCATCATTATGTTCAACGGCGCAATCACCGCGTTCATGCTCGCCAAAAACGTCTTCGGCACGCCCTTTTCTAACAATTTCAATTGCGTTAAACTCTCCGCCGGGGAGAATGCCACGTGTCTCGTCAACAAAATCAACGCCAACGATTGCACGTTTCGTAGCGACATCACTTTTATTCCTTGCCTGTACGTCTCCTTCACTCCGACGATTTCCTCCATCCTTCCCATATCTTCCCGCTTCAAAAACACCGCCAGCGAACTCAGGAAGAACATCGCCGACCAGAACATCACGAACCCTTTCAACTCGCAATACCCTCGAGCATTCAACACTAAAAACCCGGTAAAGCTCGCAAAAAAACCAAACGTCTGGCCCACCGCGTTGCACGTGCTCGCTAAACCGACGTTTTCCCTCTTCAACATCGTTATCGCCCACCCGTCGACGGCGACGTCCTGCGACGCGAGTAAAAAGTAAATGCTAAAAAACGTCATCGCCAACGGTTTCGCGTCCCCGAATTTCGCGCCATTCTCTATCATTCCTTCCAAATTCCCGCTCAACACGAACAACGCTCCGCCGACGAGGAGCTGCAACGGAATCAACCACGTTCTCCTTTGGCCGATTCGTTTCACGTATAACGCGTCGATCATCGGCGCCCACAAAATCTTCAACGAAAACGGCCACGACGCCAAGGAAAACACGCCTTGGTCGCCAAAACTGGCGCCTTTCTCCGTCAAGGAAAACGCCACGGTCGAGGATAAGCCCATCGGGACGCCTTGTAAGGTGTACAGGAGTAAGAGTAAACAGATGTTTAACCTGTCGCCGGTCAAATCCAACTTCTCTCGTTTTGGTTTTGAAGGTGTTTGTTTTCGGCCATTCGTCGTGTTCGCGTCATACTTCTTTGTCTTTGTTGTCTTCTCCGACGAGAGCAACAGTCGCTGGCTCTGTCGGCGCGCTAAAGGTTGCGCGGAGGAGGACATGATGTGTGCGCGTTGTTTTATGGCGTTTCGTTTTGTGAGAAATGTGACATATGTCTAGGGTTTAGGGTTACAAGTACATCTGGAGTTCCTCTTCGAGTCGCGCGCTTCTTTTCTCCGCGTCCGCGGCAGCGAGTCTCGCTTCGTTCGCCAACTGCAACGCCTTAAGTTTCATCTTCTCTTCGTTTACGAGCGCTCGTTTCAACTGCGCGTTTTCGTGGAGAAGTTTTGCGTTGTTGTGTTGGAGGACGAAGGATTGGTCGTCGACGACTTCGGTATTCGTGGAAGTAGCGGTCTTCTGACGAGAGGACGATTTCTTCGTTTGCGTGCCTTTGACGAGCGCCGGGGAGATTGGAATTAACGGTGGTGGTTGTTGTTGTTGTTGTTGTTGTTGTTTTCTTTCGTCGTCGTCGTCGTCGTCGCGGTAATCCTCGTCCAATCCGTTGAACGCGTCGCGCCGGCGAACCAACGTTTCTATTTTAGCGTTCGCGGCTTCCATTTTCCATTTGTACGCGTCTAATTCCGCGTGTACGACCGTTAAATCCGCTCGCGCGTTCGCGTACTTCTCCCTGAGCGTCTCTAAATCCAATTTACTCGCGTTTAACTCTTGTTCCAACTCTCTCTTCTCTCCTTCTAACTCGCGCGCGCGTTTTTTATCTCTTTCCTCGTCGCGTCGCAAACCTTCGTTTTCTCTCTCCATCCGTTTACACTCGGACGTTTGCGCGTCGTACGCTTCCGACAACGCGCTCGCGCGTTCCAAAATATCTCCCCTTTCTCTCTCTGCAACCGTTAATCTCTCCGAAACCATCGCGAATCGTTCCGCGATCCGATCCGCGTCCAGCTTATACTTTCCTGATTCCTCTTTCAACTCTGCATTTGTCTCCGATAAGCGCGCGTTTCGATCTCCCAACGCGCGTAAAATCGCTTCCAGAGATTTAATTCGAGAGGAGGACGCCCCTTCGTCGCGATAAAACGACGACGACGTTTTTGGGTCCTCCTCATTCGTCGCCGCGGTGGTAAACACCTCCCTCGCTTTCGTACACGCATCATCAGGAGACCGTTCGTCGTTTCCCCTAAAAGTGTGACTCAAATGATTTTGCATTTTCGTTTCCTCCTTCTTCCGCTTTACCTCTCGCCTCTCTCGCGTAAAAAAGCACCTTCGCCGTCTTCTTCAAAGTCGTCCTCTCGCAATAACACGACTACCACCACTCGTCGTCATCAAAAATCTGTGTTGTAAAACTCTTTCGTCTTCTCTCGCGATGATGATGCAAAGAGAGAGAGAGAGAGAGAGAGAGAGAATGCTCTTTTTGTACTAACGACTGTGAGTTGCACGTTTTGCTCATTTCATGAAAAATTTCAAAAAAATTCTGCTTTTTGTGTTTTTGAATTTTTTTTTCTCGTCTGTCTGTGTGTTTTTTGTTGATGAGACAGACCTGCCTGTGTTTTCG
>Ga0182093_1798285_pt1 | contig 10414 bp, 9 predicted proteins | sample 041ome_21_FD_127776 | JGI IMG/M metagenome (GOLD analysis project Ga0182093, IMG submission 127776) | Metatranscriptome of coastal salt marsh microbial communities from the Groves Creek Marsh, Georgia, USA - 041411BS metaT (Metagenome... | ecosystem: Environmental > Aquatic > Marine > Intertidal...
CAGATCCTCAAAAGCTTCCGATTACTGTTCTTTCGCGCTGTCTCCAATTTAATCTAAAGAATCTCGCACCGGCACTTATTGCCGAATTTGTTGCCGATATTCTGGTTAAAGAGAATGTATCTTCCGAAAGCGACGCCTTATGGCAGATTGCCATGGCGGCTTCAGGCAGCATGCGAGATGCGCTGACCCTAACCGATCAAGCCATCTCTTATTGTGAAGGTAGTGTGCTGACAGCCGGCGTGACCGAAATGCTTGGCGTACCTCCGCAGCATCAGATAACTCGTCTCTTGGAGGCAATGGCCGCTCGTGACGTCAGACTCATTGTCGAGTTGGTTCAGGTCATCGGCGAGCAAACCCCAGATTATCAACATACACTCGATGCGCTTTTATCAATGCTGCATCGCATCGCGCTGGCTCAGATTGCACCCGACGCAGTCGACAACAGCGTAGGAGATCTCGAAAAAGTCGTCGAACTTGCGTCGCAATTAACGGCCGAAGACGTGCAGCTCTATTATCAAATTGGCACTAAAGGCCGCGAGGACCTCAAGCTCGCTGTCGAAATGCGGAGCGCGTTCGAAATGGTCCTGCTGCGTATGCTGGTTTTTTCCCCGAGTTACACAGCACCCAAGCCTGCTATCACCGCTGTAAAGAGCAGCGATTCTGAGGCTAACGAAAAAAAAAAGTCTCCGCTAGCGTGGGCGCAACAGCCAAACCCTATCTCCGAGGCTCAGGCGCCTCCTCGCGACATTACACATCACGCAGGCGGTGACCCAGAACAGGATCAAGAATCTCAGCACGAAGCGGTGGCCTATTCGGCAGAGGGCAACGATCAGATGACCCCATCTAACTGGGTTAATGTTTACCCAAAACTCCAGCTCACCGGAATTTCCGCTAACATTATGGCGAACTGTGAGTTAGTGAGTGCAACGGATGACGCCATTGAGTTTCTCCTAGGCGAGGCGCACAGCGCTGTATTTAACGATGACGCACCTGCGAAGGTTGAGCCGGCTTTCGAAAAGTTCCTTGGTAAGAAGGTCGCTATTCGGATCTCAATAGGCACCACGCGTAGCGAGACCCCTGCAGCTCGAAAGATCCGCATTAATCAAGAGCTGCAAGCCAAACGAGTTAGCGATTTTGAAAACGATTCGATGGTTCTCGAACTACAAAAGAAATTTGGCGGCAAAGTAGTTGTCGAAAGCATCGTTGAGAGTAACGTTGAAAGCATTGTTGGAAGTAGAGTCGATAGCGCTGCTGAAAGCGGGCACGGTCAGGTTTAACGACTTACTATCTGGCGCCAGTGCCATTTGCGCCGCCACTAAATTAGGATATAAAAGATGACCGATCTCAACGAATTGATGAAGCAAGCGAAACTGATGCAAGAGAAGTTTCAAACCGCTCAGGAAACTGCAGCGAAGGCGGTGGTCGAAGGCGTCGCTGGCGCGGGACTCGTCCGTGTCGAAATGACTGGCAGGTATCAAGTCAATAACGTCAAAATCGATGAGACACTCTTGTCAGAAGAAATCAGTGTGATCGAGGATCTGCTCGCAGCTGCTGTAAATTCTGCCGTAGCGAAAGTAGCCGAAGCGAGCAAAGGCTCGCTAAGTGATCTGGCGGGTGGAATCACATTGCCCGACGGCTTCAAAATGCCTTTCTAGCAAAGAATAGCGCCTGTGTATGCGGATACTTGTTTCCGTATTGCTCCACACACAAGTAGTAACGAGTTTGACTACTAATGATTAGGAATACGCGGTGAACCTCAGCCCACTTATCGATGAATTAATTGATGCGTTTCGCTGCTTGCCCGGAGTCGGACCAAAATCTGCTCAGCGAATGGCATTGCAGCTTCTCGAGAGAAATCGAGTCGGCGGCGCGCGTTTAGCGAGTGCGCTGACGGCCGCGCTCGATGTTGTTGGAAATTGTGCCGAGTGTCGGACGCTTACCGAAGAGACTGTCTGCAGGCTTTGCGCAAGCGATAAACGTGATCAGTCGCTCTGCTGTGTCGTTGAATCCCCTGGAGACGTATTCGCAATTGAGCAGGCGGGTAGTTATAACGGGCGCTACTTTGTCTTGATGGGGCATTTGTCCCCGATCGACGGTATTGGTCCTGAACAGCTCGGGTTAGAGCAGCTTTTTTCGACGGTTGAGTCCGGCAAAATAAAAGAACTAATTATCGCTTGCAATCCCACTGTTGAAGGTGACGCCACCGCGTATTTTATTGCAGAGAGCCTAAAGGCGCAGAAAATACGTGTGTCTCGAATAGCACATGGCGTCCCTGTTGGCGGCGAATTAGAGTATGTCGACGGCGGCACTCTTACGCATGCTTTTGCTGGTCGCAAAACTCTTTCGGATGGATTTTATGGGTGAAGTGCGCGAATACACTGAGTCGCCTCAAATGGTTTATGTCGCTGATTCACACTCGCTAGCGGCACTGTGCGAGAGCTGGTCTCAGCTAGACGCGCTCGCTGTCGATACCGAGTTCATGAGGACAAACACGTTCTACGCGAAGTTGGGCCTTTTACAGATCGGCGATGGACATTGTAGTTACCTGCTAGACCCCTTAGAGATCGGCGATTGGGCGCCGTTCGAGGCGCTGTGCCGTGCAGGGGTCGTAGAATTTATATTCCATTCTTGCAGTGAAGACCTCAATGTATTCCTGTCGCATTTCGGTTTCGTTCCCGAACGACTCTTCGATACACAGCTCGCCGCTTCGTTCCTTGGTTTAGGGCCAAGCCTTAGCTACGCAGCGCTTGTCTTACTGCGTTTGGATACGGTTATTGAGAAAGATGTGACCCGATCGGATTGGTTGCAACGCCCTCTGACCGACGCACAGCTGCGCTATGCCGCGATCGATGTCGTACACCTCATCGATTTGAGAAACCAGCTTCTTAGCGAGCTTCGCGAAAGAAACATGTCCGACTGGTTTGCCACCGAATGTCAAAATCTAATCCAGACAGCGCTTAACAATGAGGCTGAATCTAGTTGGTCAACGCTCTATCAATCGCTAAGCAATGCATGGCGCCTAAGCTCTGATGGGCTGGTGCTGCTCAGAGCGCTAAGTGTCTGGCGTGAGAAAGAGGCGCGGCGTCGTGACAAACCTAAAAGCTGGATCTTAAAAGACAATTATTTGGTGGAGATCGCTGGGGCACTGTCGGGTACCAATACCTCGGGGGAACAAGTCTCCAGTGCGCGTTTATTGATAGACAAGGGAAGTTTGAGCAGAGTAGAGCCCTCTGTTGTAAAGCGTTACGGATCAGTGTTTGCCGAGTTAGCCGATGGCTGTGATTACACGCAGAAGATAGATAACGCTGAGTTATCGGCACCCCTAACGCCCGATATGCGCAAACGGCTGAAACGATTACAAGCGGTCGTCGCGTCTGCTGCAGAGGCTCACGGCCTTGCGCCCGAAGTATTAGCCCGCAAGCGTCAACTGCTCGCCTATATGCATCTGATGGAATCCGAGCCTGAGAAGGGCGCGTGGCCATCCGAGTTGTCACTGTGGAAAAAAGAACTTTTGCAAGCTGGTTTCGAAGGCGTACTTGATTCATGAAAGACACTAAGTCAGCCGCAATAGAGTTTTGGCATAAACCCCTTGGAGAACTTAGTGAGACGGAGTGGGAACGTCTTTGCGACGGCTGCGGGCGTTGCTGCTTAAAAAAGCTAATGGATGATGAAACCGAAGAGATTGTCCATACGCGCGTTGTCTGCAAACACCATGATCAGAATACTGGGGGCTGTGGTTGCTATCAAACCAGGACCGACTTGGTGCCTGAGTGCCTCGATGTAAAGGCAATGGATATCGCCTCTGCAACATGGATGCCCGCAACCTGTGCCTATCGTCTGCGTCATGAGGGCAAGCCTCTATTCGATTGGCATCCATTATTAACAGGGTCGCGTGATGCGATGATAAGCGCAGGGATTTCGCTATCTGGTCGGGCAATTAGTGAAGAATATGTCCACCCTGACGGCTATGACGAACATATCGTCCGCTGGGTGGAGTAGAAAGCACGCCAAGCTAAAAACAGTGGCGCGGACGTGAAAAGAAGGGGCAAGGGAAGATAGATGGCAAATTACGGATTATTTTGGCTTGTGTACCTGCTCGCGTCGTCGCTATTCATTGCTATTATTTGGCATCTCATTGTCTTTAGACGCGCTGTTTTGCTGACCTATGGCATAAGAGCCATAGCTATCGCGATGCTTGCTACGCCATGGCCGAGTCACGTTGATGGCCCTCATCTCGCCCCTGCACTGATGGTACTCGCGCTCGATGGCATCACACTCGGCTCAGACGCTGCGTTACGCGCGTTCGTACCACTTTTCTTGAGCGTAGTGCTTGGTCTCGTTGTGGCAGCGATTGTGTGGCTACGTGAGAGAAAGCGGCGGGGCTTTGCTGCGAAATAATGCAGCCGATAGGCAAAGGCCAAACAACCTAGACTCACGCGCCTAGTCTGGGTCATTAGTTCACGCGTACTGTATTTAGTGGCTCAGCCATTTTACAATAGCGTTTTATGGTCGTTCAGGCCGAGATTTCCTTTAGAACAGCAGAGTAGAAGAGAGATACGCGAATGAATTTTACAGGTACAGACAAATACGTCGCGACAGACGAATTACAGTTAGCAGTCAATGCGGCAATTGCGCTCGAAAAACCACTACTCATCAAAGGTGAGCCTGGTACTGGCAAAACAATGTTGGCTGAGCAGATTTCAGAAGCGCTAGGCATGCCCCTTATCCAATGGCATGTAAAGTCAACAACAAAAGCGCAGCAAGGGCTCTATGAATACGACGCTGTATCTCGATTGCGCGATTCTCAACTCGGTGATGAGAAGGTCAAAGACATCTCTAATTACATCGTAAAGGGTAAAATGTGGGAAGCGTTCGAGGCAGAACAGCAATCAGTTCTCTTAATCGACGAGATCGACAAAGCTGATATCGAATTCCCAAATGACCTGTTACTTGAGCTCGATAAAATGGAGTTTTTCGTTTACGAAACTCAAAAGCTCGTGAAGGCGACCACAAGACCGATAGTAATTATAACCAGTAATAATGAAAAAGAACTTCCCGATGCTTTTCTGCGCCGATGCTTTTTCCACTATATCGAGTTTCCAAACTCACAGACAATGGAAAAAATCGTCGATGTTCACTATCCAGAAATAAAGAAAGACCTTGTGCGCCAAGCGATGGATGTTTTCTTCGATGTGCGCAAGATTCCTGGCCTGAAGAAAAAGCCGTCCACGTCTGAGCTGATCGATTGGCTCAAGTTGCTGATGGCCGATGATATTCCAGAAGATATCTTGAAGAATCGGGATGCGAAGAATTCGATACCACCTCTTTATGGAGCGCTCTTAAAGAACGAGCAAGATGTTCACCTCCTTGAGAAACTCGCGTTTATGCATCGAGCCAAAAGCTAATGCTTATCGACTTCTTTATGATGCTTCGCAAAGAGCGCCTGCCGGTCTCGTTCACCGAGCTGTTCACGTTACTCGAGTGTCTCAAACGGAATATCATTTTCGGCAATATCGATGACTTTTACCTTCTTTCGCGCATGTGTTTTGTGAAAGACGAGAAAAACTTCGATAAGTTTGATCGCGCATTCTCTAAATATTTTGAAAAAATTGAAGCGCTTGATGACCTGACTATGGCTGAAATTCCGAGCGAATGGCTGCGCAAAGAACTCGAATCGATGCTCAGCGATGAAGAAAAGGCGAAGATCGAAGCGCTGGGTGGGCTCGAGAAATTAATGGAAGAGTTTAAGAAGCGCCTTCAGGAGCAAGAAAAACGCCATCAGGGCGGCAATAAGTGGATCGGAACCGGCGGGACTTCTCCCTTTGGTGCTAACGGATATAACCCCGAAGGCATCAGAGTCGGTCAGGACGGCGGCCGTAATTCACGCGCAGTGAAGGTGTGGGATAAACGCAATTACCGAGACTTAGACGATTCGGTAGAGATTGGTACTCGTAATATAAAGATGGCGCTCAGGCGGCTGCGCAAATTTGCGCGAACCGGTGCGGCTGAAGAGTTAGATATCTCGGACACAATCGCTTCCACGGCCAAAAATGCCGGCATGCTAGATATTAAAATGGTTCCCGAGCGACATAATTCTGTCAAAGTCCTCATATTTTTCGATGTCGGCGGCTCTATGGATCCCCATGTGAAACTCTGTGAGGAGCTTTTTTCTGCGGCGAGGACTGAATTCAAGCATCTTAAATATTACTATTTTCATAACTTTGTTTATGAGTCCGTATGGACTAAGAGTCATCGACGTCATGCTGAGACCACCTCGACTTTCGACATAATCAACAAATTTGCAAAAGACTATAAAGTTATTTTTGTAGGCGACGCGACCATGGCGCCCTATGAGATTACACACGTTGGCGGAAGCATAGAGCATTATAATGAGGAAGCAGGGGCGACTTGGTTCAAGAGATTGAGTGAACATTTTGAGCATTTAGTCTGGATTAACCCAACGCCGAAAGAATATTGGGAGCACAGTTATTCGATCGAAGTAGCTAAAGAGCTTACCGAAAACAAAATGTATCCGCTTTCTGTGAAAGGCTTAGAAGAAGCGATGAAGCTTCTCACGAAGTAGTAAGACAACCGTTGATGCCCAGTGGAGGGCTTGTGCTAGAGAAGCTCACAGACCAATTAGACCCTCAGCAATTTCAGTCGTTACCTGAACTCATAGACTATTGCCTGTCGACTCATGCCGAACTCCCCGGCTTTAGCTGCTTCGGTAAAACGATGAAGTTTGCCGAGGTCGATGAATTGAGTCAGCGCTTTGCGAATTTCCTACAGAATCAAACGGATTTACAACCAGGCGATCATATAGCTATTCAGCTACCCAACGTTCTCCAGTTCCCGATTGCACTCTATGGCGCGTTGCGCGCGGGACTTATCGTGGTCAGTACTAATCCGCTTTACACGGAACAGGAACTTGAACATCAATTCAACGACTCAGGTGCCGTTGCGGTAGTTACACTAGAATCATTTGCATCAAAAATTGAGGCAGTGTTCGCGCGCACACAGCTCAGGACAGTGATCATTTCTTCGTTAGGCGATCTCCAGTCGGCGCCGAAGAAATTCTTACTCAATGCTGCGGCAAAATACGTGAAAAAAATGGTGGCAAGCTACTCGTTACCAAGTGCCGTTCGTTTTACTGATACGCTAAAGCCAACAGAGAGTGCGTTTGCTGCACCGGTGTTCGATCGTCATGATACTGCTGTTCTTCTGTACACCGGAGGCACCACCGGCGTGGCAAAGGGGGCGATGATTACCCACGCAAACCTTATTTCGAACCTAATGCAATTTCGCTCGCGCTCGGTTCTGGCTATGGATGATTGTGTCGAAAGCGTCGCAGCTCCTCTTCCTCTCTACCATAGCTACGCATTTTTGATGCACTGTTTTGCTATGCCCTACGCGGGCAATCACAGCGTTCTCATAACGAATCCGCGAGACATTCCTAGCCTGATAAAAGCGCTCGCACGCTATAAAGTTAGCGGTTTTGTAGGGATTAATACACTCTACTTGGCGATCATGCGGGATCCTAGCTTCGCCAAGTTGGACAAAAAATACCTTAAATTCTGCGGTGCCGGTGGTATGGCGATGAGTTCATCGGTCGCTGAGGAATGGCTCGAACGAACTGGCTGCGAGATTATGGAAGGCTATGGACTTACCGAGTGCTCGCCTGCGGTGACAGTAAATGTGCCTGGCAAGGTGATCGCCGGTACAGTTGGATTCGCGGTGCCTGATACCGAGTTATGTACAGCGAACGAAGCAGGAGAGATCCTGTCCGCCGGTGAGCGCGGCGAACTTTGGATAAAAGGCCCGCAAGTGATGAAGGGTTATTGGGGGCAAGAGCAAGCGACGAAAGATGCGATAACACCTGAGGGCTGGTTCAAAAGCGGCGACTACGCTGAAATCGATTCGGATGGATATGTACGGATAGTTGATAGGAAGAAGGACATGATTCTTGTCTCTGGCTTTAATGTCTTTCCCAATGAAATCGAAGACTGGGTTAACAGGCATTCACGCGTGCTAGAAAGCGCGGCTATTGGGATTCCTAACGAGCGTACGGGCGAGGTCGTTAAACTTTTTGTTGTCGCACACGGTGAGCAACCGAGTGTTGATGACATTATCGCTCACTGCCGTGAGGGCTTAACCACCTATAAAGTACCCAAAGAAGTCGTCTTCGTTAACGATCTGCCGAAGTCTATAATAGGCAAAATCTTGCGCCGAGAATTACACTAAGGGGTTAACACGATTGAACCGCAAGGGCTCCGCTTCGACCACAGCTAAATCCGCGCCTCGGGTAGGGGCATCAGATCAAAAGAGAGTAAACGAGGTAAATCAAGAAAACTCAGTGCCGAAAGCAGTGGGGCTATTACTTAATACTCTTGAAAAAGCACTGGCCCGTGTGCAGTCAGCCGATTCGTTCCGGTTGCAGCAACGAGTGTCAAAGTTTACGTCGACCCTCAGCGAACTGTCGCGCGACACGCTAGTCACTAGTGAGAGAATGCGCGCTTTCGAACAGCTGCAAGCTGAGCTTAGGAAGTCCGAAAGCGAGTGTGAGTTGCGCGCTCAGCTAATCCCAGAAACTCAGTCGTATCCGCCACAACTCCCTGTCAGCGCCAAGGCTGGGGAGATTGCCGAGCTGATTCGATCTAACCAAGTAGTCGTTGTTGCTGGTGATACAGGGTCTGGCAAGACTACACAGCTGCCTAAAATCTGCTTGGAGGCGGGCTTAGGGCGTCGGGGTATGATTGGGCATACCCAGCCCCGACGGCTTGCCGCATTATCAGTAGCGACAAGGATCGCCGAAGAGCTCGGCGAGAGTGCAGGGCGGGGTGTGGGCTCGCAGGTTCGTTTCGATGACAGGACTGGACCCAATACCTTCCTAAAACTAATGACCGACGGGATTCTCTTAGCTGAGATTCAGGCGGACCGATTTCTTAGTAAGTACGAAATCATTATTATTGATGAGGCTCACGAACGCTCTCTCAATATCGATTTCCTCCTTGGCTTTTTGCGCGATCTTATTCGCAAGAGGACAGACCTTAAGCTGATCATCACTTCGGCGACGATCGATGTTGAGAAATTCTCAAGCCATTTCGGTAACGCCCCTGTCGTTTCGGTTGAGGGTAGAACCTTTCCAGTCGAAGTCCGGTATAAACCCCTTGCAGATCCTGGTGAGGGCGCGCGCTCCGAAGATGCACAGACCGAAGCCATCACCACGGCCGTGCGCGAAATATTGCAGCACGACAGAAGTAACAACCAAAGTAGCGGCGACATCCTCGTCTTTCTCCCGAGTGAAAGAGAGATTCGCGACACCGCAACAAGCTTGCGCAAAGCGAAATTAGGCGATATCGACGTATTACCACTTTACGGTCGTTTGCAACACGCGGAACAAGCGAGAATTTTTTCGACCCACCAGACGCGCCGCGTAGTGCTGGCCACTAATGTTGCTGAAACCTCAATTACTGTGCCAGGGATTAACTATGTCGTTGATACGGGCACTGCACGTATAAGCCGTTATAGCCTTCAGAGCAAGGTGCAGAGACTTCCTATAGAGGCTATTTCACAGGCTAGCGCGAATCAGCGTAAAGGGCGTTGCGGGCGCGTGGCAGACGGTATTTGTATTCGTCTGTATTCGGAGCAAGACTTTGAATCTCGGCCGCTTTACACCGATCCAGAAATTCAGCGCACTAATCTTGCTGCCGTTATTCTTCGAATGCTGCATCTCAAATTGGGCGATGTGGAGGATTTCCCCTTTATCGAGATGCCGGAATCAAAAGCGATCAACGAGGGTCATAAGCTTCTGCTTGAGCTCAATGCGATTACAGCGAGCAAAAATCTGACTTCGATCGGCCGGCAAATGGCAGTTCTCCCGATCGACCCTCGCTATTCAAGAATGCTGTTAGAGGCACATAAACTTGGCTGCTTGAGGGAGGTTTTAATCATTGTTAGCGGTCTAAGTATTCAAGATCCGCGTGAAAGCAATAGTGAGAACCGGCAAGTGGCTAACGAGAGGCAGGCTGAATACAAACACCCAGATTCGGATTTTATGTCGCTGGTTACTCTCTGGGACACCTATGAAAAGTTAAGGCAGGATTCGCCGCAAGCAGCGCTTCGCAAATACTGTAAAAAACAATTCCTGTCATTTATGAGAATGCGAGAGTGGCGAGAGGTTCACCGACAACTGTTATTGGCAAGCCAAGGGCTAGGCTTTCGTGTGAGCAACGATGATTCAGATTATGCGAGTGTGCATAAAAGTCTCATCGCGGGATCACTTAACCAAGTCGCGCGCAAGTCTGACGATCGAAGTTTCGTTGGTACTCGCAATAAGAAGTTTTCACTGTTCGGCGCGTAAGTACTCGCAAGGTCTAATACGAAATGGATTATGACAGGGGAGCAGATAGAAACC